>Ga0210408_10003096_pt1 | contig 15551 bp, 13 predicted proteins | sample IncBWH4MmetaG_FD_155471 | JGI IMG/M metagenome (GOLD analysis project Ga0210408, IMG submission 155471) | Forest soil microbial communities from Barre Woods Harvard Forest LTER site, Petersham, Massachusetts, United States - Inc-BW-H-4-M | ecosystem: Environmental > Terrestrial > Soil >...
GTTGCCTGGCGGGCTAGAGGGGGAGACACCGCAACCGGCGCGTCTTTGGGGCCAAATCTCTGGGGAATAGGTCTGGTGCTCTTCTACCTTGTTGTGCGAACGGCATTTTTGACGACCGTGGAAGCTCCCGAACCTCGCTATGTGGTCTCGTGCTATCCGGCGGTCCTCGCCTTGATTGCCCTACTCCGAACTCGAAAAGGAAAGCACCAGAAAGTGATATAAGATTCGAACGCATCAAATTCTGTAGTGAAATAGTCTTGCTGGCGGGTTCCGGCGAGGTGAAATGATGAAGAGACGAAGCCGAATCTTGCGTGGGGCCGTTGCTCTTACGATGGCGGTGTGCCTCGCGCCGATACTGAGGGCGTGGGAGCGCGAGCCGCTGAGCGTGTTTGCAGAGCGGCGCGCGAAGCTGGTTGCCGCGGTCAACGCGCCCATTGTGTTGTTCGGCTACACGGGCCATGAAGAAGCGAATCCTTCCTATGTTTTCATGCAAGAAGAGAATTTTTATTACCTCACGGGCCACAATGAAGAAGGGGCGGCGCTGCTGCTCGTGCCTGAATCGGCGGAGCAGAAAGGCTGGAGCGGCGCGCGAGAGATTCTGTATCTTCCACCGCGCGATATGGCCGAAGAGCGATGGAACGGCCCGCGAATGGGGCCCGACGATCCGGGCATCCAGGAAAAGACGGGCTTTGCCCGCGTCGAAACATTTGCAAAGCTGCGCGATACGCTCGCTGCGCTGGCAAAAAATTTTCCGGAACTCTACACCGAATTGCCGGGCCCTCATGACGAGGGTTATCCGCACGCCGCGAACTGGTCGAAGTGGGTGAAGGAAGCAGTTCCCCAAGCTTCCGTCAAGGACGTATCATCCGCCGTCGGAACCTTGCGCGCGATCAAGTCGCCGGGCGAGTTGGCGCTGATTCAGAAAGCTGTCGATCCCTCCATCGACGCGCACTTAGCAGCCATGAAAATGGTACGCCCGGGATTGTATGAATATCAGGTGGCAGCGAGGATGGTCGAGATTCACGCGTACGCAGGCTGCGAAACCGAGGCGTATTCGCCGATTGTCGGGACGGGCTTCAACTCCACGGTGCTGCATTACAACAAGCTCGACCGCAAAATCGAGGACGGCGACATCGTGCTGCTGGACGTCGCCGGGCAATATTCCGGCTACGCGTCCGATATCACGCGCACGATTCCGGCCAACGGGAAATTCACTCCGCGCCAGCGCGAAATTTACGAAATCGTTCTAGGAGCGCAGAATGCGGCCATGGAGGCACTCAAACCGGGCATGACGCTCGTGGGCAAGGACGCAGCGACGAGCCTTCAGAAAATTGCGATGGACTACATCGATTCGCACGGCAAGGACAAGGAGGGCCGCTCGCTAGGCCGGTACTACATTCACGGCTTGAGCCACCACGTGGGTCTCAATGTGCACGATCCGAGCGGGCCGTCGCGGGCGCTCGAGCCGGGGATGGTCATCACCATCGAGCCGGGAATTTATATTCCCGAGGAAAATCTTGGCGTGCGCATCGAGGACGACGTGCTCATCACGCCGACCGGGTACAAACAGCTCACCGCGCGCCTGCCACGCTCGCCCGAGGAAATCGAAAAAATCATGGCCGAAGGGAAAGCCGAGCGCGAGAAGAAGCGCCCGTAGCCGAAATCCACCCAGAATTCATTTCTGATTTTTTCTCTTTTGGGCAACTTGGATCGCGTCTTCCAGCGCTTTCTCCATCCGTCGCGCACGAGCGCCAGGACTTTGATAGTAAAAAATACCGAGCAGATGGCTGCGCCGGCGCGAAGGGGACATGGACTGCCAGCCTTCACGGGCCAGGGAATTCTGTGCGAGAGCAATCTGGAGAATCGGAGGGAGTTCGCGCTCCGCTTCCATGGCGCCAAGCAGACATTCCGCCATGCGCTCAGCGCGGCGCATACGACCTTCGGGACTCTTGGCCTGAGCAATCATTTTGCAAAACTCGTTTCGCAAGGAGCGGCCAAGTCCGTCAAACCATCGCCGGAGAGAACGGTCTTGCGACAGGGCGCGATGCAGCTCCGCAGGCACAGTGACAACGCGCAGCGCGCTATCCGGTTCAAGCCGAAACCGCGCGGCCATACCCGGGGCGGCCTTCGCGCCGCGTTGCATCAGCTTGTTCACAAGCAGTCTGTGCCCGCCATTCCCGTCAGGAAAGAGCGAGGTGCGAAACGCGAAGCCGTTGATTTCGCCCTTCACTCTTAGCTGCCCGCGTTTTCCCCAAACCTTCGCGGTATCGAACGGAACGCGGACCATCACCCATTTTAGGGGGGAGTCGGTGCGCTCTAGCGTGGCCTGGAAAGTTCTCGAGGCCGGCTTCATTGGCGGCGTCCTAAATAGTTGGATTGATTCCGATGCGCTACTTTTCTTTCAGCTTTAACCTGCTTTTGTTTTCTTCGAGGAACTCCCGCAGCCTCGGCGCGGCTTCGAGGAGCCGATTCCACTGTTCGTAATACAATGTGACCGGAAACCGGCCCAGGCCGTACACGCTCACTCCGCCCTTCTCTCCGACCTTGAAGTCGAGTTCCCCGGTGCGGCGCACCGCCTTCTTTTCCAGTTCCTCGAGGCGCGCCTTGAGTTCGTCGTATGTCGGTTCCGCCATGTTTTTCTCCTTCGGTCAATTCCCAGATCGGACAGATTGTACTCCACCGGAACCATGATCCGCAGCGTACTCCCCTTCAGTCCGACCTCGCTCTCGTTGACCCGTCTCCACCCGGCGTCTATAATCTCCGTCGGTGGGTGGCGCACATTTGGCCAGGGAATCCCTAAGCCGCCCAGACTGCGCGAATCGAAATTGCAGCTGAATTGAACCGCCTGCCGCAAGACCCCGTAGGCATCAGGAGCGAGTGGAATGCGAGCAACACAACTGCGTCCGGGAATGATCATTCGCCACGACGGCGATCTCTATTCAGTGCACGCCGTCGAGCACCGCACGCCTGGGAACAAGCGCGCCGCCATGGCCACGAAGATGCGCAACTTGCGCAGCGGATCGATCATCGACTACCGGTTCCGCGCGGAAGACGACATCGAGCGCGCCATCTTCGACGAAATCGAGCACGAATATCTGTATGCGGACAACGAAGGCTATCACTTCATGAACACGGAATCGTACGAACAGTTTCAATTGAATGCCGACATATTGGGCGAAGCGGTGTACTACCTGATTCCCAACACCACGGTGAAATTGGAATTCTATGAAGGAAAAGCCATAGGCGTTGTGCTGCCGGATACGATGGACCTCAGGGTTGTCGACACCGAGCCGACCGTGCAGAAGGCCACGGCCAGCGCCGTGATGAAGGCGGCTAAACTCGAGACGGGCCTCACGATCCAAGTTCCGCCATTCGTTAACACGGGCGACACAGTTAGAGTGGATACTTCGGAAGCGCGCTACGTCCAACGCGTGTGATAGTGGTAGCGCCGGCGTCCCGCCGGCATTCTGGCGGCGAGTTTAGGCTGACGAAAATCGCCGGCCCCTCTTTCATCGGGACGAGCGGGACGCTGGCGCCGCATAAATCTCCGTTCAACCGATCAGCGGCATTATCACAACTGAAGTGGGTTCAGGCGCTCAATTCGGAGAATGCCAGCGGAGATTCCGCGACCATGTCTTCGAGGGCGGCAACCAGATTTGCATCCCACCAGCAGCGGTGTGTTTCTTCCCACATGATTTCGAGAGCCCTTTCTTGCGAGAGGGCGTCACGGTAGGGGCGAGCCGTGGTAAGCGAATCGTAGATGTCGACGGTTTGCAGGATGCGGGCCGTGAGAGGGATTTTTTCGCCCTGCAAATGGTCGGGGTAGCCGCTGCCATCCTGTTTTTCGTGATGCGACCGGATGATGGGGAGGACGTTGCGGAAGGATTTCAGGGGCGCACAGATGCGTTCCCCAACTATCGTATGCTCTTCCATGATCTTGCGTTCGGTGGCATCCAGGGGACCGGGTTTCAGCAGCACGAACTCGGGGACGGCGACTTTGCCAATGTCGTGCACGATTGCGCTGCGCCGCAGGTCGTTGCGATCCTCTCGTGACAATCCAATTTTTTCGGCAAGTGAGACGGTGTAGCGCGACAAACGGTCACAATGGCCTTCCGTGTAGGGATCTTTTGCTTCGATGCTGCGCGCCAGCGTGCACAGCACCGTCTCCGCGCTTTCCAGTTCATCCGTGTAACGCTTCAGCCGCACGAGCGAGCGCACGCGCGCCAGCAGTTCTTCCTTCTTCACCGGTTTGTGCAGAAAATCGTCCGCTCCGGCCTCGATGCCCCGGATGCGGTCTTCCGCGCAGGCAAGCCCGGTGATAAGCACTATGGGAAGGAAGCGAGTCTCCGGCCGGGCCTTGATCGCGCGGCAAACCGAGAGGCCAGTGGGTCCCGGCATCATGATGTCGAGCAACACGAGATCCACAGGCTGGGAACAGGCCTGTTTGAACGCCTGCTCGCCATTCTCTGCGGCGATCACGCGGTAGCAGTTTAAGCGCAGGAGTTCGGTCAGCGACTCGCGCACACTTTCATTATCATCTGCCACGAGAATGATTCCCTTGAGTGATGTAATCGAAGACACTCTTCCCCCTGTGGACGCGATGCGGGAGAGAGCGGAGTGGATTCCCGCGGGCGATGGTTCAATTTCAGGCGATTTCCAGAAGTAGCGAAGGGGGATTCATTCTTGCCGCATGCGGCGGCAGTGTCAAGACGATGTGGCGGGATTGATGCACGCGCGGTTCAAATAGAAACAAGTTTCTGTACCGCACTGAAACAACGGCACAGGATTTTTCACCTGCTATTCGATTTATTTGAAAACGCGGTCAAAAATCGCATCCACATAGCGCAGGTGCCGATTCAGGTCAAACGTTTTTTCGAGAGCGGCCCGGTCCAGGAAAATTTTGATGCGCGGATCGGCGGCGACGCGCTGGCGAAAATTTGTTTCCGTTTCCCACGCTCCCACGGCGTGCTCCTGCACCCATTTGTAGGCGTCTTCGCGAGGGGCGCCCGCTTCGATGAGGTCGAGCAGAAGTTGGCCGGAGAATACGAGTCCGCCGGTGGCGTCCAAGTTCCGGCGCATGCGTTCCGGGAAGACGCGCATTCCGGAAACGATGTCCGTCATGCGCGCGAGCAGATAGTCGGCCAGGATCGTCGAATCGGGCAAGATGACTCGCTCGACAGAGCTGTGTGAGATGTCGCGTTCGTGCCAGAGCGCGATGTTTTCAAACGCCGCACCGGCATTGGCCCGGACGAGGCGCGCAAGGCCGCACACTTGTTCGCTCGAGACCGGATTGCGCTTGTGCGGCATCGCCGAACTGCCGCGCTGCTCGCCGCCGAACGGCTCCTCGGCCTCGCGCACTTCGGTGCGTTGCAGGTGTCGGATTTCGAGAGCAATTTTTTCGAGTGTGGCCGTGAGGATCGCCAGCGCAGAAAGATATTGCGCGTGGCGGTCGCGCTGAATCACCTGCGAGGCAACCGGAGCTACGTCGAGGCCGAGGCGTTTGCAGATGGCAGCTTCCACGTCGGGCCCCAGGTGCGAAGCATTGCCGACGGCGCCGGAAATTTTTCCCACGGCCATTTGGCGCGCAGCCTGGCCGAAGCGTTCGAGGTTGCGGCGGTTTTCGGCAAACCAGTTGGCAACCTTCAGGCCGAAAGTAATCGGCTCGGCGTGAATGCCGTGCGTGCGCCCAATTTGCGGCGTGTGCTGGAATTCGCGCGCGCGGCGCTCCAGCACTTCACCGAAACGGACGATTCCGTGCTCGATCAGGCGGGAAGCCTCGCGAATCTGCAAAGCCTGCGCCGTGTCCACCACATCATTTGACGTCAAGCCGTAGTGCAGCCAACGCGCGGCGTCGGGATCGCCAATCGTTTCACCGACGGCCATCGTGAATGCGATGACGTCATGCTTTACCTTGGCTTCATGTTCCGCGATCCGTTTGACGACCCCGCCGTCCACGTGCGCTTTTTCGCGAATTTTCGCGGCAGCCGCCGCCGGAACGACTCCCGTTTCAGACAAAGTTTCCGTGGCGGCCAACTCGACCTCCAGCCAGCGGCGGAATTTGCCCTCCTCGGTCCAGACTCGGCCCATCTCTTCGCGCGTGTATCGTGAAATCAATCGGAACTCCCTCGGGGCACACGCCATCGAATACCAGCGCGGCAATTCGAGAAAAATTGATTCGGAAAACTCCCTTGATGATGATACCCGAATTTCACTCTGAAATGGCGCAGGCTTCACAGGCTGCGGAAAAAGGGCTTTCTTGTTATCCCGAGCCAAGCGAGGGAACTGCTTTCCTTCGCCAAATCCCAGAAAAAGCAGATTCCTCGGGCAAACCCAGCCCTTCGGAATGACTCGTTGTGAGTTTTTCCGTAGCTGCTTCAGCCTGCGGGAGGTTAGTCCTTGCGTGGAGAAGGCCCACTGGCTGCCTTTCTGAACTTCTCAAGGTAAAAAGCCTGTGCTACCAAGCGGTCTTCCCACATGAGTTAAACTATTGCCGATGCAGAACCGCAAGAGCATTGTTCCATTTCTCATTTTAGTTTTGGTGCTTCTTGCCGTTGCTTGGTTCATCCGCACGCAATTTCTTCCTTCGAGCAGCAAGTCACCGATGAGCAGCGAATCCGTCCAGCAGCATGTCGGGCCGCCGGATATATACCCCGACTCAGCGCGGACTCCCGGCGCAATCAATCCCGACATCACGCAGCAAAATATTCACGAGACGATCTGCAACTCGAGGTGGAGCACGAAATCCATCCGCCCGGACGCGAGCTATACGAATCGCTTGAAAATCGAGCAAATCGCAGAATATGGCTATACCGATTCCCGATTGAAAGATTACGAAGAGGACCATTTCATCCCGCTCGAACTGGGCGGCAACCCAACCGACCCGAAAAATCTCTGGCCGGAACCGTTCGAGACGACCGTCCCGGACGGGGGCGCGCATGTCAAAGATAAAGTGGAGAATTATCTTCATACTGAAGTTTGTTCCGGGAGTTTAACGCTCGACCAGGCTCAACACGAGATTTCGGAAGATTGGTACCGCGTCTATGAGACGTCCGTGCCTCATTGATGGCCCAAGGTAAGCTGTTGTATTGTTGCGAGTGCGGCAGCCCCGTCCGGTCCAAGCGATTCCTCGGAGTCCCCGAAAGGCGAAGTTGATGCTGCAAGCCCGCGAAGCAAGGAGAATTCGATGAAGACGAGACTCTGGATGATCGGTGTTATCGCGATCGCGGCTTGCTCTTTGTTTGCTGCCGGCGCGCCGGATGGAACGCGTTGGTGGTCTTATGTGGAGATTCTCGCTTCGGACAAGCTGGAGGGCCGGAATACCGGCAGCGAAGGACATCGCAAAGCGGCGGAATTTGTTGCCGCACAATTCGAGCGGGACGGGCTGAAACCTGCAGGCACCCAAGGGTACATTCAGCCTGTAAAGTTCGTCACCAAGGAGCTAGATGAGAGCGATTCGAGCCTTGTGCTTGAACGCGATGGCAAGCAACAAGTTCTCAAACTCGGAGAAGACGCCATTATCGGGACGCGTGTTGACCCGGCGCCGTCCGTGGAAGCCGGGTTGTATTTCGTGGGCTACGGGTTGCGCGTCCCGGATGATAACTACGACGATTTCGCGGGGCTCGACACGAAAGGGAAAATCGCCGTTTACATCGGGGGCGCTCCCGGTTCAATGTCCAGCGCGCTCGCGGCGCATTATCAATCCGCCGGTGAACGCTGGGCGGCGCTCAAGAGCGCGGGAATGATTGGCGCAATTGCGATTCAGAATCCGCACCATATGGATGTGCCGTGGTCGCGAATCGCGTTGAGCCGGTTCCAGATTACTATGCAGCTCGCAAATCCCGGGATGGATGAATCCGCAGGCGAACAGATTGGGATCGGTTGGAACCCTGCGCACGCCGACGAGCTTTTTGCGGGCAGCGGACACACGTTTGACGAACTCGTGGCGATCGCGGAATCTGGAAATCAACTGCCGCGCTTCGCTCTTCCTGGGAAGCTGAAAGCGAAAACAGCTGTCAAGCGCGGCAGCGTGGAATCGCAGAATCTCGCGGCGATTTATCCCGGTTCGGATACAAAATTGAAGGACGAGTACGTGGTGATGTCGGCGCACATCGATCACCTGGGAATCGGCAAGCCGATCAACGGAGACTCGATTTACAACGGCGCGATGGACAACGCTTCGGGAGTCGCCTCGATCCTGGAAGTGGCGGACCACTTGAAGGAAGCAAACGTAAAAACGAAGCGCTCCATCTTGTTCGTCATCGTGACGGGAGAAGAAAAGGGACTGCTGGGGTCCAGATACTACGCCCTCAATCCGACCGTGCCCGCGAAGAACATCGTCGCAGACATCAACACGGACATGTTCCTTCCTCTCTATCCGCTGAAGATACTGACTGTGTATGGACTCGACGAATCCACGGTCGGCGACGATGCGCGCGCGGTTGCGCAGAAGATGGGAATCAAAGCGCAGCCCGATCCCGAGCCTGTGCGCAATATTTTTATTCGCAGCGATCAGTATAACTTCGTGCGAATCGGAATTCCCTCCGTGATGGTTGATATTGGCAATGAGAAGGGATCGCCGGAAGCAGCGATCGAAAAGAAGTGGCTCACCGATCGATACCACGCGCCTTCCGATGACGTCGATCAGCCGGTGGACAAGCAGGCGGCGGCAACCTTCAACGTGCTGGTCGAAAATTTGATTGAGCGCATTGCGAATGCCGATGCCAGGCCTGCGTGGAAGCCGAATTCTTTTTTCCGGCGGTATGTCAACAACTAACGCCAGCCTGACGCTCGAACGCGCGCGGCGCTACTTCAGTTTCGGGTAGCGCCTCAGTTTGAATTGTGGGTGCAGCGAAAAACTGCCCGCCCTCAAAGCGGGCGGCCGCTACAAAACCAACCCCGCCGGTGCTCTGCGCTTTTGTAGAGGCCTCTCCGTCCCGTTCATGGTGGGCGTTCACGGTGAACCGTGCTCTTCGGGATAGAGAGGGCGCGTTTCCTTTCAAGTTGAGCCGCTATTCCAATTTCGTCCACCTCGTAACTTCAGACGGCCCTTCCGTAAGTTCCGGCGCCAGTTGAAAGAAGGCTTTCAGGTAGGGTTTCTGAAAGTGAGTGTCCAAATCCGCTTCGCTCTTCCACATTTCGTAGAGTAGAAACCAGCCGGGCTCGGTCTTCGATTCGTGCAAATCGTACCGAAGGCATCCTGCCTCCGCGCGTGTTGGAGAAACCAGCCCTTGCATTTCCTGGAGAAGGCGGGCCTCCTTCCCGGTTTTGGCGCGCACGCGGACGACGAGTGTTAGTGGTTCGCTCATGCCAGATCCTCTCGATGGGATGACGGCTACAAATTCAGCGTGGGAAGCGGCGAACTCTGCGATGCGACGATCAGTTCGCCGTAAAACGCAGTGGTGCCAGCGCGCCGGCCGAGGGCTTCTTCAGCGGAGATGCGCGCGACGTCGGGATTATTGTTGTTCTCGGAGAGATGCGCGAGAACAAGAAAGCGCGCGCGCGCGTCAAACGCTTCCGCATCGGCAAGAAATTCGCTGACCGTGTGATTCGACAAATGTCCCGTGCGGCTCATCACGCGCTGCTTGATATGCCACGGATACGGGCCGACCTTCAGCATTTCGAGGTCGTGGTTGGATTCGAGCATCAGGCAGTCGGAATCCCGCAAGTGAACTTTCACGAGTTCGGGCAAATAGCCGAGGTCCGTGACGATGGCGACTTTCAGCTCCTTCGCGCGAAATGTGAATCCCAAAGGGTCCACCGCATCGTGCGGAATCGCAAACGGAGAAACTTCGATGTCTCCCACGATAAACCGCTGGCCGGCGCGAATATGCTCCACTCGATCCAGGCGCTTGTGCGAAGTTTCCGGTAAGATGCGCATCACTTCGGTGTGCGTCGCTTCATTTATATAGACCGTTGTGCGCCACTGGCCGAGCACCTGCGCGAGCGAGCCGATGTGATCGCTATGTTCGTGGGAGATCACGATGCCGTCGAGCCGATTGACGTCGCGGCCGACCGCGGCAAGGCGCCGCAGCGTTTCTTTTTTCCCGAGCCCCGCGTCCACCAGCAGCCGGGTCTGGTCCGTCTCGAGCAAAGTGCAATTGCCCGAACTGCCTGAACCCAGTATCGTTACACGCAGACTGATAATTTTCCCCCGGCGGACGAGCGCATGTGCGCGCAGGCCCAACGAATAATGACAAAGCGGAGCGCCTGCGTCAATGACGCATGCGAGGAACGTTTGTGAATCATTCAATTCTCCAAATTTTTCAGGACCAGTGGCGCAGGCTTCAGAGGCTGCGGAAAAAGTGCTTTCTTGTCATCCCGAGCGAAGCGAGGGATCTGCTTTTCTTCGCCAAATCCAAGAAAAAGCAGATTCCTCGGGCAAACCCAGCCCTTCGGAATGACTCGTTGTGAGTTTTTCCGCAGCTACTGAAGCCTGCGCTACTCGGGCCATGCCACAGGCGCGCGTGCGATGATATAAACTTGAAATGTCCGTGACGCCTGCAACCGAGCTGATGTACCTGAAGGGGGTCGGACCGCGCCGCGCCGAAATCCTCGCGAAACGCGGGCTCCGGACATTTGAAGACCTTCTTGGCTACTTGCCCTTCCGGTACGAAGACCGGATCCGCTTCGCCAAAATCCGCGACATCGTTCCGGGGCAGACTTACACCATTCGCGCTCAGGTTCTCAGCGGCAGCCTCGTGCAGTACACGCGGTCGCGCGGCGGCATTTATCACCTGCTCGTCCGCGACGAGACGGGCTCGCTCCCCTGTAAATTTTTTCACGGGCATTATCTCGATAAAAGGTTTAAAGCCGGCCAGGAGCTTGTCCTTCACGGCAAGGCGGACGTGGATGCGATGCGGCCCGGCCGGATCGAGATGATCAATCCGGCCTACGAGTTGCTCGGCGACGAGGACGCGGATTCGACCGAAGTCGGCCGCATCGTTCCTATATACGAAGCGATTGGCGGGATCAGCTCGCGCACGATGCGGCGCATCGTTTATCTCGCGCTTGAAAAAAACGCGGGCGCGCTGTCCGACCCGCTGCCCGCGGAAATTCTGTCGCGGTATCGATTCCCCTCGCGGAGCGAAGCGATTCGCTTCGTGCATTTTCCTCCGGCGACAGAATCAGTCGAGGCGCTGAATTCATTTCGTTCGCGGGCGCACCTGCGGCTGATTTTTGAGGAGTTTTTCTTTTACCAGTTAAGTGTGGCCCTGCGCAAGAAGTCGGCGCAGCAGCAGGCGGGGATCGCATTTCGCGTGCGCGAGCCGGCCGTCCGCGAAGCGATCAAGCGCGTGCTGCCGTTCAAACCGACGGACGCGCAGAAGCGGGCGCTTGCGGAAATCGCCGCAGACCTGGAGCGTGGCATGCCGATGAATCGCCTGCTGCAGGGCGACGTGGGCAGCGGCAAAACTATTGTTGCGCTGGAAGCCGCGACCATCGTGATCGAGAATGGCTATCAGGCCGCGCTGATGGCGCCGACGGAAATTCTCGCCGTGCAGCACTTTCTGGCCGCGGGAAAAATATTCGCGCGCGCCGGCTACCGCGTGGAATTGCTGATCAGCGGATTGAAAGCATCGGAGAAGAAAGCCGCGCTGGAACGCGTGCGATCCGGCGAGGCACATCTCATAGTGGGAACGCACGCGCTGCTCGAGCGGCAAGTGGAATTCAGGCGGCTGGGTCTCGTGATTGTGGACGAGCAGCACCGCTTCGGCGTGCTGCAACGCAAGGAACTCATGGAAAAAGGGACGGCGCCGGATGTTCTCGTGATGACGGCGACCCCGATCCCGCGCACGCTTTCGCTCACGCTCTACGGCGACCTCGACATCTCGGTGATCGATCAGATGCCGCCGGGGCGTGTGCCGATCGCGACGCGGGTTTCCTCGGAGGCGAATCTCCCGGGCGTGTGGGATTTTCTGCGGCGTGAATTGGCCGCGGGACGGCAGGCCTATGTCGTGTATCCAGTGATCGAGCAATCAAAATCGGCCGAATCGGAGCGCTCGCTGAAAGCGGCCATCGTGGAATTCGAGAAGCTGCGCAGCACGATCTTTCCGAACCGGCACGTGGGCCTGCTGCACGGCCGCATGAAAAGCGAGGAAAAAGAAGGCGTGATGGACCGATTCCGCCGCCACGAAATCGATATCCTGGTCGCGACAACGGTGATTGAAGTGGGCGTCGATGTTCCGAACGCGACCGTGATGGTGATCGAGCACGCCAACCGCTTCGGCCTCTCGCAGTTGCACCAGCTCCGCGGACGTATCGGGCGCGGCGGAGAAAAAGGCACGTGCATCCTGATTGCTCCAAAAAATCCTGGAGACGATGCGCGCGTGCGCCTCGAAACGATGGTGCGCACGACCAACGGTTTCGAGATCGCGGAAACGGATCTAAAATTGCGCGGCCCAGGCGAATTTTTCGGCACGCGCCAACACGGCGAACTCGGCTTCCACATCGCCAACCCGATTCGTGATTTTGAATTGCTGGAAGAGGCCCGCCGCGAAGCGCTCGCCCTCGTCGAGCCTCCCGAAGCAGAGTCCGCGCGCCGGCACCTCCTGGCTAAGCTCCCCGTGGAATGGGCGCGCCGCTATCAGCTTGCATCCGTCGGATAAGTGCGATGGAACCACCCGCCGCGGCGGGAACACAGATAAACACTGATAAAGAAAGAGAAAGGATTTTGCAGAAAGCAATGAATGCCCACGAACAACTGGGCCATCTGCTGAAATTGCGAACAGACTTTGTCACGAAATATCAATATTGTTTTGCGTTTTTTTCATCTGTGTTGATCTGTGTGCCCGCCGCGGCGGGTGGTTCCTAGGGTTTTCTACATGCGCGTAATCGCTGGAAAATACCGGAGCAGGACGTTACGCAGCTTGAAAGGGCAGAGGCTGCGGCCGACGAGCGATCGCCTGCGGGAGACGCTATTCAACATTTTGGGGTCAACGGTGGGGGGCGCCACGTTTGTGGATTTTTACGCAGGCACGGGAGCCGTCGGCATCGAAGCGCTCAGCCGTGGGGCGCGCTATGCAATTTTTGTGGAGCAACATCCGCCCGCTGTGGCCTTGATTCGCCGCAATTTGGAGTCCCTGGAGATAGGTGCGGAAGCCGAAATCCTGGGAATGGATGTTGCTCGCGCAATCGAGCGCCTGGAGGCGCGGCACGTTCATGCGCAATTCGTTTTTGTCGATCCGCCGTACGCCGCCGATTCCGAGTACGAAGGCGCGTTGGAGGCGCTGGGAGAGTCGCCACTGGTCGCGCCGGAGGGGCGCGTCATCGTGGAACACTTGAGGAAGCGGGAACTCGCGGAGCGAGTTGGAGACTTGGAGCTTGCCCGCGTTGTCGAGCAGGGCGATGCGGCGCTCAGCATTTACAGATTGGCGCTGGCGGCGTAGGACGGGCTTCAGCCTGTCGGGTTTCGGCTTTCATTGTTGCTAAGAAAAGCAGACAGGCTGAAGCCTGTCCTACTGGAGGCTATCAGTTCTTTTTCTTAAACAAATTTTTCAGCGTGTTCACTTCGTCCTGCACGGTGGGCTGGGCGGAAGGCGCGGCAGCGGGCGCTGAACCCGATGCCGTGGAGGGCGCGCCGAAACTGGGTATTCCTTTCCCGGGGCGGACTTTTGGGCTCTCGATGGTTCCTTCCAGCGCGAACGGCACGGTAATTTTTCCGACACGGCTGCCGATTAGCCCTCCCACAATACTTCCCACTTTGCCCGAACCCATGGCCGCCGCCGGATTCACTGTGGCCGAGCCTTGATAGTTGAGTGTGCTGTCGAGCCCCAGGCTGCCGCTCAAGTCGACGATGCCGTCAGGCGAATCCAAATGAATTTGCTTGCTTGAAACACGCTGGTCGGCGATGGCGAGGTCTCCTTCGAGAACGGTAAATGGCGTATCGCCACCGACCCCCGCCATTTTCATGACGGATTCCGCAGCTCCCGCCAGGTTGACTCCCGGCAAATGGCCATTGCGCACGGCAAATTTGCCCGTACCGGAAAGAGTCTTTTTCCAGGCATCGCTCAGGGATCCGCCAAGTTGGGGCAGATCGAGCTCCCCCGTGCCGCCCATTTTTCCGCGCGCCGAGGGAGAAACCTCGAGCACTTTGGCGACATCCAGGTTGCGCAACTGCACATTCGCGGTAAACCGCGCCGGGTCGGTCACGCGGTCCACCCTCGTGGAAATTTGCAGCGTTCCGCCATACATGCCGATGGAAACGGGCCACAACTCCGCGCGATCGGTGTACACACGCATGTCGACGTTCGCGGGACCCACGGAGTAAGGCTTGGTTGTTATTTTTTCAATGTTGATGTGACCTCGCGCAATCAGTTCGCTCTTTGCCGCTGGCGGGGTTGCTGCCGGCTTCGTGGACGCGTTCGCCGCCGCTTTCGACAGGGCTTTTGCCGCCGGCTTCTGTTGCTCGGGAGCAGCGCTGCTTGGGCTACTCGTGCCTTCTGGCGCAGATGCGCCGCTTGGGCCGCCGCCCGCAACCGCGATCAATTTGTCGATGTCAAGCTGCGAAGAGCTCATTTCGAGATTCACTTGTGGATGCTCGAAGTCGGGGACGCTCACCGTCCCTTTGATGTCCGCGGCTGTCGCGAGGTCCGCGACAAATTGTGCGTCGAGCTTCCCGCCTGCCAACGTGAACTTGCCCGTGCGAAACGCGATGGGCTCCTTCCAGCCGCTCAGAGCCAGGGTCACGCTGGAGAGATTCGAATCCGCTTGCCAATCATGCATGCGCATCGGGCTTACGGCGAAATTGTGGAGCGTGATGTTGATCCCCTTGGTATCGGCGAGGGGAGCCACGGCGCCCCGTATGACGCTGCCAACCACGATTTCGGCTCCGGTCAGGTTGATGCTGTCGATTTGGTCCAGCGTCACGCTGGAGCTGGATTCGCCGGATTTCGCCGGCGCTTTCTCTGGTGAGTCGGGAGCCGTGAACGTGTAATTATTTTTTCCGCTGCTGTCGGTGAGGAGCACCAGCTTCGGGCGCACCAACTCCACGGAGTTGACGTGAATGACTCCATGCAGCAAAGGAGCGAGCGCGACGTTCACGCGGATTTCGTCGGCTCCCACCAGATCTCCCGTGGGAAAGCTGGGAGGATTGCCGATGTGCAGTTCCGACACGGTCACGCCGACTCCCGGGAAGAGGCGCGCATGAATCGCGCCGACGGCGACCTTCCGCCCGGTCTGTTTCGCGATGGCGTCGGCGATCGTGTCACGGTATCGATCGACATTCAGGAAATAGGGCACGGCCAACGCGACCAGGACCAGCACCACGAAGAGACCCACTAGAATCTTTGCCCACAACGGGAACCGGCTGGATTTTGTTTCGGGAGAAGAAGTATCCATGGCAACTCACATTCTCCTGGGTGCAAACATTGGGAAATGCGTCCAGGCGGTCGTCGAGAACCCTATCGTGGCAAATCACGTGGCGAACGGCAAGCCATTAGTAGGACGGACTTCAGTCTGTCGGTTTTTTTTTGGGAGCCGCTAACCAATGAGCATTGTCCAACAGAAACACAGAAAGTGCCAAGGTCAAGAGAAGCTGCTTTTTTCAGCCATGCTGT
>Ga0210408_10003098_pt1 | contig 15546 bp, 15 predicted proteins | sample IncBWH4MmetaG_FD_155471 | JGI IMG/M metagenome (GOLD analysis project Ga0210408, IMG submission 155471) | Forest soil microbial communities from Barre Woods Harvard Forest LTER site, Petersham, Massachusetts, United States - Inc-BW-H-4-M | ecosystem: Environmental > Terrestrial > Soil >...
GTCGAAACCACGGGAAACAAGTCCGTGCCAGTCACGCCGACGCAAACCGCGGATGGACCAGTCGACGAAACGGTCAAGTACACCTTGACGGCTACGAACTCGTGCGGCGGTACAGAAACCAAAACAGCCGCGGTGCGTATCACAGGCTCCATTGAACCAATTCCTGAAGTCCTTCTTAAGAGCATTTTTTTCCCGACCGAATACCCCACAAAAGCCGATCCATCAAGCGGACTGCTCAAGAGTCAGCAAGAAGCTCTGACGACCCTCGCCGCCGGCTTCACCAAATATCTGGAGTACGATGCCGGTGCGAAGCTTACGCTCGCGGCATACGCGGACAAACGCGGCGCCAACAACTACAACCAAAGTTTGTCTGAGCGTCGCGTTCAGCGCGTCAAGGACTTCCTCGTCTCACAGGGAATAGTTGAAGATAAGATCGAGGCTTCCGCGTTTGGCGACGACAAGCAGCTCGAGAAGAGCACAGTTATCGAACTACAAACGCAAAATCCAGAACAACCGCCCGAAACACGCATTAAAAATTTCCTAGCGACTTGGCTTGCGTACAACCGGCGGGTCGATGTCGTACTTCTACCGACGAATCGGGAATCACTGAAGTTCTTTCCCAACAGTTCGCCCGACTCACAAATCTTGTGGCAGAGCGTTAGGCCCCAATTGAGCGTTGTTCAACAGAGCGAGTGAGAATCACGAATGACAATGGGGAGCTCGCACGTGAACAAAACTACGCAACAGAACCTGTTCTTGGTCTGTGCCGGAAACGATTCATCCGGGAACCTGTTGCGATCAAGCCACCGCGTGCAGGAACCCGGTGCAAACGAGCCGACGGCTCCATCCATAAACGGCACTGCCCAAAAGCCCGAAAGTGTACACCCGGCGGCCTTCGAATTCATCTATCGTTTGCATCTTCGGCGCGTCTACGCGCTTTGCCTGCGAATGGTGAAGGACCCGGCCCAAGCCGAGGATCTAACACAGGAAACGTTCATCCAAGTATTCCGAAAGATACACACTTTTCGCGGCGAGGCAGCCTTTGCCTCATGGCTATACCGACTCACGACCAATCTCGTCCTTATGAGCTTTCGTCAGAAAATCCCAGCCTCAGCATCTCTGGACCAGATCACCTCAGATCCCGGCAAGGTCGACTTCCCTGAACTCGCGAAGCCCGACGCGGACCTGTCCGGGTTGTTCGATCGACTTAATCTGCAGGCCAGTGTCCCTCTGCTGCCACGGTGCTGTAAGGCCGCTTTTGTACTTCATGACGTTCAAGGGTACACGCACAGGGAGGTCGCCACAATTCTGGGCTGCTCCGTAGGAGCTTCCAAGAGCTATCTGTGTAGGGCTCACAAGAGATTGCGTGAATTGCTTCGCAAAACGGGGCACGAGCCGCGAGCGCCGAGGCCAGGCGCTCGAGCGTAGTCCGCGCAGATTTCTCATTAAATGGCTGAGTCTATGTCTCTCTGCACCGGGAAAGCTTCCACGACCCGAACATCTCCCCAGCGAAAAATAGTAGACCGGGGGCCAAAGGAGGAGCCTTGAACAAACGCGTTACTGCGCCGCGCGCATCATCCGCATTGCTCATAGTTTTCTGCTTCAGTTGCGTTCTGATCGCACTCTCTTCCGGTCTACTCGCTCAATCCCAGAGTGCGAGCGATCCGCAGTCTGCGGCAGCGGGCAAATCGCCATTCTCAAGCAGAGCCATTCACCTCAATGTAAATCTCGCGCTGGTCACGGTTACCGTAATGGATCCTTACAATCGGCAGGTCGCAGGCTTAGAGTCTGACAACTTTCGGGTATTTGAGGACAACGTTGAACAAGAGATCGTGAACTTCTCGTGCGAGGACATTCCGGTTTCCGTGGGTATCGTTATCGACTTAAGCGGAAGCATGTCAAACAAAGTCGCCAAAGCCAAACAAGCGGTCCTCCAGTTTCTAAAGACTTCGAACCCGGACGATGAGTTCTTTCTCGTCGGCTTCAATGATCACGCTGAGGTGCTCAGTTCATTCACGAATAACGTTCAGGACCTGCAGAGCCGGCTGCTGGCAGTATCAGCTCGAGGCTCTACGGCTCTGCTCGACGCGATTTTTCTCGGGCTAGCTCAGATGAAAAGCTCTCATTTCGGCAAGCGCGCCCTGCTGATCATTTCCGACGGTGGCGACAATCACAGCCGGTATTCGCAGTCGGATATTAAGCGACTCGTCCGGGAAGCAGATACCCAGCTCTACGCGATCGGCATAGTTGACCCGCTACCCTACCGAAGTAGAACTGCAGAAGAACTCTATGGACCAAGCTTGCTTTCAGAGATGACAGAGTTGACGGGAGGTCGTGCTTTCTTCTTGGAAAACATAAACGAACTTCCGGATATCGCAACAAAGATTGGCACAGAGTTACGCAACCAATATATTCTGGGGTATCACCCGAGCAACAAAAAACAGAACGCCCGGTGGCGTAAAATCAAAATCAAACTGCGACCCCCTAAGGGACTCCCGCCCCTTAGTGTCTACGCAAAAACAGGCTATTACGCCTCGGCCTATTCGGCAAACCCTAATTAAATTGCTAACTGGCAAGAGATGGTCGATAAACGAGGTCATTCGCTGGCGGTGATAGTCACCCCAACCACATTCGATTTGACCATCCCGGCGCTTTGTGGGTCGGGCCTCCAAACTCGGATGACGTATTTTCCGACGGCGTCGTCTAGTGCGATCAATTTCCCCTCAGTCCTGAGCGATACAGGCAGATATCGAATTTCTTTGTCATCTGCGGAGACGCGAACGTTCGGTCTTACACCAGGTTCCAAACGGTCCATCGTGACATGACGAACCTCCTGCTCACTGCTCCATTCCGGAGTCTTAGTCGTCAGTGAAGCGAAAGCGGCGAGGCCACGCAACGATGCGAGCGCCAATTTCACGTTCTTGTTAGTCGGCGGATACTTGGAGAGAGCCGAACACGTTTTTCCTAACGCTTCGGAAAACCATTCCCGAAGTGCATCTTCGGTGTAAACCACTTGAAACAATCTTGAGAAAAAGCTCTCTACTGAGAGGCTCTCGCTCGTTAATAACCTTAATACCTAGACAGATTCCTTTTCCGCCACCTCCGTATCGCAGCCACTGGCTCGGGTCGTCTCTTGCTATTGAGAAGCAACTCAGGTAGGCGGTTCTGATTCTTGCAATCGATTCCCGATCAAAGTTGTGGAGAAACTCGTCCAGGACCCTTGCTGACAAACCATGAGCAGTTTGACGACACGCTTTAGCAAAGTCGAAGACGATGGCGTTCGCTGATACCAATTCCCCTTTTGTCGTTCGTGCAGTCGTGGGCCGTAGCCCAAAATTTCTGGCTTTCCAAAATCTTCAATGCGACAGATGTGGATGTGTAGTGGTACAAAACCGGGAAACGCAAATCCCTCTCAGGATTTAAGCCGATCTCTTCGAAAAACTTCGACACCTCGGTCCTAACATCAAGTTTGCGCTTGGGCAGTCGCCTCTTTCTTCCGAGTCGTCCACGGGATTTAGCCACTAGGTATGTTTCCCTGACTTCTCTCGGAGATTTGCCCTGTCAGCAGACGAACAATCGTAATCGAACAACCCGTGGTAGACGGTAACGCCCCAGGTATCGACGAGAGCTATTTCCAGTTCCCCTGTTGCTGCCGGAAGAACTACTGGCTGTGCATGATGAATCGTCCTGCCTGAGGTAAACCGCGCCGTAAAAGGACTGCTAGACCTTTTATTTTCTAAGGTGACAAATGGATTGCCGCGTTTCATGGCGACAATTAGTTGGTGCACTTTGCCGGAACCAAAGGTGTACTCGCCCGACCACGTTCCGTGACTCACATGCAACTCTTCTAAATTCTTAATGTCCGGTAACCCGACAAATCAGGAGCTAACGCTCGGTGAAGTCCCAGTACGCGATCCCCAATCGATGCCTAAGGTGGTCCTTGTCCCCAACCAAGTTTGCCTGTTGGTGAAATCAACGCGACCTTTGAACAAAGCCGCGAATTGCCCATGCGAAGAAGGAAATCGCCGTCAGACCGGACAGGACGCGAAGAGGCGGCCACTTCAATGCAATAAAGGCTGGGCGATTCGAACCTCTCCCACTCGTGTAGAACGCCCCTCTGACCGCACCTTCCAGGAAATACATTCCTAAGACCACAAACATGAAATCAAGAAAGGTCCTATTCACCGGATGCTCGTTTATTTGATGGAAGGTCGCCGGTTGTTTTTCACAGTTTTCGTTTTCTTGCCATGTCCGAGCAGAATATGGAAAGAAGATTGTCTAGGTCCTGGTAAACGCGCTAACCGGACAAGTGAAATCGGCTAAGAACCACTCGTCCGGTAACCCGACTAAACCAAGAGTTGAGAACGGTAGTTTCCGTACGCGACGTATGGGTTTCTGAACGGCCAGCCTAACTATGCGGCGTTGCGTGAGGCGTTCCTGGGCATTGCGGGGAAGAGGGTGCCGCTTAGTAGCCGATCCGGGTTGATTGTTCCTTAGTCGCGACTCAACACAAGAGCGTTTGTCAAACTAGTCCGCGTGCCAACCGGATGGGAAGCCGATTCTGCTGGGACGCGGGCAAGTTGACAGGACGAGTCTGGAAGCCGGTGCGCTACGCCGCAGCAGGCGGTCCGAACCAGGTGGTTAGTGCATCAGTGAGGTCCGGTTGGGTTCGGTCTCCCACCCAAGCCACATATCCGTCGGGCCGAACCAGGACGGCGGCGGGAGCAGTGACCGCCCCGATCGCCGGAAGGTCCCAGGTACCTGCGTATTCGGCATCGATCAACTGAACGCGATCTGCCCATGTAGTGATGTCGAAGGCGCGGTGCTCACCGAGATTGACCAGAGCTGGCCGGGCACTGTGCAGCAGGCTGTAAACCCGCAGAGGGCCGTCGGCCGTGGCCAGGTCGAGGTCAGGCATGCGGCGGCCGACAAGCGGATGCCCCTCGCCGAGGTCGTAATGGATACCAAGTCCGGACATCTCGGCAGCGATCCGTTTGCGTGGCTCCTCCATGCCAAGGAGTTCCAATACGATTTCACGCAAGGCTTCAGTGCGATCATCAGTACGTTGGAATGCGACCTGTGCCATTGTCGTGCGCAACACGCGGGCCGCAACCGGATGCCGCTCGACGTGATAAGTGTCGAGCAAGCCTTCAGGCGATGTTCCTTTCACCACTTGGGCCAACTTCCAACCCAGATTCACTGCATCCTGCACACCAGTATTGAGGCCTTGTCCGCCCACCGGAGAATGCACATGTGCGGCATCGCCAGCCAGGAGAACCCGGCCCTTGCGGTAAGCCGCCGCCTGCCGCGACATGTCGGTGAACCTGGAAATCCAAGTTGGACTATGGATTCCGTAATCTGTTCCGCATACGGCGACGAGTGCTTCGCTGAGATCGCGCAGCGTGGGCTCGGTCGTGGCGCCGACATTCTCTTCAGTCACCATGACGCCTATGGGACCTTCATTGGCAAAGACTATCTTGCCGTCGCGAATTTCGTACTCCTCTCTGCCGAAGGCATGGATACCAAGTGCTGTGCGATGGATGCCTAATGGCGGCTCCTCCGCCATCTCGGCCTCGGCGAGAATGCTGCTGGTTGTCGCATCCCATCCTCGAAACTCAATGCCAGCAGCTTTGCGGACCAGACTGTGGCCTCCATCGCACCCGACGAGATAACTTGCCCGCAGCGACGCACCATCGGACAGTTCGATGGTGACGCCAGTGTCGTCCTGCGCGAAACACGTTAATTCACGGCTGCGATAGATCGGCACCGCCAACTCGCTGACCCACCCAGCGAGAATGCGCTCAATATGCTTCTGCCTGAGCCCCAGCCCGTAGTTGTGCCGGGTCGGAAAATCGCTGATGTCTAAACGCATGGCCGCGAATCCCGCGACTTGGGCTATTTGTCCTTCCGCGAGGAACCGGTCCACGATTCCGCGCTGATCGAAAACCTCGAGAGTGCGTGAGCTCAGACCGCCAGCACGCGAACCGGCAAGCTCTTGGTTAGGGCGGCGTTCGACAATGGCTACGTCGACGCCTGCCAGCGCCAGCTCGCCTGCCAACATCATCCCGGTCGGGCCTCCTCCTGCAATCACTACCGCATGCTCTTTCATCGTGCCTCCCATTGTAGGTTCTTGTGCTTCAGCCGACGATGATGCAGCATGGCCCGGGTCTTGCCGCAAGCCCCCCGGTGCGTAATAATCTGGAAGTGGGGAGGAGAGGAATACTCTTCTTACGTTTTTCCGCGGTGGGCGGACAATCCCTTTACGAAGCAGCGGTGCGGGTCCTCCTTTCGAGCAGAGGCGTTCTCCGAGTAGCCACCCTCTAGTCGAACAACAGACGCTGCCGCAAACAACCGCTCCGAAACCATTGCTACGGATACCGTTGCACAATACCCAGACGATCAGTACCGATAAGTCGGGTAACCGGACATTGGGATCGCCCCGATTTCACTTGTACGATAAGCGCGTTTACCAGGCACTGAACATCACAGCGGCACGTTAGCGTGGATGCGTTCTTGTATGTAGCGAAGTAATGGGTGTTCGGGTCGAAATAAGTTTTTATTTCCGTCCAGAATAAAATAGAGGTTTCCCCAAGGCCACAGAAAACGCCTTAGGCGAAGATATCCAGTTCCGGGAACCCAAGAAACTCCGCACCCGCTGATTTCGTCATAGTGAAGTTTTCTCCAACTGAATAAGCGCCGGTAGTGAACGGTTCCATCCGGAATGCGAAGGACGGCTAGCGATGCGGTGAAGAAAATCCCAAGGAACAACGGAATAAGTATGACCAACGCTCCGAAACGAAAGCGAGAGTTCCAGAAAATGAACGTGGCACCAAACAACAGAAGTGGGGCGTAGTATTTCAAAACAAAAACAGATGAGGGATGGCTGCGAAGCATCGATGAAAGGCAAAGTCTTTATACCACAGACATTATGATTGTGCCTGGTTAGTCGGGTAACCGGATATTGAAGGATCGGGCCGATTTCACTTGTACGGTAAGCGCGTTTACCAGGACTCATGGTGTCGTCAGCGGCGACGAATGCGCTATTCTCGCGGTTATGGAAGAGTTCTCTATTCCCGCTGTCAAAGCTGCCATATCCCGGCTGCGCGAAATCCAATCGAAAGCGTTTGGCTTTGAGGCGCACGGTTTCCGGATGAAACCTGTTTTGGCGGAGTCAGAGGCGGCCGCCTTTGAGCAGGATCACAAGATCGTGATTCCATCCGACTACCGCCGGTTCGTAACCGAACTTGGAAATGGCGGCGCGGGTCCGTTTTACGGCGTTTTCCCACTCGGGTTCATGGACGACAATTTCAATCTGCGCCTCTGGCAAGAGAATGATAGCAACGTCGGCACTCCGTCCAAGCCGTTCTCGTTTCGGGCCGAGTGGAACGATCGCTCAGATTACCCTGACGCTGAATTGCAGAAGCGAGATGCGAAGGAATACGACAGGCGGATTGAACGGTTCGAGGGGAGATACTGGTCCTCTGAACTTATGAATGGTGCGTTCCCGATTTGTCACGAAGGCTGTGCGCTTAGGGTCTGGCTGGTCGTGACTGGAGAGCAGGCGGGGAAACTATGGGAGGATAGGCGCAGTGAATACGCAGGACTCAGGCCGGTGCGGCTAGCTGACGGCTCAGACGCAACTTTCTCAGGGTGGTACAAGGAATGGCTCGACAACTGTTTTGCAACAGCTGGACAACCCAATTGGCGTTAAATCGCCATAGACTCTCATCTGGGCCAACACTTTTCCGGTAACCGCGTTAACCAGGACCTGACGTGAACTCCTGCCGTGCTAGCATCTTCCTGAACCGTGATGGAAAAACTCTATACATGCGTCGGCTGTTCTGGAGATTTCAAAGTCCTGAGCAAGCCGGATAAACCGACCCATAGACAGCATGAGGTCGAAATGAATGTGGAGTGCCCATTTTGCTCAAGAACAAATGCGATAGTTTGGCCACAGGATGAATCTCTCCCCCTGGTTGTCGCGCTTGGCAGCCGAGTTTCGGAGCATGAAAAACAAATCAGAATTCAGATTCTGGATGTCGCAAAGGAACTGATTGGAGGACGACTTGGTGTAATAGCGGCATCGCGGGAATTGAGTCGGTTACGTCATGATGTAGAGCCGCAACTTGCTGAGATACTTCTGACCTTCGTAGGAATCGACTCTGAAACTGACGCACTTCCAATTGGCAGAGTGCGGAAAGAATGGAATCAAGACGCTCTGGATCGGAAAGACCGGGAGATTGCAGAGGCCGAGCGGTTTTACCGAGACAGTGCGATGACTGCTGCCGCCGAACTCATACGGCTGCTTGATGTGCCTTCTTAGTGCGAACTTTTCCGCGTTAACCAGGACTTAATCCCGTTCCGCTGCGGATGAATGAACGCAGGGCGAAGGCGTGCTGGTTACCAACGCACCCATAGCCAAAATTTGTTTGAATCAGGGTCGTAGAGGAGTCGCCAGCAGTCCGTCGAACTAACTTGGTTATACATCTGACGAATAATTTCACGAGCAGGCTGATTTTGCGAATGCTGCACAATGCGGGCCTGGTCAAATCGACTCTCCATAGGTAAGCCGGTCCCACCGAATACGACGGCCTGGCCACTCTGACGCGATAACTCCTCGCACAACCTGTGTAGGGTCACCGGGGCACTGACAGCATCCGTCGCATCAAAACTCATCACAGTATCAAGAAGTGGAGTTTGCGGACCATCGGCCGCCCCAGTTGGAACAATATCAAACGACCCGTGATTCACTCTGCGGAGTTCACGACCACATATGCACGCGGACCATTTGGATGCCCCTGTAGCCAAGATGGGGCCGTGTTATCCACTAGGTCCGCTTTTCCGTATTGTGGGTCTTCGTAGTTAATGTGCCAGCCGTGCTGGTGCACAAGTGCGCCCACGACGTTGTCCAGTGGTCGGGGATCGTTAGCCGTGATTTCCAGCCAGGAGTCGGTTTCGTGAATTTTCGGCTCCGCTAAATAACGAGCACGCCGTTCCGCCCACTCTTTAGCATGAACGCTGTTCTGGTTTGGAGTCTGCCGACAAATTAGAAAGCACAATGGTAAGAGTGACAGAAAAATGGACCTGCTATGCATGACCAATATTATGCGGCAATTCTACTTTGCACGACAGAAGCGCCGAGGCTAAGTCCTGATTAGTCGGGTAACCGGACAAGTGCGGACTGATACCCAGATGCTCGGTTTTTTCGCGATTTCACTGAGCCCTTTGTCGGCGATAATTTCCTCGTCGCCAGACCATCCGGATATTATCCCTTGAGCGTTGGGTAGGCTCAGGACGCGAGGCCGGAACGAAACGGCAGAGGCACGCCCGGCCATCAGCGGACGCTTACCGCAAAGCGTTCACCACCAGCGGTCACCGCGCGCGCCGACAAAATTCCGCCAGACATAGTCCCACGGCACGACGAACAGGAAGATCACGCTCATCAAGCAGGCAAAAGTTGTGTCCCAGGTGTCTGCGTCCATGGTGTGGTTCTGCCAGGCAGGCAGCGCCACCGCGAGAAGCCATGTGGCCTTCCATGCTATTTCCCAGAACAGAAGCGGGAGCATTTTCAAGGGATAGCGTAGCCCTAGGACCGCCAGGAGAACTAGCGCGAGCAGCATGGAATTGACTACGCCATGCATCAGCTCCCAAGGCCTGTGATGAAGGAAGGCAGGAAACTTCTGCATTCCCATGCCGACGGCAATCAAGAGGTATCCGGCCCTCAGAAGATAGATTCGCCACAGCGCGATCTCCCGCGCCGGAGTTTCGTTTCGGTCCCGCGTGACCAAGGCTAATGCTGGCGATGAATCGGTTTTCATTGCGTATCTCCCAATCCGACTCTCATCCGGCGGCGTCCGTCAAGTTATCCATAGGATAGAAGACAATAGAACTTAGATCGAAAATCCATAGTTTGGTTCAAGTGCCGATTAGTCGGATAACCGGACATTGAGGATCGGGCCGATTTCACTTGTACGGTAACCGCGTCATGTGGATTTTGGAAACAGTTCTCTGTCGTTCCGTGACGGGCGCTGAAATCCAGCTAATATTTTCATGTGAACCGTATGAATTACGGATTCAGTGCCTCCAAAATCGTGGCAGGGTGTTTGGTCTCACTTGTGTTCCTTCCCCTCATGACATGGAGCGGAACCTCCTCTCATCGCGTGGAGTCAGTCAGCATCTCTCCAGACGGTAAGGCCGGCGCGGTGGATTTTGTAAAGGGCAAGACATCGCATATTTATCTGATTGCGATGGACACGGGCAATGCAACCCGGCTGACGCACGCGAACACAGGCGCAGAGTCAAACCTCACCTTTTCACCGGACGGCAAGCACATCGCCTATACCTATCTTCCGGAAGATGGTGCAGCCTCTCGAATTGTCGTAGGGAACGCCGATGGGTCAGACCTGCATGAGTGGTCGGGTTCACGGGGCAAAGTAAGGGATTTCTCGCTTGTGTTCTCACCAGACAACAAAACCATGATTTTCGCCCGTTCAGGTTATTACGGCAGCTACTCGCCGGTCGCGCAGCCACATCATCACGCGTGGGATTTCTATGCGGCTGACGTGGACGGCACAAACATTCGTCAGCTTACCAACGAGAGTTTCTATATGGCTTCGGAACTCTCCGTATCGCCCGATGGCAAGAGCATGGTGGTTGTCACGGAAAGTCTTGATGCTCCTCAGCAGATTGCCATTTATTCGCTGGACCATCCAGAAAAACCGGTGCAAGTACTTCGGCCTCAAGTCGGTCACGAAGGTATATATAACTGTCCCAATTACATGCCTGACGGGAACAGCATCCTTTTCATGGCTGCCAGTGACGGAAAACATGGGTACGACTACGGCGTGTACCGATTGGACCTTCGAACTGGCGCGATTGAAAGGCTGACGAAGGGAAACGGCTATGCCACTGAACTCAAAGTCTCTGCGGACGGAAAGACTGCCGCATTCTTGAAGTGGCGCAAGAATTGGATTGGGGAGATCAGTGACGCGGAGATTTATTTGCTCGACCTGGAGAGCCGCAAACTCACGCCTCTCAAGGTCAGCGGCCTAAACTGATGCGGCGAAGGAACTCAAGTGCCTGATTAGTCGGGTGGTCTCAATAGGTCGATGCAACACTCAAGTCGAACCCGACTTACATTGAAAACAAAGCTCAAATCGTTCGTTAGGGTTAGATCAGCGGGAACACTACCCTGGCTAGGGTTTGACCGAGGACAGCCAAACAGATCACTTCTCCCAGGGAAGCATTGTCGAATCAAGGTATTAGATGGTGTTGCATCGACCATCTGAACTGGCAAAAAGCCCTATGCGGATCTCAATGCCCTATGTCGGTAGTATCTGGAATTATTGATTCCAATGATCCGGGGTAAGACATCGATCATTCCTGAACTAGTCTCCCATCGGCGCCGATCCGCAAGCGGAACTCCCGGCTGTCTCTCGTGAACTTAATTTCATAGGCGGCGATAACCCCCGTGGCGGTCTTTACGGATTCCAGAGTTCGAATGGTTCCGTTTCCCACGGAGCTATCGATCACACTTTTGGCCGCCCGGGAGACCTGCGACAACGTGGTCGGCTGCTTGACCTCCCGAACTTTGCCCGCCTCGTCGATGGAAACAGTTCTTGTGATGGCGCCGCTCCGCAGCGCGACCTCATAGATTTCTTTGCCCTCTTGCTGGGTTTTTTCCAAACGCACTATGGTGGCGTCCTGCCGTTGTTGCAGCACGATCTTCCGTACAGCTGCGGGTAGGTCGGCCAGCTTGACCGGCCGTCTTGAAACGTCGGCGCGAGCGCCGACCAGGTACAGCGGCAAGATGGTCAGCAGCAGCAAACGGTTACAAGAGCGAGTGACGATCATGAAAATCTGTTGACCATGCCCACCAGGATAACCGCGAGCCGCAGTGCACGAGTTTCAAGCAGGGTTAAGGTTTGGTTTCCCATACGCCGCGGCCGTACGTAGCGATACGCAGGAATGCGCCATCGGGCGGCATGTATATGTCGCGAACCTCGACCTGGGGCAAGCCTGCGCCGAAGCGCGACCAACTGGCTCCCGCATCGGTGGACCGATACACGCCGAGGTACGTGGCTGCGTACAGAGTGTTGGAGTTTACCGGGCTAACCAACACGCGATTGACCGGCACGTCCGGAAGCCCCGAGCTGGACTCGCTGAAAGTAAGGCCGCCGTCGGTGGATTTGGCCACTCTGGCTACCGGGCCAAAACTTGGGAATGGATTCTCCGAAGCGATATATAAGGTATCGTTGTCGGCCCATTCCGCATTGGAGTTAAATCCCTGCCAATTAGTAACGGTTCCGATCAAGGAGGTTTGATGCCAAGTCGCTCCTCCGTTGTGAGTCGTTACCACCCACCCGGCGTTGCAAACCACGGCCACACTATCCAATCCACCGTCGGCAGCGGGACTGACTCCGATTCCGTGAACGGTGTCACGAAATACGCGAGCAGCCCCGATACCTGGCGACGGGCTCAGCAGGCCTTGGCCGCCGTTTTGGCCGATGTTCACCCACGCACTGGCTGCTCCGTCGGTAGTCTTGTAAATCGCCGCATTAGTGTAGGTATAGAAGACATGACCACTAGGGTCGGCGCTGGCAGGAGGCGTGGCCAGCGAGGTGAAAAAAGTGACGAAGGGAAAATTTGGCGCCGGCCCGGGATTGATGCCCTGGATCGCTTCAGTGAACTCACTTTGCAAAAGCGGATTGTCGACGGTAGAGCGAAAGATGTCTGAGAACTCCACGGTGCCCAAGACGATGTCGTCGTTCGCCTGACTCCAGGCCGCCCCAAAACCATCGCCGCCAATGGGCTGCTCCCAGATGGTGCTGCCACCGCGGCGCACGAAGGTACCGTTGTCTTGCAAACCCATGATCGAAGTTTCTGGCCGCTGGGGATTGGAATTGATAGTGTAACCCAGCAACGAAACTATTCCTTCGTTACGATCGTCGTCCCAAGACTTACCGCCGTCTAAGCTGGTGAACAAGCCGCCGTCGGTTCCGAAGAAGAGCATGGCCGCGCCAGCGTTGTGGTCGCCACCCTCATTATCATCACCTTCGCGATTGTCGCCTTCGCGACGGGGTGCGAAAAACGCAGCCGCGTGATAGTCGGCGTGAACGTAAGGCAATCCGAATTGCGCAAGCCAATTGGCAATGACGGTCCAGGTGTTGCCGCCGTCAGTGCTCTTTACAGAACTGAGCTGGCCGCCCAAATAAACCGTGTTGCGGGTCTTGTCCGTGGGATCCACCAGCACCATCTGATTGTAAAAGGCCTGCAATTCCATCACGTCCATGTTGGGCTGATCGGGGTTGGGATTGACTGGCTTCTTAGCGGGAAGATTCAACGCGGTCCAGTCTTGTCCTCCATCGCTGGAGCGAAAAAGATCGAGCTGGGCGGCATCGCCGGTGTTGGCGGCAAACCCGTAAACTACCCGGTCACCCGGGCGACCAACACCCAGAGTGGCGCGGCCCGCCCCCGTAAACACGTTGCCGTTGTTGGCAATGGCCTGCCAACTGAGACCATGATCCGTAGAAATCACAAGTGCGCCTACGCCATCGGTGGTCGGGTCACCGACGATGGGATTTTCCGTGGACGCCACCCAGCCAGCACTGGTCCTGGCTATGCTCCAGACGGTATCGCTGAACAAGCCGAAGACTGTCGAATCGAGGAAGACGGCATCGGGGGCGCGAGTGTATGTCACGCCGCTGTCCGTCGACGTGTAAAGACCAAAATCGGTGGCTACCAGCACGGTGTCGCGAGGGCCGTGGGTATCCACCTTTACATCGCGAATCGTGCCGACGTTCGGAAGGGGGATGGCGGCGCTAAATGTCTCGCCGCCGTCGGTGGTCTTGATCATGAACCCGCCTGCAGCAAGCCCATTCTCAAAGGGGTCGCCCAATCCAACGTAAATGGTTTCGGGGGTCCGGCCGAAGGACGCGGCACCGCCTGAGGTTGTGAATGTCGAGTCCGTCTTGGGCTCCCAGTGGGGATGCGGGGTTGTGAAGTTCTCCGTTTTCCATAGACCGCCGGAAGAGGTAAGCAGGTAGACGATGTTGGGATTGCTTGGATGCGGAAGGATCGTGCGCATGCGCCCGCTATCGGTGACATGCAGGGTCACCCCATTTTGGATGTAATCGTTCCTGGTGGGCCCAATGTTAAACCAACGGGGAACGCCGGATGCATTCGCGGTCGCATTTGACCTTGCGCCGGGCAACAGATGCCCGAATTGTTGCCGTTCTTTGCCCGCTTCCCGGAGTACGTGAACCTTGAAGTGCGGACTACCGCCTCGGCTTTCCCGTAACGCTTCCTGCCGGGCTTTGGGATTGTCCAGTTCCCTCTCCAAGCCGGTTCCGCCCTTGATGCGAGCGGCCTTGGCAACAGGGAGGTAAGGACTGACATATCCAGAATCATTGGAATCGCTTTTCGTAACGGATGGAGCCTGAGCGAATACGGACGAAGTCGATAGCAAAATCATGCATAGCTGCAGGGCAGTTGCGCGGCGCATGGATTGACTCCTGGATGTCGTGAGAGGACGGGGCGTATCTTGATTTTCTGGAATGACGTTGTCAACTAGGATTTCTCTAGTTTTGAAGAATTTACAGTTAATTTAGTTCCGAATCCGAGGTGACGCACGCACATCATGCGTAATGCAAGAAACGAAGCTGGACATTCCTCGAGTCCGCATGGGTTCGCCCATTACTCTCATGACTCTCCCTCCCACGCCTCCCCATCGGACACAAAGAAAAAGCCCGCCCCCACGAACCGGGAACGGGCTCTCAGACACCACTCTGACCCGGGCGAAAGCGGCGCGTCCGGTGGCAGAGAAGATGAATTTGATCCCGTTATTCACTACGTATGCCCCGATTAGCCCGCCGCCGTTGCTTCGTGCAAATCCTCTACACCATTTCCTTATTTTTAACTCACCGGCGCCGTCCGAGTGTCGAAACGGTTCCGACGAAATGGCGAGCGTGAGGACGTCACCGTCAGTATCGCGCCAAACTCGCATACCCTCCGTCAGAGTACCCTCAATCCATCCCGGCAGCCAGGCGTACTCGCCGTATTGGCTCTTCGAGTTCTTCCGCTGAACCGCGCCAAAAAATGATTCCACCATTTCATGGCAACGCCTGACCAGCCCGGAACCTGCGTGTGGATAAAGTGAGACAGATTTATATCACCGTGAACGAAATTCCGACTAGAGCCTGATTAACGCGGTGGTCTCAATGGGTCGACGCCACACTCAAGTCGAACCCGACTTGCATCGAAAACAAAGGTTAAATCGCTCGCTAGCGTTAGATCAGTCGGAACAATACCCTGGCAGGGTTTTGACTAGCGCGTTTACCGGGACTTGAGGCCGATAACTTGGGAACCTCCCTCTCGAAAGTCATAAGTAAACACTGGCCGACTTATGAGGACTTAAACACCATCTCGCCGAATCGCTTCCGGTGAGCCCCGATGGCGGAGGCGAAATTACGATGCGATCTGACCTGTAGTACCCTTAGCGTCATGGCAGATCGACCGAATCCTGTTTTCCGCACTATCGAAGAGGTG
>Ga0210408_10003099_pt1 | contig 15545 bp, 12 predicted proteins | sample IncBWH4MmetaG_FD_155471 | JGI IMG/M metagenome (GOLD analysis project Ga0210408, IMG submission 155471) | Forest soil microbial communities from Barre Woods Harvard Forest LTER site, Petersham, Massachusetts, United States - Inc-BW-H-4-M | ecosystem: Environmental > Terrestrial > Soil >...
CAGTCACCCAGACAACCTCAAGGCGATCGCGCAGGAGTTGGGCGTAAAGACGATCCTCGAGGGTAGTGTGCAGAAAGTCGGTGAGGCGGTGCACATCAACCTGCAGCTCATCAACGGGCTTAATGACGCGCATATTTGGGCGGAGAGCTACGATCGCGACTTAAGAAACATCTTTGGGGTGGAACGGGACGTAGCTGAAACGGTTGCTGGCCAACTAAAAGCCAAGCTGTTGCCGCAGGAAAGCGTTGAACTGGCGCGCGTGCCAACGAGCGATCCGGAAGCTTACGACTTATATCTCAAAGGGAAGTATGTCGCCCAGCAATACTGGAACGCACAGGTGGACAGCGTCAAACCGGCCATCGAGTTTTACCGCCAGGCTATAGCGCGCGACCCAGGGTTTGCGCTTGCCTATGCCGCACTCGCTAACGCCGAGGACAAAATGTACATCGCCGGCGAGGACCATTCGCCAGAAAGGCTCGCGGACGTACAGGCAAATGCTGAAAAGTCTTTGGCGCTTCAGCCGGACCTCGCCGAGGGGCGCGTCGTGCTGGCGGAAATGTATAATTTTGTGAAACACGATCCTGCCAAAGCGTTGGCTGAATGCGAGCCGTTGCTAAGTCGTGCACCTAACAACCCTCAGGTCATCCTTTCTGCAGCCCAGGCAAAAGGTCATCTGGGCGACTGGAAGGGATCACTAGCCGGCACGCTACGTGCCGTGGAGCTCGATCCAAGGAATAATCGATATCTGCGCTACCTAGCGGATTTGTACGCCGCTCTGAAACGCTATCCGGAAGCGGAAGGAGTCTATCAAAAGGTGGAAGCTCTGGCTCCGGACGACTGGATCGCTCGCTCGAATCGGGCAGCGGCTCTCATCCTCCAAGGAAAACTGGCCGACGCTCGCGAGGCGTTGCAGGTGTGGCCGGATGCGAAACTAAAAGAGACTGCCTTGTCAGTTAAGTATTCAACGCTCCAGCAGATCGAAACGCTCGCGCGCAACTATGATGCCGCACTGGCCGCGGCTTTCAAGATACCGATGATCCCTAATCGTCTTCCCAACTCAGCCATTCCAATTGGCGATATCAAGAAGAACACCGATATCGGCTACGATGGACTCTACAAAGGTGACGCTGCGGGCGCGCAGCGAGCGTTCACCGCCGCACGCGAAGGCCTTGACGAGCAACGAGCGGGACACCAGGACGATCCAAACTTCTATAACAATGAGGCGTTGATCGATGCAGGCATGAATAACTGTGAGGCCGCCATCCAAGCGGCGCGCAAAGCTGTCGCACTGGTCCCAACCGACCCAAACTACCTACTTACGCTTGCTCAGGTCTACGCTCATTGCCGCAACGCCGATCAAGCAGTCTCAATCGTTGACAAACTGCTAGAGGATCCCGTAGGCGGCACCACCATTTCCAGTGCAGTGCTGCGTCTCGATCCGATTTGGGATCCAATCCGCAATAATCGGCGGTTTCACAAGCTGAGCGAAGACAAACAGCCCTGAAGAATAGACAATTTCGTCGAGTTCAGCGATTGACGGCCGAAAAACAGTGCTGAGTTTTGTGTCACCCTTTGTATCACCCGGATAGGCAAAAATGTGCAAATTCCTGATTACTCGTGAGGAACGTAACAATTATTCAAAAGATTCGATTACAGCGATTTGCGCACAGCTGACGACGTCAGCGAATTGGTGCAAAAGTGCCGTTTTGCCCTTAGGAAACCTCCGTTCTATCCGTTGAACTACGGGAACCGTTGGAAGGATGAAGGTAGAAGGGTGAAGGATGAAAATCCAGAAACCAGATTTGCAATTGCCGATTGCGAACAAACCAAGTACCTGAACGAAATTCCTGTGTTCCTGATTTCCTGATTCAAATTTTCTTGCTCTGCACTTGCCGGCGACAGCCCGCTCTGATAAGGGTTATTCGATTCCCCTATGTTATGAAAACATCCCTCAGAATTCTCTTCGCGTTCTCGATCCTACAATTTGCGCTGATTGCACCCTGTCATGCCACCGACATCGTCCGGATTCCCGCACAGTACAAGAAAGACACGATCACTGCGCCGGACCCGGAGTACCCAATCAAGGCCCAACACGTCGGTGATCAAGGCCAGGGCATTTATCGCCTCATCATCAACGACAAGACCGGAGTGGTCGACGAAGTGAAAGTGATGAAATCAACCCATTCTCGCGAACTGGACGCGAGTGCGGTAATGACTTTGTTCAAATGGAAATTTCGACCCGGCATAAACCATCGAGATCTCCTAGTCGTATTTCAGCTCACTGGTTGGAGCCGAGAACTGCACTAGGCAGAAGACACAGGACAGTGGAGAAGGCCGTCAGAATTCATCTGTCCACTTCGCCCGCCCGGTTGTTACCGTGAGCGATGTGACAGAAAATCAAATCGAGTCTGCGGCAACGCCTCGCGCGACGCATCGATACCGCTACTTGATCGACATCGTCGTGCTGATCGCAGCGGTGTTTGGAATAGAAGTGGCGGGCGAGGCGATTTACACAGCGAAATCGTTGGAGGCGCGCTTTGGGTTTGGATTAGCGATCCAAATGCTAGAAGTGCTGATCGCGTGCGTATTGATTTGGCTACGCAGAGAAACGCTGGCCGCCATTGGATTGAAGCGGCCAAAAAGTTGGCCGCGCACAATCGCGATCGGTGTCTCGCTGGCGGCATTTGTTTTTGGAGCGGTTTATATTTCGGAGAAAGCCGGAGTTCACCGCGATCTCAGCCGTTTCGCGGCGTTGCAGGGAAATCTCACTCTCACCATCTTCGCGGTTGTTTATGTTTTGATCGGCGCCGGGTTTTATGAAGAATTCATGTTCCGTGGATTCTTAATGCAGAGGCTCGCGATGTGTTTCGGCGGCAATCGCAGCGCATGGGGCGCGGCATTGATCGTTCAAGCCATTGTCTTCGGAGTATCACACGCTTATCAAAATCCTATCGGGATGCTGATTACTGGGACGCTCGGCGCTTTGCTCGGCCTTGTCGTGATTTGGTCCGGACGAAGCCTTTGGGTTGCGATTATCGCACACGGACTTTTCGACGCGAGCCGCTCGATCCTTTTTTATTTCCAAGGTCCGCCGCACGGCTAACGAACGATAAAAAAATGAACGTTGCGTTCGTCGCGAAGAAGTTGTTTAGATTGTTCTTGTGAAAAGGCCGCTGGTCGTGGTGTTGATCGGGATGGCATTTACGGTAAACGCACGTGCCGATATTCAAGATCCGCCTGGCAATGATTACGGGCCGACACGCAAGCTTGGTCGCGGGATCTCGAATTTCCTGTTCGCATCTTCCGAACTGCCGGACACAGTTTGCAAAATCAATAAAACGGAAGGCAATGTCGCCGCCGCGGGTTATGGCGTGGTGCGGGGTCTTGGCCGTTCTACAGCACGACACTTCACCGGCCTTTACGAGATTTTTACGTTCGCGGCTCCGACTTATCACGACAGTTATCGACCGGTTTTGCGGAGCGATATTCCCTGGATTCACGCCGGCTATTCGGAATTTGCGCCCGAGCTCGGCAACGAATCGAAATATCCGTACTGCCGCGCTTACTAAGTTGCAGTTGCCGCTGTATTCGCGGGTCAGCCCGCAACTTGTCGATCTTCGGTCGTGCTGAAGGTTATTCACAGCTATTCACAAATCGGTTGACCGCGTCCGCGAGCCGCGTAACAAGTAATCCCGAATTCGGACAGGCGGTCGGGTAATGAATCCAAGGAAAATCCCCACGCTGCCAGCAATCAGCGCCACCACGCTGATCTATTTCGTCGTCGGCTACTTTTCTCTGAAGCTGGCATTTGCAAATCCAAGCGCTTCCCCAGTCTGGCCGCCGGCGGGAATCGCGCTCGCGGCGTTGCTCGTCTTCGGTTATCGCGTCTGGCCGGCAATTCTTGTTGGCGCGTTCTTTTTCAACGTCACCCACGCGGGAGATCTTTTCACCTCATTCGGAATCGCCAGCGGCAACACGCTTGAAGCGCTTTGCGGGGCGTGGCTGGTGAATCGATTCGCCGGCGGCACGCGGGCGTTCGATAGCGCGCAGAACGTTTTTAAATTCGCGGTGGCGACCGCGCTGAGCACAGCACTGAGTCCTTCGATAGGAGTAACGACTCTGGCGTTGAGCGGATTCGCGGCCTGGAGCAATTATGGATCGGTTTGGCTAACGTGGTGGCTCGGTGATCTCGCCGGCGGCTTAATCGTGGCGCCACTCCTCGTCTTATGGCTCGTCGGCTCCGGTCGCAAAGCGACGCGCCGGGAAATGGTCGAAGTAGCGTTGCTCTTCACGGTGCTGATTGGCCTCGGCTTCTTCGTTTTCAGTGGATGGTTCCCGAGCGCCGCGAAAGATTATCCGGTCTCCTTTCTGCGTGGTCCGATTGTGATTTGGATGGCGTTTCGTTTCACGCCACGCGAAGCGGTAACTGGTTTGTTCATTTTAACGGGCATGGCGATTTGGGGAACACTTCACGGGTTCGGTCCATTCGTGATGGCGAACGAAAATCAGGCGTTGGTCATACTGGATGCGCGGACGCTTGTAACCGCGATTACAGTCATGGCAGTCGCCGCCGCCATTTCGGAGCGCAATCGCGCGCGCGCTACGCTCGAGCAGCAAAAGGAAGTAGTCGAAGCAGCCAACCGTACCAAAGACAATTTCCTGGCGATGCTTTCCCACGAGTTACGCACGCCATTGACGCCGGTCATCGCTGCAATCGACGCGCTCGAAACCGAAACGTCTCCTTCGGACCTGGCCAAGTGTTCGCTGTCGATGATTCGCCGAAACGTCGAACTGGAGAGCCAGTTGATCGACGATTTGCTCGATCTCACGCGGATCGCGAAAGACAAACTTCAATTACGCTTCGGCTCAATCGACGCCCACGAGGTGATCGCCAACGTGGTGGACATGTCTCGCGCGGAGGCGCAGGACCGCCAGTTGAATCTCCGCGTCAATTTGCGCGCCGGCGCTCATCATGTTCTGGCAGACGCCGCTAAGTTTCAGCAGATCATTTGGAACCTGGTCAAGAACGCGATCAAGTTCACGGGCGAGAACGGCGACATCACGATTTCGACAACGAACCTTGAAGCACAGACGCTGACGATTTCAGTTCAGGACAGTGGCATTGGCATCGAACCGGAAATCATGAACCGGATCTTCGACCCCTTCGAGCAAGGCGAACGCTCGTTTCAGCGACGTTATGGCGGACTCGGTCTCGGTCTCGCGATTTCAAAATCCCTTGCTCAGGCGCACGGAGGCACCCTCACTGGCAAGAGCGACGGCCGCGATCATGGATCGACATTTGTTTTGACCTTGAAAACCGTGGCGCCGCCGGCGCGTGTCGTAAAACTCGCCGAGCCCACACCTGCGACGCGATCGCTTCGGATTTTGCTTGTCGACGATCACCTCGACACCTGCACTGCGCTCGAACGCTTGCTGGTTCGACGCGGACACCTGGTCGCGGCGGCCCATAATGTTCGCTCAGCGATGGAGGCAGCCGCGCGCAGCTCGTTCGACCTTCTCATCAGCGACATCGCCCTGCCCGATGGCACTGGCACAGAACTGATGACTTATCTCCACGCCATTTCGCGCCTTCCTGGAATCGCGATTAGTGGTTTCGGAATGAACGGCGACATCGAAAAGAGTTTCGAGGCCGGTTTTACCGAACATCTGGTCAAGCCGGTAAAGATGGAAAACCTCGAGGCAGCGATCGATCGGGTAATGTCGGGAGCGCCGGTTAAAGAGAACGGCGGTTAGCGATCGTCGAAAAAAATGCGGCGCTCGCAGAGCGCCGCTACAGTTCGGCATGCGCAATGTCGATCTGCAAATCGAAGATGTCGCCTTTGGCGGCAAAGGCGTGGCGCGCGAACACGGCAAAGCGGTTTTCATTCCGTTTACCATCGACGGCGAAACGGTTTCGGCGAAAGTCATCCGCGAGAAGAAACAATTCGCGGAGGCCGAAATCGTTGATCTTCGCAAGAGCTCGCCTCGTCGGACCGAGCCGCCGTGCCCGTACTTCGGTCGCTGCGGCGGCTGCGCTTACCAACACATCGACTACGCGTATCAGCTCGAAATAAAATCACGTCAGGTCCGCGATGTCCTGCAGCGAATCGGAAAACTTAAAGACGTGCCGCTGTTCACGATCGTCCCCTCGCTTCACCCGTACGGCTACCGCAACCGCATCACCGTCCATGCCGAGGCCGGCGTAATCGGATATTTTCAGCGCGATTCCCATCGCTTGATCGATATCGAACGTTGTCCGATCGCGATGGACGAAGTCAATCGCGAGCTCGCTGAATTGCGCTCGCATGATGTTCGCGACGGTCATTATACATTGCGCGCGCGCTCAGAACCGCGCACTTTTTCGCAGACAAATGACGGCGTCGCCAGCGCGCTCCGCGATTCAATCGTTCAGCTGATCCCCGCCGGTCAGGACTTGCTGATCGATGCTTTTTGTGGCGCAGGATTCTTCGCCAAGGCGCTGCGCGACAAATTTGAGCGCGTTGTTGGAATCGATTGGGACCGGTTCGCCATTGCCGCGGCCAAAGAAACGGCGACCGCGAAAGAAAATTACATCGCCGGCGACGTCGAAACAGGACTCCGTTCTGCATTCGAACAGTCCGATGCCGGCAAGACTGTGCTGATTGTCGATCCACCTGCCACGGGTCTGACCGTACGCATGTGCGAAACGATTATCGATCTTGCGCCGGCCACGTTCATTTATGTTTCCTGCAATCCGTCCACGCTCGCCCGTGACCTCAAGGATTTCTCGAAGCGGTTCAAACTCGAATCCGTCACGCCGCTGGACATGTTCCCGCAAACCGCGGAAATCGAAGTCGTCGCACACTTGAAACGACTTAACGATTCAACGATCTAACGATTGATCATGACTCCGCCGAAAGTTCTCGTCGCCGATTCCATCTCCGAGCGCGGAGTCCAAGAGCTTTCGCGGGACGGCGCGCTCGATGTTTCAGTTCAGACGAAGCTGCCGGCAGCAAGGCTCATCGAAATTATTCCTGAGTTCGCGGGCTTGATTGTTCGCAGCGCAACGAAAGTGACCGCAGAAATCCTTAAGGCCGGAAAAGAACTTCGCGTGGTGGGCCGCGCGGGTGTTGGAGTGGACAATGTCGATGTTGAAACGGCGACGCGCCGCGGCGTGCTGGTGCTGAACGCGCCCGGCGGCAACACAGTTTCCACCGCCGAACACGCTTTTTCGCTCTTGCTGAATGTCGCGCGAAAAATCCCGCAGGCCGACGCGAGCGTGCGCGGCAAGAAGTGGAACCGAAAGGATTTTGAAGGCGTGGAGCTCTACAACAAAACGCTCGGAGTCATCGGCATGGGGAGAATCGGAAGCGAGCTCAGCCGGCGTGCCATCGCGTTCGGCATGCGAGTGATCGCTTACGATCCGTATCTCTCGGCCGCGCGAGCGCGCAGTTTGCAGGTGGAGTTATTCGAAGAACTGGACGACCTGCTGACAACCGCCGATTTCATTTCCCTTCACACGCCGTTGACCGCCGAAACTCGTCATGTTCTCAACGTCGAGCGCATTTCAAAGACCAAGCGCGGCGTTCGGATCATCAATTGTGCGCGGGGCGGATTGATCGACGAGAACGCTCTGGCAAAGGCGTTGGAAGATCGACATGTGGCCGCAGCCGCCCTGGATGTCTTCGAAATTGAACCGTTGCCGGAAGATTCGCCATTACGGGCCGCGCGGAATTTGATTCTCACGCCGCATCTTGGCGCATCCACCACCGAGGCCCAGGAAAGTGTGGGAATTGAAATCGCCCAGTCGATTCGGGCCGTGCTTCTCGAAGGAACAATCCGCAACGCGGTCAACATGCCGAGCCTCGACGCCAAAACGTTGTCGATTATCGGACCGCACTTGCGCTTTGGAGAAAAGCTCGGCCGATTCCTATCTCAAGTCGCGCCGCGCCGGGTAGACGAATTGAAAATTAACTACAGCGGCAAGGTCAACGAGCTCGACACCGGCCCGATCACGCGGGCGGCATTGAAAGGTTTTCTGCAAAATGCCGGCGGCACCGACGTCAACGAAGTGAACGCTCCCGCGTTCGCCGAAAGTCTCGGATTAAAAGTAATCGAAACGCGATTGAGCGCGCCCGGCGATTACACCGATCTGCTCGAGCTGTCCGCCAGCGCCGAAGGCAAAACCGTTTCAGTAGGCGGCGCATTTTTTGGCGCGACACCGCGAATCGTCAGCGTGAACAGCCGACCCGTGGAAGCGCGACCCCACGGCGTCATCCTTGTTCTCGAAAACACTGATCGCCCCGGAATCGTTGGACGCATCGGAACATTGCTCGGCGAGCACAACGTGAACATCGCCACAATGTCGTTGAGCCGGAACCAAGCGGGCGGCACCGCCCTGACTATTCTGAATCTCGACAACCCGCCTGACGAAAAACTGCTGCAAGAAATCCGGGCGAGCGGTGATATTCATTCCGCTCAAGTGATACAGTTGTAAACATCGACATCATACCATGTCGGTTATAGCGCACACCTATTCCAAAGACTGGCTCGGTGCGCTCGCAGTAACAGTTGCCGCCGGCATTTTATATTTCTTTACGGCGGCTCGTGACATTGTTGTCGGCGACACCCCGGAATTAATCACCGCCGCCGCAACATTGGGCGTGGCGCACCCGCCCGGTTATCCGCTGTTCACCATGCTCGGGCACGTTTTCAGTCTGATTCCCATCGGATCGATTCCGTTTCGGGTAAATCTGCTTTCCGTCGTTTGCGATGCATTCACCGTCGGCGTCGTTTATCTGATCGCGACCCGTCTGGTGCGGTCTCGAATCGCTGCGGCAATCGCGGCGTTGGTCCTCGCGGTGAATCCCGTGTTTTGGGAATGGTCGCTCGCCGCCGAAATTTTTCCGCTGAACAATCTGCTTGCCGCGACATTGCTTCTACTGCTGGTGATGTGGCACGATGAGCCACCGCGCACCGGCTTTCTTATCGGTGCGTTTTTTGTCGCCGGACTCGCGCTCACCAATCATCAAACCATCGTTCTCCTCGCACCGGCGTTTTGTTTTGTGCTCTGGCGGCAGCGCACAGTTTTATTTGCTCGACCTGGACTCCTCGCGCTGGGCGTTCTTGTTTTCCTGCTAGGGCTGCTGCCGTACGGGTATGTGCTATGGGCGTCAGCGCATCATCCTGTTTACACCTGGGGCAACGTCTCTTCGTTTCACGATGTCGTTCGATTGATCGCTCGACGAAGCTACGGTTCGACGCGACTCGTCAACACACCGGGTTACACCGGTGGACCTGTCTGGCCGAGAATGGCTGCGTTGTTCGTTTCATTCGGCTGGCTGAGCGGGCTCCTAATTTGCGCGGGAACAATCGAAGCTTATCGATCTCGCCGCTGGTATTTTTGGTTCAGCCTGATCGCGTTCGTTTTTGTGGGGCCGTTTTTTATCTGGATCACAAACCTCAATCTTGCGACGGCGCCATCGGCGTTGTTCGTGTTGCAACGCTTCTTTCTACTGTCGCAGGTCGTGCTCGCGCCGTTAGCGGCGTTCGGAGTGTTGGCGATCGCTGAAGTTGTTGCGCGCTGCCTTCCTTCATTGTCGATCTTATCTTTGCGCCTGACCGCGGCCGCTTGTCTGATTGCAATTGCGGGCATAGTGTTTGCGAATTATCGTCACGTAGATCGAAGCCAGAACTTCATCGCGCGACAATTTGGCGAAGACGTGTTCGCGCTCGCGCGGCCGGACTCAATTCTTCTGGTCAGCGGTGACGGCTTTGCGTTTCCGCTGATTTACCTCCAAAAAGTCGAGCACGCTGGTAGCAATATTACGCTCGTCGTTTTGCCGACGCTTTTGGGCGAATGGTACGCGCGGCAACTGCGCGCGGAGCATCCCGATCTTGTGATTCCATTCGATCGTTACGACCGAGAAACCAAAAACCTCAAGGCGTTGGTTGAAGCCAATGCTGACCGCACGATCGCGTTTGCCGGCACACTAGGCGACGATCACAGCCTCGATCAGGATTACTGGCCATATCAACAAGGCTTACTGACCATAATCATGCCGAAATCGCGCGAGGTTCCGCTGGAAACAATCCTCGCTGAAAATGAACAGCTATTCAGCAGGTGCCATCCGCCGTCCCCGGGAACAGCGAGAATGAATACCTTCGAAGCCGACATCATTTCCATTTACACGTATCCCGCGTTGCGATTGGGCGATCAGTGCCAGCGCGTAGGATTGAAAGCGGAGGCGCGGGTTTGGTACCAGCGGGCGCTCGCCACCAATCCGCAGTTTTCGCTGGCCCGCGACGCGCTTGCTCGACTGGAACATTGATGCGCATCTGATAACTGTCATGAAATCATGGCAGAGCCCAAAAGAATCCAGGTCGTCCTTGCGTTCGCGGCGCTGTATCTGATTTGGGGATCCACTTATCTCGGAATTCTTTTCGCTATTCAATCAATCCCGCCGTTTCTCATGGCCGGTGCGCGGTTTTTTCTGGCGGGGCTGATCATGTTTGCGATCGCGCGGACGCAGGGCCCGCTAAGATCGACATGGGCGGAGTGGAAAACCGCATGGATTATCGGCGCTTGTTTGTTGTTAGGCGGAAACGGTGGCGTGACTATATCGGAAAAGTTTATCGAAACCGGCCTGGCAAGTCTGATCGTGGCGACCGTTCCGATTTACATCACGTTGCTGGGATGGCTGTTTCGAATGACTCCCCGTCCGCAACCGATTGTCTGGCTCGGTTTGGCCGGTGGATTCCTCGGCGTGGCGCTCCTCCTTGGACCGGCATTGCGATTTTCCGGCAACGGCGGCAGTCATCCCGCCATTGGAATTTCGATTTTATTGGTGGGTTCGTTTCTGTGGTCAGCGGGTTCGCTTTTTTCACGCACAGCGAAACATTCAGCGTCGCCATTTCTCGCCGCCGCTCAACAAATGTTCTGCGGCGGCGTGCTTTTGATGATCGTGAGCTTGTGCGCCGGTGAAACAAAACGTTTTCAACCTGCCAACATTACCGTCCTTTCGCTATGGGCGTTTGCTTACCTCGTGTTGATCGGCGCCATCGTCGGTTACACCGCTTATTTCTGGCTGCTCAGGCATTGCGACCCGGCGAAGGTGGCTACTTATGCTTATGTGAATCCGATCGTCGCTGTGTTGCTCGGCGCATTGTTCGCGCACGAAGCGGTAACGCTGCGTACCTTTCTCGCGGGGGGGTTGATCATCGGTTCTGTCGCGCTCATCATCACGGTCCAACAGTTGAAGTCGAAACAGATGCCGCCCATCACCGCGGCGATCGGGACCGAATGCGCGCGATAGTTGCGGTTAATCCAGCCTAACGAATGAGCCTGATAAAAAGCTTGCTCTAGGGGCCGCATCGGGAGTTCAATCGGAAGCATGAAACGCAAAACTTTGGCAGGTTTGATTGCAGCGGCGTGTGTGTTCAGCAGCGCGACGTTTGGACAAACGGTGTCGATCACCGGAACGGTGACGGTATTTACTGATGCTCAGATCAGCCTCACAAGCGGGTCGGATCTCTGGAACATCGTGAGAAATGCCACGACGACCGTGACGAGCGGAACACTGGCCGTCGGAAACACGGTAACCGTCCAGTGCGCATCAGCCGACGCGACGAAGATAAAGGGCGGAGGCGCGCAGAAAAAAGAATAAGCAGCTGACGCTGCACCGATTATTTGGCTGCCGCCACAGGGATGTGACGTCGCATGCGGTTTTCGCCTGCGGCGCAAACTAAGTCCTTAGGTTTTCCGGAAGCGGCCGAGGACGAATCCGCTGATCGCCAATCCGAGAAGCGGACGTCCCATGTCGATGCAAATGAGCGGCCAGGGATTGGTTTCGAACGCGGAAAAAACGGAGATGGTCGCGTATTCCATGAAGACAAAGGCGAACCAGCAGGCGAGGGCGATTTTCAAACCGCAAAGCGCACTTTCTGGATTTAGCTTCGAGATTACCAGCGCCAGCGTGTAGTTGATGACGACCGCCGCCACGAATGCGAGCACATAAGCGCCGATGTTGTGCGTGCGCTCGATGTCGGTCGCGGCTTTTGCGTGAAGGTTCAGCCAGGTGTCGCCCCAGATGGCGTACCAGCCCCAGCCGATTAGGAAATAAACGACGGCCAGGATCCAAACCACGAGATGATTGAGCTTGGAGTTCATTAGATCGCGGACATTATCCAATTCTCTCGAACGTGATTGCAAGCATCATCCGACTGAAGCGGGCTCACTTTCGGTAACAGTTTCCGCAGGTTTGTCGACCGGCGCGGGCTCGATCGAAACGATTTCGTATTCGCCATTTGGCAATGTTGCAGGTTCGCCGGATTTTTTCCCGAGCAAGGCCTGACCGATCGCAGTTTGATAAGAAATGATATGTCGATCCGGATCACCGTCCCACGCGCCGAGAATGGTGTAGGTCTCGGATTTCTTTGAAGCCTTTTCGCGCACGGTCACGACTGTACCGATCGAGACACGCGATGTGTCCGAATTTTCGAATGAGGTGCCGCGGGCATTTTGCAAATCGCGTTCGAGCTCAGAGCGGCGACGCACGAGTACCGCCTGCATCTGTTTCGCCGCTTTGTATTCAAAGTTTTCGCTGAGGTCGCCGTACGAACGCGCGACCTGGATTTCCTTCGTATTCTCCGGGATTTTCTTCTTCACCAGCTCTTCGTACTCAGCTTTGCGCTTTTCCAGGCTGCTCCATGAAACTACGAGCGGCGCGCCTTTCTCCTGCGACTGCGCTCCGGCGATCATACTCTCGAGGTCGGGGAAAACTTTGACGATGCGCGCGAGCAACGAGCGTTTCGTCAGCTCGTCAAAAAGCGGCGTGAGCTGCAACCGGCGCAGCGCGTCGCGGGCGAGACCGACGTCGGACTTGGCAAAGATGTCGGCGATGAGTTGTCGATCATCGACAAGCAGGCGTTGCAGCTTGCTCGCCCGACCCGGTGCGGAATGCTGCTCGCGCTCGAGCGCGGACAAGATCGCAGCAAGCAATTCCGGATTAATCAACTCGGACCAATCCGCGCGCTCAGTGCACAACCAAACCAGCATTTCGCTGGTGGCGGAATGTTCGCGGATACTGCGCTCGAGCATCGTTTGAAGCTCCGCTTGTTTCCCAGCGTCGCGAAACACGTGCGGAATTTGCGCGACCATTCGGCCATGGACCGACTGCATGAGCTGCAACGCGCGCACGCTCCACCGATCGCCCAGCGCGGTCGGCAATATTTGGAGGATCCGCTTCTCTTTGGCCGCCGGCAGTTTTGGCAAGATCAACACCAACCGTTTCTCTTCATCTTGAATTAGCTTGGTCAGCGTAAAGCCGATATGGGTGGTTCTTAGTTTCGCGAAACGCTCGAGCAAATCATCACGTCCAAGGACTAACTCAAACGTCAATTCGGGATGCAATTTTTGGTTTCGAGCGGCGACGTTCTCGATCGCGGCGATCACCGGCTGCAATTGCTTTTCGGGATCTTTGAATTGCTGATGCGATTTGATGATCTGCTCGAGCGCAGCCAATTGTTGTTTGGGTTGGCGCGCGCGGTTGAATGCTTCGCTTAATTCATCCGCCTGAGACACTCCTTCGGCGCGCATCTGGATCGGTTCGGTTTTTTTTACCGGAATTGAGAATGCGCCCCTCGCCTTCATTTGTTTGCGGGCCGATTCCCACCACTTCTTCCATTCGGTCTCGTTGAACAGATCGGGAATCATCCAATCGCTGATCTCCTGCGCAGTCGCTTTTCCATTGCGGCTTTCCAAAATATTGCGAACCAGCGCGACAGGATCATCCTTGGCGAGCTTCTTTGTCGCGGTGTTGTCAGTAGCTTTACGGGCGAGAAAATGTTCCGGCGGAATCACTTCGAGATTTTCCGCAGCGTATTGAAGCTGCATCGGATGGCCTTTTTTCCCAGCAAAATCGATGACGATCTGATTGAGAAGGAGATTCCACTCGGCCACGCGGCCGAATCCCCAGCTCTTGTGCAGGCAAAAAGTGCCGGGCTTAAGCGCGTTTAGCTTCTCCGCGGCTTTCGAAGTGAGCTTGCTGGCTTCAACGAGTTTCTCGAGCTCCGCCTCCATAAGGTCGAACAAACTACGATGAAGGTTCGCCGCCGCAAGCTACCCGATGTTTGCGGTTGCCGGATAGCGTCTCGCGTGAAAGTCTACGCGCGGTGTCGTCCACGAGTATTTGGTTTTGGATTGCTTTTCATGCCGGCGTCCTCGTCGCGCTGATTGTCGATCTTGTTCAATTCAAGCACCGCGGGCGCGAACTGAGCATTCGAGCCGCCGCTCAGCGCACCGCTATTTGGATCGTCCTCTCGTTGCTGTTCAACCTTCTGGTCTGGAAAATTCGCGGCCCGGACAAGGCTCTCGAGTTTCTTACCGGTTACGTGATCGAGTACTCCCTGAGCGTCGATAACATTTTCGTTTTCGTCATCATCTTCGCCTATTTTCGAGTCCCGCCGATGGCACAGCACCGCGCGTTGGTCTGGGGAATCGTTGGCGCGCTGGTAATGCGCGGCGTCATGATTTTTCTGGGGGTGGCGCTGGTCGAGCGATTCGATTTTATCCTCTACTTCTTTGGCGCGTTCCTTTTGGTGAGCGCGTGGCGAATGTCTTTTGTGAAACAGGAGCCCAACGACTTTGGAAAAAGCTGGGTGATGCGGTGCTGTTTACGCGCATTTCCAATCACACCAGACTTTCACGGCGAGCATTTCAAAGCCAAATTGAACGGGCGCTGGATGCTCACACCACTCGCACTAGCGCTCATTGTGATCGACGTGATGGATCTTGTCTTCGCTGTCGATTCCATCCCGGCCGTCTTCGCCATCACGCGCGACCCGTTCATCGTTTACACCTCAAACATTTGCGCGATTCTCGGCCTGCGTTCGCTTTACTTCCTGATTGCAAAAATGATCACGCGCTTCGTTTATCTCAAAAACGGACTCGCGATCGTGCTTGCATTCGTGGGCGCAAAAATGCTGCTGCGCGACGTGTTTGAGATTCCGACGCTCCTTTCGCTCGGCTTTGTCATCGGCGTGCTCGGTGCGACCGTTGTAATTTCGATGATCGTCACCAAGCGAAACGATCACGTCGCTCCGAAGGATTCAGTGCCCTAGGAGCGTGAGCCAAAATACTTTCCCGGAAGCGCATCTCGTGCGCCGTCTCGGTCTGTTCGATACCACGATGATCGTCATGGGTGGAATCATCGGCTCAGGAATTTTTATTAATCCATACGTGGTCGCGCAGCAGGTTCCATCGACAACTTTAATTCTCACTGCCTGGGCGTTCGGCGGACTAGTCGCACTCGCCGGCGCGTTTATTTACGCGGAACTCTCGTCGCAAACCTCAGTCAGCGGTGGGCAATACGTGTATCTCCGCGACGCTTTTCATCCCGCGCTTGCATTTGTTTACGGCTGGGCGCTTCTGCTCGTAACCCAGACCGGCGGAATGGCGGCCGTCGCGGTCACCTTCGCAAAATACTTTTGCGCGCTCGGAAACCTCGAAGCGAATGACGCAATCGCGACGGTTTTAGCTTCAGGCGCCCTGGCAATCCTTACATTGA
>Ga0210408_10003100_pt1 | contig 15544 bp, 13 predicted proteins | sample IncBWH4MmetaG_FD_155471 | JGI IMG/M metagenome (GOLD analysis project Ga0210408, IMG submission 155471) | Forest soil microbial communities from Barre Woods Harvard Forest LTER site, Petersham, Massachusetts, United States - Inc-BW-H-4-M | ecosystem: Environmental > Terrestrial > Soil >...
AGGTAAAGTTCTCGGGAACCTCGATGGCAGCGCCTCAGGTGACCAATCTGGCCGCTAAACTGTTTGCCACCGACCCTTCACTCACTGCGGAGCAAGCTAAGGAATTGATTATCTCCGGATCGACTCTGAGCGCGGACGGCAAACGCAAATTGATCGACGAAAAGCGTTCGCTTCAGTTGATCAAACAAAAAGCTACCGCAACAGCCGGTCAGTAATGCCCGTTTAGCGCTCCGCTTTCGGCGACGCCTACCGCAGGTGCAAAGCGTGTGCTCTTGTCGGCGGAATGCGATCCTTCAAGATGTTGTTGAGCTTTTGCCGGGGCAATACGGTGATTTGCAGTGGGAATGCCGCGAGCTCAATTATCAATGGACTTTTTGCGAGCTAATTCAAAAATATCAACAAGACTAAGTATGACACTTTTTTCAGCCATGGGAATAGCCTGCCCCGCGGCCGTTTTGGTCCTGGCAGCTTCGTTGTTGCTAGGAGCATGTGCCGCCACAAATATGGGAAAAAAGGACGATCCCGTTTTCTTCGGCGGCGCCAGTGGAGCCAACGGTGCCGGTGGTGCAACGAGCGGTATGAGCTTCAGCTGGTAATCGTTCTGTTTTTAGCATTCCCGGCTTCAGTTTCAAGCGTTGGAGGCGGGGACGGGAATCGAACCCGTGAGTAGCGGTTTTGCAGACCGCGGCCTTACCACTTGGCTACCCCGCCAAATCATGCCTCCAGAGCCGATTCACCGGCTGTTGCCCTTAACCCCTATGGCGCTTGTCGCCAATTGTCGCCAATTTTCGAAAACTTTGCGAACCTGGGCGCATGTCAGGCCAAGGACTGCGCATCGTTCCGTACGCTGGCCACAAAGGCTACCAATGTTACCTCGATGGCTGGAAAGTCAACGGGAAGAGGAAACGCTTGTACTTCAAGGATGAGGTCGCGGCTGCCAAGAAACTCGGGGAACTCGCCAAGCAACAGAAAAAGGAAGGCCAGGCCGGTCTGAACGTCCCGCTCGGGTCTTGTGCCAGGCGGCGTGTACGCACGGCGATCAACCGCCCAAGGCACAATGATACACGAATTTTGGAGCCGTGGTCTGAAAATCCAAAAATTACTGCGATCGAGGTAAAAAATCATGTTTTTCACCGTTTGGTCGCATTTTTAGCCTCGGCACAGCGAGATTTACTGCTATCGCGGTATTTTAGGTTGTTTTGACGACTTTGTGGGTTGATTGAAGGCTTCCACGGCATATATTACTGCGATCGAGGTAATATGGATATCTCTGAAATAGCCCAGGCTGTTAAGCACCACCGCAAAGTGGCCAAGCTCTCCCAGGCTGAGCTTGGCCGTCTAGCTGGCGTTGGCAAGACAGCGGTTTTCGATCTGGAGCACAAGAAAGAGACGATTCGTTTCGATGTGGTCCGAAAGATTCTCGAAGCTCTGAATATCACGGTAAAACTTGGAAGCCCTCTATTTTCGATGGGTGACAAGGCCGACAGTCCTAGGGAGGAGGAGGAAACGTGAGACGGGCAGAGGTGTATCAAACAGCGGCTCTAGCTGGGTATTTGACGGAGACGGAGGCTAAAGAGTTTCGGTTTGAATACGTAGCCGGCTATAAAGGTCGCCCAGTCTCTTTAACGATGCCGGTACGCACAGAGCCGTACGAGTTTGATAAATTTCCGCCATTCTTTGAAGGGCTACTGCCAGAGGGTCGGCAACTTGAAGCGTTGCTTCGGACAGACAAGCTCGACCGGAACGATTTGATGGGACAGCTGTTGGCCGTTGGCGAAGACGTCGTGGGGTCGGTTCAAATAATTAAGGTTAATGAGTCTCCCTCGCAGCCAGAGGAAACTAGAGGTGAGGCGGTATGAGCCGCTGTCCTATTACGTATGAGGAGCTTCCCGTAGTAAGTTCTTATTCGATCAAAGGCTTGAGACAGTTGAACAGACAGCTGACCGGTCTGTTGGATCTACCTTTTTCTGCAGAAGAACAACGCCAAGAGGCGCTACGGCGCGCAGGCAAAATGTCTGTTCAAGGTCTTCAGCTCAAGTTGAGTGCCGTTTTAAATCTGAGAGACCAACGTTTTGATCTTGTAGATCGAGGCGGAAGATTTCTGCTCAAACCCCCAAGCACTGATTACCTGGAGCTTCCAGAAAACGAGGATCTGACAATGCGATTAGCGGCCCAGGCCGGCATCGAGGTCCCATTCCACGGTATGGTCCGATCCAAAGACGGGAGCCTAACTTATTTCATCAAGCGATTTGATCGTGCAGGTCGCAAAGACCGAGTCCCCGTGGAAGATTTTGCTCAGCTCACGGGTAGCTCCAGAGATACAAAGTATGATTCATCGATGGAGAAAGTCTCGAAGGTCCTGGACACCTGTACCTTTCCGGCGTTGGAGCGAGGGAAGTTGTTCAGAAGAACGATCTTTTCATTCCTTGTAGGGAACGAGGATATGCACCTGAAAAATTTCTCGCTGGTTTCAATCGCAGAGAAAACCGAGCTTTCACCTGCCTATGACTTGCTCAGTTCGACTTTGGCGCTCGCAGGCGCTGCGAAAGAAGAGGTTGCTTTGCCGATTCGTGGTAAAAAATCAAACCTGACGCGCGAGGATTTGGCGGAATACTTTGCTTCGTATCTGAAGCTCGCGGACAAATTCGTTGTTGATATCATGCAGGATTTCAAAAGTTGCCTGCCGAGATGGAAGGAACTGATAGGTATTAGTTTTTTGAAAGACGATTCTAAGGAGCAGTATGTCCGGCTGGTGGAAGAAAGGGCTGCGAGATTGCATCTAAATCTTCCGCGCACGTAGTTTCCGTGTCGAACCCCCCGACGGAGGTGCGCGTGCAAGAAGTTTCGGGCGGTCATATCCCAGTTTCGCCACGGCGGCGGAACCTCACAACCGGATGGCACTAATATGAGGGGAGGGACCACAATTGCTCATAAGGTCAGCTCAACGTCAACGATCGAACCTGCTTCGATGCTGTACGGTCCCCAAGTCTTTGACTCAATTTTGGCGCCATTCTTATCCACGCCTTCCAGTCGCACTGCGTAATTACCAGGGCTTAGCGTATGACCGCCTGACGGTGGAAAACGGGCATCGTCTTTTAAAAAGAATCGACGTATTCTACCAGCTAATGCCAGACCATTAATTGTTCCAACCAGATTGGTGTTGGCTGGATCTCCGGCAATAACGTTCACAGTGCCCACCGCGTTCACTCGCCTCAAAACGACTGCGAGCCATGCCACGGTCGGCGGTGGTTTGGTCACGGGCGGAGGGCCCTCCTGCACAGATCTGAAGCCCAGCGCCTGGAACATTCTATTAACACCGGAACTACCACCGGCGATTACAAGGGCTGTTAGCAGCTGCCCTCCAGCATTTAATGGGTAGGTCGCGCTAGTGTAAAGATTTACCAAAGTCGTCGTGATATCGAGCTTGTAGCTGAATACGAAAAGACACGCTACGAGAATCGCAATCAGCGGTTTTGTGGCTTTTGTATCAAAGACGGTGAAAAATAGCTTCCAGTTAAATATGATTGCCAAGCCCGATTCTAGAATAACCGCCAAAATGAAGAGAACGAACAAAGCCTTAAATGAAGGGCTAAACAAATCTCCAGTCGTAAGCGTAGGCTGCACCTGCTGATTTTCTGCACAGGCCACCGACGGTGATAGGGCAATTGTCACTATACACGTCAGAAGGCCCGTAGCGGACCTGCCAAATCGAACTAGGGCGCAAGCATATGCGGTCCCATTTGACCTTGAGCCTTCGCGCTCGAAAAAGCCCTTAAGCCTAAAAACGCCGACGCTGTCAACTATCATAGTCATCTCCTGCTCTCGGTAAACGCCAACCACGATGCCCCGGCTAATACCGAAGCGAAAGTGTATAAAGAGTGCTCCGCAATAGTCAAGCATGCTGAAAAGCACTTAACTTCCATCACAGATATGAATCTGATCGCTGACAGCATAGACGGCGGCAAATGGGGCGGGGGTGTTGTGCAGTATTTCACCTATTCCCTTAACGATTGGCTGCAATTGGGGCTTCGCGGTGAGATTTTCCGGGAATTCAGGGGGATTCTATGTCGCCGAGTTTCGAGCAAATAACGACTTTGTCCACATCGTGCTACAAGGCAGAGCTGTTCCTTTCGATCCCCAGCAACCTGGGTGGGAAGCAGGAGCGCATTAAAGGTCTCCGGCTCGTCGCTGTGCGGTCAGCTTAGCGGACCGAATTGAAACTCAATTCCATATTCAGCCGCCAGTTTGACCAGAAGCGGCAATTCAGGCTCTCCTTTTTTGAATTCTTCAGCGCAAGCCGCAAAGAAACGATCAAAACCGCCCGGCACGCACACCACGACCACCGTGAGGTCGTCGTTCCCGAGCACTCTTGGCGCATGGGGAATTCCTTTGGGAAGAAAGATTACGTCACCCCCTCGCCCACGGAGCAACGCTCCGCCGAGATTTACCTCGATTTCACCGGATTCAATAAGAAATGTTTCATCGGTGGCGCGATGAAGGTGCGGCGGCGTAACGTTGGCGGGCGAAGCGAAAATCCGCAACACGCAAAAGGCGCCATCCGTTTGTTCAGAACTTACCAGAACATGGGCTTCCTGCCCGAACGCCCGTATAACACGGCTTTGTCGACTCCGACGGGGTTGGTTGCAATATTCTCGATCATGGTCTCACAAGGCGCATGCTGCCTGGCTATAGAAGTTTTACTAGCATTATTGTCCGGGCCTAGTGTTTTTTAGGCACGAACCAAGCCGCCGTTTGAAGTCCGTTGACATTTCTTCCGTTGCATACCAACGATTTGACTCTAATCGTTTGGCAAATGCGCAAATCAATGATCAGACAGTGGGGCCTTCCGTCCGTTTTTTGGTTTGCGGTTGAAGCTGCTGCGCCGCTACTCGCCGAAGTTCCTCCGGGACCGAGGTGGCTGGAGACGGCGGTATTTTATCAGGTCTATCCCCAAAGCTATTACGACTCGAACGGCGACGGGATCGGCGACTTGCCTGGTATTACTGCGAAGCTTGATTACATCTATTCGATCGGCTGCAACGCGATTTGGATCAATCCGATTTTTGAGTCGCCTTTTGGCGACGCGGGCTATGACGTGGCTGATTTTTATAAGGTCGCTTCGCGCTACGGGACGAACAACGATTTTAAGGATCTCTGCGCCGAGGCCCACCAGCGTGGAATGCACGTGTGTATCGACTTGGTAGCGGGCCATACCTCGGTGTTAAATCCATGGTTTCAACAGTCTGCTCTCAATTGGCGGAACCGCCACTCGAATTGGTATATCTGGACACCCGCCGTCGAGAACGTTACAGGCTCACAACCATATCCCGGCAAGGACCGTCGTCTCGAACGGTACTTACCCAATTTCTTTCCCTTTCAACCGGCCCTCAATTACGGTTACGCCGATCCAAAAGCACCTTGGCAACTTCCGACCACAGATCCCGCCTGCATCGCGGTACGTGAGGAGCTCAAGAGTATTATGAAATTCTGGTTGGACTCGGGTTCTGATGGCTTCCGAGTGGATTTGGCAGCATCCCTCATTCGAAACGATCCGGACCATGAAGCGATCACTGCACTCTGGCGCTATTACCGAACCTGGCTTGGCAAGGAGTACCCAGACGCGGTGTTAATCTCCGAATGGAGCAATCCGGCTGTGGCCATTCCCGCTGGATTCCACATCGATTTTCTTCTCCAGATGGGTGAACCTGCCTATCGAATACTCCTCGGTCCCAACTCACGTGCTGAAGGCGGCGCTCGCACGCCACACGCATTTTTCGAGCGGGCCGGCGGCGGCAACATTAAGGAATTTGTCGATAATTACCTCAAGCACTACACTCTGACGAAATCCCGTGGTTACATTTCAATGCCGACTGGCAATCATGATATGCCGCGTCCAACGTGGGGGCGGGATACGCAAGAGGTCCGCACCATTTTTGCGATGCTATTGACTATGCCTGGAGTGCCCTGCATTTATTATGGCGACGAGATCGGAATGAACTTTGTGCCCAAAGCCCCAAACAAAGAGGGTGGCTTGCTCGGCGACTTGCAGCGCTGCGGTTCACGGACCCCAATGCAGTGGTCCAAGGAGAGGAACGCAGGATTTTCGACTGCACCTGCAGAAGAGCTTTACCTTCCGATCGATCCGTCCGAATCACGGCCGGATGTGGCAACTGAGGAAAACGATCCGGGATCCATGTTGAACTTTACCCGGACATTATTGAAGCTGCGTCGAGAGCATCCTGCGCTTGCCAATGCCGCAGATTTTCAGCCCTTGTATGCGAAGGAAAATAAGTATCCATTTGTTTACCTGCGTTTAGCGGGTACGGAGCGCATCATCGTCGCCATCAATCCTGCCGAACGGCCCTGTTCGGCCGCGTTGGGGGTCGAAACGAGTCCACTACGTCCATTACTTGTGCAGGGCGCGGCATTCCGGGACGGTCGCTTGGAGATGGACCCGGTTTCGTTCGGCATCTTCTCAGTTGAATAGCTAGCCTGCATCGCTCACAAATCTCTAGAGATTTGTGAGCGATGCAGGCTGTGGCAGCGGAACAATCCGGCTACGCCGAAAAATTCTACTGCTTTTTGGAGAGAGAAGAGTTTAAAACAAGAAACCGCCGAAGCGGAGCTGCTACTCGAGGAGAGGACGATTGGCAGGAGGCCCCAGGCGTCTCCTGTGTCTCCAGTTGTAGGACAACCGCCTCGGTAACGGTGAAGATAGTGCTGAAGCGGCGAAAATCAGCTTTTCTGACCGGAGTTTTTATTCTCAACTCGCGTTATGCACGCAGTTGAGCGAAACCGCCGGAAGAGGAGCAATGCGCAAAACGGTTCGGACATCGAAGGAATTAAGCCGGCTCGCAACTTCGATTGGCGAACAACCGATCAAGAGGAAATCGAGCTCCGACAACGACGCGCCCTCGAAGAGCAGCCACGGATTCGAAACCTTGAACCGGCGTGGCGGATTTTCTCGCAGTTTGAAGTGATCTCGCGAAGCGGGATGACCTATAGCGTAGAGCTGCGATCCTTGGCCGAGCGTGTATTCTCCTGCACATGCACTGATTTTCGAATCAACGGGCTCGGCACCTGCAAGCATGTCGAAGCCGTGCTCCTGCATCTCGAGGCTCGGTTCCCAAAAATTTTTGCCGAGGCGCAGGAGAACGGCTCGGATCGCATCGATGTGGTGTGGGACTCAACTCACGACACGTTGCGGATCCAAAATACGGCAAATACAATGCCGGAGACCGTCGCCGAGTTTTTCGATTCTGAGGGCCTGCTCCGCAAAGAACATGGGCCCGAAGAGATTGTAGAAGAATTAGGCGAGCTCGGCATACCGGCACTGCGGATTTCACAAGAAATACCGCACCGGCTCGAACATCGACGGAGATTGGCAGAACGCCTCGTTCTGCGCCGCGACTATGAGGAGAAAGTGCAGGCCGGAATTTATCCGCAACACGAGACGCATATGCCGCTGTTTCCATACCAGCGCGGAGGAATGATGCATCTGGCATTTAACGAGCGAGCGCTCCTGGCCGACGAAATGGGTCTTGGCAAAACGATTCAGGCCATCGCAGCTTGCGCGCTGCTGCACCGAATGGGCAAAGCCGAGAGAGTCCTCGTGGTCACTCCGGCTTCGCTCAAGAGTGAGTGGGAGGAACAAATTCAGCGTTTCACCGGGCTTTCTTATCGGCTGGTCTTCGGTCCTCACCGAGAACGGCTCCGAGCGCTGCAGAATCCTTCGTTTTTTACGATCGTCAATTACGAACAGATCGTGCGTGATGCGCTTGAAGTGAACCGGCTCCTTCACCCGGACATCGTGGTTTTGGACGAGGCGCAGCGAATCAAAAACTGGAGCACGAAAACCGCCCAGGCGATAAAACGGCTGCAAAGCCGGTACGCATTCGTGCTTACCGGTACGCCGATCGAAAACCGGATCGACGAGTTGTATTCAATCGTCGACTTTCTGGATCCAACCGTTTTCGGGCCACTCTTTCGTTTCAACCGCGAGTTTTACGAATTGAATGAACGAGGACGGCCGGAGGAATACCAGAACCTGGAACTGCTGCGCGACCGGATCCGACCATTGCTGCTACGTCGTCGGAAAGCGGACGTCGAGACGGAACTTCCCGGCCGTACAGATCGAAACCTTTTTATTCCGTTGAGCCACCAACAGCGCGAGGCGTATCGTGACCACGAAGCGCAAGTATCAAGGCTTATTAATATCGCCAAACGGCGTCCTCTGACGAAGCAAGAGCAGGAGAAGTTGATGCGCGAGTTGGCGATGATGCGCATGATCTGTGACACGAATTATATTCTCGATCGCGAAGACCGCACGTCCCCGAAAATTGAAGAACTCGAAAGTATCTTGCAGACCTGCTTGACAGAGCCGGAAGTCAAAGTCGTGCTCTTTTCCGAATGGGAACGAATGCTCGAACTTGCACGTGACCGGTTGCAGCGCATGCGCATCGGGTTTGCCTGGCACACCGGCAGTGTGCCCCAGAAACGGCGCCGGGCGGAAATCCGGGTATTCAAAAGCGATCCTCAATGCCGCGTCTTTCTCAGCACCGATTCAGGCGGCGTCGGCTTGAATCTGCAGAACGCAAGTGTCGTCATTAACTGTGACCTCCCCTGGAACCCCGCGAGACTGGAGCAACGGATCGCGCGAGCGTGGCGCAAGAATCAGTCCCGGGCTGTAACCGTCATGAACCTGATCGCCGAACAGACTATCGAGCACCGGATGCTTGGCACGCTGGCTGCCAAACAGGGTTTGGCCGACGGCGTTCTGGACAGCGTCGGGGACCTGAAAGAAATCAAGCTGCAGAAGGGCGCGCAAACATTCCTGAGCAAGCTTGAACTCATGATCGGTCCGACGGTTAATCTGGGGTCCCCGCCTACAGGACCGGCTGCTGCCCCCGTTGATGCCCCCGAAGCATTTGCACGGCACGCAGCGCATCTGCTCGGTGCTCAGCTGGTTGGTTGCCAGGAACGCTTTCCAGAAGGCCAGACTCACTCTGTTCTGCTGGTCGTGGTTGAGCGCGACTCGTCCGTGTGGCGGGAGCGACTCCGGCCGGCCTATGAAAAATTAGTCGGAAACCGGCAGTCGGGCCCGCCCGACGATATACGGCTGGAAGTCGTTGATCGATCCACGCAGGAAGCAGTTCAGCGTCTTTGTGACGCAGGACTTTTACAGATGAGGATCCGCGCGACGCGTCACCTTCACCCGGAGACCGGCGTTGCATCCACACCGCTAAGCGATGAAGAACGTGCTCAGATCGCAAGCCGCCGCGATTGCTTCAAGCGCAAATTAAAGATGGCACGTATTCTGGCCGGCGAAGACTTGCTCGACGAAGCCCGTGACGCTCTCCGAGAGGCAATATTATTTGCCGGCCGTGTCATCGCCGGGGAGGCTCGTCTACCGGAGCCCTCAACCCTGGAAGAGGTACTCGTTTCACCACTTGCTGCTCGCTGGGGCGATCACCGGCCGTTGATTCACGAGTTTCTGGCGAATCCCGCCGGCGAGCTTGATCCGCTCCTTCGCGCGCTGCAAACCTTGCTGTGAGAGGGCGCCACAAAGGGGTCAGTCAAATTGACTGACCCCTTGATCCGCGATATTTGACCTGTCCCTCGTTTTTTGTCCTGTCCCTCGTTTTTTTGTCTCGAGCGCAATGGTAGCGAGCTCAGATACTCTTCGACACTGCGTTGGGGCGTTCAAAGGTTAGCTCATTGTGGATCCCAAGTATCACGAAGGAGAGGGCACCCCTTGTGACTGGCCGGATTGGCCGACACCGTGATTCGCCGCCGATTGCATTGGCAGCAGAATTCTCCAGATCTCGAAAGGCCTTGGACCACTTCAGCACTGTTTCGCGTGACAATGAATAACAAACGATCAAATTATTGGTACCGATTGGCGCTCGACCAGAACTAAATCGAGCCAAAAAGCTAACTGAGCTCTATGCAATCTTTGACCCTGATTGCCGTTCTGAATGCTGAAGACGATGGATACGTGGCTCTCTCCAGCTCCAAGTGTATCGGAATTCCAGCCACCTCTTAGGAGTCGGCTCGGCCTTGATCCATTTCCCGGTCGGACTCGAAATGATACGGATCGACTGGCGATGCATCGCGCTCCGAGACCTGGTTCGTCGTTCGCATAGACGCCCTGCAAAGATTGCCATTTCCAGTCCGACCGCGGAGTCCGAAATACCAACCGCCCGGCACTTGCGAAAAAATCCGAACGTTCGGTCAGAACGGGATCAAAGACTCTGAAACCGTCACGTCCTCATCTTCTCGCTTAGTGACCAGCCGATACTTGGCTCCGAGTCTAGTAAGGGGCCCTGATTTGACCTGTCCCCTGTTTTGGCGTCCTGTCCCCTGTTTTGGCGTCCCTACCAGGCCTGGCTGACTTTCCGGTAAATCGCGTCGCCCAGCTCACTCCCGCTGACCAAATAAACAACGGAGGCCTTGCCCACGGTGTCTTCATCCTCCATGAATAGCGCCGTTTTATAGCCCGCTTCTGGCAGACCGTTCTTGTTCTCCCTTGCGATCCTGATCAAACTTGCCGGAAGCCATCACGTGGTGCAAGAAGCGGGTTAATGTGCCTCCGAGACGCAGCGTCGCGGCGCCGCAACCAGATCGAGCTGGATGACGAAATGACAGCGTCGCGTCAAAGCAAAATTCCTGGGCGAACCAGCAAGGAAAAGAGGCAAGGCCGCGCTTACGTGGGACGCAGGAGATCGCCCAGTCGCTGGCGTCTGACGCCGAACTGTTCTTGGAAGGCTGCGGCCTTACGAAACAGCAGGTCACGATCAACGGGTTTCGGGTTCTTTGCAGCGATGATGAGGAGGTTTTTCGCTGTATGTTCCAAGGCGATAAACTCCTGAATCCTGGTGACGTATCCGCTTGCATCCAGGTACATGCATCTGAGCGCGTCGGTAATGGATTCTGCCATTCGGTCAGACTGTATTCCATGCATGAACAGCGGTGCGAGGGCCGGAGGCGCGGCCAGTTGTGGCCGCAGCTCCTGGTGGCAGCAAGGTGCCACAAAGATCAACCGTGAGTCAGCCGTAATCGCTCGATAAAGAGCGTCATCGGTCGCTGTATCGCAGGCGTGTAAGGCGACCACCATATCCACACCGTCGAGTCTGGCAGATGAGATCTCTCCGACCTCGAATCGCAGGTCACCGAAATCACACTGCCTAGCGACGCCGTTACAGAGGTCGACAAGAGCCCGACGCCTTTCAATGCCCGCGACTTCGACTTTGAAACCTTGCTGCTTAAGAAATGCGTAAATGGCGAACGTCAAATAGCCTTTTCCTGAACCCATATCGACTACGCGGAGCTTCTTGGAGTTGGGCAGGCATCGCAGAGCCGGCGCCAGCAATTCGACGAAATGATGGATCTGCCGATATTTGTCACTCATCTGGGTTCTCGGTTTACCCGCCGAATCCAGGACCCCGAGATATTTCAAAAAGGTTTCGTCCTGTATCAATCGGGATTTTTCCCGATCGTGTTGCTGTTGAACTTCGACGGGTTCGACCGGACCCGTGGTAATTCTTGGTTCACCATGGCGGTTGAAAAGAAGCTGGTGGCGTTGGTCACCGGTGAAAAGGGTTGCAGCCAGGCTTGCCTTGCCCAACCAATCGCGCACTATCGATACGCCATCTGGAATGAGATGATTCTGGGTCAGATCATGATCCGGATAGTGGCTCACGAAGCTTAAACGAATCCCATCCTTTAAGGCAACGGACCGAACATAAACGTGCTCTACTCCGCCGAGGTGACCGCGAAACTTTCCGAGCGTTAACTTGCGGAAACTTTCATTAGCCAGGCTCTCCTGAAAACTCGAAAGAAATATGTCAACGGGGCTCACAAGAAGTTTTGAGTTTTGGGTTTTGAGTTTTGGGTTTTGGGTCACGTACTTGCGGGTCGCCTGGAAATTCTGTTTTCGATTACCTAGGGTTCCGCTTCGCTCCACCCCAGGCTTAAATCTGCTCGCACCTTCGGTGCTGAGGACTCAAAACTCAAAACCCAAAACTCCCAACTCAAAACTGCTCTCCTCAGACCACCTCCATCGGGCAGTGGGGTAATGCACGCAAAAAGGCTTTGCCATAAGCCTTGCTCAATATCCGGTTATCCAGAATAACCACGATACCTTCGTCCGTTTTTGTTCGAATAAGGCGTCCGACACCCTGTCGCAATTTCAGAATCGCTTCGGGTAGCGAGTACTCAGTGAACGGATCGCTGCCGTTTGCTTCGATGAACTCGAGCTTGGCCTCGATCAATGGATGGTCGGGAACGGCGAATGGAAGCCTGGTGATGATGACATTCGACAAGGCTTCGCCGGGAACGTCGACGCCGGTCCAAAAACTGTCAGTACCGAATAGAACGCCATTGTCGGACTGCTTAAACCGTTCCAGCATACGTGTACGCGACGGGCCTTGCCCTTGGACCATGAAGGTGTAGACGCGATCCAGCTCGGATTCCATCCTTTGAGCAAGGTTTGTCATGGTTTTGTAGCTCGTGAAGAGAACAAAGGCGCGTCCATTCGTCTTTTTAATAAAGTAGGCGATCCACTTTTCGAGTGCGATTTCATAGTCTGAATCCCGGGGATCCGGCATCTTTTGGACCACGTAGAGGCGCATTTGCCTTTCAAAATTAAACGGGCTGCCGATCTGAAGCGCGTCGGTTTCGAATGCACCGATTCGATTTCGAAAATAGGCAAGATCATCCTGACCGACGGAGAGTGTCGCGCTCGTCACAATGCAGGTGCGATCCTCCGGGAATAGCTTCCGGTTCAGAACTGAAGATATGTCGATCGGGGCCGCGTGCAGCGTCAGGTTTTGCGCGGTCTTTCCGGTCCGCTCGATCCAGTAGACGTGGTTTTCCGGAGTTTGCTGGAGAAAATCGACGACGCCGCGACGAGCTTCGCGAATTCGTCGGCCCAGATCCTGGAGTTCAGATTTGAGCTTTTCATCTTCAGCCTCTTTTACGGCGGCGACGACCGCCGCTTGAACCCGGGCCAAGCCGAGTGTCACGCTGTCCGGCACAAGCTCCGGCTTGCGAACGCGGTACTCGCGCCCTTTACGAAAATCTGCGGCTTGCTCTACGGTTTGAAAAAAGCGGTCCACGATTTCGCAACTCTCGGCGGTCTCTCTGACCGCTTCCGCAGCTCGCAAAACGGTAAATAGACCCTTTTGCGTTTTCGGATTGTAAAGCCGGTGGAGCGCCTGTTTGAGGCCGTATTGGGAGATTCCCAGGCCAATCTGTCGCGCTGCGACAGATTCGATCGTGTGCGCTTCGTCGAGGATAACAAAGTCGTTCGGAAACAGGTAACCGGGAGTCCGGCTCTCCACATCGCCCATGCTTTCCAAAGCCAGGAAAAAGAGGGTGTGGTTCACCACGATAATGTTCGCAGTTAGCAACCGCTTTCGAGCGTTTTGATAAAAACAGCGGCTACTGGTGCCGCACGTTTTCGGGGTGCAGATGTGCGGTTCGCTGCAAACTTGTGCCCAGACCGATGGATCCGGATCGATATCCATATCGCTCAGCGTGCCCTCGGTAGTTATTTGGCTCCAGGCTTTGATTCTGAGTAACTCTTGTTGCTCGGAGCTGGTGAACAGGTCGTTCTGCAACTGTAACGCGCGGTCGAGCCGATTTGGGCAAAGATAATTTTGCCTTCCTTTCAACAAGGCGGCTTCGAAGGGTTGATCCAGCAGGCCACGGACAATTGGGATGTCCTTGTGGAGCAATTGCTCCTGCAGGTTGATTGTATGCGTCGAGATAATCGCTTTACGGTTGTGTTCCAAAGCGAAGAGGGTAGCCGGGACGAGGTAGGCCAACGATTTCCCGACTCCGGTTCCAGCTTCTACGACGAGATGGCGATTGCCTTCCAACGAATCCGCCACCGCCGCTGCCATTTGTTGTTGCTCGGGCCGATACTCAAAATTCTTTGCGCCCGACAACAAGCCTTCTTTCCCAAACATTCCACGAACGTTTTGGGCGAACCCGTTGTCGAAATCCTGGCGAAACGCGATCACCGTTGTCCTTTGCTCGAAGCCGTGCTACGGGTTTTTGATAATAACCTGGAGCTTAGTACCATCGAGAACGGTAGGCTCCCGTGCAAGTGCCGGAGATGACAGTTTTGGGTTTTGCGTTTTGAGTTTTGCGTTTTGAGGGTCCGTTGCGGTTTTTGGACACCATGCGCTGGACTTTCAACGCGATCATTTCGATCTGAAATCACGCAAAACCCAAAACTCCAAACCCAAAACTCAAAACTGCTATTCCCCGTGTTTCGTATATTTGATCGATACCTCATCAAAAACTTTCTGGTGCCCTTCTTTTACTCGTTGTTTGGTATGGTCGCGATCTGGATGGTGTACGACCTCGGCGAGCATGCGAACGATTTCCAGGAAGCGCATCTCGGTTTTGAAGCAATCAGCAAGTTTTATCTGGTCCAAATCCCTTTTATCGTTGTCAATTGGCTGCCTTTATGCGTCTTGCTGGGCCTTTTGTACGTGCTCACGCGCATGTCCCGCCGCAACGAGATCGTGTCGATGTTGGGTGCTGGCGTCAGTGTTCCGCGGGTGCTGCTTCCGCTGATCCTTGTCGGGTTGTTGTTGACCGGAGCCTGCACGGTTTTGAACTATGAGCTTGGGCCGAAGGGACAGTGGGCAAGCGCATACATGCTCGACGAAATCGTTAAAGGCAAGTCCAAGAGCGCGCGTCTGGATGCTCACGTTTTCCCCAATCGTAAAGATCATCGGATATGGTTTATCCAGCTTCTCGATGCCAAAAACGAGCAACTGCGGAATGTTCAAGTGATTCAACAGGATAGTACTGGAGTGATTCAGTCGAAGATATACGGGCAAAATGCTACCTACGACGGTTCGCGCAAGGTCTGGATCTTTTACAACGGCAAGATTGCGTATATGGACCCGGAGGGGACTGTCACTAAAGAAGAATTCTTCGCGCAGAAAGAGGTGAGTGACTGGAGCGAAACGCCATGGCGGCTGTCGAGTTCTTCTCTCAAGGGCAAATACATGACTGTTCCGCAATTGGAGCATTACCTGACAGAGAATAGTGATTTCCCGGAAACCAATCTCGCCGAGTTCAAGACTCAGATGTGGTATCGGTTCGCGTTGCCATGGAACGTTTTGGTCGTCGTGTTTGTGGCGGGGCCTCTTTGCATGGCATTTTCGCGCCGGGGCGCGCTGGGAGGGATAGCGGGCGGACTCTTTCTATTTATCGGCTTGTTTTCGTCGAGCAATGTTTTTCTCGCCCTCGGCCAAGGTTCCAGGATATCTCCACTTGTTGCGGCATGGACTCCCTCCGCAGTCTTCCTCCTGCTTGGATTCGTTCTGCTTTATCGCCGAGCCACCAACCGCCCGATTCCGTTTACGGGATAACAGTTTTGCGTTTTGGGTTTTGAGTTTTGGGTTTTGAGTACTTCCTTTGAACTTAAATTCCGAGGTTGAGCCGCAAGATGAGATAGCGGGCGGTTGACTCAGACTGGTATGGGCCGAATTCCAATTTCGTCACGGGTTCGGCGGTTGAC
>Ga0210408_10003101_pt1 | contig 15541 bp, 16 predicted proteins | sample IncBWH4MmetaG_FD_155471 | JGI IMG/M metagenome (GOLD analysis project Ga0210408, IMG submission 155471) | Forest soil microbial communities from Barre Woods Harvard Forest LTER site, Petersham, Massachusetts, United States - Inc-BW-H-4-M | ecosystem: Environmental > Terrestrial > Soil >...
CGCTACGGCGACTCTCACATGTTTGCGGCGCGGAGCCGGTTCATTCCGGAGACCATCCTCGATCTTTTTGAATGCCGGGCTTGGTCCGCAGAGATCCAAGACGACGCGAGGGCGCCCGGAGCCTACTTGCGTTCCGATCTTGCTGCGCGGATGCGCGAGATGTGGCGCTGAGGCAAGGGTACCAGGTGGAGTACATGAGTACATTCTCTCGAACTGCCGCGTCACTGAGCGGCCCAAATCGGAGCGCGGCGACGCCCGCTCTTCGGAATCGGCTGTTTAACTTCGATTTATGATATATGAGACGGTATACAAGGGTCGCCTCCCGCCCTTCTGAGTGTTGTGACAGCTGATACCTCCATCTGGTCCTCATTGCGTAACCCGACCTATCTTCGTTTGTGGTCGGCTCTAGTTGTGTCGGGTTGCTGCGTTTCTGCGCATGAAATGGCCGCGACTTGGGCCATGAATTCCCTGGGCGCGCCAACTCTTTGGCTCTCGTTGATGTCCTCCGCCGGCACACTCCCTTTTTTCCTGTTTACTTTGCCTGCCGGTGCCTTGGCCGACCTGGCCGACCGGCGCCGGTTGCTGCGCATTTTTAACGGTTGGCTGGCCGTCAGCGCGGGTCTGCTAGCCGTCAGTTCCTTTTTAGGCGGATTGACTCCTCAGATCATCCTCGCCGGCGTCTTTTTACTCGGAATCGGTTTTGCTTTCCAGGCTCCGGTCGCTTCAGCCGCAATACCCGAGATCGTCGGTCGGGAACAGCTTCACTCCGCAATCGCGCTTGGCGGAATCCAGATGAACTTAGCGGGAATTATTGGTCCGGTGATTGGTGGTTTCCTGGTACCATTCGTTGGTGTGAGCAGCGTGTTCGCCATGAACGCGTCGGCCTTTGTTCTAGTGATGTTCGCGGTAATGACTTGGAAGCGCAAAAGCGAGGTGCTCGATACGCCCCTGGAAAGCTTTTTCGATTCGCTTGCCGGTGCAGTCAGATACATGCGGTACGCACCTGGTGTTCAAATCGTTCTGCTGCGAAATTTCATCTTCGGTGTCCTGATCGGAGCGATCCCGGCGTTGCTGCCAGTGATTGGGCTGAAATCACTTCACCTCGACCCGTTAAAGCTCGGTTTCGTATTCACCTGTATGGGAGTTGGGTCATTGGCGGGGGCTCTTTTCATTCTCGGGCCCGCCAGAAAGAAGCTCACACCGAATCAGATGACCATGTTGAGCGGCATTGTTTTAGCCGCCAGTTACGCGTTGATGGCGATCGTACGCCAACCGCAGGTTTTCTTCATCGTTGCTGCTTTGGCCGGAGTTGCCTGGACAGTTTCTGCCTCGGAGCTTTGGGTGGCCGGCCAGCGGGTCATCCCGGATTGGATCCGAGGCAGGATGAATGCCACCCACATGATGGTGTCGCAGGGTGGCATGTCGTTAGCTGGAATTGTGTGGGGAGCCCTGGCGACTGCGCTGGGTTTAGACTGGGCATTGTTTTCGGCCAGTGCGCTGGGAATCGTCAGCGCACTCACCGCGAAACGATGGTCGATCGATTTCTCCGAGGGGATCAACCTGGAGCTTGACCCATTGTCGATCGACCCTCCGCATCTCTACTTGCCAGAGGCCGATGACGGACCAATCACCACGGCGATGGAGATTGAGGTCGCACCGGAAAACCACGTTCGGTTCATGCGGCTAGTGAGAGAGATCAGGCTGGTTTTTCTCCGGAATGGTGCATTCAGTGCTCGACTAGACCAGGATCTGGACAACCCAAACCGATTTCGTTTGCAGGCGATGTACAGTTCATGGGCGGCGGTCGTCCGACTCGATGGCCGAATCACGAGACACGAACACGCGCTCTGGTCCGAGCTCTGGACGCTGCACACCGGCCCGGATTTGCCGAGCCCTAAGCGCCACCTCGGCATCCCGCACTGGATCCCTGACGAGTCGGCCATGTCGCGACTGAAACCGGTCCGGACGGACTTGCCACCAACTTGACGGAGTGAGAGGTGAGAGGTGGAACGCCGACCCGCCGACCCGCCGATACGCCGATACGTTTCCGCCTCACCCCTTGACGGCCCCAGAAGTCAGGCCGGCGATGATGTACTTCTGGGCCATGAGGTAAAAGATGACCGCGGGCGTCAGTGTCAGGCTCACAAAGGCCAGCACCTTGCCCCAATCGGTTCCGTACTGGCCCTGGTACTGCATGATACCCAATCGCCACGGATAAAGTCCTTCGTCGTTGATCATGACCAGGGGCAGCAAATATTCGTTCCAGCTTCCGACCAAGGCCAGCACCCCGACCGTGGCCAGGATCGGCAGCGACAATGGCAAGGTGATCTTCCAAAACATCCGCGGGTAACTGCAGCCGTCGACGAAGGCCGCCTCAAACAACTCCTTGGGCAATTCCGAGAAAAACCCCTGCAGCAACACGACCGCAAAACCCAGGTTAAAAGCTACCTGCGGCAGGATCACCCCCCAGTACGTATCTAAGAGCCCCAAATCGCGCACCCGGATAAAGACCGGCAACACCGCCGTGGCAAACGGAAAGGTGAGTCCTAAAGCCAGATAGTTGGCAATCCACCTCTTGCCCGCAAAGTGAACGTGGGCCAGCACAAAAGACGCCATCGAACTGACCACCAATGTCAAAAAGACACTAACGAAAGCGATGAATGCCGAGTTGCCCAGCATCTGCCAAAAGCGGCCGCCAGTGGCGATCGATATGTAGTTGTCGATCAGCCATTGGCGAGGCAGCCCAAAGGCGTTGGTGCGAAGGTCGCCTGGGGATTTGAAACCTCCCATGACCGTGGCCCACAGCGGCAACAAACACAGCCCCGACGCCAGCAGCAGTATCAACCAGCGGTAGTACACAAACAGACCAGAACGATTCTTTTTCATGGCCTATCGCGCCTCCTTTGGGCGCATGAAAAGCCGTTTATAGAACACCATCACCAACACACAGATAATGAACAGCGTCACCCCGGTCGCGCTGCCGAAGCCTACCCGCATGCGTTTGATGCCGAAGTTGTAGAGGTAGGACACTGCCGAGTGGGTCGAATTGGAGGGCCCCCCATCGGTTAACGAAACGATTATCGCGAAAGCCTGCAATGAACCCAGGATGCTGAAGAACAGGGACAGCACTACCACCGGGCGCATCAGGGGCAGAACGATGCTCCAAGTGGTCTGCCAGCGGGTGGCACCGTCGATTTTGGCGGCCTCCAGCACTTGTTCGTCGATCCCCTGTCGCCCGGCGACAAAAAGCGCCATGTGAAAGCCGAAGTACTTCCACACCACCACCAAAAGCAGCGCCGCGGTCGCCCAACCTTCGGTGGCCAATACCTCGGGGGCTTCCTGGCCAAACCAGCGATAGACCACCGCCACCACTCCGTAGTTGCCATCGTACATGTAGCGCCAGATCAATCCCGCGACGATCTCTCCCAGGATGTACGGCAAAAAGAAAATGGCCCGAAAAACCACGCTGGAGCGGCTTTTGTCTGAAATCAGCAGCGCTAGCGATAGGGCAAGCGGCACCTGGATCAACGCCGAGACCAAAACGATCAGCAAGTTGTTAAATAAGGAGTGGTAAAAAATTGGGTCGTTCAAGACCCTCTGGAAATTTTCCAGGCCGATCCACTTCGATGGCGCACCATAGCCGTTCCAGTTAAAGAAGCTATAGTAGGCGGCTTCGACCACCGGCCAGGTGACAAAGAGAGTAAAGATCAAAAGCGCCGGCGGTAAAAAGAGGAGGCAGGCCTTCATCTGACTCGAGCCTGAGAAGGCCTGAATTCGCCGCCACGTGTTTGGTTTGACGTATATCAGTTGCTCGACTTGGCGTGCCTCGGAGGGGCTAGGCGGGCCCTCTTGTACTTGCGAGGTGACCGGGGCCGCGACTGGGCGTTTCGCGCCAGCAGGCGCTGGATCGAGGGGAGAAGCCATAGGTGTCTATCGTGGGGTCGAGGCGGTTTGACGGCGCGGAAGGTCTTGTTGCCGGATAAAATTCCTGTACCAGTAATAGGAATCTTTCGGGATGCGTTGCAAGGTTTCAAAATCCACCTTGACGAGGCCGAACGTGGGCCGGTAGCCGCAAGCCCACTCAAAATTGTCCAGCAGCGACCAGATGAAGTAGCCGCGGACATCGACGCCCTGGCTTTGAGCTTCCCGCATCGCCTGGATGTACCGGTCAAGAAATTCGATGCGCCGGGCGTCATGAACCTTGCCATCATCGGACATAGTGTCGTCGAAGTAGGCGCCGTTTTCCGTGACGTAAATCGGAGGGCAGGGATAGGTTTCGTGGAGCCAAAGCAACTCGTCGCGAAACTCTTGCGGGTTGATTTCCCAGTCGAAACTGGTCCGAGGCACCTCCGCCGGAGGCGAGACATGCCGAAAACCCAAAAGGGCGCTGGAATCCGCTTGGATGTAAGCACGGGAGTAGTGGTTGACACCTAAAAAGTCGATCGGTTGACGGATCGCTTCAAGGTCGCCGGAACGCACGAATGGTTCCAACTCGGGAAGAAGCCGAGTTGGGTAAGCGCCGGACAAAAGCGGCCCCAGAAAGCAATTATTCCAGAGGTCGTTGTGCCGTCCCGCCATGGTGGCGGAGGCCTCGGAGCCATCGGCCGGTACACCTCGTTGAACGTTTAGTGTGGTGCCTAAGCGTCTCGCGGGGTCGGTAGAGCGCAGCGCCTGCAATCCGACGCCTTGGGCGAGGTTCAGGTGGTGGGTCACGGCGCGAAACGTCTTCAGATCGGTCAGACCTGGGGCATGCACACCCAGAGCGTGTCCAAGGCATGCATATACCGATGGCTCATTGAGCATGATCCAGTCTTTTACCCGATCCCCCAACCGGTCCGCTGCCTCCATGGCGTAGTCGCTAAACCAGCCGGCGACGTCGCGGTTAGCGAAGCCTCCCCGGTCCTGCAGGGGTTGGGGCAGGTCCCAGTGAAATAGCGTGGCAAACGGCGTTACTCCAGCAGCCACCAGTTCATCGACCAAACGATCGTAAAAGTCGAAGCCGGCAGCGTTCGGCCGACCCCTGCCCTCGGGCAGTACCCGCGACCAGGAAATTGAGAAGCGGTACGCTTGGACGCCCAGATCGCGCATCAAGGCTACGTCCTCTTTATAGCGGTGGTAATGGTCACAGGCCACATCACCCGTGTCGCCGCGCTCGACCTTCCCGGGCGTGTGGACAAAGACGTCCCAGATCGACGGACCCCGTCCGCCTTCGGTGGCGGCTCCCTCGATTTGATAACTGGCGGTAGCTGCTCCCCAAAGGAACGGTTTTGTAGAGGGATCAGACATAGCAAAGAGTTGTTGAGGCTTAAGACTGCCGGGATAAATGGTCCTGGGGCGGCAACTTTGTCTGTTAGCGTAACAGATTGAAAACAGTCCCGCAATTTATTCGCACCAGCCACCCTGCACCGTTCACAAATATTGTAAGCGAAGGCTCCAGCCTTTGCCTCCTGGCCTTTGCCTCCTGGCCTGCCACGCAGGCAAAAGCTGGAGCTTTCGCTTACGCATGGGTCCTCGTCGTCGTCCTCGCTCTCTTTGCGGTCACGGAATCCCAATGCACCGAGGACGAGCACGACGACGATTTCAAATTTCGGAATTTGGGATTAATCACCATCCACAGACCGGAAAGCCGCCGTCTCATTCTGCAGTGACAACTCCGTTTCCTTCTTGGAACCAGGATGAGCGCGTCGCTAAGAATTGCGCCCTCATTCAATTTCCGCCCTCCGCCACGCTTGCAAGCTGCTGCAATTGGTCCTGGGTAAGGTTCAATTTGGCTGCCGCCACGTTTTCTTCCAGGTGAGCAATCGAGGTTGTCCCTGGAATCGGAAGGATGTTTGGAGCGCGGTGGAGGAGCCAACTCAAGGCCACCCGTGTCGCCGTGGTTCCAAGCTGTTTGCCAATTTCGGCAAGAGTTCCTTGGGCGGAAGCAAGCGGCGACCCATGCTTCATCGGGTCGGCTCCCAAAGGTCCGTACGGCACGAACGCTACTCCTTCGCGAGCACAATAAACCACCATGGGGTCTCCCTGGCGCTCACCGACGCTGTACCGGTTCTGCACCGAAGCGATCCGGGCAATTAACCGCGCCTCTTCTAGCTGTTTGACCGTGATATTGGAAAGTCCTATCAGCCGAATTTTTCCTTCCTGCTGGAGTCGAGCCAGACCCATCACGGACTCACTCAAAGGCACATCCGGGTCGACCCAATGAAGTTGATACAGGTCGATGCAGTCTACGCGTAAGTTTTTGAGACTTTCTTCACAGTCACGTCGCAGACCATCCGGACTTCCGTCCAGGTATCGCTCGCTCGCCGATTTTTTTACAACCCCACCCTTGGTGGCGATGAAAAGCCCTTCCGCGTAGGGGTAGAGAGCTTCTGCGATGAGTCTCTCGTTCCAACCGGGTCCGTAAGCTCTGGCTGTATCGATAAAATTGATTCCAAGCTCTAGCGCGCGTCTCAGGACCTTTTTCCCGTCGTCCCAAGCCTCATAAGGCCCAAAGTTCCCGGGTTGACCTGTCAAACGCATCGCGCCATATCCGAGTCGGCGCACCTCCGTGCCATCGTTGAACCGAAATGTGAGAGCGGGTTGCATAGGAAGACTCTCTACGCCTCAACGGCGCTATTGCGTAGTCTATTCTTTCCCGCTCTTTCAACTCTTAGCTCTTTGTGAGATTTCCGACGTTCTGCTTTTTACTTCTTCAGCCGCCGTGTCGCCGATAGCTGCGGCGGTTTTCCATTAGCTTGCGCGTTTCCTACCTTTGCCCTTCCTTGGACGTGCTGCGCCGGATCGCGCAGGAGTGCATCCCTACGCGTCCAATGTCGGGTCGCGAGATTTGACATGCGCCTCCGCTCACACCTCTCATCCCCTTTCGCGTCTTTTCGCGTGTTTCGCGGGCCCCCATTCCTTGAGGCAAAATTCCGAATTTGGAATCGTCCTCGTCCTCGTCGTCGTGCTCGTCCTCGGTGCATTGGGATTCCGTGACCGCAAAGAGACCGATGGAACTAATTTGTTCTGTTAGTATGATTGCGAAACGATCGGGATTCTCGAGGACGACGACGAGCACGAGGACGACTCCTCAAATTCGGTTTTTTGGGTTTAGGCAAAGTGGGGACACTTACAGGACCACGGGCGGGATGCCATGGCACAACGAGGAGGCGGCCAATTCTTCACTTAAATCTTTGCTACCTTCGCTTCCTTCTGCTCAAATGCTCTTACCTTCCTTCTGTTACACTCAGCAAATAGAGACTGCTTCAATGACATCCATTGCCCAGCGTTTCCTATCCACCGCGGCACCTTACTTGCCCACGACCTACAATGCACTGGCGACCCGATACGACAACATGCCCTTTCGGCGCGCGGGACGAAGCGGCTTGTTGTTGCCCTCAATAGCGCTCGGCCTTTGGCAGAATTTCGGCGACGCTGACCCGATAGCCAACAGCCGCTCGGTCCTCCGGCGTTCCTTCGACCTCGGCATTACCCATTTTGATCTGGCAAACAATTACGGCCCTCCGCAGGGCGCCGCTGAACGAACCTTCGGACTCATTTTTAATGCCGATTTCCGAAGTTATCGTGACGAAATGGTTATCTCGACCAAAGCAGGCTACGACATGTGGCCCGGTCCCTACGGTGAGTGGGGTTCGCGGAAATATCTGATAGCCAGTCTCGACCAGAGCTTGATCCGGATGGGCCTCGACTATGTGGACGTCTTTTATTCGCACCGGCCCGACCCGGAGACGCCACTTGAGGAGACGATGGGAGCCCTCGACCACATTGTGCGCAGCGGCAAAGCGCTCTATGTCGGCATCTCGAATTATTCTCCGGAGCAGACCCGCGAATCCTCGCGAATCCTGCGAGCCTTAGGCACCCCCTGCCTCCTTCATCAGCCGCGTTACAATATGTTTGATCGCCATGTCGAGGGTGGTCTGCTTGAGGTACTCAAAGAGGAAGGCATCGGCTGCATCGTTTTCTCACCACTGGCACAGGGTCTTCTTACCGAGCGTTATTTAGGTGGAATCCCAACCGATTCACGCGCGGGCAAAGCGGGCCGGTTCCTGAAACCGGAGAACGTTAATGAGGAAGCGCTTGGACGCGCCCGGCAATTGGCTGCTTTGGCCCAGCGGCGAGGCCAGACTTTGGCCCAACTAGCGGTGACCTGGATCTTGCGCCAGCCACAGATCACCTCGGTCTTGATCGGCGCAAGCCGCGCCACGCAGATCGAGGAACTGCATGCCGGACTTTCCTATCCCCAGCTAACCGCGAGCGAATTGGAAGAAATCGAGAACTGTCTCAAATAGACTGGAACGGGTTGTTGATGGTCCCCGGCAGAAGCATCCGCACGCTTATTTCGGGGACAGGACACTAGATAGCCAAACAGACTCGGGGTCAGGAAACCAGGAGTTGCAGGAGTTCAGGAGGCAAAGACCAACGGCCGGAAAAAATTCTGGCGTCGAATCAAACCGCTGGCCGAGTTGAATTCTTCGTCGCCATTTCACAGAATCGAGAAGCTGCCATCCCATTCTGCAACTCCTGAACTCCTGCAACTCCTGGCTTCTGCTTACAACGCACTTTTTGCCGCGTGAATCCGATCGTAAGTTCACAACGACAGCAGCTTATTCAGTTTTGGGGTGATAAAGCCAAGGTCGATCGCTTCCCGCAGGGGAAATGCCACCCCTAGTTCCGTCATGAGTTCGTGTGCCCGATCCGTCAGGCGATCTTTAAAACGCTTGCGCTGATCGCGCGGCACCGCTGTCAATTCGAGGCCAGGTTGGTTGCGTTTTTTGAAAACAGATCACCATCATCATTGTGACCGAAATTTCACAGTCTAAAGAGCGACAGGGTTCAATCTCTCGGTTTTCATTTCTTTTCCAGATTCCACTTGGGAGACCTAATGCTGACCATTAGAAATTTGCTTAAGAATCCGTTCATATGTATTGCGGTCGGTTGGATTCTTGAGATCCTTCCCTGCTCCGTGCAGGCTCAGCAGCCGCAACAGCTTGTTCCGGTGAACGTCGAGGGACGTCCTTACGGCGAACAGCTTGTCGGTCCATATAACCAGCCTCGTTGGTCTGCTCGAGGTCGCTTTTCTGCCAATACAGACGTCTATGTCCTCCCGCCGCTTTCGTTTTATCTTGATCTTGATTATCACGGAACATTTCCGCGTGAGGGTAAATCAGATCACCTTTTCACTCAAGAATTTGAGCTCGGCTTACCATACAGATTTCAGCTCGCTTTCGAGTTGAATGAAGAACTTCAGAATGGTCGTAGCCAAATTCCGTTTACCACGATTGAGGGGCGCTGGGCGCCCGCGAATTGGGGTAAAATTCCGTTAAATCCAACATTACTTGTAGAATACGACATCGGCATAGGGAAGCAGTACCCGGTCCAACCAGGACAGAATGCAGAACAGGAAAGTGGCGACGGACCGATTGGGGATGCCGTCCGCCAGCAGACGATGAAAAGCATACCCGATGCATATGAAGTGCGGCTGCTACTAGGACAGGAGATTGGCGAATACGTCGAATTCGCCAGTAACATCTTTTTTGATCAAGATCTTTGGGCCGATAGAGAACGAGAGATCGGATTTTCGACCGCCTGTTCATTTGCCATCCGAGGTGAAGCTCTAAAGGTTGGTTTGGAAACGAGTTATCGGAACGTTTCGCGGCCCGGGGCGAGGAGTAAAGCTCAGAACATCTTTGAGCTTGGGCCGTCTGTTACTGTCAAGCCGAGCCCTCACACGCGTGTTGACTTGGCACCATTGTTTGGGGCTACCAGCGACTCACCGCACCTTGATTTGTTTGTGATTTTCTCCGTTGACTTTGGTACTGGCGCCGGAGGGGATTTTGAACCCCCCGCAGCACAGGGAGGTAGGCACTAGCCTGCACCAAGTCTGAGGCTCGTATAGCAGCGCCGCTGTCCTCGTCCTTCGTCCTCGATGCGCCGGAGTTTTTCTGCAGCGAAAAGAGCCCGATTGTCCCGCAATTATTTTGTTCCGTTATTCTGATTGTGAAACAGTTGAATTTCCGAGGACGACGACGAGGACGAGGACGAAGGCAGCAACGCCGCTGTACGAGCCTCAGACTTGGTGCACGAGCCTTCGCTTACGAGTGCTGATTGGCATGCCTGAGGAGGCACAACGGTAAAGTGCGGCTTGCAAATTGCCACGATTGCCTCTTCCTCCTAGTAAAGAGTTGCGCGGCGCACGCCGCCAGGCAGCTCGCCAAAACAACCGATGACCAGATCGACCTCACCGTTCTCAAGTTCGCTAACAACTCCCATATGAACCTGCCTCTTCTCTTTTGCCTGACGATTGTCGTTGATGCCGTTGTGTTGAGGTTAATCCCGAAGCGGAGACGGATCGCACGGTTCGGTTGCATGTCGATCTTTTTTGCCGTTGAGACGGTACTGATCGTTGCATTGGTCAAATCGCCTTTGCATCCGGTCTACCGTGTGCAAGATGCGCCGCAAACATTCTGGATCCAAATTCTCATCAGTTTTTGGTGGATGGTCGCTGCACGTCAACTGATCTCGTTTCTGGCAATACCGACCGCCCTGAACAGAGCCACGGTTGAGAACAAGCTTCTTTCGGATATTATCGCCGCCAGCATCTATATCTGCTCGGGGCTGGCCATGCTTGGGTTTGTCTTCGCATTCCCGATCCAGGGAGTTGTGGCGACTTCCGGGATAATCGCGATCGTCCTGGGATTGGCTCTGCAGAGCACGCTGTCAGATGTGTTCTCCGGCATATCGCTGGACATTGAAAAACCGTTTCGCATCGGAGACGAGATTCTTCTCGAAGGCGGAGCCGAAGGGGAGGTGATTGAGATGAATTGGCGTTCGACGCATCTCAGGAACGGCGCGAACGATCTCGTTATTGTTCCGAATAGCGTAATTGCCAAGATGCGGATCCAAAACCACAGCGGAGGGAGTCGGCGCTATAACGGAAGCATGACGATTGCCGTCGATAGTCGAAACGAACCGGAACTCGTGCTCGAGACGCTGAAGCAGGCGGCCATGACATGTGCCTCCATTCAGGAGCATCCAGCGCCTTCCGTTGTCGCTGTCAGTTTCAAGGCCGATCTGATCACTTACGAGGTTAGCTTCAGCACGGCTTCAATTGCCGTAGCCGGAGATGCGCGGTCGCAATTGATTACGCAGCTCTACAAGCGAGTACGTCCGACGCCGGCCCGGCAGGGGTCCGCTGGGCTGCCGATCGCGCAATATGCGCCGGAATCAGTCTCTCTTTTTCCGGAAAATGAGTTGTTTGATCACGTCCCCCTTCTTCAGCCATTGAGCGAGGCAGAGAGGCTCCAACTCAACGCAAAGCTCGTTAGGCGCCACTTCAAGGCCGGAGAACAACTTTTGGCCCAAGGGATGGCGATCAACGCTGTCCAGTTTGTCTTCTCCGGCGTAGTTGAGGCGACACGTAAGGTGCAAGATGGAAGGGAACTGAAATTTGGGAGGCTCGGACCCGGGGACTCATTTGGGTCACTCTCCCTTCTGACCGGCATGCCTACGGAGGATGTAACGCTGACCTCCCTCACTTCTGGACTTCTCCTTGGGTTAAATTCGGACGATCTCAAGCCGATCCTCGAATCGCGCCCGGAGTTAGTAGAATTGCTCAGCCACTCGGTTTCAAAGTTGCAACAATACCTTGCTATGTTCGATCAGGCTGCGATTAAGACTGTCGTAATCGAGCAGCCTGATCTGTTGTCGCGCATCAAGAATTTCTTTCGGCTTAACGAGGGAAACGGCTTTTAAACAGATGCGCAGCGTTTGTTTAACCTAAATTCCGCATTTGAGGAGTCGTCCTCGTGCTCGTCGTCGTCCTCGAGAATCCCGATCGTTTCGCAATCAGACTAACAGAACAAATTAGTTCCATCGGTCTCTTTGCGGTCACGGAATCTCAATGCACTGCCGTTCATAGCCGGCCTTCCGCCGCAACCAGCGCTTCGCACAGCGCATGGATTTCCTGTTCGATGTCGGCCGGATTGGTAACCGTGCGGCCGATCTCTTCCCGCAGAATCGCAGCGTATTGCTTGCGGAACCGATGAATCAAAGTCTTAGCCGCGCCGACGCTGACTCGGAGCGACTTGGCCACTTCCTCGTACGATGGCGGGGGCTTGCCTTCCCCAACGCCAACGAAGCCATGTAGCAGATCGAACCGGGACATCTCGTCGCGCACAGCGTATTCCCGGCGCAAACGCTCTACCGCGTGGCCAAGCAAGGTCATTGCCCAGCGCGCATCGTAAATTTTCTCCGCGGTCAAGCGATCAGCCGGTTCAAGCCGGTAGCGGCTCTCGGCATCCTCCGCATCCAAGAAAACAAATTCCCGATTGCCACCTCGTTTGAGACAACGTGCGCGGCTCACTTCGTCCAGGATGAAATTCTGGAACGAAGCGAGCAGGAAAGATCGAAACTTGCCTTTGAGCGGTTGGACGTGCTTCAGGGCGCGATGTTCCAGTAGATGGAGAAAGAAACCCTGGGTCAGGTCTTGAGCGTCGGGCGGTCCATGTCCACGTCGACGAGCGAATGCGTACAAAGGGTACCAATATAGCCGGCAGAGTTCGGTGAGAGCCGCTTGACTTCCGGGCAGCTGGCTCTGCGCGGCAACAAGAACTGCGCTCCACCGCGTCGTATTAAAACGCGCTGGATCATCCGCCATCGAGCCATGTTCCGGTTCCACCTGGGGCGCCGCGACTATCTCATTTAGGTCGGCAGACAAAGTTGGTGTCCATATAGAACTAGGTCAAACCACAAAATCTCGAGGACGATTCCAAATTTCGGAATCGCGTGATGACTCCAGCGGAAGCGAAGTATCCGGAAAGGCTGCAAACTATCCCGCTTGACGAGAGACAACTTGCCCTGTTGAAACAACCGGCCGCCGTTATTCACCTTCTCGATGATATTACACAGATTCCTCATGCGTTTCGGTCCTATCTGCTTGGGCTGGGCGTTAAGACGTCGTTAGTCATTCCTTTGATATTGGCCAAACAGTTGGTCGGCAGCCTAACGTTTCGCTCGTCCTTTTGCGGCGTATAGTCCACGCTCACCTTGCGCGCGCCTGGATTTTGGTTGTTTATTCCACCAACTCGGAATTGCCGATAAGCTGCGGCGGCGCAACTGAACAACTGACGGCAAATCCGAATGGGGAAAACGGCGGGTCCGATTTATCTGAGCCCGTCCGCAATCAGCTGATCACCCGTGTCGGATGGAACGAATCTTCCGTTGGATTGGTAGCGAACTTTGTAGATGGCTCCGGCAAACGTGCCGAGCGGGTGAACGGCATAGTCTTGGTCTTCGCATTCAATCCGGTTCGACATGGGTTGCCCGACGAGCGTGTTTTCGTAAACGGTGTTCATAGTATCAGTGAGGTTTTTGCGTTTTACTTTTAGGTTGTTTTGTTCGGTCTGCTTAAGTAGAGCAATCCTACAGCAAACCGTGGGCGGTACTATGGTTCGGAAGAACCTTTCTTTATGGCTCCATGGAGCTACCTGAGGCCAAAGTTGCTGGGTGCGATCGGAGATTGTTCCGCTTTCGGAAGGCAAAGGCTGGAGCCTTCGCTTACAACGCAGGTATGCACTTAGAAATGATAGGACCGAGCCACTCCGCCGGTAGGGAAACGTATCGGCGTATCGGCGTGTCGGCGTGTCGGCGTTTGCAAAGCATCATCAACTCCGCCGAGACCCCCTGGTCATTATAGCCGTGTCGAAAAGCAGTCTTACTTCCCCAGACGCCGATACGCCGACCCGCCGACACGCTCCCCAGGCGTGCCTTTCAATCAGGGCGTAGTGAATGTTCAAGAGTAACAGCTTTTGCATCCCGATCCTGGTCGGTGATGATATTTATTGTCCATCCGTTTTTCGCCAATTGGTAATATCTGAGTGCATGAACGGCAACCGCCTCAAACCCGTATTTCGATAACAAAGTTTCTGAGACCGGTTTGTTTGGAACGATTTCGATTTCGAATATTGAGAGTTTCCCTTTAAAGAGGTGCGTTGGGTGGCCGTCCATGTAGTGGAGAAAGTCGGGGTCAAGTACCCAAGTAAGTTTCAGATCTTTTGAGCCCTCAGTGTATCGTACTCCATCCGAATCCCAAGAAATGTCCTTTCCATTTGATTTAGACAAATTCTTAAAGTTTGGATTTGTCCGCTGAAGTAGAACTCCAATATCGCTGGTATCGAGAATGTGCTGACCCAGGAAAAGGAATGTACCGTCAAAGTGTACTTGCGAAAAGCCGCTAACAGGTTGACCCCAAACAGGGACGAGCCCTGTAAACATAATGCAACATGAGATTGCGAAATAACAAGGTCCGCATCGACGCAGCATTGTCATGCCTTTCATACGCTATTACATTATACGAAAAGACCAATCATGGAATCATGATATTCTCGCGGGTTAAAGCGCTTCGAATGGACGATTCTGCAGGGTCAAAAGCTTCCCGATCGCGTTGATTTACGCGAAGCATGAGCATCGCGTTGCCGGCGCCTTCAAAGACCCCGAAGTCGGAGTCGATCGTATAGCTCGTGAGCATCATGCGATCGCAATTTTCTCGCGGGCCAAGGCATTGTTCACAGCAACTGAAAGATCGCTGCGCAGCTGAGCCCAGTCCTCATGGCGATCCGTCCAAGCCCGGAGCTGAAAGGTTACCGCACCGGCGCTGAAGTTGACTACGTAGACTTGGGGCAATGGTGCTTTTGCTACACCAGGATGAGCAGCGGCGGTATTTTTCAACAATTCAACCACGCGCTGGGAATCGGCGCCTCCAGCCACGTTGACGGAGACTTCGACCGCGCGCTGTCGATCCGAAAAGGTCCAGTTAGTCACCTGACTCGAGATAAGCGATCCATTCGGCACGATGACTTCCGAACCGTCCGCGGTGCGAATGACGCTGGCCCGGATGCCGATACGGGTGACCTCTCCCAGATTGCCACCTACTTCGATGACGTCACCGACTTTAATCGGACGTTCAAAAAGCAGAATCAGGCCGGACACAAAATTATTGATCACGTTTTGTAATCCAAATCCGATCCCCACGGTGAATGCCCCGGCCAGGAGGGTCACCTTTGTCAGATCAATCCCGAGTGCGCCCAAGGCGACGAAGAAGCCTATGAGCAGAATGACATAGTGAAGTATCGTAGAGATCGCGTACGGAATCCCGGCGGCGAGATGCAAATGATGATAAACGTCTTCTTCCAGCAGAAAGCGCAAGAATTTCGAGATCAGAAAGGAAGCCCAAACCGTGATCAGGAATGCCAGGATGCCGCCCAGACCAATGCTGAAGGAGCCGATTGCGAGGTTCGCGTTCAGCGTCGCTCCAATCGACGCGATTAACGAATCTCGTAGACCGAAAAAGCTCAGCAGCAGATTCAGCCAGAACAAAAGAGCCAAAAATTCGAGGACGCGGCACGCCCGCCGCTGCAGCATCTGCCGATGCAGACTAATGACCCGCAATGAGCCAAGCGGTCGGACCTGCAGTGCAATAATAATCAATCCTTCGATGATGCGAATGGCGGTATAGAGCGTGGCCGCGATGTAAGCGCTCCTGAAA
>Ga0210408_10003102_pt1 | contig 15536 bp, 8 predicted proteins | sample IncBWH4MmetaG_FD_155471 | JGI IMG/M metagenome (GOLD analysis project Ga0210408, IMG submission 155471) | Forest soil microbial communities from Barre Woods Harvard Forest LTER site, Petersham, Massachusetts, United States - Inc-BW-H-4-M | ecosystem: Environmental > Terrestrial > Soil >...
AGTCCACGGCGCTGACGGCGCGCTCATCGGCGCGCCGCGGCGCGCGCCGCCGCGGGTTGAAGCTCCCGTGCAGCAGCGCGTGCAGCACGTGTCTGCGGCGATCAGTGGCGCGGCGTTCCTGCGGACGGTCTTTCACATCCCTGGTCACGGTTGTTCTTGTTGTGGCGTGCTGAAGCGGTCGCTGTGGCCATTGTAGCGACGCGCCGGCTGTACCGGGTTCCGGCAGAGCGTGACGCCGCTCACATCCCGCAGCGACTGCGGTGCGGCGAGGTGCGCGCCCCATCTCGGGCGCCACGTTATGACACCTCACCACGCACACCTCTATATGATCACGCCGGATGTCCGCTCCGAGCGTCAGCCTCCCGAGTCCCGGCCCGCCAACGGACGGCCTGCCGGTGCCACGCCGCTACTGGGCGATCGCGGCCATCGTGCTCGCGATTGCGATGTCGGTGCTCGACAGCACCATCGTCAACATCGCGCTGCCCTCGATCGCGCGCGACTTTGGCGCCACGCCCGCCGCATCGATCTGGGTCGTCAATGCCTACCAGCTGGCGATCCTGGTGGTGCTGCTGCCGCTCGCCTCGCTCGGGGAAGTGGTCGGCTACCGGCGCGTCTCCCAGGCCGGGCTTGCAGTATTCACACTCGCCTCGCTCGCCTGCGCGTGCGCGCCCACCCTGCTCACCCTCAGTATCGCGCGCGTCATCCAGGGCCTCGGGGCCGCGGGCATCATGAGCGTGAGCGCCGCGCTGGTGCGCTTCACTTACCCACAGCGCTACCTCGGGCGCGCCGTCGGCATCAACGCGTTCGTCGTCGCGACCTCCGCCGCCCTCGGTCCCACCATCGCCTCGGCGGTGCTGGCGGTGGCGCAGTGGCGCTGGCTGTTTGGCATCAACGTTCCGCTGGGCGTGATCACGATCCTGATCGCGATCCGTGCTCTTCCGGAGACCGAGCGCATACCGCGCCCGCTCAACTACGCGGGCGCGGCGCTGTATGCCGGCACGTTTGCTCTGCTGCTGAGCGGGCTGCAGTCCCTCGCGCACCACGCCGCGACGCCGCTCGCGCTGATGCAGATCGGCTGCGGCTGCGCTCTCGGGTGGCTGCTCGCACGGCACGAGCTGCCGCGTGCCGCGCCGCTCATTCCTTTCGACCTGCTGCGCAGCCGCGTTTTTTCCCTGTCACTGGCGACATCGGTGTGTTCGTTCATGGCGCAGATGACGGCGCTGGTCGCGCTGCCGTTCGAGATTCAGCGCCTGGGTCACAGCGCAGTTGAAACGGGTCTCTTCATGACGCCCTGGCCGCTCGCGCTGGCGCTGGCGGCGCCGCTCGCCGGCAGACTCGCGGACCGCTATGCGGCGGGCATGCTGGGAGGCCTCGGCCTGCTGGTCATGGCCGCGGGGCTGGTGTTGCTCGCGTTCTTGCCGGCGAGCGGCAGCCCGGCGGCGTTCGTGTGGCGCATGGCGCTGTGCGGCCTGGGCTTTGGCTTCTTCCAGGCCCCCAATAATCGCGCCATCATGGCGTCTGCGCCGCGCGCCCGCAGCGGCGCCGCCGGCGGCATGCTGAGCGCGGCGCGCCTGCTCGGCCAGGCGCTGGGCGCAGCCGGCGTCGCCATTTTGTTTCGCGCCTGCGGCGCGGCAGGTTCAAACTTCGCGCTGTACCTGGCGGCGCTGCTCGCGCTCGCCGGCGCAGTGGTCAGCGTCGTGCGGCTGACCGGACACCCGACGGGGGAGACGACATGACTGACGTGACAGCGGGCGCGCCGGCGGCGGTAGCACCCATCAAGCCACCCTTCACCTGGGCGAGCGCGGTGGCCAAGGTGAGAATGGCCGAGGACGCTTGGAACACCCGCGATCCGCAACGCGTGTCGCTCGCCTACACCGAGGACTCGGTGTGGCGCAACCGTGCCGAGTTTCTGCACGGGCGCGCGGCCATCCAGCAGTTCCTGCACCGCAAGTGGAGCCGCGAGCTCGACTACCGGCTCATCAAGGAAATCTGGGCGTGCGGCGAGAACCGCATTGCGGTGCGTTTCGCCTACGAGTGGCACGACGACTCGGGAAACTGGTTCCGCTCCTACGGCAACGAGAACTGGGAGTTCGACGTCGGCGGGCTGATGCGCCGGCGCATCGCCTCCATCAACGACGTTCCCATTGCCGCAGCCGATCGCAAGTATCACTGGAACGCGCCAGGCCCGAGGCCCAAGGATCATCCCGGATTGAGCGAGCTGGGTCTGTAAGAGCAGCGAAGCGCCTGCGCGTCATCACTTGAACTCTTACTTATAAGCCATTGAAACTAATACGTTCACTCCCGGGTGGAGCGGGGTGATCGAGCGATGCCCCTCACGTGCCTTGATTGGCGCCCCCGGCCGGAGTGGAACGCGCACTCCTAGGCCCTTGATCCTTAAGAACTGTTATTCGTCTCGGCCAGAAGCCGTACCCGCCTTCGTACCCACTGGCGCGAGACGGTCTGCCAGCGTTGGCGGGTGATCCTGTAAGGCGTGCGGGAGTGTCCTGCTCGGGATCGATGGAAATCGACATCAGGTGAACCCTGGCGGCTTCAGAACCGAGCTTGCGCTGAAATTCGCCAGCGTGCGGCTCATGAGCGGACAGATCGACGAGCAGGTCGTGAAAATGAAGTTGAGCAGCACCGGCCGCCCGTCGTCGAGCTCCCGCGGCAGCGATACGCGCTTGCCATCCTCGCGTACCAGGGTTACGGCGGGCGTCTCATAGGTCACGTTTGACCTGGAGACGGTCGTCGCCTCGGAGGCCGTGAGCAGCAGTGCGCCGGCGCACACCAGCGCCGCGATGACCGTCCCGTGGGTGTGCAACTTCATCCTCTGTTCACTACTTCTTGGCCGGCGCCGACTTGGCCGGTGCAGCAGGCGGCGCTGTTGCCGCTACCAGCACCTGCGGCTTCGTGAAGCGCGCATCGTCCAGGGCGCGATTCACGGCGACCGACTCGATCACCATCTTGTGGGTGCGCGGATTGCCTTCGATGGCGGTCTCGTACAGATAAGGCACCTTCAGGCCCTGCACGGATCTGAAATCGCGCTGGTAAACGAATACGTTGCGCATCTTGCCGTCCATGCGGCGCGCGGCTCCCTCGACTTTCACATCGAGAAAACTCTGCGCGTCGATCCAGATGTGTTGCACCTGACCGTTCTTCACGGTGAGTTTGAGCTTGTACGCATTGTGACCGTCGACCGGGTCCATCCCCTCGAGGGCGACCTGGGTCCCCTTCGCGGCGAAATCAGCCAGGGGACCCTCGAGGTCCGCCTTGGACGCCTCCGCCTTCGCTTCGTCCGCCGTGAACGGCTCCACGTCGTCGCGGTTGAGATAGGGTCGGAGTTTCCAGCCATTCTGACCGTCGTAGACCTGCACGGCGGTCTTGCCCGCGAAATCAATCTCGAAGCGCGACTTGCGCGGTCGCTTCATCTCCAGCCTGAAGGGCAGTTGCACCTCCTGCGCCTCAGTCCCCTTTTCCGAGTCCGCGGGGGCCTTGCCTGCACTGCCCCCCCGCTTAACGCTCGCACCCAGCCCTTCCCGGGCCAGTTTCGCGCTGCGCGCCGCGGAGTCGCCCCTCCCGGCATCTACCTTGCCGCTCACCGACAACGTCTGCACCCCGCGCCAGGCCTGCAGCCCTCCGCGCGCTGCCACGTGCTTGTCCACGATCTGGGTGGCGCTCAGCCCGGCAGGAGGTGCTTTGCTCTCGGCCACGGCCAGCGCGGGTACAAGACAAGCGCTCAGCAGCACGCTCAAAAAAACTGCTGCTTTGCTTCGCATAGGCAGATCCGCTTGATTGGACATATAAGAAGCTAGGGCTTTTGACATGATTTCTCTCTGATTCTGTGCGGCCTGTCTCGGGTCGGATCGATCGGCTGCGGCTTGCTAGTCGACGACCAGTCCGTCCGCGTGAAATGCGCCGATCACGACGGCGACGTGGTCGCCGCGCTTTGCCAGCCTGCCCTTGTTGGAAAAGACCATCCAGTACGACTTGCCGTTTTCGGGCGGCGCGCTCTGGCGCAGCTGGCCGACGTTTTCCATGGACGGAACCACCAGTTTGACCCCGGCCTGCGGGTCGATGAGTGACGGCTCGAACTTCTTGTCGTTGAGGATCTTGGCCTTGTCCGCGTCCAGCACGCGGTAACTGAAGCGAATGACCTCTCCCGACTCGCCCCACTTCACACTCAGGGAATCGACTCCCCAGACGAGCCTGTAATAGGTACCGGCACGGCCCGCGAAACGATCGGGCCGGTAGCGACTCGCCTTCGCGCTCCGCTTGGCCGGCGCGGACACTTTCCCAGCCTTGTTGGCGGGTTGCGCAGCAGGCGCCGGCGTGGTGTCAGGCGGCTGCGGACTGGTCTGTGCCGCCGCCGCGGGCACGCTGAGCAGGCCCGCGAGCCACACCGCTGCGGTGCCTGCCACTGCCCTACTTGCGCTCAATCGAGGCTTCGGAACAGAACCGCTTGGCGTTGTGGTGGTCGATCTTGCCCACAAAATCGACCACCGAGTCATAAGCTTTCCGGTACTCATCGCTTTTTCGCACCTCGGCCAGCTGTTGCTCGCTGGCTCCTTGCACGAGCTGCTTGATCATCTGCCGCAGGCTGTCGGCGGCTGCGGGGTCGATCGGACCGCAGTAGTTAACGACGCTTTCGGCGACCCCGAGAGCCTGCGCGCTCGGCGGCGGCGCGTCGGCCAAGGCGAGCGGTGGCAGAGCCAGGCACACGCACCCCAGCCAACCGCAAAATCCCTTCGGCCTGTTTCTGTGCACCATGACATTCATTTTCTGCAGTCAGCGCCAGTGCGCGTCCTACTTGTGCCCGCTTGCCATGTTCGAAGGCGCCCGCTTCGCCAGCGCCGAACACGCGGCGAGCGCCGTCGGCTTCGAGACCTTGGCGAGGGCATCGCTCACCAGGTCGTATCCCTGCTTGTACTGGACGGAGCCCCGTGCTCCCGGGGAAGCGTTGCCGGTCAGCACCGTCAACTGCTTCTCGGCGTTGGCCGCGAGCCGAGGATCGGTCCTGGCGCAAAACTTCAGGATCGCGTCGACCTCCCCCACCGCCACGTTGCTGGGTGCATCCGCCAGTGCCAGGCACGGCAGCAGCGCTGCCAGGCAGGTCCCGATCAACGTGGGAATCTTCAGTCCTTTATTCATGTGTCGTCTCCGACCGGCTGTTGCCGGCTCTTGTTGTTGCCTGCCCGCGTTAAGTCGAGTTCCCTGCAACTATGCTGCCCGCGGATCTTTCACCGCGGGCAGCATCGGGCTTTCTCTCAGCAGCGGCCCGCCATCACTGCGCGGTGCCTGTCAGCGGCGTCGAGGTCTGGGTCCCTGCCGCATCGGTGACACTGAGCGTCGCCGGACCCTTCGCGCCCGTGGTGTCCCCCGTCGGCGGGGCGAACCGTACGGTGATGACGCACATCGATCCCGGTGCCAGGGTCGTCTGGCCAGCGAGCTGGCCACCGGTCGCCGGGCCGCAGGTCGATGTCAGCCGGAAGACCGGGAAGTCAGTCGCATTAGTCCCCGAGATGGTGCCCTGCGTAATCCCGGTGAGCGTCACGTTTCCCGTATTGGTCAGGGTGAAGACCTGTGCCGGGCACGCAAGCGTGCATCCACGAGTCGCATTGCCGAAGGCGTGCGAGGTCGGTGTCAGGCTCGCGGCGACCACCGCCGCTACACCCGTACCCGTGAGACCCACGGGCGAGCCGCTCACGGCCACGTTGGCCGTAATGGTGACCGTACCGGTCTTCGCACCGTTCGTGGTCGGCGAGAACGTGATGGTGATCGTGCAGGTCGCCCCCGCGTTCAAAGTCGCTCCGCAGGTTCCGCCCGAGCGCGCGAACTGATTCGGCGTCGTCGGGGTGGAGGTCGTTGCGGCCGCAACCGCAATAGTGTTCGCCTGAGCGGTTCCAGTGTTGTGCAGCGTCAGGGTCTGCGCCGCGCTGGTCGTGCCGGTCACAACGTTGCCGAAGGCCAGCGGCCCGCCGGTTACGCTGAGCACGGCCGTTCCACCGCCACCGCCGCCGACAAACTCGACCGCACCCGCGTCGACGGCACTGTTGCCGACCTTGCGAGCCGCCCCGTAGAAGTCGGTCGACGGTGCCGCCGCGTAGGTCGTGGCGCCGAACGGGACGTGATCGATGGCGGAGGAACCCGCCGCCGGTCCGTAGTTGCCCAGCGGGGTGGCAGCGGTGCCGGCCGGCTGGACGAGCGACGGATTTGACAGCGACAACGGACCCCAGGAGATGTTGATCCAGTTGTTGCCCTCGTCCACCGTCGCCGCCGGTGTCAGGTTGAAGATCGGGTTGGGCACGGTCGCATCCGAGATGCCCGGCGGCACCTGGTAGCCCAGACCACCGTTCTCCGGCGGAACCCGCGAGCCGTTGCAGTACTGGCTGAGGACCGTGGGATTGGCACCCGTGTTATGCAGCGTCGACCCCGAATACCCACTCGCCGACGAGACATCCGTCAGCACCGAGTATGCCGGGGCCAGGGTGACGCCCGACGCATGGTTCTCGGGTCCGGTATCGCCACGCACGCCGATGTCCCAGAAGTTGGCACCCGAGACGCAGGCCCCGGTGCCACCCGTGACGATCGTGCCGCCGCCATTGGCGGTCGTAGCATCGGTCGCCGGCTGGTTCAGCAGCGGAACGAGCGCGACCACGTTCTGCTGGTTCAACGGTCCCGTGCCGAGCCCGCCCACGGTGATATTGAACGTACGGTTCTGCCAGATCACGTTGTTGTACAACTCCGGATACGAGACGGTGCGGCAGGTTCCGTTGGTCGCCGTCGAGCCCGCGAAGTGACCCGCCGGGCATACAACCGACGTGGTCGTGGGCAGGTTCGCCGTCAGGTTCGAGCTGTTCTGTATGGCCACGATTCCGGCGGGCTGAGGCGTCGATGTGGTGACCGGAGTCGGACAGGTACCGTTCGGGTTGCGGCCACCGGGGCAGGGCCCCTGGCTGCTGGCGATCGGCGCTCCAAGGGTATTGAACAGTACGCCGGACGAAGCGGTCGTGTCGTTGGACACGATCGTGTTGTTGATGATGTTCACCTTCAGTGCGTCCTGCAGCGAGATTCCCGCGCCATCCCAGCCCGCCACGTTGTTGCTGATGATGTTGTTGGTGACCGACACCTGGTACCAGTTAGCCGGGGTAGTGGGGAAGGTCAGCACATCCTGGCCATTCACGCCCTGCAGGCGCAGGCCGCCGCCGCTGCCGCTTTCCGCGCCATTGCCCATGATCAGATTGGCGTTGATCACCAGGTTGGGACCGGTGCCGTCGCCGGGGCCAACGGGCGTGGGATTCAGGCAGTCCGCGTCGGTCGTGGCGCCGCAGGTTGGATCGACGTCCGGCGCCCCCATGACGAGCAGGCCGCCGCCGTTGGTCGGGATGGTCGGGTTGGCGGCCTCGTTGAACAGGATGGTGTTGTGTTCGATGTCGCCGTTGGGGTTGAACCCGATATGGGCGACACCGCCACCGTCGCCGGTGCTCAGGTTGCCGCACACCCAGTTGTAGTTGAACTTGTAGAAATCCGAGCCATTGCAGATGCTGACACCGCCTGCTCCCGCCGGCGTGGCCGAGAACAGCTCGTCGCCGGTGGAGGAATTCCGCGTGACCGCGTTGTGGTGCATGTTCACGTTCACGTCGAAGCAGTACTGCAACTGCGTGCCGGTCGGCAAGCCGGTCGTGCTCTGGCAGGAACTCGGATCGGCATTGATCCCACCCACCGTGTAGGAGGGGGGGAATTCACCCTGACCGACGTTGATTCCGCCCGCGAGCGATCCCGAGTTGTTTGTGACCCGGTTGTTGGCGATCTGGATGTTATGCCCCCAGCCGTGCACGAAGATGCCGCCACCGCCCTGCGAGCTGTTGGTGATGGTCACCCCATCGATGCTGGACGGGTTGCAGTAGAAGTTGCTCGGGAACGGATTGGTGCCCGCATTGTTGCAGCCGCGGCCGTTCTGGGTGCCAGGGACGCCGGTAAGCAGGACCGTGCCGGGCGGGAAGACGCCAGTTTCTGCCGCCGATGGACCGGTTCCGAATGGATCGGATCCTGCCGGGAACAGCATACCTTTCGACAATACGGTAATCGCCGCCCCTTCCAAGGCGCCCATCAGGGACGGCTCTTGCAACAGCTGAGCCATGTTGCCGTTCTGCGTGGCATCCCAGCCCACGAGGGCTTCCAGCGGAAGTCGATCGACCTGCGGATTGACGTGGGACGGTGTGTTGTACGCAGCAAAGTTCACCAAAGTCGTGGGGGTCCCAGAGAAATTCGCCGCATTGGTACCCGCCGCGCAGTGGTAAGCACCGGTCGGGTCGTACGGGTTGGTGCTGGTCATCGGTTGACCATTGATCGCCAATCCGAACAGGCAATTCACCTGCCGGCGCCAGCCATCCAGCTTGCCCGCCGGCTGGGTATTGCCGTCGATGACGCTGGCCACCGCTCCGACGCCTTGCAGCCGGACTGGCTTCCACATCAGCAACAGCTCCGCGTGACGCGCGGGCACTGCCGCCAACGTGGTGGTTGCCCGGTTCTTCGGGTCGATCATCAGCATGTCGCCCGGATGGGCGGCGTCGATCGCACTCTGAATGCTGGCGGTCGGGGCCACGTGAGTGGGCGCCTTGCCGCCGATCGTGACGGTCACCGTGTCGATCGACTGCTTGCCGTTGGCTGCCGTGATGACCAGTTGCAGGCACTGCGCGGGACTCGAGGCGGCGGGGCCTCCATACTGGGTCTGTTGCTGGACGGGGCAGTTCATCGCGGCCCCGGACAGCGAGGGCACCGTGCCCGTGATGACCAGGTCGCCCCAGGCGACGCTGCCCAGCGGGTGTGCAGCGCCGTTGGCGTCGACCAGGGCCACGGTACCTGCGGTGTTCCCGAAGGAGTACTTCCGGGTCACGCTCTTCGCGTTGAACGGTGCCGTCGTGGCCGAGGGCCCGGAGTAGCCGTAGTTGTACACCGGAACGGTGCCCAGCGCGTAGATGTGAAGCTGCTGGCCGGCCGCGCTCACCCAGGGTCCGATCCCGGTGCCGCCGTCGACTTCGCTGATGGCTGGCGTAGCGTCCGGGTAATCGCAGTCGGGATTGTTGTATCCCGCGCCCGCGAACGCCGCGGTCGGTATCACCGGCGTGTCCATGTACTGGGTTTGCCCCGGCATGAAGGGAATCTCGTAGCAGAACTGGCTGTAGGCCGGGTTGTACAACGGGTCCGGAGTCGGCCCGGTACCCGCGTCGTTCATGCAGGTGACCATCATCTGCGGCGCGTAGCCGGTGGGGTTGGGCGGGTTGACCTCCCAGGTCGAGTAGGTCAGGCCGTTAAAAACGCCCCACTGATCCGTATACACGCGGGAGATTTCGTTTCCGGCCCAGTCCTTGATCGCCACCGGCAGGTTGGCCGGGGAGAACTTCTCGCCGAATGACGGCGAGAACGGATCGAACTCGGAGGTGAAGTCGTCGGTGATGATACCGGTGAAGTGGGCCGCGGCGTGGGCTGAGGTGAAGACCCAGAACTTCGCCAGCGCCGAGGTCTCGTCATCCAGCGTCACCAGCTTGCGGTCGCAGAGGTTGCGCTTCGCACCGGCGAACGGTGCGACTTCACCCGATTGCGGGTACAGGCTGATGTAGTCCGGGACAATGCGCGAGGCGCCCACGCAAGGCCAGAAGCTTTCGACGCTGCCGGTGTCACCCTCGTGGCTCGGCAGGTTAGATATTCTTCCAAAAGCCTGCGTCGGATTCTGCGCGTTGCTGGCGTTTAGGCCGGACAGCGCGCCCTGGTTGGCGTTATAGACAGCAGCCACCGAAGCCTGGTCGGGCAGGATGTAGATGCTCGCCAGAGCCCCGAACTGCGTGGTCACCGGCGCAATGTAGGTGTCGCCGATCAGGATGTTCTTGTCCTCTTCCTTCACCAATTCGTAGCCCGGCGGCACGAGCATTTCGACCACGTACTGACCGCGCGGCAGCATCGGCGTGCCGTCGACCGGGTTCGCGATGCAGATCGTGCAGTTCGAACCCGGTCGTGATCCGGGCGTACCGTTAGTTGATCCCGTCCCGGTCGGGGCGCCGGTCGTCGAATCTCGGCCGATGATGCTCGGGAACTCGTACATGCCGTCGTAGGGCGCGGGCTGTACCTGATTCCAGTTGTGCATGCCGTCGTAGCACTTGAACTGCGAATTGTTCGGGATCGTGTGCGCCGGCGTGCCACCGTTGTTGTAAACGTCCAGGTACATCGGCTGGTTGTACAGCGTGAAGTCGAACAGGTCGCCGGCCGCCGACGTGGTCGGCGCCGGCAGCTGGCCGGGGCAGCTCATGTAGGGCTTGTTGGTGCCCGGGTAGAAGGCCTGGGCCCAATCGTCCCAGCTGCTGGTCTTGGTTGTGTCGACCAAGGTCAGGGACTGGCTGCCATCGGCTGCGGTTCCAACTTGATACAGGTTGATGGTCACGCCCGGTACGTCCGGCGTCCAGCTTGTATGAAGCAACAGCTGCGGGTCATCAAATGGACGGGTCGAGGCGTAAATCACCTCACCGCGGATGCCGCCATTCTCGCCGGGAGTGGTGCCGTGTGCCGGCGCGAAGGTCGTCTTGCCGAACTCGACAAACGAGTTCTGCCCGGAGAAGCCCTGCCAGCCTTCGCTCACCACCCACGGCGGGTCGATGCGGCCGGTCGACAGGATCGTCGAGCACGTCGTGGCGCCGGTCGTGGGCGAGGTGGTGCAGGCGCTGGGTGGATCGCTGGCGTTGGTGGATCCGCCACCGGTGACTGCCGGATTAATCGACTTGCCGGCGCAATCCGCGCCCGCGCAATACACCGCGCCCGGGACCCGCAGGGCGACGGGCACGGAGACCTGCTCGGCCGTGTTCGCCATGTTCTGGCCGATAGCGGAGCTGCCGCACGGCGCGGTTCCCCCGGCCGTACACGCTGGGCTGCCGTCGGCCGGACCGCCCGCGTCGTAGACCACGTGAGTGCCCGTGTTCTTGTAACGGTTCCAGTCCGTTTCGACCACGTACCAGGCGAACAGCGGGAATATCTCGTTGAAGCCGGCGTTGCCGCTGAGGTCCGTGTTGTTGAAGTTCGAGAAGCTGCCGTCGCGGAATCGGATGTTGGTCGGCACCAGCGTGAGTCCGGTTTCACCGGGGTCGCGGACTCCATTGCCATTCGCGTCGAAGAAGGTGCTGGTGTAGATATTCGCCTGCCACTGGTTCATCGCGATATCACCCATGTTGCATGAGTGCTGCGTGGATCCAGTACCCGCGCACAGGCCGGTTGCCGATCCCAGCCTGACGGGCGTCGACAGTCCATCCACCAGCATGTCGTTCCACTGGTCGAAGACGGTGATTCGCCAATCGCCGTCGGGCAGGCCGGACAGCTTGAAGGTTCCATCGGCGTTGCACTTAGTGAACGCGAAATCTTCGCCGTCCGGATCGCCAATGCTCACATAGCACTGCGTGAAGGCGAAACTGTCGCTCGTTCCACTGCTGTACAGCCGTTCATCCGGCGTGCGGCTCATCCGCTCCGTCGTGACCAGGCCCGTCACGGTGTTGGTGCAGTCGCTGCCGGTGATGAACGGATCGGTGCCCCCGCACACGCCCGCCAGGCGACTGTTGATAATCTTGGGATTGGCAAAGCCGATCGACACGTGGTAGCCGGCCGGCCCGAACTCCTGGAAGAAGCTCGGCTCGCCGACCCGGAGGAAGGAATCGTGAGCCTTCTGGCCGTCCAGAGTATTGGTCTGCAGCCACTCCTCGCCCCTGGCAATCCTGTCGGCCCCGGGCGTCGCCACCGTTCCGTAACGGCCCGGCATCAGGTTGGCAATCACGGCCTGGCCCGCCAGGGCGGACAATGTGTGGCCATCCGATTCGTATTTCGGGCACGTGACGATCGTGCCGGTGATGCCCGTTTGAGTCGGGTCGTTCACACCGATCCGCGAGATGACCGAAATCGGACACGCGTCGAGGCCCGTGGCCGGGTCGATCGTCCCGGCCAGACTGTTCGACAATGGGTAGTTGAACATGTCATAGGTCATCTGCCCGGTCGCGTCCCCGGTGCCGCCCGCATCGTCGAACAGCGTGATGTTGAAGCCCCCGAGACCCGGCTCGTTGGGCGACAACACGTCGATTCCCCCCCCGCCGTCCTGCTCGCCGTTCAACGGGAAGTCGTCCTCGAACACGAAGACCGAGAGTTTCGACGGCGGAAATGGCGTGGGTTGCGCCAGCACTGTGAGGGAATTGGCTATCGTCGTCGGGAAAGAGCACGTGGTCGCCGGAGGGGTGATGGTGCACACCACGGGAGCACCGCCCATGCCGTGGCCCGAACCTCCGCCCTCGAACGGGTTGGCCGCGTCGCCCGGCAGGACCGTGAGGTAGTAGCGCTTGGTCGGATCCAGATGGACCGCACTCGGTAACATCTGGGCAAACCCGTTCCCCGACGTGTCAGGCCGGCAAACGCCGTTGCCGAGGTCGCACACCGCGTTAATGTGAGTTCCGGTGGTCGGATCGAAGATCGTCTGGCCCCCCTCACAGGAGAGCGGCCCGGTACAGCCGGTGGCCACCAGCGGCATGTAGCTGGTGTGGAAGTTGGTGCCGAAGGTCGGAACGATGCCTGTTGTTCCAAGACCGGTCGTGGTCGCGCCCGGGCAGCCCGCTGCCGGCGGGTTAGTCGTGCAGTTCGGGTTCACATAGAAGGTGCGATCTTCCTCGATGATCCAACGGTAGTCGCCGATCACGGTCGACTTGTCTGCGCCGTCCAGAACCTTGACCGAAAGACCGGTGGCGGCGGGGAAGTTCAGCGTCACGGTCGCAGTCCCACTGCTGACCGTTCCCTGGGAGTTCTTGGCGTTGTACGTGAACGTGTAGCTTCCTGCGGCAGCCACGGATGCATTGAATCCGCCGTTCGGATCGACGGAAAGAGTAAGGCCGGCGCTCTGCGCCGTCACGGCGTTGACGGTCAGCGGGTAGCCCGCGCCATCCTTGTCGAACGCCAGGATCCCGGGCGGCTTGATGCCCAGGACCGTCGCGTTCGCGGTGTACGTGGCGCCGTTCATCGTGATGCCGCTGCCGGGCTCAACGGTCGCAGCCCCGAGGGTCACCAGCGCACAAGCCGCGCCGGAGGTTGCGCCGTTGCCGCAATACGTGAAGGTGGTCGGGCCTCCGGTGTAAGTGAAGGTGCCATCCGCATTCAGGCTCAGTCCCGCGACCGTTGCCCCGCCTTGAACCTGGACCCCGGAGATGTTGATGTCGTTGCCGAGCAGGCCCTTGGCGGGATCCGACACGGTGAGCGTCTGGCCCGTGATGAGGGAGTTGTAGGTATCCGCGACGGCCTGGGCGGCATTCGCGGTGAACGCGCCCGTGGTGGGCAGCACGGCGCCGTTGACGCTGATGTAAGCCAGCATGCCGGCGTCGCGCGCGATCGCATTGCCCGACAGGCTCAGCTCGCGATCAAAGATCGGCAGCGCCGTCGCCGCCGCCGGTACGTTTACGGCATTGATGGCCACGTCATAAGTCTTGCCCGCCGCCATGAACACTTCGCTTTGCACGCGCGGCACGCCCGGCAACACGTTACCGTCCTCGGCGATCAGCGAGAAGCCCGCGGCCGTGGCGCCGGTTTGCGCGCCGACGATCGACGGCACGTGCATGCGCAGGCCGGCATTGACGAGGCGAACCAGCACGTTCCCGGTGACGCCGGTGGCGGGTGAAGCCGCAAACAGCGACGTTGTGGGGTTGGTCTTGTCGAAGGCGGCGCCGTTGATCAGGTAATACAACGGAGTGTAGTTGACCGCCGGCGGATAGCATGTCTGATAGGTCGGATTTGCGGTTCCATCCGCGTTCACCGGATTTCCGCAGCCGCCGTACAGCCCGGACCACACCGCGGTCTCGGTGAAACCCGTGGTGCCGACTGCGGCGTTGACCGCGGCGTTCTGCACCGGGTCGATTTCGCTGAGCAGCAAGGGAATATCGGCGCTGTACGTCACGGCGGTCGCGGTCCCGACCGTGCCATAGGCGGTGCCGGCAGTCCCCGTACCCGGGGCGGTGGTGACGACCAGGATGCCGTACAGGCCCATGGGGCCCTGGATGGACGGGTGCGTACCGGACTCGATCAGGTAAGTGCCCGGCTTCAGCGCCGGCCCTCCGGCGCCACAGACTCCCCAGCACAGGCTGGCCGGAGTGCCCACCGCCACTTCGGTGGAGAACGATTGCACGCGCGGCCCCTGCGCCGGCGGAGTCCCGACTCCGGTCAACGCGGCTCCCGGCGCGTCGCCTGCGATCGGCCAGGTGAGCGGCTGGGCGTTGGTGTGATCCGGGCTCGCGGTGGTGGTCGCGGTGCTCCCGAGTCCGCCACCCAGCTGGCCTACGATCACCAGCGAGGTCGGGATGTTGTTGGGAGTCGCACCGAACGAAAGATTGTTCGTCAGGTTGACTTGCAGATCCTGTCCGGTGGGCACCGTGATCACCACCGGCGACCAGGCCCCCACGGCTGCCGCCGCTGGGTTCAACGGAGCGCAGCTCGCGGTCGAGAGGGACACCACCGTACCGCAGCTGTAGCCCCACATGGGCACCGTCGAACCGTTGGGCAGAATTGCGCTGGCCGCCCCTACGCTGAGATTGACCTGCTGCTGGGCGAAGGCCGCGCCGCTCGCCAGGAGGAGGACCGAGGCCGCGAGACCCGCGTGCTTCAGGACCGACTTGTAGTTGTTGGATCGCATTGCGATTTTCCTCTTTAGTTCGACTCGTCGATCACGAATTCGCGCGAATCGACCAGCATCATCATCAACATGCCACCCGGAAAGATGTTGTTGGTGGTGATCTCCCGTTCGTTATGCGAGTGCCACATGAAGGCAAAGCCCGCTTCCCCCGTCGGGGAGTTCGCGATCGTGCCGGAGGGCGGCGTCGTCCCCGTGGCGCCCGTGGCGCGCTGTGTCGCATCCGGGCCGAGATAGGGGCTGCCGCCGTACCAGGCGCCGTTGGTAAACAGGGTCGCATCGGGCAGCGTCGCCGGACCGCCCCCGGCCACGTCACCGAAGGGCGCCGCCTGCAGCGGTTTGTTGTGATCCTGGCACCACTCGTAGTAGTTGACCGCCGTCAGATTGCCGGTGTTATAGCCGTTGGCATCTGGAGTACAGGGCAGCGTGGCAAGAGGATCCGCGGATCCCGGATGGTGACCGTAAGCGTCCCAGTTCAAGCCCCTGCCGGTCCAATAGAAGATTCCATCCATCGCCAGGCCGGGCGTGGTCGTGGTGGTGAACAGCAGCGGCCCGGCCAACTGCGTCGCGCTCGTGCTGCTGACGATCAGGTTGCCGTCGCGCGCCAGGATGCGTACGTGGTTGCCGTGCTCGTGGAAGGGGTGCTGCCAGCGGCCCTGGCCGATGATCCGCAGCAGGACCAGCTCGCCCGGATGCATGTGCGGATTGCCGTTGTATGGCTGGTGCGGGTACTGGGCCGCGTAGTTCGAGTCCATGTCATCCGGCATCGAGCGGCCGTTGATCATGAAGTAAGCCGGATGGTAGGGCTCGGTCGGCACATTCAGGTGGCATCCGGCGGGGGCTCCTGGTG
>Ga0210408_10003108_pt1 | contig 15522 bp, 9 predicted proteins | sample IncBWH4MmetaG_FD_155471 | JGI IMG/M metagenome (GOLD analysis project Ga0210408, IMG submission 155471) | Forest soil microbial communities from Barre Woods Harvard Forest LTER site, Petersham, Massachusetts, United States - Inc-BW-H-4-M | ecosystem: Environmental > Terrestrial > Soil >...
CATGGCGGGGAGGAAGGCCTTCGGGCTTTGGCTATCGGCCTTCAGCTTTGCGGCTTCGGGGACCGGGCTTTGCATTTGGATATCAAACCGGAAGATAGCGCAGGGACTACAACGGAATGGCCGAAGCCCGAAAGCCGAAGCCCGCAGCCCGCCTCACTTGCGCTTCCCGCCATCGTCCGCGATGTACATGATCTCGTGCTTGAAGATGAACAGGTTGGGTGCGCCCTCGCGGGTCAGCCGCACCATGCCCTTGTCGTAATACTCGATCCAGCCGCGAACCGTCTGGCCATCGAATAGCTTGATGCTGACCGGCTTCTGCTTCTCGCCTAAGGCCTTGAGGAAAGTGGCCTCCTCAAAAGTCTCCTCAGGAGGCGGCATCCGGCCGCGCTTCGAAGCATTCGGATTCCCCGGCGGCGTGCGAAAAGGCATACCGGCATTGTACACAAAGCACCAGGAGCCTTTGGAGTACACTGGCGGCCACCCGTTTTCTGATTGGAGGTCCCGCCATGAGGTTCCTTGGTTTCACTCTTCTGCTCGTCCTACTCTTTTCACTATGCCCACTTCACGCCCAGGGCGGCCACCCAATCCCGGCAGGAGCACGGCAGGCAGATAGAGCGCGAGTGCAGGCGGAAAAGAATATTCCTCCTCCTCTTGAGCAGCAAACATCGGTCGATATGGCCAAGCTCGGACAGGAGGCAGACGAACTGGCGAGGATCGCACAGACTATTCCCCTTGATGTCGCAAGTGTCCAGAAAGGCATGCTGCCGAAGGACGTGCTCCTAAAGCTGAAACAGATTGAGAAGCTTTCCAAACGCCTACGCAGTAAACTCGACCGATAGCTTGATGTAGCAAAAAAACCAGCCCCTTGCGGAGCTGGTGATTGAACTTCTGCTGAAATCAGGATTTAGCTAGAACACTATCTTCAAGCCAAATTCAACTTGGCGCGGCGACCCCAGCGTGTACACGCCGGTGCCTGCGCCCACCCGGTTCGTGGCGTGAGCAGCATAGTTAGTGCCGTTGATGGCACCCGCCGTACCGTTGAGCAGGCCGGACATCATGCTCGTCGGTAGATCGAAATTGACGAAGTTGAACAGGTTGTAAACTCCGACGGAGGGTTTAATGGTCACTCGCTCTTTGATGTTATAGCTCCAGGCGAAGGTGGTATCAAAAGTCTTCAGCCAGGAATAGTTGACTTGGTCGGCGGGTGCCGGTAGCACTGCCGGAGCCACACCGCCAAGGGCGGCCAAATCCGCTGCCGTCATCAGGCTGTTAGAGATCAGCACCTGGCCTGCCGGCGTCGGTTGTCCTGCCACAGTGGTGTTGTAGTTGGAGATAACTTTGTTGATGTTGCTGGCGTTGATGCCGCGATCGAAGTTGCCCGCGTGGGTTCCCGGGATCAGATCCTGTGTTGTACCGTCCCCCGTGAAGTCAGTGCGAAAGATCTCGCCAGCGCCCGATCCGGTATTGGGCACAGTGAGGTTGGTCGAAAGTGGACTGTAGAAGTGGGCGATGACTCCCCACTGGAAGCCGCCGCGCAGGTCCATGAAACCACCGAAGGATAGCTGGTGGGTTCGGTCCAGCGTGGAAGGCCCGAAGTAGCGGTTGACATTGGCGGCGTCCAGAGATGGAACGATAAAATCCTGATCACCACTAGACGCTGTAACTATGGCATCCGGGTTTACACCCCCGCCAGTATTATTGAACCGCGACAAGGAGTACGAAACCGTAAGGTTCAAGGCTTTCGCACCGCGGAAGGGCTGCTTGACATTTTCCACCAACTTCATCTGCAGTCCGTTGTACACCGAGCGTCCGACCGGAGACAGGAACTGGAGTGGCGGTGAATTGGGATTGATGCCACCGAAAGCGCAGGGGTGACCGAGAGCTATGAGGCAACTGCTCCCGCCCAAGTCGGTCGCAGAACCTAGGCCGGCGCCAGCATAATCCCCGATAGCGGCGGCCCGGGGCACGTAAGTTCCGTTGTCGTTTGTTCCGTTTGATGGATCGGTTGCACACGGAGATGAATATGTGCCGACCACCGTGGTCACACCCCCTCCACAATTGGCTATAACAGTCGCGATCGAGGCGTTAGCGCCAACTAGACTGAAGTTGCGGATGTCCCCAGCGTGGTTGTGGTCTACGCCCAGCAGGTAGTGGGTCTGGACGTTGCGCACGTAATCAACACTAAGCACCATGCCTCGACGAATCTCGCGCTGGATGCCGATGTTCATCTGCACTGAACGAGGTGATTTGTAATTGGGGTCAAACATCGAAAGGGCCGTTGGGAAGGAGCAGCGCGCGTTGGGATTGCCAAAAGCCGCAGCACCAGATGGGCAGTCAGCGAGACCAGGACCGATGAAGCCCGGATTTGGCGCCTTCAGGTCCAAAGGTGATCCCGCTTGAAAGGCTGCCTGCAAAGCAGTGATCCCCGGCAACGCGTTGCCGATAAGCGGGAAACTGGAAGCGCCCGATGGACCGCACACCGCGATCGCGCTCGCGGATCCGGGCGTGTTTATTTGGCCACCCACTATGTTCAACGGTATCGGCTGTCCGGGAGCGGCACAGGTCGCAAAGGTCTGCAGAAACGCTCCCGTGGCCTCGCGAGGCGGGCCATCGAAGAGCACGTTGTTCCAGATCGCGTTCTCCCAGAACAAGCCGATGCCTCCCCGAATCACAGTCTTGCCGTTCTTACTGGGATCCCAGGCGAAACCCACTTGCGGGGCAAGATTGAGGTTTGGCTGTTTCACCGAGTTGCCCAGCCCGGGGAATAGGGCGTTGAGACCGGGGATCGCCGGAATCGCGCTGTCGGTTCGGCCTGTGTCGCGGTCGTACCGCAGACCATAGGTAAGAGAGAAGTTCCGCTTGATCTTCCAAGTGTCACCCAGATAGAGCAACACCCGGTTGTCGGGTCCCAGGCCGCCTGCAGGGAAACCTAGCGCCGGCTTGGTAGTCGAAAAGCCTAAGCCGTTGCCGACAACAACGAAATCCGCCGGGTAGTTCAGGGGATTGGACGAGCCACCGGCAAAAGGTCCACCGGCCGCGGCCGCTACTTCGGCGCCGCTCACCGCCGAAACGACCTCCGGGCCATTCTTGAAGAATGAGGCAAAACCGCCGCCCTGGAGATGGTTAAACGTAACCCCGAAACGGATCGCGTGCGAGCCAAAGACCTTGCTGCCGTCGTACTTAAATTCATGGTCGCTTTGCGGAGTGCTCTGAGGTGCCAGGAGATTCGGACCAGCCGCCAAGCCGGACCCTCCCATGAAGATTTCCGCGTGTATGTTAGCGAACGGCAGAGAACTGCCTGTCGTGGCATCCACGATTTGGTTCTGGAACTTTAGGAATGAAAAGCGGACCGAGTGGGTAAAGCTGCCAGTGTTGAAATCTAGGCCTACAACGTGGTTGCGGGTAATGTCAACATTGTTATACAGCGAGAAACCAAACCCGAATGTGGCGCCCAGCGAATTCTTGAAGAACGAAAAACGATAAAAGGCGCGTGCATTCTTCGAGAGCGTGTAGTCCAACTTGCCAAGCAAGTTGCCTTCCTTGAAAGGGTCGGCAAAGCTACCAGACAACTGGGCGAAAGGAGCCGAGACGGGCACGGGAACCGTGGTGTGCTGAATGGTTCGCTCACCGTCCATGAAGAAAAACGCCTTGTCTTTGATGATCGCCCCACCGAAAGCGCCGCCGTACTGGCTGCGTTGGAAGGGTCCCGGGGCACCCGGAAGTTGAGAGGAGTATCGGCTATCGCGCAACTGACCGAAGGCTTCGCCATGGTAGGCGTTGGTTCCGGACTTGGTTGTGACGTTGACCGAACCGGACGATGTCAGCTCAGTAGACATGTCGAGGCTGGACTGGCTTACCTGGAATTCCTGGATCGCGCTGGCCGGGATGTCGGTTGTGGTCGTGCCTACGGTTTCGTCAGAAACGTCGATACCGTCAACCTCGATGCGAGCGGTACGGCCGAAACGTCCACCGAAAGAGATCGATGAATAGCCCGCCTTGGTGGGGTCGAAGTTTTGTCCGTCCTGGATCTGGACGCCGGGTTCAAGTTGCGCGAGGTCGAGGAAGTTTCGCCCATTGACCGGCAAATTCTCAATCTGGCTCGAGGTAAGAACCCCCTGAACTGTGGCTTGCTCGGTGTTGACCTGCACTTCGCTGGCCTGAACTTCGATCACTTGGCTTTCCTGACCGACTTGCAGCTTTGGATTGAAGCTTGCGGTGTTGCCAAGTTGGACCGTGATGACTTGGCTGGTGGAACTAAAACCCTTGGCGGAAACCTGCACCTTGTAGGTGCCTGGGATCAACGCACCAGAGTTGAATGCTCCGGCCGAATTTGCTGTCAAATCCATTGCCTGCCCGGTATCGGTATTGGTGATCGTCACCCTCGCGCCGTTCACCACGGCTCCAGTTGGATCGGTCACGGTGCCGACGATGCTGCCTGTGCCGACAGTGGTCTGGGCAAACGCGACCACAGAAGCGAAGAGCAGTGCGAAAAGGGTGACTAGGGCCAGCAGGCTCAGTTGTGTGCTGCGGCGAGCGGAGTTGATGTGCGACATCGTCCACCTTCCTTTCGGAATATTCACAGGGTCTCTCTCTTTGGGTGCAGAAGTCTTTTTACTAGAATCGTTTGCAGCGAAAATCGGTCGTGGCCAGCCATCGGGATGGATAAAACTCCGAGGATTTCAGAGCTTGACGTGATCATGCTTCGGAAATACGTCTCCGGTGAACCTGGGTTGATTCCTGACATCAATTACAGCAATTTGTCAGCCAGCTCAAATACATAACAGTGTTATATAACGTTTGTGATTGATGACAATGGACTTAGGTTAGGTTTCAATATGGGACGTTGGGGTATTGAGTTGGGCTCTATCGGGGAATCAGCTACGGAAAACCGTATGTTCGCTCCGCTAATGTGGAGTGAGCGGGACAGCTAGGGACGGGTAAGAGCTGGACGGGTCGTTAAGTAGAGAGTGAGAAAGTGATTGTCCGGCGGGCGACGCAGAAAGAATAAATAAATAAAAGAACAAAAAGGGGCGAGGACAGCCCTGGAAACTAAAAGCCACCGCCCCGAAGAGCGGTGGCTGCAAGAGAATCAGCTAAGTACCTAGAAGATGATCTTCAACTCGAACTCCATTACCCGTGGTGCGCCTAGTGAGTTCACACCCGAGCCCAGCCCAAGGCGGAGGAAGTTGCCGCTTCCCCCATGCAACCCAGCGCTGGTCGTGCCGTTCGGCGAACCGGTGCCGCCCCCTAAGACTGAGCTGAAGGGAATAGCTGGGCCATCGAAGTTAGAGAAGTTAAACACGTTGAAGAAAGTGACTCCCGGACGAATCTCAACCCTCTCTTTGATTTTGTAGCCCCAATTCAGGCCGAGGTCGAAGGTCTTCAGCCATGACTGACCGATAGCACCTGCCGGCGCTGGTTGCAGCCCTGGACCAATCACAGCTCCCAAGGCTGTCAAATCCGCCTGAGTGAAGCCATTGCTAAGGAGTACCTTGCCAGCCGGAGTCGGCGTACCGACGATTGTCGTATTGAAGTTGTTGATTAGTTTGTTCAAACTGCTAACACTTACATCGCGACCGAAGGAACCCAGTTTGGTGCCCGGCAAGAGATCACCGAGGCCACCGTTATCAGCAAAGACTCCATCGCCCGTACCGTCGCCGGTAAGGTCGGTTTGGAAGATGCCGCCGGGCCCCGGCCCCGTGGGCAGGTTGAGGTTGGACGCGAGCGGGCTGTCGAAGTGGCCAATCAGGCTCAGTTTGAAGTCGGCCGGCAGATCCATGACCCCGCCGAACGACAATTGATGGGTGCGATCAAGCCCGTTGGGTCCGATAGCCCCCAGCGGGTTCGCATAGTCCGTGGGAAAGTTGATGAAGTCGCTGTCCCTTGCCGTGGACACATAACGAGAGAGCGAGTAGGAAACCTGCAGGTTCATGTACTTGATTCCCCGGAACGGATTGTGGACATCCTGCTTGAATGTCATCTGCAGGCCGTTGTACACGGAGCGCCCGATCGGAAACAGCATCTGGTTGGCGCCGGTCGCACCCAGGTTTACGCCACCGAAGGCCGCATTCGGGCATGGACCCCCGCCGCAGACCTTATAGCCGGAATCTAGGCCGTGGCCGGCAAAATCCCCGATATTGGCGGGTCGGGGCACATAGAGTCCCCCGTCATTTGTTCCGTTTGCTGGATCGGTTGCACAAGGACCCCCATAGGTTTGAGCAATCGTGGTCACTCCGCCTCCGCAGTCGGCTATTGTCGTCGCGACGGCTGCGCTGGCCGCAGCGGCATTAAAGAACCGCGCATCGCCCACATGGTTGGTGTCGATGCTGAGAAGGTTATGGGTGGAGACATTGCGCAGATAGTCCACGGTGAATACCATTCCACGCCGAATCTCCCTCTGGATCCCAATGTTCATCTGCACGGAACGGGACGACTTGTAGTTCGGAGCGATGAGGCTGGTGGTGTTGATGTCAATTCCACTGAGATTAGTGGACCCAACGTAGCTAGGGTTGACGGCAGCCCCCGCTGCTACCGTCGCTGCCTGATACTGCTGCTGGAGCGCCTGAATCGCAGGTGAGGCGCTGCCGATCGGCTGATTGCAAATGTTCGCGTCCAGGAATGCCCGAGTGATCACGGTACCGTCAGGGAAAGTCAAGCCAGCTGGAGTGGAGGGGCAAGCACCCGTCGTCGCCAGGAAAAATCCCTTCTGGAGCCGTCCCGCAGGGTCAAACAAGATGTTATTCCAAATGGAATTTTCATAGAAAAGCCCGGCCCCACCGCGGATCACGGTTTTCCCATTGCGGTTTGGATCCCAAGCAAAGCCCAGCTGAGGAGAGAAATTGAGATTGGGCTGATTTACACGGTTTCCCAAGCCAGAATAGAACTGATTATTGAACACATTCAGAGCTGGAGTTGGGCCTAGGTCACTGTCGGTACGCCCCGTGTCGCGGACATATCGGAGCCCGAGAGTTAAGGTAAAGTTGGGTTTTACCTTCCAGGAGTCGCCAAAGTATAGAGACAGGCGATTATCCGGTCCTAAACCGCCACCGGGGTAGCCAAAGGATTTTTTAGCTGAACCGAAACCCTCGCCGTTACCCAAGACTACGACTTGGGCGGGGTAGTTCAGGGGATCGTGGATGCTGCCCGCAAGATCAGGGCAATTTCCTGCTGCAACGCAAGGCAGGGGTGTACCAGACGCCAGCGAGGCCGAGAAGACCGCAGGAGCGGATCCGAGGAACGCCGCGAAGCCACCGCCTTGCAGATGGTTCACGCCGGCGCCAAAACGGAAGATATGATTCTTGAACGGCTTGCTGCCATCATATTTGATCTGGTGGTCTGTCTGCAATGTCGCCTGGGGGGCCAGGAAGTTCGGCCCGGAACAGAAATCATCGAGGCCCGCAGTAAGGCACAAGGGGTCAGCACCAATTGCCAACTCGATCTTGCCTCCGGGATTGAAGATAGTGGAGCCCGTGACGGCATCCGTAATCCCATTCTGGAATTTCGAGTATCCGAAGCGGATGCTGTGAGAAAAACTTCCAGTATTGAAATCCGCGCCGACAATGTGGTTCCGCGAGTGGTTTACGTTGGCGAAAGGCTGAAAGGAATTGGGAATAAATGGAAGCACACTGCGGTTCTGCTCAAACGAGAAGCGATAGAACGTTCTGACTTTGCCGACATTATAGTCCACTCTCCCAAGCAATTCTGTATCCGGAAAAGCTGAAACGAAGCTGCCGTGAAGATCAGTAAAATCTCCACCGGGGATAACCGGATCGATCAGGGCCTGCTTGTTGCGCTCAGCGTCAATGAAGAAGAAGAGCTTATCCTTCAGGATAGGACCACCCACGCTGCCGCCAAACTGATTCCGCTGGAAGTAATTGGTCGAGTGGCCCGGCATAGCGGCGTTGAGGCTTTGGTCGCGAAAATAGTAGAAACCCTCGCCGTGTAGCGCATTGGTTCCCGACTTCGTGGTTATGTTCACGGAGCCCGAGGAGGTCAGCTCGGTCGAGAGGTCGAGCGAAGACTGTTGCAGAGAGGATTCCTGGATTGCGCCCAAGGGAACGTTTTGGGTTGTCGTTCCTACGGTCTCGTCGCTGACATCAACGCCATCCACCTCGATGCGAGCGGTGCGTCCGAAGCGGCCGCCAAAGGAAACCGAAGAGAAACCGTTCTTGGTGGGATCGAACGTTCCGCCATCCTGGATCTGGACGCCGGGCTCCAACTGGGCGAGATCGAGGAAGTTGCGTCCGTTGATAGGCAGGTTCTCGATCTGTTCCGTCGTAAGAACCCCTTGCACGGTCGCCTGCTCGGTGTTCACGGCGAGTTCGGAAGCTTGCACCTCAACAACCTGGGAACTTTCTCCCACCGCCAGCTTGATATTAGCCGATGCGGTAGTGTTGACCTGCACCACGACCGTTGTCTGAGCGGCCTTAAACCCACTTGCTTCGACCCGCACCGCATAGTCCCCGGGGGTCAGCGCACCCGAGGCGAAGGCGCCAGCCGATGTCGTTGTGCTCGTGATGACTTGGCTGGTTCCCTTATTGGTAATCAGAACCTTAGCCCCGCCAACGACGGCTCCGGTCGGGTCCGTCACCGTTCCTACAATACTGCCGGTGCTGATCGTGGTCTGCGCGAGCAAGCTACATGACAACAACAGCGTGACCAAACCGAGCAAGCCTATCCGCACGGCGAAACGCCGGTTGCTGAAGTTCAACATTGTCCGCCATCCTCTTGAAATGTTCACAGGCCCTCTCTCTCTTGTTTCAGCAGGCGATCTGGAAACTGGATCGCTCCGAAAGCTCGTCGCCCGAATTCTTCTGCGGGCTGATTTCGTTCAGCAGCTTCTGCAGTTCGAGCCAATCAACAACGAAACTCAAACTCACACTTTGTTGACTGTTTAACCTCGTGCATCCGCGCTGATTTCTTGGTGGATAAGGGTGCAATTTGTGCGCCAGATAGTTGCGAAGTGCGATTGACGAAACGATTCCCGGCTGCTGTCAACTGATTGGACAGATTTCACGCGGCTGAATTGTGAGCAAGAATGCGCGGCGTGAATCTTGAAAACAGAATTCAGCTTCCGGAAAAACAGAGGATCAACGACGGATTCGGCACAACAACTACGCGAACATCGTTATGTCTTGTCTAGCCGGATGCCGCATGGGAAGCTGGGTTTGAGGCGAGCGAAGAAATCTGGTTAGAGTTTTCAGAAATCCGACTTGACCGTGTAGTAGCCGGCGCGGTGGCGGACGCGGTACGTGGACGAATCAGGCTGCGCTGAAACGCTGACCTGGATGCGGCGGAACTGGGAGAACGATGTTTGCTGTGAAGGATAGTAGGCGAGCAAATACTGGGTGCGGAGTTCATCGCTGATTTTGCGGAAAGCATCGTCGAGTTGCGCGGCGGAAGTGGCGTAGTAGTACTTACCTCCCGTGTCTTCGGAGAGCTGGATGAGGGCGTGCTCGCCTCCAGTTTCGCGTCCGGCGCTGGCTTCGATGGGAACCACGATGATGCTGTAGACCAGCGCTTCAGCTTCTTCGGCGGCGCGCACCGCTTCTTTGTAATCGACTTTGCTGACGGTGTCGCCGCCGTCGGTGATGAGGACGATCACTTTGCGTCCCTGACGGCGGTCGAGGTTGCGGGAGACGAGGTAGATGGCGTCGTAGAGCGCGGTGGCGGCGCCAGTGCGGATGTGGTCGATTCCTTCGTCGATTCGTTTCAGGTCAGAGGTCAGGCCCACGGCTTCGCGCACGGTTTCGCTGAAGGCGTAGACCGAGAGCGCGTCGATGGGACGCAGGATGGCGTGAGCGAAGCGTTTGGCGGAGGCTTGCTCGAGCGGCAGATCGTGACGCGTGCTCAGGCTGGTGTCCACGGCGAGAGCGATGGAGAGAGGGAGTGCGGACTCCTTGTCGAAAATGGAAATCTTCTGTTCGCGACCGTCTTCTTGCAGAACGAAGTTTTCTTTGGTCAGGCCGGCGATGGGAGAGCCGTGCGCGTCGGTGACGGTGACGAAGACGTTGACCAGTTTGACGTCGACTTTCAGCGTGGCGGAAGGCTCGGATTGAGGCTCGGGGTGGGCTGGCGCTTGGGCCGACACGCTAAGGCTAGCGAGCAGTAACAGAGCCAGAGTGGCGGATTTTCTCATCGAGTGAGGGAATTATACCTTCGCGTGGTTCGCGCGCTCTCCTCGTGGTGTTCGCTTCCCGGCGAAAGCTTTTAACCGCGGAGAAAGCGAAGAAGAGCCGCGAAGGTCGCAAAGAAACACAGGGCTGCTCACTTAGATGCGCGGTTCGTGGTGGGGCTGCCTTCACCTTACGGAATTTGCGCGGGGAATTTCCAGAGGGAAAGGCTCGCCGTCGGCCCAGACGGCTCCATCTTCGAAGTATTCTTTCTTCCAGATGGGGACGATGCGTTTGAGGGTGTCGATGAGCCAGCGGCACGCGTCGAAAGCCGCGGCGCGGTGGGCCGAGGCGACGACGATCAGTACGCTGATCTCGCCGATCTGCAGCCGGCCTAGGCGATGCACCAGGGCCACGTCGCGGACTGCGAAATGGGTGAGCGCTTTGGTGGCGAGGGCTTCCATCTGCTGCAGCGCCATTTCTTCGTAGGCCTCGTAGTCGAGATAGAGTGTCCTGCGGCCGCGAGTCTGATTGCGCACCACACCTTCGAAGACGACGGCCGCGCCATCTACGCCGCGCTTGATGGCAGCCAGAACTTTCTGGGTTTCGATGGGCTCGCGGACGATGCCGCAGTGCGCGGACTCGTGATGAGGCGGCGGACTCTTATCATCTGCGCCGCCGCTGACCGGGGGCAGGAGTGCGACCTCGTCGCCTGGCTTGAGCTTGGTTTCCGGTCCGGTATAGTGCTGATTGACTGCCACCGCCAGCGACGCGAGAGATTCCTTCAAGCGCGGAAGCTGTGATTCGTAGTGCGCCAGCAGGTCAGCGACGGAGGCGCCGTCGCAGAGATCGAGCATCTCGCTCGATTTACCGGCGAGATCTTTCAACATGCCGAAAAAAAGGACGCGCACGCGCATAAAGGCAGTGGTCAGTTGCCAGTTTAACGCAGCTCGGCTTTACACCGCCGCGCCGCATCCGCATCAATCCTAAGCGGCTGAAATTAATCGCTGGCTGGGTGGTGGTTGGCGAGAGGCAGAACTCGCTGCACCAACTCATCCGTAAATTTCTGTTGCTCTTCGTAAAATGGGAAATGGCCAGAATTGTCGAACCAGACGAATTCTTTTTGCAGCGCCGTGATCGTCTGCGTGTAGTCCCAAATCAAGGAGGGGCGACAGTACGGGTCGTGTCTTCCTTCAAAAAATAAAATCGGTGCACGGAAGTTGATCCCAAGTTTATTGCGATCAACTTTCATCGCTTCCGGGAGCAATACATTTGCGGAAAGGGATTGGCCTCGGATAAAACCGTAGTCATCGGCAAGCGAATATTCAGGAGCTGAGACAAGATCTGACAAAAGCCTCCTGATATCGGTGAACCCCTGTCCGCTCGGCGGGGGACCAAGTAACTGTTCGGCCCACTGATTGACGTTCGACATGACAGCCAAATCCGCGTTTGGTGGAGGATAGTGCGCAATACTTTCTAAGTATTTGACTGCCTGCTCATTGTGGCTATCGCGTGCCTGTTGCACAGCATCCCGGAACACGCTCTCTGCATTCTGGTCCATATTGACGACCTGCCCGGTTCCCACATAGGCGTAAATGAGTTCCGGATGTTCGTGGACCAGCCAAAGACCCAATAAACTTCCCCAGGAATGACCCAGAACAAAGATCTTTTCCCGTTTGAACCGAGTGCAAAGATAGTTCACTACCTCGAGCGTATCCTGTTCCATTTGAGGCACGTTCATTGTTCTACGCATAACTTCTTCGTCGTTCGACACGTAGGTTTTCCCGCTCCGCGCTGGTCCCATTGCACTACGGTGAAGTATTTCTCCCACGGCCTTTGAAATGAGCCTGCCAGCGGAATGAAAGCGATGCCGGGACCACCGTGAATGAACAGCAGAATTGGGTTGTTTACGTTTTGGCCTCGAACTTCGACCCACTGATCAATTCCGCCGATGCGAACGGCTTCAAGACTGTCGATGCCATTGGGCGAACGGATGGCGCGTTCTTCAGCAACTTTGTGTTGCAGATATTTTCTATACAGCAGAGCTGACGACGGCACTCCAACCAGCAGGCAAGCGATTGTGATCCCGAAATATTTGAGCACCTTCCAGATCATGAGTCATGCCTCCGCACACTTATACGCTTAGCATGCATTTTCTGTTCCGCGGTGGTGTTCCTCGGCGGGAGGTGGATAGCAGCGTCTTTGCCCATTGCGTCAATAAAAAATGCCAGCCCTCAAAAGAGCTGGCATTCGCTCAAGGCGGCTATCTGCCGTATCAACTCCGAGTAGTGAGTACTCGATCCTGCGGCTCCGCTGGTTGCTGGAGCGGCAGAGCGAGAAGTTTCGCGGCCACACTTTCGCCGACCTGGGGCAGAGAAACGCGCAGTGCTTCGTCGATGGTTTTCACGTAGTGGATGTTGAGGTTCTCAAGCTGCTCGGGCGTAAGGTCTTCCTCGACGTTGGTCTTGTTTTCCGCCGGGAGAATCACGTCGCGCACTCCGGCACGCTTAGCCGCCAGAACTTTCTCTTTAATGCCGCCTACCGGGAGCACATTTCCGCTCAGCGTGATTTCCCCGGTCATCGCGGTGAGCGTCTGAATGCGGCGTCCGGAGAGCAGCGAAACCAGAGTAGTCGCCATGGTGACACCAGCCGAAGGACCGTCTTTCGGAATGGCACCCGCCGGCACGTGCATGTGAATATCGTGGTTGGCGAAGAAGTCTTCCGATATGCCGAGCTGCGCCGCATTCGAGCGCACCCAAGTCAAGGCTGCCTGCATGGATTCCTGCATGACTTGGCCGATCTGACCGGTCATGGTGAATCCACCTTTGCCTTTCATAGTGTTGGCTTCGACGAAGAGAACGTCGCCGCCCGATGGAGTCCAGGCCAGTCCCACGGCCACTCCAGGGCGCTCGGTGCGTTCCTCGATTTCGCCTTCGGTGCGGACTTTGATGCCGCCCAGAAACTCCTGAATGATTTCCTTGGTGACGACCAGCTTTTCGTTCTTGCCTTCTGCCAGACGCCGCGCTTGCTTGCGGCAGATGGTGCCAACGGTTCGTTCCAGACTGCGGACGCCGGCTTCCCGGGTGTAGTGGCGGATGACGTGGCGCACCGCCTCTTCCGGAAATTCGATCTGCTCCAGAGTGATGCCGTTCTCCTCAATCTGCCGCGGGATCAGATACTGGAACGCGATGTGAACTTTTTCTTCTTCGGTGTAGCCCTGGAGTTCGATGATCTCCATGCGATCGCGCAGCGGCTCGGCGACCGGATCGAGCATGTTCGCGGTCGTAATGAAGAGAACTTTCGATAAGTCGAAGGTCACGTCGAGGTAGTTGTCGCGGAACGTCGAGTTCTGCTCGGGATCGAGCGCTTCGAGCAGGGCGGACGCGGGATCGCCGCGGAAGTCGCGGCCGACTTTGTCGATTTCGTCCAGCATGAAAACCGGATCTTTCGTCTCCGCGCGGCGGATGCCCTGGATGATCTGGCCCGGCAAAGCGCCGATGTAGGTGCGGCGATGGCCGCGGATTTCGGCTTCATCGTGCACGACTCCGAGCGAGAGCCGCCCGAACTTGCGGCCTAACGCGCGCGCGATGGATTTGCCGAGCGAAGTCTTACCCACTCCCGGAGGGCCTACGAAGCAGAGGATCGGCCCCTTCATGTTCGGCTTCAGGCGCCGCACCGAAAGATAGTCGAGAATGCGGTCTTTCACTTTCTCCAGGTCGTAGTGGTCGGTGTCGAGAATTTCCTTCGCCTTGGGGATTTCGATTTCCCCGCCCGAAGTTTTGGCCCAGGGCAGCACCGCCAGCCATTCCACGTAGTTGCGCGTCAGTGAATAATCGGCGGCCATGGGAGACATGCGCGACAGGCGTCCCAATTCCTTGAGCGCCTCCTTCTTTACTTCGTCAGGCATGCCCGCTTCGTCGATCTTCTTTTTCAGATCATCGACGTCGCGCGCGCCTTCATCCTGCTCGCCCAGTTCTTTCTGGATGGCCTTCATCTGCTCGCGCAAGTAGTACTCGCGCTGAGTCTGCTGTACGCGGTCCTGCACTTCGGACTGAATCTTGTTGCGCAGTTGCTGGACTTCGAGTTCCTTGGCAAGGTGCTGGTTGATTTTTTCCAGGCGCACGCGCACGTCAGTGGTCTCAAGCGTGTCCTGCTTGTCGGGCGTGGAGAGCGAGGGCAGCGACGACGCGATAAAGTCCACCAGGCGGCCGGGTTCGTCAATATTCATGGCCACGGTGGAGAGTTCATCCGAAAGCGTAGGCGACCCGGCAACGATTTGCTGGAACAACGTCAGAACATTGCGCTGCAGCGCTTCGATCTCAGAGGTGGCAGTGATCGGAGGCCCTTCCGGCACGGTTACAACCCGAGCACGCATGAAGGGCTGCAGTTGCGTGAACTCGCCCAGACGAACTCGCTCCAGACCCTCGGCGAACACAAACAGGCTCTGGTTGGGCATTTTGACCACTTTGTGAACGATGGCCGAAGTGCCCAGAGTGTAGAGGTCGCTGGGTTGGGGAGAGTCGACGCGCGCCTCGCGCTGCGCGACCACAATAATAGTTTTATCCTCACCGAGTGAATTGATGAGCTGGACCGAGCTTTCCCGGCCTACGGTTAAAGGAAGAACGGCGTGCGGAAACAGAACCGTATCCCGGACGGGAAGGACTGGGAGAGCCCTTTGATCCTGTGTTTCGTTAAGCTTAGGAGTGCGCTCTGACGTAGGCTGCTGACTCATATTTTTCCTTGAGTGTAACTCGCTCAAGTTTAGATGATACACCTGCCGGGAAGGTTTCAAGCTCCCAGAGGTTTCCCGTGAGGTTGAATTCTAGTCGGGTTGTCAAGGCTTAGCACCATACCCAAGGTGCAGCAGCTAACGCGGAGGGTGCACACGTGCAAGAACCAACCGGCGCATAGAGGAGTTCTTACTGCGAACATTGCCCGATGAACCTCGTACGGAGAACTCCTTTTCAGGCCGTTGCTGGGGTACCAGCGGGCACGGGGTCTCTCGACTCCGCAGGGATGCTTCGACTCCGTAGTGAGGGTCGCTTCGCTCTTCTCACCACTGCGTTCAGCATGACACACGCCATTTTGTAGTCGCCACGCGCTGGCTGGAATTCGCTATTTGTCATGCAGAGCGAAGCCAGGAGGACCGAAGGCCCTCTTGGCGCAGTCGAAGCATCCCTATAGTCGTCCCCGCACTGCGTCGCTTGGGATGTCGTAGGGAGAACTCCTTTCCGGGCGGGCGGGTGGCCCGTCTGTCTCCGTTTTGTCCTGTCACTAGTTTTATCTTAAGCCCGGCCCTTGCGATAAAACTTGTTTAGGGCGCAAATAGCCTCTTTAGTCTCCAGCCGTCGTCATAGAGTTCGAAATCTGTGGAGGGCGCGGGCGGGGTCGCCCGCGCCCTATAAATCAC
>Ga0210408_10003110_pt1 | contig 15517 bp, 15 predicted proteins | sample IncBWH4MmetaG_FD_155471 | JGI IMG/M metagenome (GOLD analysis project Ga0210408, IMG submission 155471) | Forest soil microbial communities from Barre Woods Harvard Forest LTER site, Petersham, Massachusetts, United States - Inc-BW-H-4-M | ecosystem: Environmental > Terrestrial > Soil >...
TCATCGGCGCGATGCTGGTCATTTTGGCCTCGTGACCGGCTCGAATGCGGAAATGTACCAGCACTCGCTCGGGCTTAACGTCAACCTCTACTGGGGTTTGCTGTTGCTGGTCTTTGGTGGGGGGATGCTCACGATGGCCTGGCGCGGCAGCCGGAAGCCAACGCCGCCTGAAGAAGGCAAACCCGCCAAACCCGAACCCGAAGCTACAGCACGGCGGTGAACCAGTAATCAGCGGTCAGTAATCAGTCATTAGTTAGCTTGCGTAACTGATGACTGATTACTGGTCACTGTTTTCCTTGTGTTCTTTCGTGGCGAGCATTGAATGAAATCCAATACTCAGAAATCCAGTTTCGGTACGCTGCCCGACGGCACGGCCGTGGACGTGTTTACCCTGACCAATTCCAGCGGCCTCGTCGCTAAGCTTACCAATTACGGCACCATCATTACCGAGTTACACGTGCCGGACCGCCATGGCAAACTGGGCGACGTCGTTTTGGGGTTCGACAACCTGGGCCAGTACCTTAAGGGCCATCCCTATTTTGGCTGCACGGTGGGCCGGGTCGCCAACCGCATCGCCAAAGGTAAATTCAGCCTGGAGGGGAAGACATACACGCTGGCGGTCAACAACGGCCTGAACCATCTTCATGGCGGACTTAAGGGCTTCGATAAAGTCGTCTGGAAGGCGGAGCCACAGGCGGGCGCTTCGGTCAAATTCAGTTACACCAGTGCTGATGGCGAAGAGGGCTACCCCGGTTCGCTGCAGGCAATCGTGGTCATGGCGCTCACCGAGGCAAACGAGTTACGCATCGACTACACTGCGGCCAGCGACAAACCGACGCCGATCAACCTGACCAATCATTCCTATTTCAATCTGGCTGGGCAGGGAGAAGTTCTCGGGCACGCATTGATGGTCGCCGCCGACCATTTCACGCCGACGGATGCCACCCTGGTCCCGACCGGTGAAATTAAATCGGTCAAAGGCACACCGCTGGACTTCACCACCCCGAAAACGCTCGGTTCGCGCATTTCCGAGCTCTCGAATGACGAGCGCGGCTACGACCACAATTTCGTGCTCAACAACGGCGGCAAGACTCTGGCCCTGGCGGCCCGCGTGTTTGAACCCGAAAGCGGCCGCGTTATGGAAGTCCATACAACCGAACCGGGCGTGCAGCTTTACACCGCCAACTATCTGGATGGTTCGCTCACGGGGAAAGGCGGTATTGTCTATCGCAAGCACACCGCATTCTGCCTCGAAACCCAGCATTACCCCGATTCGGTGAACAAACCAAACTTCCCTTCGACCATTCTGCGTCCCGGGCAGACCTACCGGCAGACAACAGTTCACAAGTTTGCAGTACAATAATTCCTATGTCGCTTAAAGAACTGGGCAACGAAGTCGCAGAGAAATTCAAGAAAGCCTACGGTCGTCCGCCTCAATGGATTGCGGCCGCCCCGGGACGCGTCAACGTCATTGGCGAACATACCGATTACAACGACGGGTTCGTGTTTCCCATGGCCATTGATCGCTACACCGTGATTGCCGCCGCGCCTTCCGCAAACGGCGCCAAAACAATCGAACTGCGCTCGACCGTGGGTGACCAGCCTGCCAAAATTGATCTGGGCCAGGCGCTTAAGCCCGCCGCCAAGGGAACTTGGTTCAATTACCCCTTGGGAGTCATCGCCGGTTTCCAGGCGCGTGGCATGCAACTTCCCGGATTTGATGCCTTGATTCATTCCACCGTTCCGCTCGGCGGCGGGCTTTCCAGCAGCGCAGCTCTGGAGGTCTCCACGGCGACCCTGCTCGAATCGATTACTGGCAAGAAGTTGGACCTCGTCGAAAAGGCCTTGCTCTCGCAAAAGGCCGAACACGACTACGCCGGGATGCCCTGCGGCATCATGGACCAATTTATCTCGGTGATGGGCAAGAAAGACCATCTGCTGCTGTTGGACTGCCGTTCGCGCAAGCCCGAGTTGGTGCCCATGACTGATCCTACGGTCGCATTGCTCATCACTAACACCAACGTCAAACACGAGTTAACTGGCGGCGAATATGCAAAACGTCGGGCCCAATGCGAGGCTGCCGCGAAGGCGCTGGGCGTTGCCTCATTGCGCGATGCCAATGCGGCGATGCTCGAACGGGCTCGCGGAAAAATGGAGGACGTAGTGTATCGCCGCGCCCGGCACGTGATCGGTGAAATCGAGCGTACGCTTCATGCGGCCGAAGGCGTGCGCGCCTCGAGCTGGCCGACCGTCGGCCAGCTCATGTATGCCAGCCATTTCTCCCTGCGAGATGACTATGAAGTGAGCTGTGCGGAGCTGGACGTCGTGGTCGAGATTGCGCAGTCGCTCGGGGCGAAAGGTGGCGTCTTCGGCTGCCGGATGACCGGCGGCGGCTTCGGCGGCTGCACCGTCGCACTGGTGCAAGCAGATAAAGTTGCCGCCATCTCCGAGCGCATTGCCTCGGAATACGAGAAGCGCACGAAAATAAAACCGACCTTATTCGTCTCGCGTCCCGCCGCCGGCGCGACCGTGCTCAAGGGATGATGGATGGCGGCTCCTACTCCACTACCCGGTGGCCCTTTTTCCGCGCCTGGTATTGTTCCTTGATCCACTTGTAAGTTGCGGCCAGGCCATTGTTCAGTGACGTGTTGGGTTCCCAATCCAGCACTTGCTGAATGAAAGTATTATCACTGTTCCTCCCGGCGACGCCCCGCGGGGCGCTGAGATCGTAGCTGCGCTTGAGTTTCACCCCGGCGATTTTTTCGACCTTCGAGACGAGGTCGTTGATCGAGACCAGCTCACTGGAACCGAGGTTGATCGGAACAGCTATCAAATCGTCGTAGTGCATAATCATGTCGATGCCTTTGGTGCAGTCATCAATGAACATGAAACTGCGAGTCTGGTGGCCGTCCCCCCAGATATTGATGGCAAGGTTGTCCGTGTCGATAGCCTGGATGACCTTGCGGCAGATCGCCGCCGGGGCTTTTTCGCGTCCACCATCCCAGGTGCCCCACGGGCCGTAGACATTGTGGAAACGCGCGATGGCCGTTTTGAGGCCGCGCTCGGCCCAATATTCCTGGCAAAACATTTCCGACATCAGCTTTTCCCAGCCGTAGCCGCGCTCGGCCATCGCCGGGTAAGCGTCGGATTCTTTCAAGGCTCGAACTTTTGGGTCCTGCTGCAGCAGGGTGTTGTAGGCGCAGGCGGAGGAGGAGAAGAAATATCGGCGGGCGCCGGCGCGGTAAGCCGATTCAACCATATGGGTGTTGATGAGGATGCTGCGCAGGCACTCGACGCGAAAGCGCTCGATGAAACCCATCCCGCCCATATCCGCGGCAAGATTGTACACTTCCACTGCGCCTTCACAAAGCCGCTGGCAGTTCTCCTCCTGGCTTAAATCCATGGTGAGGCATTCCACGCCTGGTACGCGCTGATACCATTCCGGCAGCGGCTTTTTGTCTCCGCCGCGAATCCGGGTAAAGCCTTTGTCGTGGAAGTAACGAGCCAAGGCGCCGCCGATGAAGCCGCCGGCGCCCCCAATCACAATCAGATCGTCCTTCTTGAGTTTCGGGTCTTTTTCAACTAATCGCTTTTGTTCCATAAAATTGTTGTTCGTCTTCCGGCCTCGGTGCGCGTTTGGTATCCACCCTTCAGGGTGTCCGCGCCGGGGATCAAGAAAGGATAAAATGCCAGCAGGAAGGGTACCAGGGCGAGCCTAAATGTGCGCTACAGCTTGGCCGGACCCGATTTGGGAGTTTCAGCCTTGGTATCAATGCGCGGGTTGACCGGGGGTGGCGGTGAGGTGGCCGGGCCCTTGTTTCTGGCATTCCAAAAGGCCAGGTGGCTGCGATGCAGTGGCATCGTGAAAAGCCAGCCAAGGGCTGCGATAATAATTAGAGCGGCCGCCGTCCATTTCTTGTGAAGCGATGCCTTCTCAGCGTCCGAGAACGGGATGGCGGCGGCTTCCCCCAAACCAAAAAGAATCGTCGTGACCACCAGCGCAAAGAAGGCTCCGCCCAGTCCCCAGAGGAGCCAGTTGCGTCCGGCTTTGCGCGCCTGGAAACCAAACCAAATGCCAGTGGCCAGAGCCAGCAACCATGGAATTGTCATCAAACTCATAAGCAAATTATAGCCAAACCTTTAATCGGCGCACTACGTGATTTCAACTTTTCACCGGCTCACTCCATTTAAGTCATTTAGCTTCTTCACCCCATTTAACCTTTCTACCCAAGCTGCGCTGCCGCGCCCCACAATTTCCAAAGCTCGCAACAATTGCCGGTCATCGCTGGTTTGGAGTTGTTCCGGAGTCAGTTCTCTTTCCGTCGCCGGCAGCAGGGGAGTGACCTCAGCCGGCAATGCCATAACCAACTGCGGGGTGATGCCTTTGTGCCAGATCGAGTGGCCCTCAGGAGTCAGCCATTCCTCGATGGCCAGCAGCAAGGCCGAGCCGTCGGAAAGACGGAATTCGCCCAGCACCGTCCCGGTGCCAAAGGTCGTCTCGCCGACCAGCGTCGCACGGTGGGCGTCCTGCAGAGCGCCGGCGACAATTTCGGCGGCGCTCGCCGAGCCCTCATTGACCAGCGCCACCAGGGGGACATCGGTCGCCAGACCCCCTTTCTCGACTGGCACCGGCTCGGATTGGCCTTTGGCGTCCTTGGCGACCAGCACATTGCCTTCCTTAAGAAACTGGCTGGCCACCCCGACCGCCTCGTCCAGCAGGCCGCCGGGGTTGTTTCGGAGGTCCAGGACGATTCCCGTTAGACCCTCATTTTTGATTTGGGTCAGGGCTTTTTTCAGATCGCGCGTTACACCCGCATCGAACGTAGCCAACCGCAGGTGGGCGATACTGGTTCCCGGAAGCCGTTGCCAGGTGACTTCGTGGAGTTTGATTGAAGCGCGCACCAGGCTGACCTGCCGTGTGCGCCCGCTGCGGGGGTCTTGAAGGGTCAGCGTGACCTTGGTGCCAACCTTGCCGGTGATGCGGTCCACCACGCGGCTCAGTGGCCAATCGCTAATCTCCTCACCCCCGACCTTGAGAATGACTTCGCCGGCTCGCAATCCGGCGCGCTGGGCTGGGGAATCATCCAGCGGAGTCACGATCACGACGTGGCCCTCCTTCACCTGGATTTCAACACCAACACCCTTGAACTCCCCTCGTTCCATGTTTCTGAGCTCTGTTACCATCTCGGGGGTGAGGAAAGTGCTGTGGCCGGTATCCCCGAGGGCGTCCACCATCCCGCTGATCGCTCCATAGGTCAAATCTTTGGGCTGAACGGCGGTGCGATCAACATATTGGCGTTGGATGGTGTTCCAGGCCTGGGCCATCAGCTCAAAGTCCGGCTGCTTCCGTGGCGAAGCGCATCCCAGCATTGTCAGGCAGACCAGCGCCAGACCAGTCCCGAAACCCCGGAACTTGTGCCGACCGCGAGATGTGGGTGTCGTTTCGGACCGCCGGCTTCGTAAGGCTTCCGAGTTTCGGCGACCGGAATTCGGGGCCTGGTCCGGGCAGGACGCTCTGTCCCCGGCACAGTCCACTCGCGTGGACCGATCAATATCAGGATCCATCATCCTTTGGATTTTAGCACTTTAGCTGATTTTCGCACCAGGTTTTCGCCTTTTAGCCTTCAACGGGCGAATTCCTCCACAACTTTGGTGGCAGGGTCAAAAATCTGCGCTCTTTCGGCGCTCGGATTTCGGACAGCCGGCTTTCGGGTTTCAGTGCGCCGAACTCAAATGGCGGCGCGAGAATACCCGCAATCGCATGGAGAACGGTGGCAATCAAGACGGTGATGATAAATCGTCTCATCGTAAACGCCGCAACTATCGACCAAGGTCACTGATGAGCGGCATGCCCTCGCCTCCGAACCTGAAATAGATCTGATGGCCGCTCATTCGGTGTATCTTTGTTGGGCCAGAATTAATTGTCGTAAACGTGAAGGCCAACGCCACGGCCCGTGAATTTTTCGGTCTTGTCCCGCTCCTCCCGGGGATAGCACAGCGCGAATTCGTGCAACCGCACCCGAGTATCCGGGAGGTCTCCTTTGAGAAAATCGAGGGCCTTTTTCCGGCACTCCTCCCATGGCCGCGGTTGCTTAGGCTCCAAACCAGAAAGCGTGAAGTAAATGAACCAGTCGCTCCAGCCCTTCCTGTCAGGAAACACGGCCATGCTGAACGCCGAACAGCCCGCCGGCCGATCCACGGGAAGGTAGCTACCCATAGCTCGCACCGGTTGGATGTTCACCTCGTCCAGCCATTTAGCCTGTCCCATTATCCTTCGACAGTCCGCGGACTTGAAACCGGGTCTTATGTGGATTCTGAAGAGGTAGTAGATCGACAGTGCTCTGGATCTGCGATCTTGTGACGGGTCGCTAGCCAACTCGTTGGTCTGACGAACCGCTTCCTGGCGCTCGCTCTCCGAAGCCAAATGGTATGAGTATTCCAAACTTCTGTAGGACTTCCACCACAGACCGGAACTGGCTGAACCTCGTGGATTCACGCAGCCGGTCAAGAGGGCTCCGAAAAATAAAGCGGTGAGTGGTGGCCGCATCCTACGAGCCCAACGGCGCTGGTGAGTGGCGCGCCACCAGAGACGCAAGATATGGAATTGACGGCCGATCGGCGCGTCCACTGTACCAGCAGGGTTAGTGCGAGGCGCGCTCATCATGTCGTGTGCTTGTTGCGTGAGGCCCACCGGTAGAGGCTCTCGCCGAGAACAATCACGAATGAGATCAAGGTCGCGATACCCCCCACGCAGACAAGAATCACCGAAAGAGCCAGCAACAACGGGAATGGACCGCCCTTGTCAAAGGACGAGTTCGAGAATCCCCACAGACCAACTATTGTTACAAGGCAGGCAAGGACCAGAACCCGGAGAGCTGGGCTTTTGAGTATTGGGACTTTCATGTCGTGATAACGATCGCGGTGAGTGGCGCCGGAGCAAGGGCGCAGGAATGCAAAGAGAAACGCTCGTCCGGCGTCCAGACCCGCGCATTTCTATCAAAGATTATCACAGAAATAACCCCGAAAGCCTTCAGGGTAACCTTCCATTGTTTCGGCCGTCCTGCCAAGGTAAAATCAGGGTTGCCTCGGACGCCGGCTTCGGTCTCCCAACTCCCATCGCCCGCTCCCCACCCCCTCCTTGCTTTCGCACCCCGTTCTCCGATACTTACCCGGGTCTCTAATGACCGATTACAGCAAACTGACCAAGGCCGAATTGATCGAGCGATTGCAGGCGCTCGAGGCGGGCTCCCCCCACTCCGCAACCCCGCCGCCAAAACCCCGCCCGCCAAAACGCGCCCTGGCGAGCACCGCCTGGCACGACAGCGAAGAACGCTTGCGCGCCATCCTGCAAACCGCCGTGGAGGCCATCATCACGATCGACGAACGCGGACTGATCGAGAACATGAATCCCGCGGCCGAAAAGGCCTTCGGCTTCAAAGCCGCCGAGGTCATCGGCCAGAATGTCAGCCGGCTGATGCCTTCCCCCTTTCGCGAAGAGCACGATGGTTACCTCGCCAATTACTTGCGCACCGGCAAAGCCAAAATTATCGGCATCGGCCGCGAGGTGCTCGGCCAGCGCAAGGACGGCACCGTGTTTCCCATGGACCTGGCCGTCAGCGAAGTGCGCCTGGCCGACCGCCGCCTCTTTACGGGCTTCGTGCGCGACATCACCGAGCGCAAAAAGGCCGAGGCCAGGCTCGCCGAACTGGCCCAAACCCTGGTGGAAAAAAACAAGGAACTCGAAACCATCGTCTATGTCGCCTCCCATGACTTGCGCTCGCCCCTGGTCAACATCCAGGGCTTCAGCAAAGAGCTGGCCCGCGCCTGCGAGCGCCTGCGCGCCCGCTGCGGATTGCCCCCGGCTTCGGGCGCGGCCGTTTCCGCCGGCGGCCCCGGGACCGAAAAAACAGCGGCCTGTCCCTTTTCCACCGGCGCCGCGCCGGAAGACCCAAGCGCTCCCGCGCTCGCTGATCCCGAGTTGAACACCCTGTTGAGCGAGGACATTCCCGAAGCCCTGGATTACATCCAGGCCGGCGTCGTCAAGATCGACGCCTTGCTCGCCGGCTTTTTGCGCTACTCGCGCCTGGGCCGCGCCGCCCTCAAAATCGAGCCGCTCGATATGAACGCGATGCTCGCCGGCATTGTCCAGGCGATGGAATTCCAAATCCAGCAGGCCGGCGCCGCCGTCCGCGTCGAATCCCTTCCCGCCGGCCTCGGCGACGCCACCCAAATCAACCAGGTCTTTTCCAATCTCCTCGACAACGCCCTCAAGTATTTGGGACCCAAACGGCCCGGAGTCATTTCCGTTTCCGGCCACCTCGAGGACGGCCTCGCGGTTTACGTCGTCCGGGACAACGGCATCGGCATCGCCCCGCAGCACCAGCACAAAATCTTCGAAATCTTCCACCGGCTCAATCCTTCCACCGGCGAAGGCGAAGGCCTCGGCTTGACCATCGCCCAGCGCATCCTCGAGCGCCACAATGGCCGCATCCGGGTCGAATCCGAACCGGGCCGGGGCAGCGCCTTTTTTGTTTCCTTGCCCGCCCCCGCGCCGGTAAAAATTAGAAAATGAATGCCACCCGCGAGATAGTCATCCTCATCGCCGAAGACGATGCCGGCCACGCCCGCCTCATGGAAAAAAACCTCGCGCGCGCCGGCCTCCACAATAATATCCAGCGCTTCGCCCATGGCCAGGCCGTGCTGGATTTCCTCTTCCGCCGCGGCCCCGGACCGCATCGCGCCGGCGAAACCGCTTACCTGTTGCTGTTGGATATCCGCATGCCCCAGGTCGATGGCATCGAAGTCCTGCGCCAGCTCAAAGAAGACCCCGAACTCCGCAAGGTCCCCGTCATCATGCTCACCACCACCGACGACCCGCGCGAGGTCGAGCGTTGTCACGCCATGGGCTGCGCCAGCTACATCGTCAAACCCGTCGATTACGACAAGTTCGCCGAAGCCATCAAAAGCCTCGGCCTCTACATCTCCCTCGTCGAAGTCCCCGAGATCAATGGGAAGGCTTAGCCCCCCATGCCACCCAACGCCGCCCAGCAACCCATCCTCGTCGTCGATGACGACCGCGGCCTGGTGCGCCTCATCGAAAAGGCGTTGCAGCGCGAAGGCTTTTCCACCGCCCACGCCGGCTCCGGCCAGGACGCCCTCGAGTGGCTCGAGCGTCACCGCGCCGCCCTCATGTTGCTGGATTTGAAACTCCAGGACATCGAAGGCAAGGACCTCGTCGATCGCCTCTCCCAAACCAGCCATTGCCCCCCGTTCATCATCATCACCGGCCAGGGCGATGAGCGCGCCGCCGTCGAGATGATGAAACGCGGCGCCCGCGATTACCTCGTCAAAGACGTCGATTTTCTCCAGTTCGTCCCCGCCGTCGTCAAACGCGCCCTGGCCCAGCTCGAAAACGAACGCCGCCTCGCCGAGGCCGAAGACCAGGTCCGCCTCGTCCGCAGCGTCATCGAACAAGGCTTCAGCGCCGTCCTGATCACCGATGGCGATTTGCCCGACCCGCGCATTGTCTATATCAACCCCGCCTTCGCCCAGGCCTCCGGGTACGCCCAGGACAAAGTCGTTGGCCGGCCCCTCAGCTCGTTGGCCGGTTTGCACACCGTTTCCCAACGCCTCCGCGCCGGCCTCCCCAAAGGCGCCAGCTCCCTCGACGAGATTTCCACCTACCAGGCCGCTGAAGGTGAGCGCTGGGGCGAATGGCGCGTCGGCCCCGTCAAAGACAAGACCGGCAAAAACTCCCATTGGCTGGTTATTTTTCGGGACATCACCGAACGCAAACGCCTCGAGAAAGAGATCCTCGAAATCAGCGACCGCGAGCGCTTGCGCCTGGGCCAGGACCTCCATGACGGCTTGTGCCAGCACCTCGCCGGCATCGAGCTCATGAGCCAGGTGCTCCAGCAAAAACTCGCCCCCAAATCCTCCACCGCCGCCGCCCGCGTCGGCGATATCGCCCGCCACGTGCGCGACGCTATCGCCCAAACCCGCGCCCTGGCCCGCGGCCTCTCGCCGGTCACCCTCGAATCCGAGGGCCTCACTTCCGCCTTGCAGGAGCTGGCGGCCAACACCGAGAAAATGTTCGGGCTCGCTTGCCGCGTCGAGTGCCCGCGCCCGGTCGAGATCCGCGGCCCGGCCGTGGCGACCCATCTCTATCGCATCGCCCAGGAAGCGGTTTCCAACGCCATCAAACATGGCCAGGCCGCCGAAGTCGTCATTCGGCTTGAGTCGGCCCGCGGGCGCACCCGCTTGAGCATCACCGATAACGGCCGCGGTTTCCCCAAAACCCCGCCCAAACAGCCCGGCATGGGCCTCCATATCATGCAGTATCGGGCCGGGCTCATCGGTGGCTCCCTCGCCCTCCAAAAGAATCCCGCCGGCGGGACCATTGTCGTCTGCACCGTTCCGGCCAGTACGCAATCGTAATCTTAATCGTAATCTTAATCGCAATCTAAATTTTTTCGTTAATCGTGCTCCTTCTCGCTCCCAATCCTGACTGCGATTGCAACCTGGTTCGCCGGGAAGGGGAAGGATTACGATTAAGATTAGGATTAAGATTACGACCGGGATTACGAACGACACTGCCATCTAATGACCATGAAAAAAACCGCCGCCGTCACCAAAAAACGAATCCTCATCGTCGATGACCACCCCATGATGCGCGAGGGCCTGGCCCAGTTGCTCGATAACGAATCCGACCTCTGCGCCTGCGCCCAGGCGGATAATGCCGGCCAGGCCATCGCCGCCATCGCCGCCGACAAACCCGACCTGGTCATCGTGGACATTTCCCTGCCCGACAAAAGCGGCCTCGAACTCATCAAAGACATCCACACCTTGCACCCGGGACTCCCCCTCCTCGTGGTCTCCATGCACCACGAGACCCTCTATGCCGAACGCGTCCTGCGCGCCGGCGGCCGCGGCTACATCATGAAGCAGGAAGGCGGCCTGAAACTGATGCAGGCCATCCGCACCGTCTTGAGCGGCCGGATCTACGTCAGCGAAAAACTCTCCGCCAAAATCCTCGAAGTCTTTTCCGGCCACCGGACCGCCCCCGCGCATTCCCCGGTCGAAAACCTTTCGGACCGCGAATTCGAAGTCTTCCAGCTCATCGGCCGGGGCCAGGGCACCCGGGCAATTGCCGAACACCTTCACCTGAGCGTCAAAACGGTGGAAGTTCACCGGGCCAACATGAAAAAGAAAATGGAGTTAAAAACCGGCGCCGATTTAGTCAGGTTCGCCATCCGCTGGGCCGATGCCCAAACCCCGTAACCATTAATGAAAGTAGCGCAGATTTCCAATCTGCTGTATCGCAGGTTTTCAACCTGCCAGCCGTCCGCAACCCGAAGAGACGCCCGTCGTTGGGAGACCAGCCGATTAGAAATCGGCGACGGCGCCTCAACCTTTACCTTCCGATCCAATCGAAAATCAAAATTCAAAAATCCAAAATCCCTCCCCTCCGTTCCCTCCGTTTCCTCCTGTTCAACCCCCTCCTCTTCATCCTTCCCATGACCGAAGTCGCCGTCTTTGATACCCGCCGGTACGACCGGGAATTCCTCCCCGCTGCCAGCGGTAGCCAGGGCCTGCGCTGGCGGTTCCACGAGTTCCGCTTGAGCGCGGACACCGCCCCCTCCGCCCAGGGCGCAGCCGCCGTCTGCGTTTTCGTCAACGACCACGTGGACCGTCCTTGCCTCGAGCTGTTGGCCGCTTCCGGCGTGCGCCTGCTCGCGTTGCGTTGCGCCGGTTACAACAACGTCGATCTCGCGGCCGCCAAACAACTCGCCTTGCCCGTCGTCCGCGTTCCCGCTTATTCGCCCCACGCCGTGGCCGAATACGCCCTCGCGTTGTTGCTGACCTTGAACCGCAAGATCCACCGCGCCTACAACCGCGTGCGCGAATTGAACTTCTCCCTCAACGGCCTCGTCGGTGAGGAGCTCTATGCCAAGACCGTTGGCATCATCGGCACCGGCCGGATTGGCCGCATCGCGGCCCAAATCTTTCGCGGCTTTGAAACGACCGTGCTGGCTTACGACCCGTTCCCGGCGCCGGATTGGGCGGCCCGGTTCGGCGTGCGCTACACCGATTTGCCCAGCCTGCTGGCCGCCAGCGACATCCTTTCCCTACACCTCCCGCTGCTGCCGGAGACCGTCCACCTGCTCAATGCCGAGACCCTGGCCCGCCTCAAACCAGGCGCCATCGTCATCAACACCAGCCGCGGCAAACTCATCGACACCGCGGCCCTGCTCCACGCCCTCAAATCGGGCCGGCTCGGCGGCGTCGCCCTCGATGTCTATGAGGAGGAAGAAGGCATTTTCTTCGAAGACCTCTCCGGCCAGGTGCTTTTGGATGATGTGCTTTCGCGTTTGCTGACCTTTCCCAACGTGCTGATTACTTCGCATCAGGGATTCCTTACGCGGGAAGGCCTGTCTGAAATTGCGCGCATCACAGTCCAGAACATCCTCAACCTCGAATCAAACCAGCCCTTCCTCGCTGGCACGACGCTGTAAAGCCGTGGTCGCAGGAGGGCGGCGCCTGCCAGGCCCAGACCAAGAAGGTTTGCCGGCTCGGGAACGACAGAGAACTCGGCCTGGAAGGTGGTGTTATAGGGGGAATTCAGGTATAGCCAGCCAGGATTGACTCCACCAAACCAGGAGGCGTTCCCCTGGGCATAGCTGTTCTGGTTGAACTGGAAATCGACGCTCTTGCCGCTATAGCCTTCCAGGTCCACGACGGCAGCATAACGAGAGCCCGGCGTGAGGGTCAGGCTGATGTTATCCACCAGAATATCCCCGCCCAGGGCCGGCCAGCTCACCTGCCGGGAGAACAGGGGACCACTGCTTGGGCCGGAGGTGGAGTTCCAAGGCACGATTGTGAACAGCACGTTGGTCGGCACGGCAATGGGCGCGAGGGTGAGTTTCCAGCTCGCCAGTGTGCTGTCCGCCGGGGCCAGAAAGCTCTGCGCCACCTTGAGATAACTCTCGGTGACGCTTCCGTCCCAGTCCGGATAAGTATTGATGACGGTGGTGACGGTGGCCGACGCGCGGGCACCAAGGGCCAGGCCGAGGCAAAGGCCCGCTAGACGCGCCCTTCTCGTGTGATGCAGGGCGAGCTTCGCGACCGGCCAGCGCGAAGAGATGGTGTTGCTCCGTTCAGCTTTCATAAGTTTATGCCGAAAGTAGTTTGGCTTCCATTGACAGTCTCAATGCTCTAATTCACTCGACACCTCGTCAACTGTGCATCTCGCTGCACACCCCGCCGCCATTCGCTGCACGGAAAAAGTTCGGCGACTTCATGGCTATTCGTTGACCTTCTCCAAAATCTCAACCTCCTCACCAGTTGGGAGAACTCGCCAGCGATATTCAGGCATCCGGGTCAACTGAACCGAATCCAACTCTTCAATTCCTTGCAGAAACGCTTTACAGATGCGGTGCCATCCGTCCAGCACCTCCCCGGTCGGCGAAAGAATGATGGGGTAATTCAAATCAGCCTCGTATATGTCTCGCGCGTGGTGCGCGATGGCACGGCAAGTCGGTTGAACGTTCATGCCGCCACCGAACCAGTGGACTTCGTCAAAGCCGGCGAGTTCAGTCAAACGAACCTGTTTCCGTGGGAGGCCCTCGGCCAATTCCCACAGTTGCTGCATGCGGAAGAAACGCATCGAACCGTCCGAATGCGCAGGCTCACATGAACGGCGTGCGGCCGCGCGCTCGTTTTTAGTCTTTTTTTCGCTCTCGTTCATTCAAAATCATCTCCTGGTTGCCAATTCGGACGACCATCCCGCGTTGGCTGCAGCGATTTGATAGGCCGACGAAATACTTGGGTCATAAAATCAGTGATGTCCCCCACCGGAATCCCCACCATCAAAACCTCCGTGGTGTGAACTACCACCGTCGCCGGTCCCGTGATGCGACGCGTCGTGGTGCGCTGCATGATGAGACGAATCAGGATCTCCGGTGGTCCCGTCAAACCAAGCCCAAAAGCCACCTGAATCACCAGACGCTCCCGATTCACCAGACCCTGCCGATCGACTCGACTTGCTTCCACGTGGTCCGCCACGAGTCAGAAGGATTGCGAGCGCAACAAAAACCACACCCAGCACTAGTATCCCAACAATGATGACGGATAATTCCATACGCGCTCACGGCCTAGCGCCCCGGCTCAGGCAGGCCGCGGAAATGGCGTCCCACTGTCAACAGCACCGCAGTCGCGGCCTTGCCCGCAGTCGGATAGCGGCTTGCGTGGTCATCGCTGCTTGCGGCGAAGCTTAGCATGAAGCGCCTCGTCGGCGAGCCTGAAGATGCGCTCGCGGCCTGTGGCGATGTGAATCAGCTCGGCGCGCTGCTGTGCCGCCAGCGTCTGCGCCTCCGCAATGGTCATCAGTGGCAACTGGCGGCCATCGACTCCGATGACGCGAACCGTGTCGCTCAGGCTTTTGCACCCTCCGGGCAATATTGAAATACGGTCCATAACCGTTGTTCGCTAACGAAAAAACTCACCGGGGCCGCGCCACTGACGGCCAGCATGCCAACAGAACGGACTCGCGGCATCCGGTGCGGTGACCTCGTTGGGCTGTTTCATTTTGATGCGGAGGCCGATTGCGAACCACCCATGTGACGAAAGCTTCTAACCGCCAAAACAGCAAAGGTGAAGCTCGTGGCCAAGCCAATCAGGACCGCAGGACCGACCCTCGGATCGGGGTCATGCCTCATGATCGGATCGCGTCCGAAGAACCAAGCTGGATAGAGCCAACCAATTGCCAAAACGCCGAGACTGAGAACGAGCCAGAGGATCCCATCGCGCAATGCTCCCCTGCGGGTTCGTAGTTCGATGGGAGTGAGAACGCGTGGAGGTTTGGCTTCAAAACGCTCGCTCGGCAAAGCGGTGCCGCATTCCGAGCAGATCGACAGCGCGTCGTCGTTCAGTGTGCCGCAATAGGAGCACTTTTTCATACACGTGCCGCAGCCCAACTATTATTCAACGAACCATCCCTTCGTATATTGAACAGCGCCAAGCGCATGGTCAGGCTTCTTATGATGAACAGCTTACACCAAATTTCCAGCATTGGCCACCCCCGGAAACTGGCACCCCAGTCCTGATCGGTTGGTCCGAGCTTCTTCGCTGTCCCTCTCCTCGACCGGACTTGCTATTACCCAGACCTTCCAAAGACCTGAATCAGCAAACCTGTTGCGGTCCGGGCAAACCCCGTAGGGGTGGCCTGTTTATAGTTGAACCGCCACCAACCCCCCTTCTTTTTGTTTTTTCAGCGCCGCGGCGACGGGATCTCCGATTAGCCTGGTAGCCGAATCGCCGCGGCGCTGAAAAAACAAAAAGGGTTGAAAAAGGTCCGCGGTTCTACAAACAGGCCACCCCTAACGGGGCCCCCTAACCCGGATATTTCATAAGGGGTCGGGCGAGTGGCCGCGTTAGCCGACTTCGCCAAAAAAAATCGTCCAAGCGGCAGGTTTTTCCAAATGCGGGGAGGGGCTACCGCGAATCCAGCTTTACACCC
>Ga0210408_10003112_pt1 | contig 15515 bp, 10 predicted proteins | sample IncBWH4MmetaG_FD_155471 | JGI IMG/M metagenome (GOLD analysis project Ga0210408, IMG submission 155471) | Forest soil microbial communities from Barre Woods Harvard Forest LTER site, Petersham, Massachusetts, United States - Inc-BW-H-4-M | ecosystem: Environmental > Terrestrial > Soil >...
CGGTACACCCAGGGAATCGGAGAAAACTTTTTTCCTGCGCCGGGTCTCTTGCCTTTCCTTGGCAATGCCCGGCGCGTCAACTTTGGCTTTTCCCTCCGCCCCTCCTCGCGTTTTCGCTTGGATGAAACCTTCATCTACTCGAAGTTGGGAACTCGCGGGGGCAGCACGCCGCAGGGCTCCATGCCGGGGCACAATATCTTCAACAACTACCTGAACCGCACCAAGCTGAACTACCAATTCACGAAAGAATTTTCACTGCGGCTTATCCTGGATTACAACGCCACGATTGCCAATACGCAACTGTTCGATTTGCAAAGAAGTCTCGGCGGCTCTGATGCCATGAACGGGCCTTTCGCGCCGACCAAGTTGTTCACTACTGATGTGCTCTTCACGTACCTGCTGCATCCTGGAACGGCCGTGTATCTTGGCTACAACAATGGTTACAGCGACCTTACCTTGCATCCCGGGGCGCCGCCTTTTGTCACCGCTCAGGGCGCGCCAAACAATTCCACCAGCCGGCTGTTCTTCGTCAAACTAAGTTACCTCCTCCGTTTCTGATTCGAACGGCGGATACTGGTGTCCTTTGCAAACGACACGACTACCTGACCGCGCTGCGCCTTGTATCCCTATGGCGCAATCGCATAAAATTCAAGTTCTTTTGTTCCCGGAGCAATTTGCAAGGAGCCTCATGTCCCACCGCCTAGCGGCAAAAATCACGGGTGTAGCCGGCTACGTCCCGCCCAAGGTGATGACCAACGCGGACCTCGAAAAAATTGTCGAAACCAACGACGAATGGATCCGCACGCGCACCGGCATCCGCGAGCGCCACATCGTGGAGGACGGCATGGCTACCTCGCACATGGCCACGGAAGCGGCCAAGGCCGTGCTGGCGCAAACCAAGACGGATCCGGCGGACATCGATTTGATCGTGCTCGCCAGCGTTACTCCGGACATGTTTTTTCCCGCCACCGCCTGCCTGGTGCAGGAGCGCATCGGCGCGAAGAAAGCCTGGGGTTTCGATCTTTCCGCCGCGTGCTCTGGTTTCGCCTACGCGCTGACCGTCGGGGCGCAGTTCGTTGCCGCGGGAACGCATCAGAAAGTCCTGGTCATCGGCAGCGATACCATGACTTCCGTTTTGGACTACCAAGATCGCGCTACCTGTGTGCTCTTCGGCGATGGGGCCGGGGCCGTCTTGCTCGAGGCGGCCGCCGCCAACGAAGGAATCCTCGATTTCCAGCACGACGTGGACGGTGCGGGGGGATCTTTTCTGTACATGCCCGGTGGCGGATCGCTACATCCCTCCAGCCGGGAAACGATAGAGAAGCGCATGCACTACGTTCACCAGGAAGGCTCGCAGGTGTTCAAGTACGCCGTTCGGCGGATGACCGAGATGGCTGCGCATCTACTGGAAAAAAATGGCTTTACGAAAGACAATCTGAAGCTCCTGGTTCCCCACCAGGCCAATCTGCGCATCATTCGCGCGACCCAGGAGCGCCTGGGCATCGAAGATTCCAAGGTCATGGTAAACATCGACCGCTACGGCAACACCACCGCCGCGACCATTCCCCTGGGGCTGCGCGATGCGGTAGACCAGGGCCGCTTGAAAAAGGGCGACCTGGTGCTGATCGTTACCGTGGGCGCCGGCTACACCACCGGCGGCGTCCTCCTCCGCTGGGCCTACTGAACCACGTACCGAGATTCGTAGCCGCTCACAATTTCCAAAGAAAAAACCGCCCCGGTATAACCCGGGGCGGTTCCTCAATTCTAACGGCTGGAACTTACTGGCTGGCCTTGGTCGAACCTCAGATCGAACTTGCGTTGTCTGAGACTATGAGAACGACCTAGAACGAATACTTGAGCCAGAACTTCATCTGACGGCCGCCGGCAATCGTTTGAGCAAAGTTGCCAAAAGTCGTCAAGGCAGCATCAAAAACGACGTTTTGGCCGCTAGAGTTCGTCACACCCGGTGCGTCCGTGAACAAATTTGGATGATTGAAGGTGTTGAAGAACTCCGCGCGGAACTGCAATTGGTGACGCTCATGCAACTTGAACGTCCGCGCGACGCCAGTATTATAGAACCACTGCCCAGGTCCGATGTAGGTATTGCGACCCAATGTGCCGTTTGCAGTGGCAGGAATGATGAAATGGAAATTGGAGGCGGGTTGCGGAACGCATGTTGGCGCCCCGCTCAGACAATCCCGGTATGGAAAGATGGTGCCCGGCGTAGCTGTGAATCCAAACTGAAAGCCATCAACTCCCACAGAAGAGAATGGCGCTGCAGGATTGCTCAAGCTTGGGCGGTCATTGCCGCTATGGGCATCCCCGTTGAAGTCGAGGCCATCATGAATGGTCTCCGGGTTACCGGTCTGCGCCGTAAAGGTCCCAGACCAACTCCATCCTCGGGTGATGTAGCTGAGTATGCCCTTGGGCCCATATCCCTCTCCGTGCACATAGGGGACATCCCAAACGTACACTCCCACAAACCGATGGCGACGGTCGAACGCGGAGAGGCCACGGTCCGAACTCTGATTGGTAATGATGATTGGGAAAGTGCTCCCTCCGCTCGTGGTGAAAACGTCGGAGCCATCGTCGATGAGTTTGGAGTAGGTGTAGGCTCCGCGTAAAAGCAGGCCGTGAGAGAACTTCCGGTCAAGGGTGAACTGCCCTGAGTGGTAGATGGAATCGGCGTAGTTGCCGCGGACTACCACGGAGCCAAAGTTTGGATTCATGCGGAGCAGGTTGCCCTGAGCATCGGCTTGATTGATCCCGGGGTTCAGCTCTCGATTGGCATACAAACGTTCACCGCGTGTGCCCACGTAAGCTACTGTCATGATGAAGTTACCGGGCAATTCCCGCTGGATGTCCAGATTCCACTGCTGCGTGAGGGGATTCCGGATGTTGGCGGCGACAGACGTGATGCCGTCCTGCGCGTTGGGCGTCGGGGTAACGGACGCTAGAAGCCCCGTGGCGTTGGCAAGACCACGGCCCACCTTGCCTGCGGTGAACGATCCTCCCGATGCGTTGGGCTCGGAAGAATCGCTGTTGTCGATAATATTTGTGAAGATGCCGTCATAGAAAATACCGTACCCCGCGCGGATAACGCCATTTGCCCCAAATACTCGTCCCCAGAAGTGTGGCGTATAAGCGAAGCCAACCCTGGGGGCAAAATCCTTCTTGTCCCCTTGTTGTGGTGCCGTAACCAGCGCCGGAAAGGTCGCTCCTGCCAGCCCGAAGCTGAATTTCGAGGTATCGATTGCCGGAAAGGGAAGGATGTTCGAAACCGTTCCCCAATATTCGTAGCGAAGGCCGAGATCCACGGTAAAGTTTGGCCTCAGGTGCCACGTATCCTGCGCGTAGGGAGCATAGATGCCAATAAACGGTTGGACCACAGGATTCCCGAATTGGAGGGAAACCGTGCCGCTCGTGCCGGTGAAATTGTCGATGAAATTCGCCAAATCCGTGTACGCGGGCGTTGCTGGGGTCGTGTTAGGGTCCGCCTTGTTGTCGAAGAAGTTGAGCGCTCCGCGAGAATTGAACGGTACTCCGTCATGTACCTGAACGAAGTCAACGTCCCCGCCAAATTTGAACGTGTGGCGCCCAATGGTGTAGCTAAGCGCGTCCTGAAATTGGTAAGACTTGTGGCCGCGGAAATTGGGCGTTCCGGTAGGCACTCCCAGGCCGGCCAGTCCGGACTGCCCGTTGAAGTTGATCGCCGGAGTGTTTGCGAGCGGGCTCGCGAGAGTCGCGGCTGTCTCGCCAAAAGTAAACTCGATGTCGGAATAGGAAAACCGGAATTCGTTCACAGCTTGAGGCGAAAAAGTATGAGTCCAGGCTCCGGTGAACGCTTGCGCGGGACCACCCTGCTGCGTGTCAAACGGTGGCAAGGTACCCGGGTTGTTGAAAAAGTCCGGCGTTAGAGAACTGTCGCCACGCCGAAAGCTGGCAAAAAGAGTGTCTGTCGGCGTTGCGTTCCAGTCCACGCGTACGCGCCATTCTCGGCTCAGCCCGACTTCCGCGCCGCCGGCTCGCTGGAAGAAATTCACTTGAACCGACCCTCGGTCCACGCCATTAGAGCCGGGTATGGGTCCGAGGGCAACCGACTTAAGGCCTGATCCGGGAGTGGCAGGGGCCACCAGCCCGCCGAGAGAATCAAGCAGCAGTTGCACACGGGGATTGGGTAGCAGAGATTTCAACGTGGCGATTCCAGCAGCCGTCGGGATGGTCAACGTCTGCCCCACGGCAGCGGAGAAATCCCGGTCCCACTGCGACGTGCCGAAGACAAAGAGCTTGTTGTGCTTAATCGGCCCGCCGATGTCGAAGCCAAAAGTATTCTCATTGTCCCGCGCAATCTTCGTAACTCCGGCAAACCCCTGTTCCGCAGGAATAGCCGCGAAACTGTTGTTGCGGTTCAGTTCCCAGGCATCGCCGTGGAAGTCGTTGGTTCCCGTCTTGCTGATTTCGTTGGTGACTGAGCCGCCGCCGCGTCCGTATTCCGCGCTGTACGAGTTCGTGAGAATGACGACCTCTTGAACGGCTTGCAGGTTTGTGGTTTGAAATGCCTGGCCCGTAATGCCATTGTCATTATTGTCTTGTCCGTCGATCAGGAAGTTGTTGGCGCGGGGCCGCGTGCCATTGACAGTGAACTGCACCCCATTGGTAAATGCAAACTGGTTGGTGCCATCCTGCACACCCGGCTGCGTGAGCACCAGCTCCACCGGGTTCAAGCTATTGATCGGCAGGTTTGTGATCTCTTCCCTAGAAATCTCTCCTCCGAGTGAGCCTGACTCGGTCTGCAATTCCTGTGCGGCAGATGCTTCTACCACGATGGAATTCTTGACGCTGCTCACTTCGAGCGTGCCGCTGGCATTTACAGCCAAGGAACCCTTCACCTGCACATTTTGTATCTTCAGTTCATCAAAACCGGCTGCCGTCACTGTGACCGTATAAGTCCCCGGAAGCAGGGACTCAAACCGGTAGCCGCCTGCGGCGTCTGTGATCTCTACGCGAGGCACTTCTCCAAATTGTACGCTGGAGACTTTTACAGTAGCTTTGGGCACTGCCGCGCCGGTCTTGTCGAGGATGGTCCCAACGATTGTCCCGTTGCTCGTTTGCCCGGCCGCGCTTCCTGAAAAGATCGTCGAGGCCCCCACTACCAGCGCAAACACTAAAGTCAAGCAATTGCTAAGCTTCATGAAAATTTCCCCTTTCAAAATTCAACCGTCGGAACCGCTTTTTTTGCTGCGCTTCTTTCTGCCCAAAGGCTCGAGCCATCAGTGCGCATAGACTGAACAATCTCCGACACCCGAGGGAGTGCACGGGGCCCTCCATCCCCGTGTTGGGACAACTGCGGACGGAGAATCGACCGTAAGGAATTACAATGGAAGGAGTTATCGAAAACTCAGGGGGTTCGCGCGCGCCAAAATTTCATCTGAACTTCGCAAAAATATGGAGAGTTTAGATTTGCCCATACGAATTCAGGGATTTGCAGTCTTGTTACGCTGGTAGTCCGATTCGGCAATTTCAGACGATCAGTTCAAATGTAAAAGTAAGTTGAGACTTTCAAAGCGCGGAAAATGCTTGTTTCACTGAGGGAAGATGGCGAATAAATTCTTCAGCAGGAGCGCAGGGAGGCCGCGAGGTCCAGGTTCGCTTGCAGGCGGCGGCCGACTTGGACGGCGGCGTAGCGGGCGCAGATGGTGAGCTCGCTCTCGCTCCACGCGGCGAATGCGGGAATACTCTTGCCAAGCAAGGCATCGAGGCCCTCAATCACGCGGTAATACACGCGTACCAAACCTAACCCGCCGCGATTAGGATAGAGATCGGGGGTCAAATCGTGCAGGCCGGCCAGGGTCTGGAAATGCTTCGGCAGGAGGCGCCCATTTTCCACTTGGGCAGCAACCAGCACCCGGTCCGAAACCGGCTGTGCCGCAACGCCTGCCAGGACCGCCCGCCAATAGTAGAGGGCGAACTGGGAAAGGGCTACGATGGAGATCGCAAGTAGCATGGCGCTAAACATTCCTCGCCTCTATAAGGGATTCTGGCAGGCAGGAAAATAGAGTCCAATAGCTCCAAAGTACTAGCCGGATGGAACTACAGGGTTTAACCCTTTGGAATCATTCGGTTTACGCGAAGAAATAAGATCGACAGGGAGTGATTTAGCCGAAGGAGACTCATCTATCCTCCCTGTTTTCAATGGTTTGTGAAGGAGAATCGGAATGCGAAGGAGCCGTCGCTGGTTTTTGATGTCACTCGCACTGACTGTAGTTGTTCTCCCCTTTCTCCAGAGGCAGGCATCCGCTGCCGATGAGCGCCAAGCCGACGGGGGAGCGATCCGCGCTGTTCTGAGCGCGCAGCAAGCCGCGTGGAACCGCGGCGACGTAGACGCCTTTCTGGTGGGCTATTGGCGTTCGCCCGAACTGACCTTTTCCGGGAGCAGCGGAGTGGCGCGCGGCTGGGATGCGGTCCTGGCGCGATACAAGAAGATCTATCCCGATCGGGCCGCCATGGGCCAGTTGGATTTTTCAGAGCTAGAGTTGCGATTCGTAGGTCCAGACGCGGCGCTTGTGCTGGGGCGTTGGCACCTGAAGCGGGAGAAAGATGAACTCGGCGGAGTGTTTACGCTGGTGTGGCAGCGTTTCCCGGACGGATGGAAAATTATTCACGACCATACCAGCGCGGTCGCGCCGCCGAAAACCAATCCTTAACTAACTGTGCGCCAGAAGCTGGGCGTCAGAGAATTTCCAGGATTTCCTCGTAGCGCTTGAACGGGGGAATCAAGTACGCGCCAGCGAGCTCGGTGCGTGCCCACGCCAGCATTTTGCGGGCGACTTCGAAGCCGCGATCGCGCGCGGCGGCCCCGGCGGTTTCCATCGATTTCAGCAATGCCTGGGGGATCACGATGCCGGGCACTTCGTTGTTCAAGCGCAGCGCCTGCTTGTAGCTGTTGAGCGGCCAGATGCCGATCAGTACCGGGATGGCCGGCTGGCCGCCAAGTTTTTTCAGGAAAGCGTGCCAGTGTTCGGGGTCGAAGAGCGGCTGCGTCATCGCGTAATGCGCTCCGGCTTCAACCTTGGCATGGAAGCGCTCGATTTCGTTGTCGAGGTCGTCGGCAACGGGATTCAGCGCCACACCAATCGTGAAGTTCGTCGCGCCTCCGAGAGTTTTCCCCGCCCAGTCGGTGCCCTGATTCAAGCGGTTGAGGACTTTGACGAGGCCAACGGAGTCGACTTCGTAGACGCCGCTGGTTTCCGGGTAGTCGCCGACGGAAGGCGGATCACCCGTGATGGCCAGAACGTTGCGAACTCCGCCGACGGTCCATGCCCCGAGCAATGCGGCTTGCAGGCCAATGATGTTCTGGTCGCGCGTGGTGAGATGCGGAACGGTTTCGACGCCGCGGGCTTCCAGAGCGCCGGCCACAATCAGGGCGTCCATGCCGACGCGGGCCATGGCGCCGCTGTTGATGTCGATGGCGTCTACTTTTTTCGAAGCCATGACTTTGTCGACCTGCTCGTAGATGCGGTCGAGCGAGAGCCCCTTGGGTGGATCGATTTCCACGCAGACGGTGAATTCTTTTTTCTGCAGTTTTTTCCAGAATTTGCTCTCCGGCTCGCGATGGGCGGCCGGTGCGGGTCTCAAGACTGCTTGGACGGCCGGCGCGGCAGCGTGAGATTTCGCGGGCCGCAGCGATTTCACCGCTTCGGCCATGGCGTGAATGTGCGCTGGCGTCGTGCCGCAGCAGCCGCCGAGAATGCGCACGCCCAGCGCGGCGGCTTCCCGCGCGAAGAGCGCAAAATACTCCGGAGAAGATTTCGGATAAACGATGCGGTCGCCTTCGCGCTTGGGAAAGCCGGCGTTGGGCATGCCGCTGACGCGCAGACCGTCGACGGCGGCCAGCTCCTGTAAGATCGGCAGCAGCGCTTGCGGTCCAAGCGTACAGTTCGCGCCGATGACCTGGACGTTTTTGCTTTTCAACTGCGTCGCGGCATCCGTGGGGCGCACGTCGCCATAGGTCGTGCCTTCTTCCGCGTAAGTGAGCTGCGCCACGATGGGCAAGCCGGAAAACGACCGAATGGCCTCGATGGCGAGAAGCAATTCCTCGATATAGGAAAACGTTTCGAGGATGTAGAAGTCCACGCCGCGCTCTTCGAGCGCCAGCGCCTGCTCGTGAAAAGTATCCTGAATTTCTTCCGGAGCGGGATGGCGCGACTGCACGCCGAGGCCCAGCGGCCCGATGGAGCCAGCAATCAAGACTTCGCGCGACGCGGATTCGCGCGCTTCGCGGGCGATTTTCACGCCGCGGCTGTTGAGCCGCTGGACTTCCTCGGCGAGGCCCAGCGGCGCGAGCTTGAAGCGATTCGCGCCGAACGTATTGGTCTCGATGATGTGCGCGCCCGCTTCGATGTACGCCTGGTGGACGCGGAAGACCGCTTCCGGCTCGGTGGAATTCAGTTCGTCAAAGCAGCGCTGCGAACCCACCGCCTCGTGCAGCATCGATCCCATCGCCCCATCCGCGATGAGTATCGAGTCTTTCAGCCGCTCGTTGAAATCGTGAATCTTCACGGTTCCTTTATCCCCTCTGTTGATAAGTCGGCACGGGGAATGCGCTCAGCGCTTTTGTTCCATGAGGCTGGCGACGGTGCTCATCAAATCGTATTTGGTGAGGATCTCGAAATGCGCGTTTCCCATGTCCACAAAGACCGCGGGATTCTCGTGGCTGAGGATTTGCGTGATGCGCTCGACGGGCGCGGTCTTCGGCACCTGCGGCATGGGTTTGCTCATCATTTCGCGGACGACCAGCTTGCGCAGATCCTTGCCCTGCAGCGCGAGGTTGAGAATCTGGTCTTCGTAAATCGTACCGATGGGAAGATTTTCCTCGAATACCGGAATCTGCGAAATGTCCTGCTCCTGCATGGTTTTCAGAGCGTGGAAAACGGTCTGATACGGCCGCGCGACGATGAGCTCGCGAACTTTGCCGGCGGCGTGCTTGGCCTTCACGACGTCCGCCGCGATGATGGCGGTGGCCGCGTCGATGTAGCCGCGCTCGTGCATCCACAAATCGTTGTAAACTTTACTGAGGTAGCGCGTGCCGGTGTCCGGCAGCAAGGCGACTACGAAGTCACGCGGCCCCAGGTCCTTTGCGAGGCGCAACGTCCCTGAAATGCAGCCGCCTCCGGAGCCGCCGGTGAAGAGGCCTTCCAACTTTGCGAGGCGCCGCGCGATGACAAAACATTCCTCGTCATTTACCTGAAGGATGTCGTCGAGGATTTTCAGATTCATGGTCGTGGGGAAAAAATCCTCGCCGATGCCTTCCACGACGTACGTTTTGGCCTTGATGGTTTGCCCGGTCTTGACGAAATCGTAGTACAGCGAGCCGTACGGATCGACGCCGACAATCTTGACGCTGGGATTTTTTTCCTTCAGGTACTTACCCACGCCGCTGATGGTGCCGCCGGTGCCCACGCCGCAGACAAAATGCGTGATTTGTCCTTCGCTGTCCTCCCAGATCTCGGGGCCGGTAGTGCGGTAGTGCGCTTCCGGATTCATCTGATTGTCATACTGATTCGGGTAGTAGGAATTGGGAATTTCACGGGCCAGTTTTTTCGCCACGGAATAGTAGCTGCGCGGATCTTGCGGCTCGACGGCTGTCGGGCAGACAATCACTTCGGCACCGAGGGCTTTCAGGAGATCGACTTTTTCCTTGGACTGCTTGTCGGTGGTGGTGAAAACGCACTTGTATCCGCGGACCGCCGCGACCAGCGCCAGCCCCATGCCGGTGTTGCCCGAAGTGCCTTCAATGATCGTGCCGCCGGGCTTGAGCAAGCCTTTTTTTTCGGCTTCGTCGATCATGCTGATGCCGATGCGGTCTTTCACCGAGCCGCCCGGATTGGTGAATTCCGCTTTGACGTAGATTTGCGGTTTCAGGCCCTGGTTGATGCGGTTCAGGCGCACCAGTGGGGTGTGACCAACCGCGTCCAGAATGTTGTTACACTTCATCAGTCGTTCCGGTTTCTCCGCCGAATGGCACTGAGTTTAACATCTTCCCGAGTGGTTCCCCTACTTTGCGGCACTCACCATTTTGGTACGTCCAAACCGGCTGAGAGTAGATTATTCTTTCTGTGATTTCGAGGAACGGGAGACCCAGATGACGCGTCAGAATATTTCGAGCGGAGCGCCGTGGGAGCCGATTGTGGGTTACTCGCGGGCGGTGAGGATCGGCAATGTCATCACCGTGTCGGGAACAACGGCGACGGGGCCGGACGGGAAAATCGTGGGTGTGGGCGACTTGCGCGCGCAAACGGTGCAAACGATCAAGAACATCGAGGCGGCGCTTGTCAAGGCCGGCGCAAGCCTGAAGGACGTTGTGCGGACGCGCATCTACGTGACGAACATCGCCGAATGGGAAAAAGTCGGGCGGGCGCATGGAGAATTTTTCGGGGAGATCCGGCCGGCGACGAGCATGGTGGAAGTGAGCAAGCTGATCGCGCCGGAAATGCTGGTGGAGATTGAGGCGGACGCGGTTGTTGAATGAGGTAGAGGAAACAAAGGTGGAAGCGGGGCAGCAGCCATGTCTCCTTAGAAGGTTCGCAATCGGTTGAGGAATTTTCATGGCGTCAGCGTTATACGATTCTTTCATCGCGGATTATTACGACGAGTCGCCGGTCGTCAAGGGACGGCTGCAGGACGTGGGATTTTATCGCGACGCGGCGCGCGACTTCGGCGATCCGGTGCTGGAGCTGGGATGCGGGACGGGCCGCATCACCATGGCGCTGGCGGAGACAGGCAAGCGCATCACCGGGCTGGATCTTTCCGAGCGCATGCTGGAACGCGCGGTGAAGAAACGCGCGGGGCTCCGCGTGGAGGCCCGCGAACGCGTTCACCTGGTGCAGGGCGACATGACGCGTTTCGATCTTGGGGAGAAATTCCGCCTGATCATCATTCCGTTCCGGCCATTTCAGCACCTGCTGGAAGTGCGGCAGCAGATGGATTGCCTGGACTGCGTGCGCAAGCATCTTGCGACGGGTGGACGGCTGATCCTGGATGTGTTTCAAACGGACGCGGAACGCATACACGATCCGGTGCACATGCGGGAAGCGCTTGTCACGGAGTACAAGACCGCGGACGGCCGGCAGGTGCGGATCACCGAGCGAGTGGCGGGTTTCCATCGCGCGGAGCAGCGAAACGACGTGGAGATGATTTTTTCCATCGCACATCCTGGCGGGCGGCAGGAGAGGCTGATCTTTGCCTGGCCGCTGCGGTATTTCTTCCGCTACGAGGTTGAGCACTTACTGTCACGATGCGGATTCAAGGTTGCCGCGGAATATGGCGACTTTGACCGGACGGCGATCCTGGATGATTCCCCGGAAATGATCTTCGTAGCCGAGACCCGCGACGGAGACGACAGCTAGGCTGCCCACGCGCTCCTACCACATCCGCTTGAGGTGGGAGGGAGAGAGCCTTCTGTGTGGGCCGACGGGCTACCAACTAGCGCGGATGCGGTATTTCAGGACCGACGTGCCGTCTTTGGCGACCGGGACGATGAATTGCGCCGCGAACGCCGCCGTCTTCGTGTACTTGTAGGTGGAGGAAAGCATTTCCCAAGAACCGCCGATGGGCTCGTTTACCTGGACGATGACGGGCCCGTCTTTGTGGTTGCGCAAGGTGATTTCAAATTCCATTTCCCAGGTGTGGGTGTCGATGCGCTTGTAGTCGGTCTGCTTGTGCTCGGCGACGACATCGAAAGCGTTGCCGATGTGGATGTTCACGAATTCGTCTTTCGGGGTGTGGTCGATGTGGTCTTCGCCGGCAAAGAGGATGCCGCCCTTTGAATCCTTCTGATAAACCCGGACGTTGCCGCCGGGAAGCGGAATGCCGAGGCCGTTCTTCTCTTCATTTCTGAATTTGTAATAGACCATCACCGGATCTTTCAGCGGGGCGCCGGGAGTCTGCTGGTTGCGGTAGTAGTAGCTTTGACCGTTGACCATGAAGATTTTTTCGACGGGAACGCCGCTGCCCTGGAGAAGGCTGATCTGCTTGGTCTCCTTATCCTCGACGGAGGTCTTGCGGCCGAGGGAATAGAGGTGGTATTCGCTGAAAGCTTCCTGTTGGAATTGTTGAGCGGCTTTTGCCATGGGTACTGCTGCATTTATCTCCATCCTCGACCGGACAGCGTCCCCAACCACGCGGTTTAGCTCACCTGCGACGAGCTGGAGCCGCGCATTGCGAAACGCAGTGCCGCTGTTGTTGACGACAGTGACCCAGCCATCGAGGTCGGCGTTCTTATCGTCGCGCGCGACGGTCAGAACGTAATCGGCATTCCAGGATAAATTGTTCGCAAGGTAGGAAGCTTCGACCTGCTGTTTTTTCGCGCCGGAATTTTCGAGCGACATTAGCAACGTGGGGCGGTCGTACAAATTTGCCGGAACTTCGGGAAAGCGATAGCTTTCGGCAAACATTCCGGTAACGATGTCGTTGCCGATTTTCCAGACGGGACCGTTGTTGTCGGAAAGCAGCGTGGCCTTTATCTCTTCGTGCTTGGTGGTGCCGTTTTCCTGAAAAGCGCGCACCAGCGTGACTTCCTTGCCGACGTACTTGTGCAGGAGTTTCGCGGGCTCGAGGAGATCGTATTCGTAGTTTTGCTCGATGACGCCGAGTTTTTCAGGATCGTTCAACGAACGAAAATGAACGGTGGCGGGATTGACGGTCGCGGCGATGTCCATGAATTTCAAGCGGAATGCGCCGTTGGGAAGCATGAGATTGCGGACGTCGCGAATGAGGGCAATGTTGGAGTTGTAGACGGTGACGTTCAAGTCGGCTTGATCATTTAAGTTGGTGGATTGGTCGGCCGCGTTCGAACGGGCCGCATCTTTCTCTTGCGAGGCGTAAACTCTGTTACCTCGCACGGCCGGGTAAAAAATGGCTGTGGCGGCTAGCAGGGCCAGCGAACTCAACCCGAACCAGCGAAGCTTTGCAGGATTCCCAGGGGTTTTCATCACTCTCTCCTCGATCGAGATTTGCTCTCTCCTTTAGAACGACTGGCGCGGAGTTTCTTGCACGGCGGGAATCCGGGGTGAGTCCGCGCTCAGGGGCTTGGAACGGCCCTCCACGTCAAACCGCCATCACCGGTCTGGAAGCTCTTTGTGGCGCGCGCATTCCAAATGACCGCGTGCTGGGCATCGGTGGCGCGAACGCCGCCGAGATCTTCGGCGAGCGGCGAGGAAACGGCCTTCCAATGCGCGCCGCCATCAGCAGTGAGGAGGATGGCGCCCACGCGGCCGACGATCCAGCAGACTTGGTCGGAGGGAGCGGAGCCGGTGAGCAAATCGACGAGCACTCCGCTGGTCTGGCGCGACCAGGAGGCTCCTCCATCGCTCGAGAAATCGATGCTGCCCGCACGGCCGGCGCGCCAGAGCACATGCGAACTTGGGGGTGCGATCAAACGCGGATTGGAGACGGCGACTTCTTCCATCATCGAAGTTGCGCCGGCATAGCCTGCCACCGGTTTGGCCGGAGGCGCAGGCGCCGCGGCGGCCCGGGCAGTCTTCAACTCTTTTTTGCCGTTGACGGCCTGGCCGAGCGGGGCGGGACCGCCTATTGTTGGAGAATTGGAATTGACTTGATTCTGCGATTGAAGATTCGCGGTTTGCGCCTGCGTTTGTGCTTCGGCATTTTCTTGCTTACCACGCGAAATGACGTTCGCATCGCGATCGATCTCCTCCCGGGCAGAGGACACTTCCGCGGCGGAGCGGCTCTCTGCATCCTTTCGCAAGCGGCCTTTATCGGCCAGCATTGGCGCTGGCGAAACCTGCGCCAGATCATCCTGTTTCTCGCGCGATTTGGCGGTGTCCAAGGCGCCGCGGGCGTTCGCGGCGGCTACTTCATCGTCTGCGGAAGGGCTCTTGGAAAGAGCGGCCTTCGGAGACGAAGAGGCCTCGCGCACCCCGTTCGAAACCGCCGGCGGGGGTGGAGGTGGCGCTTGCTTGGTCGCGATCTGGACGTGGTCCAAACTGGGACGAGGCAGCGGCCGGTTTTCGTGCATCGCAATCCAAACCAGCAGGCCGGCCGCGAGCGCTCCGGCGGGAGCCAGCCATTGCCAGCGCGCGCCCCTCAGCAGAAGAACTCGGCGCGACTTTTTGCGTGGTGTCGTTTCTGCGCGCCGCCGGTACTGGCTGGAAGCCGCCGCCTTGGAGAATGCTTCCAGGTTTCGCGCGGCCATCATTGGCTCGAGTTCCTTCACGACTGCTTCCTCTTTTTCAAAGGCTTGCAGCGGAATTTCGTCCGTGGCTTCCAGTTGCGCGAGAATAGTCTGGCAGTGGGCGCAGCCGACGATATGTTCTTTCCAGGCATTCATTTCCTCCGGAAGCAAAGACCGTTCGTGATAAGCAGCGAGCGTTTCCGGGTCAGCGCAGGCGGCACTTCGCGAAGCGGTGGCTCCGGACATTGCCGCAGCTCCGCCGTCAGGCGCGGCGGAGCGCAGGTGGCGCGCCAGCGCTTTGTCAAAACTGCGATCGCGGTCCTCAGACGCCATGTGCTTCTCCATCCTTAGAACGAAATTCCGCCGCTTTCTTGCAAGGCGCGGTCACGGTGTCCGCTTTCCTGCCGCGGGGCCGGTCGATTTTGGCCGCGGCAGCAATTTTTCCAAATCGATGGGGATGTCGCCGGCGCTGTATTCGAAGCAAAGGGCGATTTCCGCGTCGCTGAGGCCCGGCTGGGCGGCGCAACCGTTGGCTGCCGCCATGCCGTTGAGAAGGAATTCCTCGACGGACTGCCGCAAGTCGCGCCGCACGCGTTCCAGATGGCGCGAAACGCTGGATTCGTGCTCGCCGAGCAGACGTCCGATCTCCGCAAGCGTTTTTTCTTCGGCGTAGTAGAGACGCAGCCGCTCCTTTTCCCGGGGCTCGAGGCCTTCGAGGGCGGTTTGCAAGGCGCGGGTAAAGAAGGCGACGTAACGCTCGCGATGCGGATCGCGGGTCTGCACGGGTGGTCCGAGCAGCGTCATCGGGCGTCCATCGACGGCGTCGTCCTCGACAAGCTCGTCGAAGCGCCGGCCTGCACGGATGGCATCAATGTGCCGCTGGGCAAGGACGGCGCGCAGCCAGGTCTTCAGCGAACTGCGCCCGTGGAAGTAACGGAAGAGCGAACGTTCCGAGCCCTTTCCGCAGGCCACTCCGTACAACTCCGCAAAAAGGGAATCCGCCAGGTCGCAAGCTTCCGCGGAGCCCGCGTTGCGGCGAAGTATAGCGGCCGCGGCCGCGCGCAGGTAGGCGCGGTACGTGGTGAAAAAATGCTCCCAGGCAGTTTCGCACCCTTCGGCACAGGCGGTGGCCAGAGCCAGATCCTCAAGATGCAGCGCGCCGAAATATTCCTGGAGCTTTTGCGGGGTCACGGTTGCGGGAGGCAAGACTTTCCTCGCGCTGCGTTCGAGCACGGTGGCAAATCGTTCCCGCACAACTCCCCATCGGCCTGCCTGAGACTGGACGTAGAGCTCTTCGAGGAGAGAGGCCTGCCGTTCCAACAGG
>Ga0210408_10003113_pt1 | contig 15514 bp, 16 predicted proteins | sample IncBWH4MmetaG_FD_155471 | JGI IMG/M metagenome (GOLD analysis project Ga0210408, IMG submission 155471) | Forest soil microbial communities from Barre Woods Harvard Forest LTER site, Petersham, Massachusetts, United States - Inc-BW-H-4-M | ecosystem: Environmental > Terrestrial > Soil >...
CTCCATCGCGTAGAAGTAACTGCTCCCAGTTCTGCCCAGATGTAGCACCCAGGCAACGTTTGGATGCCGAACACTGGCCGCCGCACGCGCCTCGCGCAAAAAACGAAGCCGCGCCGATTCGTCACCGAGATATTTTTCGCTGATGACTTTCAGTGTCACCGGGCATCGCAAATCGACGTCGAACGCCTTGTAAGTGACGCCCATCGCACCGCGACCCAATTCGACTGGTTTCCCGTCTTCGCCCGTCACCAGTTCATAATGCTCAAATCGTTGCGTTGCCTGTTCCGGTGCGAGCTTGACCGCATCCTCAGACGAAGACTCCCCGGACTCAATGCCGCCAGCGAGAGCCTTGCGAAGCATGCAGACCGGACAGAATTCCATTGCTCCAGAAAACTCATTACCGCAACTCGGGCAGATGCGTTGGGGCTCCGTGCTCATGGCAATAACCGCCCTTCAGCCGCAATCTGAGCCGAAAGCAACACCACGCTCGCACCGAGTGGTGCGAAATCGGCCGGCAAGGCCCCTGGCAAATCGTTGTCACGTTGCACAAGCAACTACCTGTTCCTTTACACTAGCGCGTTAAATCACGTTTCGGAACAAAATTCCTGCGGTTGGTGTCCTGCGGCATCCCGTGTTGATAACGAAGCTTCGGCGATGCGGAGGTTCGAAATTATTAACAGCCGTAAGCCGATCCGGTACTCCCGTCAGTTCTGTGAGTTCGCCTAAGAAGTCGCGCTCGTTCGTATGCGCCACGGGCACTCTGCTGAGGCCACTGGCGGATCGATTTCGGGTGTCGTCGACATCTCTCTACCGCAGGTTGGATGGCGGTCATCCTTGGACGAGAGCGCTCGCTGCCAACGTGCAGCCAATTCTTCCGGTTACGCAAATCTTTGCATAAAAGAAGAAATAAGATCGATATCGGCAACGAGGAAGCCGGGCGGCGCGTTGCAGCGATAGTCTCGATAGTCGAAACCTGCCGACGACTAAAAATCCCGATTCGACGACTATCTTTGATCGACTTTGCCGGGCTTAGCTTAGTACTCACGTTCGGAATTACGTTGACGTATTCCGTCAGACGTCAGGCTGCGGGATCCAGCCGTTTGGCGGCGATATTGGCCAGAAGAGCATGGAGATCGCGGCTCTTAAAAACGTCATCGTATTTCCGAATAATTGTACTTAGCTAACTTTCCTGCTCAATCGGATCGCCGATCTCTCCCAAAAACTCAATCGCAGGTAACGAAGCGCCAGGTGACATTCACGCAGTCGGCCTATCCCAAATGCCCCCATCAAATCCGTCGATGCGCACGGCGCCCGATCGCAAAAAGCCGAGCAGGTTCAGCCCCTTATACTTACATGTTTCGGCGACGCTCAACAACACCAGATAATGGCGTATACTCTTAACGGTGCTATTGGTACCAATAACATTCCGGAGTCGTGCAAAGGCTTTGATCGCGTGCTCGGCATTATTGTTGTTCCACGGTATTCCGTCGTAATCTAGGAAGGTGAACAACCGGTCCCGATATTTTTCGAACCGTCGCCGGTAGCTGGCAGCAACTTCGGTCTGACAGTTGCGTTCCGTAAGGGCTTCATGGAAGCGGGTCGCCAATTTTCGGTATTTGTGCAGGTGACAAGCCTTCAGACCGAACCGATCAATCGTCTCGACGATTGGTTTGAGCAGTGCGGCAAAACTGTGGGCAATGTGTTTCATCTCCTCATTAAATGGCTCCTTGCGGAGATCCTCATTGATGTCTCGCATCAGGTGGATGAGACACTTTTGTTGCGCACAATCAATCCCATCATACGCGTTGTAAAAGTCCGACACCAAAACGCCACGGAAATCGCGAAGTACCTCCTGCGGGATTTTACCCTCCCGCGTCTGACCGTAGACGAACGCTACTTCTTCCAAATTAGTGAAAACCCATACATACCCTTCATCGCCATCAATCCTCACCTTCGTCTCATCCGCATGGATCAGACTTCCCGCCGTAAGCTTCTGCAAAATCGCTTTATATGTAGCCTCATATTTCTGGGCCGAATGCGCCTTCATCTCATTGACTGCGTTAACGCATATAGTCAGTCCGAATAGATTTTCAAGACTGCGCGTCACGGCATGCTGTGAAATGCGCAGCTCAATCAATTGGTAAATAACAAACGCGCCCAGATCCCTGCCGAATTTGCTCTGCCGTGGAAGCGCATTGAAACCGCGTCCGCATGCCCGACATACGTAGCGATTAAACACATATCGGACGATCCATCGCTTGATGCCGCTCGTGGAAAATCGGAGATCATAAACCGTGTGCGTAAATCTGCCGTTTCTGTAGATAATAGTGGCACCACACCGTGCACAGCATGCAGGACGATCCTCTAAAACGTCGACAAATTTATTAATCCGTTGGGGCATATGAGAACAGCGCTCGCGAGCTTGTGACACTTGTTGCAGGCGATGGCTGGAGCGTATATAGACCTTGTTCCTTTGGTAATCCCAATACGCCGCGGCGTTGATCCCTTCGAAAGCAGGCACTGCGAAGTTCGGTGGTCCAAATCGTTGCGGATATTCTCTTGTCAAAGATTTCACATTAACGCTTTCCACAAGTGCGTCCGTGGTCTGCTGTTCGTCGCACACCCGTGTAATTGCTTCGGCCACTTTCTGTACCGCCGCACAATCCTCTGCATTGTAGGTTATCAGTTTCCGCTTGATGTCAGAATCGTGGGAGGCCTCCCAATCGGAGCGCCATATAAGCGCTCTCAGGCCTGATGGATTGCCGTTGGACCATTCGAAGCCGAGGAAACGGGCGATATCCTTGAGAGAATTCGAATAAGTCGGAAAATAGATTTGCGAATAGGTGAACGACACGATATTCAGGGATGACGAGATCAGATGATCGATTAAGCCACAGTTCGTCGAAGGACTGGCATAGCGGGTTTTCATCCGTCTCAAAAACTGAGTCTCAAAGCTGCCGTAATGGATCAACCTTGGCTGACTGATCAGCGCAAGAGCATTGAGGCACTCGACCCACATGACTTTCTCATCAGAAGGATCATCCGCCCAGAACGAGCGCTGTACGTAGCGGCCACCCGACAGGTACCGCAATCCAATCAGGTAATAGAACTCGCGGTCGGAAACACCTTCGACGTCGAAGTAGATCGGATAGTTCAATTTGCTCCAGACTGGAGGGCCTACTACGTGGATCTGTTTTTTACGGATGGCTAGAGCTTTCAGGGCAGAATCGTGTTTGAGTGATTTTAAGGGTCGGCACACCGAACTTCGCCTTGGGCGGAAAGTGTAGGACAATTGAATGACCGTGAAGATGCCCTTTTCATTCTGCGTCTTTCGCTCCTTTGCTCTAACGGTCGCTAGAAGACTAAGATCGTCTTTTTCTGAAGCGATTTGTTGGCAACGCGAGCGGAATTCGCATGCGGCGCAATGTTTATTCAGGACGGGCAGTGGCGGCGTGGTCTCAGCGCGCTGGACGGCTATCTTGCCAATAATACTCCGTACCTTTCCGACCAATTTTGTGAGCGAAATCATGGCTGCTCTGTATTTGCAGCCATGGATGATTTTCCCGTTTGGCGGGACCTTGCCGGTGATCTGAGAGATCGCAAGTGCGTCGAATGCAAGCTGGAGTCTGTCGTTGAATACGAGTTTCTCGTTCGGGACAAAGCGTACCGGACGATAGAAGGAACGCTTCCTAAACTCCGCTGTAGGTGAAAGCTCCAGCGCATCGAGCCGTGCGGAAATGTCAACTGATTCAGCGAAGTAGTCGGCGATGACACGCCAGCGCTTCTCCTTCAACGCTTCGAAAGGTGGCGTTCCGACGTAGAGTTCGTATTCTTGCGAATTCGATCGTAGCCAGGACAATGCAGATTCTTTATACCTATCGCGGCGCCTGCGCTGCCAATCTGTGAATTCCAGATCAACCCCAATTGCACCTCGAGAATACAGTTTAGACTTTGTCTCGCATTGGAGAAACGCTTCAAACGTTTCGGCCGAAATAGGGGAAGGTATGGTCACTTATTAAGGTCGAATCGCGCCAAGGCGATCGCAATGGCAATCTAGCCCTTGGTCTCAAAACTAACCACCGGACCGCGACTTCGACCAGAGATTTCAGCGAAGTGTTGACAGCGATTTTTGCTCAAGCGTCAAGCCAAGATGTTCTCCGCTGCTGGAGTGCGCGCCTGCATAGTTCTTCCTTGCTCGTGAGATACTAGCCTTTACTTTTCATCTGCCCCTTGAACCCTCTAGGAAGGCTCAGCAGAAACTGTGATTAAGATTCTCCATGTCAAATTCGGTTCCAAAGGTCCTTGAAATCTGGCAAGCGGTCGGCCGTGAGTACGAAAAATCCCATCCTGCGGTGAAGATTCAATTTCAATATCTCGAAAATGAGGATTTCAAAGCGAAGCTGCCCACGTTGCTTCAATCCGAAAATCCTCCGAGTATCTTCCATAGTTGGGGTGGTGGTGTAATGTTGGAGCAGATTCAGGCCGGCTTCTGTAAGGACATTACGAACGCCATCGCCGGAGATTTTGAGGATTCGTTCTACCCAGCCGGTATAGCCCGCGGCTATCGGCAATTCCCCCTGCAGCCACGACCGGGGTGCGCCCTCCAAGCGCATCCACAATCTCTGGAACGAGTGTAACAAAGACCCCGCGATTCTCCATGACCACCTCCCTCAGTGCCTTGCGCGACGAGGATATCCGCTCCATGACTGGACTTGGCAGATGACGATCGCAGCGGTGCGCTTAATCCGGTCGATGAACGGCACGGAGGACCCGAAGGAAAGCATGACCGCCACGGGTCTGCTCTCCAAAGCAAGCAACTGTGTGACCGGCGTGGTGATCGACATTCGAGGGTCGATTGGCATCTTATTTTCCCTTCCAATGATCACGGATAGGCTTCGCGAATTTATTTAGCTTTTCCACGGGAATTTTTGCGAGCGGAACTCAACAGGGGTCGGTCAACCAATGCTGCTCGGTGATGAACAGGGACGACGGCGAGATAGCCCGTTCGTTCGCCCGCGTGGCGGCTGCGTCGTTCCGAACACGGCCAACCTTCGCCAACTTGACCAACAAGGAAGGCCTCCCGCCAAATGGGGTTAGTCTATGTTAGTCTAACGCTTACCCTTTTGATGCCGATTCGGACGACACTGCGGCGTCTTGATAGCGGATGCAGGTCAGCTCGGGCCTACCAGCGACCCCGACGCCGCGGCAATGGACCCGAGTATTCCCATGGCCTAGCCCGAGCCACCAGATCGCTAGGCTCCGCTAGCGAGAATTTCATCCCGGGCACAAAATTATTGTTTCGTCCCACGCGAACCATACATCGTCTCTGCTCCCCCGATACGCAATATCGGCAAATCACGAGTCGCGGATTCGGCGGTATCCTCAGCACTTCCACCTCAACGAGTGGCGCATTCGCACTTGCAGAGGGTTGCTGCTCTAGCGGTGCCTTAACAGGATTTTGGGTTGTGCCGCTTGGGCTGAACCCAGTTTTACGCGGTTCGTTAACTGCCGCATATTTTTCCTTCCGCCTGATCTTCGCGGGCAAGTCTGTTCTGATCTCAACTTCCATTTCCCCTTTCCTCCTTGCCCAGCTTTACTCGGCGTTCGCGCCTTTTGTACTCCTCCTCTATTTCCCGGAACTTCTGATGTAGCGCTTCCATCTCGCGATCTGCCTTTCTTTCACGCCAATCCTTCCAGCGAAGCCCTACCTTCGCCCTCTCCTCCCGCGCTTCTTTCGCGATTCTCTCCTCGACCCGCGCCTCTGCCTCTCGTTCCAGCCATTGCAGCACTATTGAATTCACCAGGTCGTTGAGTGCTATCCCTAATAAACGTGCCTTATTATTGCATCCCAGGAATGCCCGTGGCGACAATTCAATTTGGCGGTTCATCGGCACCACATATTTGCCGCCTCGCAACTCCTTTGCCCCCCGACAAATCTTCAGCAGCCAAGCCGCTACCTCAAAACTCGCGCCCGGAACCGTCACCAATATCTTGAGCGCCCTCAGTACATCACAGTGCAAAAGCCTGTCCCCTGCCAAAAATGCCCAGCCGTTGTTCGCTTGCTCTCGCCTATGCTCCTCCAAAAATGCCTGGGCCTTTTCCAAATTCCAAAACATGTTCTGCTTCCGCTTCCATCGTGGTCGGCCTCCGACAATTTCTTTGGCTGGATAGTTTACCATCCAAGCATTCCGCCCTTTGTTCTTTATCGCTGTGATGTAGTAGTGCCTCATCCTACGACAGCATACCTGTTTAACCTGCCTCGAGACCAACCCTTCCTGAGCGTGAAACGTCACGGATTTCTAAACTTCTATTCGTTTGGGGTCCATCCGTATGCGCAATTCGTTTAAGATTCACCCGCTTTGCACCGGTCAGAGGTCCCGCGAATTTCGTGCTCGAAGCTTCAAAGCAAGTGCCGCACGCGAACATGTCAAGCGTCGTACGCCATTACTGTCTCGTTTGGTGAACGAGCCGCGTTCGAAACAAGTCTACCAGAGCGACTTGACTGCAAGAGGTCGCGATTGCCTAGTTATGAGACAATCAACGATGCTCCAGCACCCGGCGCTCGCTTACCAACCTGCATATGGTGCTGCGATGAACCTTAAAGATTTCGGCAACTTCGCTCTGGCTCTTGCCCTCATCGATCATCTTCAAGGCCGTTGCTTGCTGCTTGGGCGTTAGGGCCGCCCGATTGCCGCCAACTCGCCCTTCCAGCCTGGCGCGGGCCAAGCCTAGCTTCGTGCGTTCGCGAATCATCTCACGTTCGAACTCAGCAAAGCTGCCCAGCATTTGCATCAGCATCCGGCTGACAGCCGTGGTCGTGTCGATCGCTTCAGTCAAGCTGCGAAACCCAGCACCGACTCGTTCGAGCCGTTTCAGGATCTGAAGCAGATCAGAAAGCGACCTAGTCAGTCGATCCAATTTCCAAACGACTAGGACATCGCCCTGCTTTATGTGGCGGAGGACATTCTGAAGGCACGGCCTATCCCAGCGCCCGCCGGAAGCGTATTCCAGATGGACTTCATCACAGACTTTCTTCAGCTCGGCGACCTGACCATTGCCATTCTGTTCGTCGGTAGAAACTCGCGCGTAACCTATGTTCATTCCAATCTTCTACTGTCGGCTGAACCGCGAAAAACTTTAGCGATCACCGCAACAGGTTCATGCAACAAACTTCCCTAGGGAGATTTAAAATGACTTTTCATGCTCGCTAACAATCGTTTGTGCAACAAATTTTGTTCCACAAAACGGCAGGTGCTGTTCACACTTTTCAACTAACAAAATTGATGCGCTCGCGCTCGCTGCGCCTTTACCGCCGCAAACGGACGCAAACCGGTCTGTGGTGCGTTTAAATCGTTCGGGAGGGAGCGATAGCGGAAAGCAAAGCGTGACGCGACAGAAGCCGTTGTATGATTTTTATCGAAGATAATCAATCGGTGTGCTGCTGGCTGGATTGCGAAATACTTCGCCCTGCCAGCTCGGCGGATCTGTTCGCTCTATGGCCAAGCGCCACGTGGACGGATTGCCAAACTGACTTCGGACTCGGATGGTTCCCATTCGCGGAATATAATTTTCGATCAACTTGACCGGTCAGCCCCCCGGCGGGGGGGCCGGGCCATGCCGACGGAGGCTAAAGTCCTGCACCAGTGAAATCGCGCAAAAGAATCGCGTATGAAATAGTATATACAAAATCGGTAACGGTTAGGTACAAGATTTAGGAGGTTAGAAATGCAGGGATGGGGATAAAGTTCTGCAAATTCTGTGGGTGGTTATACACACTCAAAAAAACATGCGCGAACCGGCGGCTGGCCGGACCGGTTTAAGCGCTCGGAAAATTTGTTTTAGTATAACTGGCTGGAAACAGATTTTTAGGTCAATGAGCGGGTTGGTAACTAGGCCTGTAACTGGTGTGAGTTACGAAGAAATCGGCCGGGAAGAGGCTCTGGAGGCGCATCTGCATTGTGTGTAACTCGTAACCGTAAAAAATAACGTCACCCCTCCTTTTAATTTCGTGGGCGTGTGCGCGTGAGTGAGTGGGTAAATGCGTTCATTTTGTATAACGTATATATAAATAAATCTCGGTTACACAGCTACAGAGAGTTAAAAAGAGGGTGTTTCTCCTCTGGAGGTAGTGGTGTAACTGTTTTTTCTTATTATGAGTTACAGGCGGTTACGCCGTTACAAGTCGGGCGTGAGGTCTTCGGAAAGCTTTTCTGGATTGATCCAGTAGAGGCCGGCCACGCGATCTTCCCCTGGGATGCGTGTTGGGACACATTTCTGGCCGTTTTTTCTTTCTTTGGCGAACGCATTAGCTTCCTGGATGGCGTCGACGGCACGCTTAAGTGAGTAGCCCTTGGCGGCTTCCCTGAGGCCGGAGGAGGTGAAGCCGAAAAGTCTTGAGCCGTTTTCCTTGAACGTATAACCGGCGCGGTTAATAACCTTGCTATCTGCCTCCTGGTGGATTTCTCCATTATTCGGGATGAAGCCACGGGTGCCTCCGGCGAGGTGGCTGAACCTGGAAGTAGCATGAGTGTCGATAAAGTCTGTGATTTTTGCTAGGATTTGGGCGGATTCTTTTGAGGCGATAGAATCTGGCTGCATGGTTTTCCAGGTAGCGAAGATGCGCGAGACGGCCTTGAGTGAGTCGCCTTGGGAAAAAGGGAGAATACCGAAGGAGGTGGCGAGTTCACCGGCTAGGGCCACCAGAGCAAATGAGCGCAGGACCCTGGTTTGCTGAGCGCTTAGAGAGTGTAGTTTGGATTTGAGTCCGGCGAAGCATTGGTCGAGTTCGATTTTAAGATTTGGGCGGGTTTCGATGAGTTTTTGGACGAAGACTGGGCCTGGAGTGCCGTAGAAAGAGCTTGCGGCCAAGCGTAGGGAATCGCTGAAAGCGTTGGGGTCGGTAAAACAGCCAAGGGAATCAAAGATGCCGTACTTGGCTTTTAGTGGGATATCGCATATACGGACGTTCTGGCCGACTTTATGTTCAATTTTAGCGTCGGCAAGGTGCTGTTCCAGAGGGGATTCGCCTGTCGAGAGGACGCAGACGCGCCAATGCAGTGTTTCTTTTGGGGAGGAATCGCGGTTGAGTCGAGTTTTGCCCTGGCCATTGACAAGCATGTATGGGGCTGAATCCAGGACTGCAGCGGTTGGAGCTTGATGGGATTCATCTATCGGCAACAGAACATCACAACGGCAAGCGGCCTCGATTTCGAGCCGGTTGATGGTTGTTTGCCACCGGATAAGAAAACCGTCTGTTTCGCTGCCGCTGCCCCAGACACTCGACGCGACGCACAGAGCCGTGGTTTTACCTGTACTTGAGTCCCCGGTGAGATGAAACCCGATCCCTGGAATTTCGAGTCCTTTTAGGAGTGGACCGCTAAAAGCGCAGGCCAAGGCGAAAACGAGGTAAGGGTTACCGATAGCGGGAACCGCAACGTGGCTTTGCCATTCACAGAGCGAGCCCTTCTGATCGTATTTGGCGACGTTAAAATTGCTGTCGAACCAGACGCCCTCTGGGTTGCCGATGATCTGATCTGGGGATGAAACGATTGGAGGATTCCCACCCAGTCGTTTTAACCGCTTGCCAGAACTTGTCCTGGGTTTGGGAATTGAAATGGAAATGTTCGCTATCGAGGTAATCGACGACTTCGTTAGAGTGACGATTAAGGATTGAGACGCCGGCATCGCGCAAGATTTTGAGAGCGCAGTCCGGTCGGCCCAGGAGCGAGGCTTGTGGAAGGGCAAGGCGTTTTGGCTCTGTTTTGCCGTGAGGGATGTACTCGAGCAAGTAGGAATGCTCTTTGCCATGGAAACTGATGACGGCGATTGCTCGTAGATAAGAACAGATCCATATGTCCACAGCGGACAGAGTTGTTTCACCGTCAATTTTTCTTTTTTCCAGGCCGTGAAGGTAAACGCCGTTGGGTGAGAGGATGCCGTTCTTGCCAATAAAAGGCTCTTTGTGGACGGTATAATAGGGCCGTTTTTTCGTCTCAAAGCAATCCTTTGACTTCGGTGATTGCGGCGGATCCGAGACGTCCTTTGTATAGAGGTTGGCCTCTTGGAGCGCCTTCTGAAGATCCTCCTTGGAGGCTCCGGCGCGTGCCCAATCATTTACGTCCTTATATTCGAGTGGAATTTTGACAATGTAGATGTCAGCAGTGCCGGTATTTTTCCCGATATTTGCAACCCATTCGTCGTTTGAGATTCTGCCGTCTTTGTCTGGTTGATCGTTCTGAGTCCACAGAAAAATGCGGCAGTCTTTTGGAACCTGATCTTTGATTTTCTCGGCATTCCAAGCGCCGCGGGTGGCCAGGAAGCGGACCCCCTTTTGGAGGTAGAGCCCGCTTCTGTCGGCCTGAGCATAAGCGTCCCATTCGCCTTCATGGACGTACAGGTCAGTGATTGGACCACTCGTATCGCCGAAGACCAAGGGATAAACGTTGGTGCCTTTGGAAAATCTTAACTTTTTCTTAGCTTTGGTCTCGTCGTAATAGTGAATGCCGGAAAGGGTTCCATCTGGTCGCCAGATTGGGAAAGCGATGCAGCTTCGATAGACGCCGACCATCTCCTTGAAATACAGCCAGTCGACGAATTGGCGGCTGTAGCCGCGTAGAGCCACCAACCTCTCGGCGTACTCATTGTCCCAACCGGCTCGGCATTTGTTCCAATCTGGGATTGCGCCTGGCGGTATATAGCCAAAGTTCTGTCCGCTGAAGGCTTCGAGTTGAGAAAAGAATGTGGCATAATCCTGGTGTTCGATCCCCCGCACTTTCCGCCAAAGGGTGCTGATATTACCCTTCTCTCCAGTCGCGAAATCCTTCCATAACCCAGCTTTGGGTCCCTCTGCAGCGATGGAAAGGGATTGTCCTTTTTCGCCCGAGAGATTGCCGGTGAAGTAATTTGTACCAACTTTTTTTACATTTAGCTGAAGATGGTTTAAGACCTCTTTCAGGTGGGAGCACAACCATTCGTTTGCAAGCTGGCACGGCGTCACTGGCGGCTCCTTTCCTAGAATGGAATGTCATCCGGCTCTCCGTGTTGCGATCCCGTTGGGAGACTTATTGTGGATTCCTTCGCCGGTGAGAGCGTTGGAAGAGCGGTTTGCTCCAGGAGTTCGGCGATTCGTTCCCGAGTCTTCTGAACTGCATCTGAGACTTCGGACGCAGCGTTCGCCGGTTCGATTGCGATCTCTAATCTGTAGTTGTCACCATCAGGCGATATCCAAGCTCGCAGCGCGAACTCATGCCCGGAGATTTCTTGAATCGACTTGAAAAGGGGATCCTCTGCGGTTGAGGACTCGTGATTGCGCCAGAGGGCCAACTTAATTTTCTCGCTCTGCGATGCGTCGTCACTAGTAAGACGAATGGATAAATAAAGATCGTTCTTATTGGTATTGCTCAACCATGCTGCAGCCGAATACGTCGTAGCCCAAATGACAAGCTTTCCAGCAAAATCTGGATGAGCGTCCTCTCTCTTGCGGCTGTTTTGCGGGAGCGTTCCCTTAAATTTTTGACTCAGGTTTCTCAAGAGACCTCCTAATTTTTATCGATATTCCAAGTGCGTTTTGGCGCTTGCCGGGATGGTATTCCCAGCATTCCCAGATCGCTGGACCGGTCTGGACGACGTGGAGCAAGCTCATTGGCAAGTGATCGGCAAAATGATTATGAACCACATGGAAAGGTCCGCTCTCGACGTCGTAAGCAGCTGCATTACGCAGGTCGCGCACTAGAGTGTTGCGCCAGTCGGTATGCCCGATCTTACCGGCGAAATAAAATCTTAGGTTCATTGTAGTTATTTTGAGGTACAAGGGCATGTTTTGCTAATTAGCCTTTCTAAGCTCGCGTTGCGGTGTCTAGTCGACTACGCCGACATACTCGCAAGGATAGGACTCCACTCCTAGTTCGTTAGCCTTTTGTTCTGCTAATCATCATTTTATGTGGAACAATTTGCTAATTTCACTTGTTCATACTTAAAAGCTTTGGGCCGTTTCTTCCTTGTACGATACGGCGCCGTAGACGGACAGTCTCTAGCAAACGAGTGAGAGCTGTGGTTAGCTTGGGGCTATTGCGCAGGAGACAAATCTCCAAATGCGTTGCGGCAGCGAAAACGTCGTCTTCCGATGTCAGAGGACAGGCGATTTTGCGCCTGGGAACCGATGTGATATTATTCTCGTGCATGATAGTTGCGAGGGGCTGCTTCGAATTCCAGCCGGGCAGCTCCTTCTTTTTGCGTTGATGGAAATGAAAGCTCGAAAAGAGAGCGCCAGAGCGGCGGTTTGCCGTCGCGGGTCATCGTTCGAACCTGGCGGCCTTCGAACGTGAAGGGGACGAGATCGGCGTTCACTTGCCGGCGTCCCCCTCCGTCTTGGTAACCTGCGGCAATTTCATTCCTCGGGTCCGTTTAATTCCTGGCGCTCGGCTGGTGCGGTTGAATTTGTCCAGCCATGCGTGCACGTGGGAGGGTTCGAACCAGATCACGCCCTGCAATTGGGTGTGCGGCATCCCTAGGAGCAGAAGCTGGCGGATTTTGCGCTCGCTGATTCCAAGCTCGCTTGCCATCGGAAGCAGACGTATGCGCCGGCGTTCGCCCGATGTGATTACGGCTCCCAACCCTACACCAAAAAGCGAGAAATCAGATGGGGATAAACGAGTCGGCAATGGGTTTTTTAGGCAGGTTGCACCAAGGAGGTAAAGCGAAACAAACAACAGGCGTCTCATGGCTCGACAACGTGCCTTAATCATTATTTGAGATCAATACAGAATTGCAATTTATCTCAGAATGCAGTTTTATGCAGTTATTTGCCTTGACGCCTTATGGAGACCAGACTAATTATCGGGTCGTGGATCCGATCCAAAATGACGATTATTCAGGCCAGTTGCGGTACTTGCGCTTGCTCTTGGGCAAAAATTTCAGGCCCATTTCAACTGCAGCGCTTGCTGCACTCACCGAGATTCCGCATGTAGCCGTCCGTGGAGTTGAAGCGGGCAGGCGCGAATTGAACGATCAAGACAGGTTTTTAATACGTACCCGTCTAGGCGGGTATTGGAATCCTCAATTGCACCAATGGCTCGCGATATGGCACGAAAAAAAGGGGGCGCCCCTTCCATTTTCACGGCAGACATATGAGCGCTACAGCGAGCTGATAAGCAGCTTCAGCCTTGCCGCTCCAAACATAGGACGCATCGCCGATGCGCTGAAACTGCTCTTGGGTAATCTTCAACCAAAAGATGTCGCGATGGCTCTGCTCACAGTCCACCAATCCATTTTGGATTTTGCCCAGAAAAAGAACGTGGGTCTAGATCTCATTAAACGTCTCGAAGACCTGCGCCCCGAATTGAAATTTATGACTATTAAGCAGCCTGCCCGAGATAAAGCTCTCGCGGATTTGGAAAAGTCAGAGACGGAAACTTCTTCAAACTCGGCGAATCATTAGCGCGTCGCAGCGCTTTCAAACTGGAGAATCTTTTCTTTAGGGGGCGGAAACAAGTTCCAGAATTCCGCTGCTGCTTCTTTGGTAACGAGGCCCAAATAATGGTCTTTAGTAGTTCGTAGATCCGTATGGCCGGCTTCAGTAATCATCCGATCGATTGAACCGTAGTGCGCCAGATGGTAAGAGCAAAAGGCGTCTCTGAGGGCGCCAGGTGTCCATTCTGCTCCGGCGCCGCGGTAGCCTGCATAGTAGCGGACCTTGCGCAGACGCGTTCGCAGAACCGATTCCGGCCAGGGAGCGATCGCACCGCTGGTTTGAGCGCCATCGGTAGCTGCGTAAAGCTGAAACCATGCGAGCGCACAAGGAGCAAGCTCAATGGGCCGAGCAGAACCGGTCTTGCAAATCACCGCTCGGATGATCAGCTTCTTGCGAAGCAGGTCGATATCACTCCACTGGACTCGGGCAGCTTTTGCCGGGCGAACTCCGCAAAAGGTCTCGACCAACAGTAATGGCAACAAAGCAGGGTCGTGTTCGAGTGTGGTTTCGAGGAGCCGCCGAATCTTGCCAACTGGCAACACGTCAATCTCCATACGCTTGATTTCGACAAAATCGTTTTTGCGTACCGGCAACTCTTTAACATAGCCGAGATCGTGCGCGTACCGGAAAATGGCCCGCAGTGTCCGCAAAACGTTGTTACGCGATGAATCCGGGAGCCCGGCCAATGCGGAAGCGATATCGTTGCGGGTCACATCCGAGACAAGTTTCTGGGCAAACGGCGCAAGCCGGTCAGTGGCCCATCGGATATCGCGCATATAGAATTTGCTGCGGTGTTTCTTTGCCTGCCTGAAGCTCTCAAAAAGTTGCGCGACAGTTACCGATGCACCGCGGGTTTTGGCGGATTCGATGTAGGCTGAAGCGGCATCTGTGAGGCTGACCGAAGGATGCTCGGCAAGCAGTTCGTATGCGGCTGCCGCATCAAGCAATTGCCCGGAAGACAGTGTGCAGTTGGTCACCGAAAGATTGTCGCGCCGGGCCTTTAACTCTTCGATATGCGCCAGCGCAGCTTGCCTGGAATTAAATACGAGCCGCTGCCGTTTCCCATTGGGACTCAGAGCGGCAATCACGTTCACATGCCACCCGCCATTGGCCATTCGATGGGGTTTAAGTTCGAGCGGACGAGCCATGCCCTACTATCTTCGCCTTAATTCCTCCCTAATTCACCAAAAACTTGCAGTTTTGTGCAGTTACTTTCAGTAACTCTCCGAGGAAGAGGAACTTGCACGAGGGATCTTCTGGTGACTTCGGATCATAGGGTTGCAGGTTCGAGCCCTGCTGGGTGCAAATCGGCTTCTAGAGCCGATTATCGGGCAGAAATCAGACCTAAAATTTCGGACTCAAAAACTCCTCTTAGCCAATCCTTAGCCCGTTTTTCAATTTTACTCGATAGCCGCGCCTGCCATGTGCGGATACGTCCGTCCAAATTTTCTTGACCCTGCTTTCAGTAAAAAGCGACTCTGCGCCTTCAAGAGTCAACAAGAACAAAGAAGCCGGGTCGGGTCTGCACGGAAACCAACTGGATACTCGCTTCTGGCTTATCGAACCGCCAACGAAATGAATCACCGATTTATCAGATCGAACGGGATCAAAATGCACATCGCTGAGGATGGCGAAGGGCCGCTAGTCGTCCTGTGCCACGGCTTTCCGGAATTGTGGTACTCTTGGCGGCATCAATTGAAGGCGCTGGCTGAGGCTGGATACCACGTCGTCGCACCGGACCAGCGTGGCTACGGCCAGACGGATCGGCCAGAGGCCGTCGAGGACTACAACATTCTCCAGTTGAGCGGAGATATTATTGGACTCGTCGATGCCCTTGGCGAGACGGGGGCAGTCATCGTAGGACACGACTGGGGGGCGGCTGTCGCCTGGCATTGCGCACTGCTGCGACCTGACATTTTCGGTTCTGGTGCAATTCCCGATAATGGATGTTCGTTTTGGCAAAATGATTTTCTGGGGTCTATGCCGCCAAGATCTCCGCCCAGAGCGCTGGAACGGTCACTTCTTTTTTGGTCAGCGGTCTGAGGT
>Ga0210408_10003115_pt1 | contig 15513 bp, 9 predicted proteins | sample IncBWH4MmetaG_FD_155471 | JGI IMG/M metagenome (GOLD analysis project Ga0210408, IMG submission 155471) | Forest soil microbial communities from Barre Woods Harvard Forest LTER site, Petersham, Massachusetts, United States - Inc-BW-H-4-M | ecosystem: Environmental > Terrestrial > Soil >...
CAGGCAACCGAACCACCATCGTCCCCGCCACCAAGGCCCCGCCCCAACCCCCGCCGACCAACACGAATCTCCCGCCCGCGCCCCAGGTCGGCCTCATCGTTGACGCCACCGACCCAAATTGGACCAACATCATCCAATACACTATGCCGGACAATGATGTCGTGGAAATCGATACCGCCACTTTCGCCATCACTCGGTACTTCTCGCGGGTCGGCACGGTGAACCTGGGATTGGCGATTAGGCCCGGCAGCGGCGACCTTTATGTGGCCAACACGGACGCCCGCAACCTTGTCCATTTTGAACCCGGCGTGCGCTCGCACGCCGTCGATAATCGCATGACTCGCATCGCCATTGGCACGGGTACAATCACACCTTTCGATTTGAACTCGAATATCGATTATGGGGTCCTGCCCAACCCAGCCGCCTTGACCAATGCACTGGCGCAGCCTGCCGCGCTCGTTTTCGACCCGAGCGGGGATTTCATGTACGTCGCCGCCTTCGGCAGCGACCGCGTTGCCAAGGTGGACCCCAACGGGACCGTGCTCGCCCGCATCGAAATCGGCCCGGCCGTGGGTTCATTGGCGGACCCGCGTCACAAACGCGGCCCCCGTGGGCTGGCCCTCAACGCCGCCGCCCAGCGCCTCTACGTGCTGAACCGAATCGCCAACTCACTTTCCATCGTCGATACGGCGGCCAACTCCCTGCTGAAGGAGATTCCGGTCGGCAGTTACGATCCAACACCCGATGTAATTCGCAACGGGCGCGGTTTCCTTTACGATGCCAAACTATCCGGCAACGGCACGATGGCCTGCGCCTCCTGCCACGTCGATGCTGAGATGGACCTCATTGCCTGGGACCTGGGCGATCCGGGTGGCCAATTGCAGACCAATAAAACCGTTTTCCTTGGTCTCACCAACACCAGCGTCTTTCATCCCATGAAAGGGCCGATGACCACCCAAACCCTGCGCGGTCTCAACGGGTTGGACCCCTTTCATTGGCGCGGAGACCGCACCAATTTCACTCATTTCAATGTCGCGTTCCCCGGCCTGATGGGTTCCTCGCCTCTTTCCACCAATGACATGAACGCTTACCGCGACTTCATTAATACGATTATCTTCGAACCCAACCCCAACCAGAATCTCGACCGGACTTATCCGACAAACTTTGCGGGCGGTGACGCCAGCGCCGGCCGGAACGCCTTTTTCTTCACGAACTATACTGGCTCGGGTATCCTCGCTCTTCAATGTAACTCATGCCACACCGGCCCGCCCGGCCCGGGCTCGAACAAAATCCTCATTCCCGCTTCGGCATTGCAGGAATCGCAAGACTTCAAGGTGCCTGAACTGCGGGAAGTTTATCAGAAGATGCACTTTAATAACAGCCCGGGCACCAATACCATCGGTGGCTTCGGCATCGTCCATGACGGCACGGACCCCACTCTGCAAGCGTTCCTGTCGCGTCCGGTTTTCCAAAACATCCTCAGCAACACCGTCATCAAAAACAACCTCGCCGCCTTCGTGCAGTGTTTCGACACCGGTACCGCGCCAGCGGTCGGTTATACCCGGACGATTACGGCGGCAAACCTGAACAGCGCCAGCATCTCCAACGACTGGTCCCTGCTCGAGGCGCAGGCTGCTCTCACCAATATTGATCTGATCGTGAAAGGCACGCTCGGCGGCTCGCGACACGGACTGGTTTATCAACCCCTTGCCGCCACTTACCGGCCGGACACCACCCAATTGCCTGTTTTCACTCATGCCCAACTTCTCGCCAAAATCCAAAGCGGCGATACCTTGACTTTCGTGGGCGTTCCCCCCGGTTCCGGCCAGCGCATGGGCATCGACCGCGACCTGGATGGAGTCCTTGACGGCGATGTGCCCCCTCCGAGCTTGCAGCTCACCCGAACGGCAGGCGGTACCGTGCTGAATTGGCCTTACAGCGCCGCCGGTTTTAATTTGGAATCCTCGGGATCTCTCCTGCCGGCCACCTGGAGTAATGTAGCCGACGCCCTCGAAATCATCGCCAATCAGAATTACGTCACCAACTCACCCGCTAGCGGTGCGCAGTTCTATCGGCTGCATTTGCCTTGAGAAAGCCGGCCGGCTTACCGCAACGCTGCCTCGAGCCGCTGCCACAACTCCTCGGGTTCCTCCAACCCAACCGAGAGGCGAATCAAATAGCGCGATACTCCGCAGGCCTCCGCCCAATCCAGTTCGGTGTAATGAGCCAGCAATGTGAACGGGCAGGCCAGGGTAAAGACCGCGCCCAGGCTCGGCCCTTTGCAGAATGGCATCTTGTCATAAATGCGCGGCGAGGAGGTCTGGGCGTCCCGGGGAAGGAAAGTCAACAGCGCGCCCCATCCGCCTCCGGGACGACGTACCGCTTCGTAAGCTTCACTGAATTCCCATTTGGGATACCAGACACGCTCCACCGCCGGATGTCCGCGGAGTCGTTCCGCGATCAGCAAACCATTTTGATTGTGGCGCTTCATCCGCTCCGGAAAGTCCCGAGCTTGCCGTTCGAGTACCCGCGCATCCTCGCCCCAGAGCAACTCCTCGTGTTGGGCGAGGACAATGGCTTTCAACTCACTGTAAAGCGGAGACTTCGGATTGCAGATCAGCGCACCGCCCATGGCGTCGCAGGTCCCGACGATGAACTTGGTCAGGCTCGTCGCAATGAGGTCGGCGTGCCCGCTCAGGTCTACATTGACTGACGTGGCCACTACGTCGTCGGCGATCAACGGAACCCGGTGACGGCGCAACAGCGGACTGATCGTGCGCAGGTCGGCGCAACCGAGCAGGGGGTTGCCGGGAATTTCACAAAAGCAAGCGGCCAATCGCTCACGTTCCAGGAGGCTTCGCAACTTCACCTCTATGCTTTCCAGGTGATGCAATAATATCCCGCCCGGGCCGAGCTTCTGTTGAAGTTTCAGCGTATCCACATAGGGGAACCCTAACTGGGCGGTCGGCCGCCCCGGAGTTCGTTGGAGTGCAGCCTGTAAGGCCGCAAATAAAGCCGCCATGCCGGTTGGCGCCAAAAACACATCGTCTTCCGCGCAATCATAGAACCCGGCCAGTTGTCTTCGCAGTGAGCGGCGGATAGCCTCATCGTCCGGCCCCGGCCCGCGGCCTTCCAAGTGCGCCTGGGCTTGCCGGCTCGAAACAATCAGCCCGGCGTGCTGCCAAAATGCTCTCAGCGCATTGTTGCCGGTCCCGCTGGCGCTCACCAGCCAAAGGTCCTTTGCCGCCACCACTTGTGCCTTCGCGCCGTTGACGCGCCCGACAAACCCGGCGCACAACTCTGCCGCCCGGCGTGAAGGGAAGGGCAGGCACGGCTCGCCGGCGCCTGCTTCCTTGGCAATTTTCTGTACCAGCGGATGCACCACAAACCGCGGATAGCCGCTCGAAAGTCGTGCCATCACCTCGGCGGTCTTTTCCTCGTAGCCCACCACGTCGCGCCAGCGTGGCAGCGCCACCGAGACCGCATGGGTCGAAGCCGGTATCGGCTGGCCCAAATCACGACCCTCCCAAACGGGATTCTGCATTAATTCAGCCGCGGGCATGGGTGGCTTCGAAAGCATTCAAACGGATTGGGTTTCCAGCCGAGGAATCCGCCGGCTGCGCTGGGTAGCGAAGAGTTTGGAGTGCGTGAGCTCTGCGCCGCTTTTGATCGGGATTTGGGGTTCGCGCTAAGCCCTGTCGCCTGCGGCTAATTCGGTTCATAAGCCGAAGCTTAGGCGCAATCCGCCGGCGATGCCAGTCCAATTCATTTCCGCAACCGAAAGAAGCCCTGCCGTCAGGCGGCCGGGACGGTCGCCTGCACGGGCCGCCGGATTTGTGCTTAAGGCGAGTCCCGCTGGCGCCCATGCGCCCGGGGTGCTGAGGTCCGATTCATCCAGGACAAAGTCGGCGGCAAACAAAGGCCAGCCAAGCAGCACACCAGCACCCAGAGACTGGCGCTCAGCCGCGGCAAGGGCGCCGAGTCGTAGGGTCCCACGGAACTGTTCGTCGTGGTGCTTTCGAACGCCCCCAAATCCCGTGCCGCGGCCCGCGCGCGCCATTGGCGATTGGTGATTTCATTGCGATAATATTCCTTGCCCGGCAGACCATAGACGGACGTATTGGCTGCGCCGATGCAGACGCTGCCGGACGCGAGCGTGTAATCCTGCGTCGCCGCGTTGCGAAAACCCGGCGCAGCGGATTGTACCGAACCGGTCAGTGCGCCCGGGGTAGCATTGCTGGGCAACCAGTTATTCACCCCGCTCACGGAGCCGGCGTTAGTGTTCTCCACCAGGAAGGGTCTGGTTGTCCCCGAAACGATGTTGTCCGATTCCTCTGCGCTCATCTGCGTGCCGTCCGCGTTCGACAAATGAATGAACGCCGCCGACCCGCCGTTGCCGACAAACGTGTTGTAGAGCGCGCGCACCGCGAGCGTGAGGTTGGTCCGGCCCGTGTCGTTGAACAGCACCACTACCTGGGAATGATTGTCCGGCACCGCTTTTGCACGAAAACATTTCCGCGCAGGGTCATCGCCTGGCTGAACGGCCCTGCGCCGCTGAAATCATCGTCCGTCATCAGGTCCCCCTCGTAAGATTGGGCCCGGGCAAACCAGTTGTATTCCAGCGTTACGTTCCGGGCGCGGACATGAAAGTTCTGCGATTGCAAGCTGTCGTGGACATAACAGTAGCGGAGGTAAAAGGTTCCGCCATAAATGTAGAGGTTGTGCGTGGGCGAACTGGCTGCCAGATTGCCATTGGTCCCGAACTCGCAGAATTCCACCGTCGCGGCGCTCTCTTGCGTCCCCCCGGTTATCCCATTGTCATTTTGTGTGAAAACGCACTCCTTGACATAAAGATTTGTGGTGCCGTTGTAGTAACGGATGCCGGCGGCGTTCTGCGAGGAGTTGCGGCAATTGCGAAACAGAATTCCTGAGATGCTGTAGTTCTTCGCTCCGCTGAACTGCCAGGCGGCCCGGCCCCGGTCGCCCGCGCCGTAACTGCCGGGCGCGGCGTCCAGCAGGTTCGTGCCGAAATCCCACACGGGCCGATTCGCGGGGTCTTGCGCCCGAATGACAATCGGATTCGTGACGCCGCCCGCCTTCGTTAAATAGACCAGAAACGCGTAAGTTCCCGGCGCGATCACCACCTCGTCACCCGGTTGGGCCGCCTCGATCTTGGTGTAGGAATCACCGGGCCCGACGTTGATCACCGCGCCCCTGCCATGGCCGCCCACCAGCCCAAAACAGAAGACCAACTGCGTCAGCCACGCGCGAAATTCGTGATTCGTGATTCGTGAATCCGAACAATCATTTTTCCATCCCGTACACCAGCACCTTAAAGGTTCCCGGGACCATGCTGGGCCGGCGCGCTCCTCCCGAGGCCGCTTCAAATTTGGCCGAACCCAAGTAGATCTTGTGCGTCGTTGGATCCAGCGTCATCGTCTTGGCGCGTGGCTCGGTCTTTAGCGTTTGCACCACCGCCAGTTTGTCCGGAGCATCTTCGTGCGCTATGATGACCGTTCCCTCGCCGCCGCCGCACGAGGCGAAGGCCAATTGCGTGCCGGGATCAAAAGAATTCGCATCCACTCCGTCGCCGATGGGCACGTTGGCCACTACCTTGCCGTTGGTGCTATCCATCATCACCATCAACTTGTTACCGCAACCCAGAAAGAGTCTATGGTGCTCCGGATCAAACGCCATGCCGGAGGCCTCCTGGCCCGGTGCAATCGGCCAACGGTTGACCACCTGATGGGTTTTAGTGTCGATGACCGCGACTTCGCTCTTGTCCTCGAGATTACAATAAACGCGGCCAGCCTTCGGATCGGCGGCGGCGAATTCCGGTTTTCCGGCCAAGTCGATCGTTGTCACGACCTTGCCCGATTTCGCCTCGATGACCGTTGCCGAGGCGCTGCGCCCGTTGAAGGCGTACACCTCTTCCAGTCCCGGCTCGAAAAGGATTGCATCCGGATTGCCGCCGGTGTCCACCTTCGAGAGGGTCTTGAGCGTCTTCAACTCCACGATGCTGACCTTATTCTCGCGGCCATTGCTGACAAAACCGCGCCCGAGCTTGGCGGCGATCGCCACCCCGTGCACGCCGGGAGTGTCGTCAATCTCGCCGGCGACCGCGTCCTTTTCGAGATCGATTACCACGACTTTGGTCCCATGACTGACATACAGGCGCTTCCCTTCCGTATCCACCGAAAGATAATCCCAACTGCCCTCTCCGCCCACGGGGATCTCTTTAAGCAGGTGGTATGTGCCCTGCGCTGCTGCAGCCTTGCCGTGGTTGCTCAGACCGCAAACGAATGCCGCCATCACGCCAAGCGTGGCCAGGCCTGACCGAGTAAAGATTTGCCGATTGGTTTTCATAAAGTTCTGAAGGATTGTTAAGCTAATTCCGGGGCGCAGCATAACCTCATGCCGGCTCGTGGCTAGGAAAAAATCGAAGGGCAAAACCTGGGGGGCAGCACGGGATGAAGGCTTGGACGGAGCTTACGCCCCATAGGCAAGTACCCGAGCTGCGGTGGGTTCCGGGCAAATAAATTATGAAAAGCCAAGCCGTGGGCGCGTTCCTTGCCGCGACGTTGGCCCGTTGCCTCCCCCCGCTGGCTTGCCATCCCCGCCGGTTTAAGGAATAGTGGCGGCGTGCAGTTGACACTAGCCCAGTTAACGGACCGCCTGGCGGATTCCTACGCCCGCGTGGGTGGCATCAACCATCTGGACGGCAAAAACCTGCCCTCCAAACGCGTCATTGGCCAAATCACCTGCGACCTGCTCCGATTGCTGTTTCCGGGCTTTTTCGACGAAAAACTCGTTCACTCCTCGGAAATTAAAGTCGAGACTACCCAATTGCTTGAGGTCGTTCTCGCCAGCCTCGAAGCCGAGATTGCCAAAAGTCTCGAATACAATCCCCCGCCTGAATTGCAGCACGCCCGGAAAGATTTTCGCACCATCGCCCGGAATTATACCCTCAAGTTTCTGAATAGTCTGCCTGATATCCGCGATTTGCTCCAGACCGACACCGAGGCAGCTTTCAACGGCGACCCCGCCGCCTTGAGCAAGGAAGAGGTCATTGTCGCTTATCCGTTCATCGAGGCCATCGCCGTGCAACGCCTCGCGCACGTCTTGTATCTCGACAAAATCCCGCTCATCCCCCGCATCATGACCGAATGGGCGCACGCCCGCACCGGAATGGATTTGCACCCGGGCGCCGAAATCGGGACTCACTTCTTCGTGGACCACTGCACCGGCACCGTAGTCGGTGAAACCACCCAAATCGGTGACCACGTGAAAATGTACCAGGGTGTGGGGTTGGTCGCTGCGTCGCTCTCGGCCGGCCAACAACTCCGTGGCAAGAAGCGCCACCCCACCATCGAAGATCGCGTCACCATTTACGCCGGCGCCACCATCATGGGGGGCGACACGGTAATCGGCGAAGGCAGCACGATCGGGGCGAACGTGTTTTTGACCAGTAGCGTCCCGGCCCGCTCGCTGGTTATCCAGGAAGAGGCCAACGTGAAGGTCATGAGTAAAAAGGACCGCCAGAAACAGCCGGTCGACTTTACGGTCTAGAACCGGCTGAGCTTCTCCAGTTCCTTCACCCGCTGCTCAATCTGCTGGCGCGTAACTCGTGTCGTGCGCGTCAGCCCAAAGCCCTCGCAGCAGAATGACGCCACCACGCTGCCGTAAATCATCGCCCGGCGGATGTTCTCTTCCACCGACCCTTTGGCCGTCGCCAGGTAACCCATCATTCCCCCAACGAACGAGTCGCCGGCCCCGGTTGGGTCCACCACCTTGGGCAGCGGATAGGCCGGGCAGAGGAAAAAACCGCGCGGTCCCGAAAGGATTGAACCGTGCGAACCCTTCTTGATGACCACGTACTTAGGCCCCAGCTTGTGGATTTTTTTCAGCGCCGCAAACATATTGTCCTCCTTGGTCAACTGGTGCGCCTCGCTGTCATTCAGAACGAAAGCATCGAGACGCTTGATGAGCCGAAGCAAATCCTGCAGCGCGATGTTCAGCCACAGGTCCATCGTATCGGCTGCGACAAACTTCGGCCTCTCCATCTGATCGAGCACATGATGCTGCAGCGACGGCGCAATATTGGCCAGCAGGACAAACGGCGCGTTTTGGTGTGAGTTGGGCAGCTTCGGCGTGAACGTCTCGAAGACCCCCAACTCCGTCAGGAGCGTCCGCCGGTTGTTCATATTGACCTCGTACTCACCCGACCAATGAAAGGTCTTGCCCGGCAGGATCTGTAACCCTTCCAGATTAATCCGGTGCCGTTTGTAGAGTTGAAGATAGCGTGGTGGAAAATCCTGCCCGACCACCCCGACGAGCTTGACCGGGCCAAAAAAGCTGGCGGCCACCGCGGCGTGGCTGGCGGAACCGCCTAGCAACCGCGGATTCTCCCCCTTGGGGGTCTTGATCGAGTCCAGCGCGGTCGAGCCAACAATCAGAACGCTCATAGGGCGCGGAAGGTATTCAGGAGAGTGAGCTTGGGGCAATGCCAAAAAGCGGCGTCACTCTTGGCGTTTCGGGCGCTGAGAACAGTTGCCCCCCAAACACAAAATCCAAAATCGTGTCCTCATCTGCGTCATTTGCGGGCCTCTCCTTTCCGTTATCTGTGGAACAAGACGCGATTCTTCCCGCCATCAGCCTTCGGAATAACGTGTGATCGTGGAGTTTCTTCGTTGACCGCGCGGTGCCCCACGCTAATATGCGCGCTCAAATTTGAAATTTGCTAAATTGAAAATTGAACTATGGCAGTAAAAGTTGCAATTAATGGGTTCGGCCGGATTGGCCGCCTGGTTTTCCGGGCGATGGTCGAACAAGGTTTGGTCGGCAAAGACGTCCAGGTAGTGGCCGTTGGTGATATCGTCCCGGCGGACAATCTGGCTTACCTCGTCAAATATGATTCCACCCAGGGCCGGTTCAACGGCACCGTTGGCTCGGAGAAATCCGCACCCGACAAAGCCGAGGACGATGTGCTGGTGGTTAACGGCCAAAAAATGGTCGTCGTCAGCGCCAAAGAACCCTCGCAGTTGCCTTGGAAAAATCTGGGCGTTGATGTCGTTATCGAATCAACCGGCTTGTTCACCGATGTCGAAAAGGCCAAGGGTCATCTGGCTGCCGGGGCAAAAAAGGTCATTATCAGCGCCCCGGCCAGGGGCGATTGCCCCACCATTGTCATGGGCGTCAACGAGAACAAGTACGACCCGAAGAAAGACAGCGTCGTTTCGAATGCCTCCTGCACTACCAACTGTCTGGCACCGCTGGTCTATGTGCTCTTGAAGGAAGGCTTCGGGATCGACGAGGGCCTGATGACCACCGTCCACTCCTACACCGCCACCCAAAAAACTGTCGATGGTCCCAGCAAGAAGGACTGGAAGGGCGGCCGCACCGCGGCTCTCAATCTAATCCCCTCGACTACCGGCGCCGCCAAAGCTGTCGGTCTGGTTCTGCCCGAGGTCAAAGGCAAGCTTACCGGCATGGCCTTCCGTGTGCCCACCCCCACGGTTTCGGTCGTCGACCTGACCGTCCGCACCTCCAAGGACACCAGCTACGCTGAGATCAGCGCCGCGATGAAAAAGGCCAGCGAAACCTACCTCAAAGGCATTCTCGAATATACCGATGACGAGGTGGTCAGCTCCGATTTCATCCACTCGAAGTCCTCGTCCATTTTCGACAAGGGCTCCGGGATCGAATTGAACAAACGCTTCTTCAAGCTGGTAAGCTGGTACGACAACGAATGGGGCTATAGCTGTCGCGTCGCCGACCTGCTCAAGTTCATGATCCAAAAGGGAATTTAACCGCGGATTGCTCCCCTTGAATAAACGGCCTGCCAGCAATGGCGGGCCGTTTTTTTAAAAACTTCCGTTCCGTTATCCGCGCCATCCGCGTAATCCGAGGTAAAAATTTTCCTCGGTCAGTGTTCCTCGGTCAGTGTTTTTCCTGCAGTTTCTTCTCAAACTTTTCCACCTTCGGCCGAATCACCGCCCGGCAATACCCTTGGTCGGGATTGTTGCGGTAAAAGTCCTGGTGATAGTCCTCTCCCTTATAGAACTTCTTCAGCGGCCCAATCTCCGTCACAATCGGCCGATGAAACCGTTTCTGCGCTTCCGCCTTCGACTTCTCCGCAGTGGCCCGCTGCGCCTCACTTTGGTAGAGTATGATCGAGCGATACTGCGTTCCGGTGTCCGCCCCCTGCCGGTTTAACGTGGTGGGATCGTGCGCCTCCCAAAACGTTTCCAGGATCTTCTCATAGGAAACTACTTTGGGGTCGTATTCGATCTGGATAACCTCCGCGTGACCCGTCTTGCCGGTGCAGACTTCCTTGTACGTCGGATTCTCCGTCGTGCCGCCGGCGTAGCCGCTCGCGACCGATTTGACGCCCGGCAGCATCTGAAAGATCGCTTCGGTGCACCAGAAACAGCCGCCGCCCAGAGTGGCGATCTCGGTCCGATTGGTTGAGTTGTCCATAGTCTTATTTTGCCCCTGGCCCGCGGCCATGCTGCCCAGCAGCAGGCCCAGCGATAACAGCAAGTTGGTGTTCTGTTTCATTTCGTTTTGGACAGCATCGCACACAAAGTGTTCGCGAACAAATGACGCCAGGGTGTTTCACCTTTCACGCCTCCCGCACTCTCCCTCCCGTAAAAAAGTGGGGCCCAATTCGTGACCCACTCCGCCTTCTTTCACGTTTCGCTTTTCCCACTACCCGCACCCTTGCCTACCGCCCCGCTCAATCGTTGCCGTATCCTCTCCCAATGCGTCCCGTGCCAGAAAAGCTTGTCGCAGCGGCTGCACACAAAGTACTCGTCCAGCCACCGATACGTCCTCGGCGGAATCCGCTCCCGCATCTGTTCTTTATCCACCGGTCGCAACTCGCCGCCGCAGGCCATGCAACGATGACGCCGTAGCGTGAGGCCGAACTCACGGAACACAAGCGCCAGTTGTTTGGGGATCGTCAGCGTGGGCGGCAGCCACATCGAAGGGATGATCTGGTCGCGCAGAAGACGCCTTTCCATGAGCATGCTGTCGGTCGTCAGAATCGTCGCCGACATCTCCCGCGCGCGGCGCAACAACTCATCATCACTAGAACAAACGTTCAGTAGCCGCCTTACCCCTTTTGCGGCGATGATAATACCAATGACTTTGGGGCAGTTTAAACTTCGCTTCCATCTTCCCAAGTGGTTGCTTTGGAAGGCGCTGCTTTGTTGTGTCCTGTCAGGCCAAACCGTTTCGGCCGGCGAGCGCCTCACGCTTAATTTCAATCACGACTGGAAATTCCTGAAAGCCGACCCCCCCGGGGCCTTCCAGCCGGCATTCAATGACCAGGCCTGGACCCCCGTCTCCGCGCCCCACACGTTCAACGACATTGACACCTTCGATGACTTTTCCGTGCCCAACCACATCGGCGAAACCAACCAATGGTCGGGCCGTACCTGGTACCGCAAGGCGTTCACCCTGCCTGCTAACCTTAAAGGCAGGAAGGTCTATCTCGAATTTGAGGCCGTCCGCCAGGTCGCCGAAGTCTATCTCAATGGCCGGTCTTTGGGCACGAATCGAACCGGCTTCATTCCCTTTGGGTTCGACCTGACCCCTCTTCTGCGATTTGGCGGCGCGACCAACATCCTGGCTGTGATGGCCGACAACCGCTTCACGCTCGAGACCGAGCTGACCAGGATCGCCGCCACCGAACTGCCTTGGAACAGTCCCCATTGGCACCCCGCCCATGGCGGCATCTACCGTAATGTGTACCTCCACAGTACCGACCCGCTCCATATTTCTTTGCCGCTCTACAGCTCACTCAAAACCGTCGGACCTTACCTTTACGCCACCGACATCTCGGAGGCCTCCGCCACGGTCCATTGCGAAATCCCTGTCCAGAATGGCCGCCCGGCGGCCGAAACCGTCAGCGCCCGCGTGGAAATCTTTGCGCACGATGGTAAGTCCCTGCTCCAACTCGACGCCGACAAGCCCATCGCCGCCGGTGGCCATGGCCTGCTCAAACTTTCCAGCGCCCTGCCCGGCCCGCAGTTGTGGGAGCCCGATTATCCCTATCTTTACAAAGCGGTCTGCACCCTCACCGCCCAGGGCCAGATCGTCGATTCCTGCGAAATCCCCTTTGGCATCCGCTACGTCCGTTGGGACGCCAAAAGTGGCTTCTATATAAACGGCCATCATCTCAAACTCCACGGTTGGGGCCAAAAGCCCACCAACGAATGGCCCGGCCTGGGCGCCGCTCATCCCGATTGGATGCACTATTACACTCTCGAGCTGATGAAAGAAGCCGGCGGCAATTTCGTTCGTTGGGGCCACTGCGCCGGAGCCCCGGCTGACCTGGCCAGTTGCGATCAACTTGGGCTCATCGTCGAGCAGCCCGGTTGCGATGGCGAGGGCGATGCCCAGGGCGATGCTTGGACGCTCCGCGCCGCTGCTTTCCGCGACATGCTCGTTTATTATCGCAACCACCCCTGCATTATCATTTGGGAAGGCGGCAACCAAAAGGTCGCGCGCGACCATGTCAAGCAATTGCGCGGCCACATGGATAACCTCGACCCGCACGGTGGACGCGCCTATGCGCAACGCCGCGCTGATGAAACCGATGGCGCCTTTATGGATGTCGATATTGGCACCGAAGGTGGCCGGCAATTGCCGCGTCTGCCGGTCGTCGAAGGCGAGTATGATCGCGAGGAATCTCCCCGCCGCGTCTGGGATAATTTTTCGCCGCCCAACTTCGGTTACCCGGAAGCCAAAGGCCAGACTTACCAACTCACCTCAGAGCAGTACGCCGTCAACGAGGTCGCCGAATACGTCACCAAGATCGGCAAACCTTATCACTGCGGCGGCGCCAATTGGATTTTCTCCGACTCCACCAGCGGGGGGCGCCTGGCCTGCGAAGTCACCCGTGCCAGCGGCGAAGTCGATGGCGCCCGCCTCCCCAAAGAAGCTTACTACGTCTGCCAGGCGATGTTCCGCGCCGACCCGCAAGTCCACATCATCGGTCATTGGACCTACCCGGTCGGCACAAAAAAGACCGTTTATGTCGCCTCTAATGGCGAGGAGGTTGAGTTGCTGGTGAACGGCAAGTCCCTGGGCCATGGTAAGGTTTCCGACCGCTACCTCTTCACTTTCACGGATGTCACCTGGGAACCCGGCGATGTCAAGGCCGTCGCTTATCGCAAGGGCGCCGTCCTCGCTTCCCAAACCAAGCACACCGTCGGCGCCCCGGTCGCTTTGCGGCTCACTCCTATGGTTGGCCCGAAAGGCTTCCTTGCCGACGGGTCTGACGTCGCCCTTATGGACGTCGAAGTCGTTGATGCCAAAGGTGAGCGCTGCCCCACCTTCCAGCAGCGCGTGGATTTTGATTTGACCGGTCCCGGCGTTTGGCGCGGTGGCTACAACAGCGGCAAGGCCCACTCCATCAACAACACCTTCCTTGACGTCGAATGTGGCATCAACCGCGTCGCCGTCCGCTCCACTCGCACTTCCGGCGACATCACCGTTGTCGCCCGCTGCGGCAATCTAAAATCCGCCGCCTGCACTGTGACCAGTTTGTGTGTGACCGACGATTTCGGCTGCAATCCCTTGCTGCCGCCGCTTCCGCCGCCATCCGCCCTGGTAAAACCTGCTCCCCAGAACGCCGAGATTCTCGCCGGTTCCGAGTCCCCGCCCCAGACCGGCCGTTTTCTAAGAACCTTTTCCTACTCCGGCCCCGCCGGCACGGTTTGTGTCCAGCAGGACGCCAAAGATGGCGCCAAGATCTACGCCGACCGCGACTTCGTCTTCTCCAGTCTTCCCCTTCCCCTCCAGGGCAGCGATTGGGTCCAGACCGCTAACGCGGATAAACTCTATAGCGCGGCGGACCTGATGGAAATCGCAGCCCAGGTGGATGGGATGGTCTATGTCGCCCATGATGACCGTCTGCCCTGCCCGGACTGGCTGCAGCGGGAGTTTAAGCCCACCGACTTCACTTTGGCTATCAACGGCCAGCCGATGAAAATCTTCGAGCGGCGCATCCACAGCGGCGAGAGCCTCACTTTGGGCTCCAACGTGGAAGACCGCCGGCTCAAGTCTTGCAACATGTATATCGTCTTCGTGAAGCGCGCCTAAGCCCGGCCCGAAGAGGCCTGATGCATCGCGGCCTCTCTACGGTCCGAGAGTACAAGAAAAAGGGCCGGTGCCGAACCGGCCCTGAGAAGAATCCCAATAGCACTCCCGCCACGCCTGGGCGAGACGACCGGCCTATGGCGCCGGCGTAACAGGCAGCACTCGCGTGTCGAAGTCAATGGCACCGCCGCTCGGGTCGAGGAACACCAACTTCACTGTCTTGGTTTCGTTGGGACGCAGAACATCATCCTCGCCGAGGCGAACGCTGACGTACGGGCTGCCGAGCGGCGCGAGAACGGCCGTTGTTCCGGCTGCATTGACGAGCGTGGCATTGGCGCTCAGATTGTCCAGTGTCAGGAATAGGGGGGCAGGCACCGGCGTTGTGCTGGTATTCGTGATATGCACGAACTGCACGCCACGTTGGGTCTCAGGGTCCAGCACGAAACCCCCGCGCGTCACCGATACGCTCGGCGCGGCTGGAACAGCGCCGGTCACGAACAAGTCGCTCAGGTCGTTGACGATCGCGACGTTGTTGTAACCGCCGGAGGCATTGGTCTCGTTCACCGGAATAGGATTGTTGAGCGCCGGCAGGCTAAAGATCTCCTCCAGGGTTTTGATATCCGAGGAATGATTCATCGGCACGGAACTCGCGTAGGCATTGCCCTTGGCCAGGGGCGAGATGACGATCTCGGGAATGGTGCGGTTGGTGAGGTCACCGCTTTCGGTTTCGTCCCACCAGATGATTATCACGCCGTTGTCCTGGTAGGCTTTCGACCCCATGATCTGCGGGATGACGGTGGCGAGGAAGTTGTCCCCTTGCGCGATCGAGGCTTGGTCACCGGTGTAAAGGGTGCCCTGGTAAGCGAACCCGCCGGTCAGCGCGCTATGCGCGTCATTAAACTGGTTGGGAGTGATCCAGTTGTATTGGCCGGCCGCATTGATGTTAAGGTCCAGGAAGAGCTGCGCGAGCGGATAGACGTTCTGGACCGCCGTGTCGGCGAAAAAGGCCATGGGGTTGTGCTTGACGGCATAGTTGAATTGAGTAGTGCTGTAGTAAGGATTGACCGGGCCATTGGTCCCGGAGGCGCTATTGGTCGGGCTGATGCTCAATTCGACGTCTTCCTGGTAGTTCTTCCACGTGATGCCGGCTGCGTTCAACTGGGCCGTGAGGTGGGGGGAATCGTTGCGATGCCAAAAGGTCAGGATGCTGCCGTTGGCGGTCAACTGGCTGGTGAGGCTGGAGGAACCGTCATAGAAAGTATTGCCATTGGCCGCGCGGGGATCCGCATCCGTGTGGACCCCGAAATCCGTCCCCCCTTCGGCCCAGACATAGTTGGGCTCGGAGGGATGGACGCCGACGCCCGCATTATAGTACGCCGTGGCGTATGAAACCTGCACCGCGTT
>Ga0210408_10003116_pt1 | contig 15511 bp, 19 predicted proteins | sample IncBWH4MmetaG_FD_155471 | JGI IMG/M metagenome (GOLD analysis project Ga0210408, IMG submission 155471) | Forest soil microbial communities from Barre Woods Harvard Forest LTER site, Petersham, Massachusetts, United States - Inc-BW-H-4-M | ecosystem: Environmental > Terrestrial > Soil >...
AGCTGCCCGGCAAGAAGTTTGCTTTACCTGGCTGCTGGTTCGTTCCTTAAATTAGTTAGGAATTAGTTAGGTGAGGGTCGATCGATATGATCGATCACGATTACGTCAACGCTGTCCTTCTCTGATTCAATCTTCAGTCCGAGTTGTTCCTGAATTGCGGTGAACAGTGACAATTGAGCGGCATCCCTTCCACCCTCTGCCTGTCCTGAGCCGCTCCCGGTACTCTCCATCACTGGAAACTGCGCATTATCCGATGTCCACTTCAGAGTGAAGCTGTAATTCCCCGTTAGCCCACCGTTAGCCCGGTCTTATCGACTACGATGCGTCCAAGGCAATGAAGTCGGTTAAGTTGGTCAGCAAGCACATACATCGGCACGCTGTCCGCTTCAATGTGGCCTCCCACCGTCATGGTTTTGTGATGTTCTTTTGCTGGGTCCTCGGGTGATCCATCGGGTACCCCTTTGGTCAGCTTGGGGCCTCCCTTCGCGACCACCAGAGCATACATTGGCCGTTGGCGCGTCTCCTGATGGTACTTCAAATGGAAGCGCTCAGTGAGTACAGGGATAAACATGGCGCGCCGGTCTGCGCCAGTCAGCTTGTCCAGTTTGGGTGCATCCTCCGGAATAACCTTCGCTTCGATGTCGTAGCGATCCGAGTTCATCCACGACGGGCCGCCAATGATGCGTTCGTCCTCGACATTGAACGCCGCCCGCAGGATCACCCGCACTGTGGCGCCGTGAAAAGCATGAAATGTATCGCCATCCGGAAGTAGCTCTACTAGCACTTTGTCGTCGCCTGGCGGGGTGGGCTTGATGGAGACGACGTCGAACTGCAGTGCGTCACGTACAGGCTGCGCCAAAGCTGCCGGCGGGCAAGAAATGAGGCCGAAGAGAAGGACCGCTAGATCCCGACGAAAATGAGTTTGTCGCACGAACCACTCCGTCTCGCACTGGAGCCGACCGTTGCTGGCCGGTGCTTTGTCGATAACCGCATAAACCGCAATTCCAGCACTGGCTCACCTCACTTTGCAGTTCGGGGTGGATGGTGGCCAATCCGCACCCTACTTGCCAGGTGGCGAAGTATGGGCGAAATCCGGAGTAGTTTCTGCATTCGCGGTAATAGGCTCGGAACGCACCAATATCGAATCGGGATGCAATTTTGGTTTAATGAACAACGTGGAAAGTGCGCCTCCAGCGCGTATCCGGAAAGAAATCCACCAGAACGTGGCCGATCCACGCGAGCTTATGGCCGAATCCTGTTTGTTCAAGTTGTGGCTCAGTGGCCTTGAACGACCAATAATTGAACAGGGGACGGCCAAGTATGTTCGCGCGTGGCACGAAGCCCCAAAAGCGCGAGTCCAGGCTGTTGTGTCTGTTGTCGCCCATCATGAAGTACATGCCTGGCGGTACCACCAGGTCGCCGTCGTGAACGTAATTCGAAAAATTCACGGCCCAGGACTCTGTTGACCCAGGCACCTCCGCTGGGGATACTGCGGGGAAATCATCGAGGAACTCGTTGAAGTTTTCCGGCGTCGTCGGCTGCGCAAATCCAACCGGCTGTGCGACGCCATTCACAATCACAATGCCGTTGCGTAAGTGAATATGATCGCCCGGTACGCCAATCAATCTCTTTATAAGGGGAATGTGCTGCGGAGTTCCATCGGCGTCGGTCGGATCAATACCGGGCTGATAAACGGGCTTGATGAAAACCACGATAGCGCCGCGCCTCAGCTCGCGATACGTTGCTAGCGGCATCCACGAGGCGGGCGGCATTAGCGTGATCCGGTCAACGACCAGGTGATCGCCCACAAGCAGCGTGTTCTCCATCGAGCCCGACGGAATGACGTAGTTCTGGGCTAAGAAGGTCAGAATGAACAGGCCCACCACCAGAACTGAGCAGATGCTGGCCAGCGCCTCGAAAGGGGTTTCTTGCCGATTGATATTGGCGGAAGCTGCGCGATTTGTAGAACCGGGAGAAATCTTCGTTGTTGGGCTCATCCAAGGCTCCTCAGGAAGGCTCGCGAGCCCAAGGGCATTCCATTGCAGTCGAGTTTGCGACTTGACCGGAGTCTATCAAACCTCTTTGCCGCGTAGGGTTTTCCGAACGATTTGGTATTGCGGGCGTGTTGTGGGCAACTCTTCACTTTACCCTTTGTTTGCCCACGCCACCCTGGCTTTGGCACCGTCGGGAAAGCCCAGCCGGGGTTAGGGAAATATCCGCGGTTAATTGGACCGGGACAGGGAAAATCCGAAAATCCAGCAGCTTCGCACTTTAATGCTCGGCGGTTTTGGCATCATTCCAGAAATGCTCCCGGATACTGTCGCGTTTGTCAGGAGCGATCCTGCCGTTGGACGGTAAATCTCGAAGAATGAGCATGGCGAAGTTTCACAGCTGATTCTTCAGCGCCCTATCGAACGCACTGATTGGCCGCGCGCAGGCGAGGGATCAGCAGTCTCAGTGATCGGGCGCCGTCATAGGAGGCGGGTTATCGGCTTTGTGGCTGGCTTCTGGCGTACCGATGTGATCGGCTAGCTTGGACCCGGTGAAGTTATCGGTGTAGCTCTCATCGACCTCCGGCAGCATAGCGGCATTCCAGGCCGCCCATTCCGCGTTCAGGCGGCTGTAAACGTCGGGCATGCGTTCCTTCAGGTTGGCGCGCTCCATCGGATCCTCAACGACGTTGAAGAGAAATGTATTGTCGAGAATCTTGAGATACTTCATATCGCCATCGCGCGTCGCGTGCTGGGCATTGGCTTTGTACCGCCAAAAGAGCTTGCGCGGAAGGGGCGTGGCGCCTTCGGCCAGAAATGGCAGCAGGTTAATGCCGTCGGGTGGATACACGGCGTCGGGCCTCGTCCCGGCAGCGGCAAGAAGCGTCGGCAGCCAATCCATGCTGATGGCCACCTGATTGGTGGTTTGGGCCTTGGGAATGCGCGTGGGCCACGAAATGATGGCTGGAATGCGCAAACCGCCTTCAAGCAACTCTGTCTTCCGGCCTGTAAATGGCCAAGTATCAGCGAAGCGCTCGCCGCCATTGTCACTGGTGAAAATAACAATTGTGTTGTCGAGGATACCGCCAGCGTGAAGCGCCTCAACCACTCGCCCAATTTGGAGATCAAGGTCCTCGATCATGCGCGCATAGGTCCCTTGCGAACCGCCGTCAAAATCCTGGAGACGATGGCCATTGAGCCGCCGGGATTCGGCCTCATCTCCCGGCCCCTCCCACGGCCAGTGAGGAGCATTAAAGTGCAGGCTCAACAGGAAGGATTTTCCGGTTTTGGCGTAGCCGTTGATGACATTGACGGCGTGGTTGCCGAGTAAATCAGTGAGGTAGCCAACTTGTTGGACCTTGGTGTCTTCGTCCCACAGGTCGTTGGAGTGTGTAAAGTAGTCAACCGCACCGCCGCGAAACCCATAAAAGTGGTCATAGCCGGTTTGCAATGGGCCATATTTGGGCAACAAGCCGAGATGCCACTTGCCCACAAGGGTGGTTCCATATCCGGCTTTGCTCAGCAGCGAGGGCAGCGTGGGATGGTCCGGAGGCAGGCCGGTGTCGCGGCCGGCGAGTGGCTCGTCGAGACCTATGTCGAGGCGGTCCTGATAGCGCCCGGTAATCAGAGCGGTGCGCGTGGCCGAGCAGACCGCGGAGTTGGCGTAGGCCTGGAGTAAGCGCATTCCGCGGGATGCAAGACCGTCGATATTCGGAGTTCGGAGATCGGGTCGTCCGTAGCAGGAGATATCGGCGTAACCCAGATCGTCAGCAAGGATGAAAACGATGTTGGGGGGAGTTTTGACCGATTCGGACAGCAGTTTGCCGGCACCAGAGGCAAACGCTGCCGCGCCCAGCGCCGCGCCGCGCAAAACCGTGCGGCGGGAAATCTCTGATGGGTTCATGACGAAAAGTCCTCCAACGAGAATCTCAGCTATGCCCCTTTAATAGCTATAAGTGTATTGCGCCGGCGGTAGATCGCAAGTCGCGGTCGCGATAAGTGACGGAATTCGCCTGGCTCAATCGTGCGTATGAGGACCGCTCATACCTGTTGATGGAGTATCTTACGACGGACGCACGATGGGACAGCCTCCACTCCGACCCGCGCTTTGACGAACTTCGCCGTCGGATCGGACTGCCAGCACTGAATTGACGGTAATGAAAGTACGGGTCAATGCCTCATAGTTGTAAACCGCAGAAATGCGCAACGGCTCATTCAAAGCAGCGTGGATTTATCAGAAGAGCTTCGACGTCGTGGGAATCTGATTCTCGAATTCCGGGCGCCGGTTGGATTGTGGACGATGGAGAAGTTCGGATGGACGTGACTACGGGCCGCTGCTCCTGCCCAGCCCGGAAAAGCGAAGTTTTTTCAAAGGGAAGTATGCGCGGTGACACGACCAGAAGAATGTGGCCGAAGCGGATCCGCATTGCTCGATGGGCGTCGCGGGAGTTGCGAAGCACGATCGAAGGCTCATTTCTTGGCCTGCGGGTAGATCGTCTCTCGGCGCTTGAGCATTTCGACGAAGGTTTCGATCTTCTTCTTCCGCCCGGCTTCGGTCTTCATGTTGTGGACGCGGAAGGCCAGTGCGAAGCGGTTTTGCTCGCTGAGACTCTCCAGCATTGCCTTTGCCTTCGGAACAGCATCGATTGCGGCCTGGAGATCGCCTGGGATCTTCATGTTCTTGCCACTCTTGTAGGCGCGGTCCCAGCGTCCGTCGGCCTTGGCCGCTCCGACCTGCTTAAGTCCGTGCTCGGTCATCCGGCTTTCCTTGACTAACCGTGCGACGTTGTCGACATTGATCTGACTCCAGGTGCTGCTCCTGCCGCGGGGCGTGTAGCGCTGAAGATAGCTCTTGTCGTCGAACCCCTTGCGCACCGCATCGATCCATCCCCAGCAGAGCACAACGTCGATGGCCTCCTTGGGGGTGATCGACCTGAGCCCCGAATCCAGCTTGTGGATCTTGATCCAGAGTTCAGATTCCTTGTCGTGGTGCTTTCCGAGCCACTTGTAAAAACTCTCGGCGTCTTTGAATTCGCGGACTTTTTCAGGGTCGACTTTGACGGGCGCCATCAGCCTGATCCTACCACTGACCACAAATTGGTGAGCGGTTTCAGGAGCTGGGAAACGCTTGCAAAATGGAGTAATGGAAGGATTCACGGTTTAACTGGCCAGAACAAATCCACGCTCGCGGGCCTCATAGCTTATTCAGCCAAAGCTACAGCTTCTGCACCGAACAAGGAAGCAAGAAACAGGGTGAGAAACCCCAGAACCCACCGAAATTTCCTGCCGGCGCCACTCCCGGAAGCAACGCTGCAAAAGATCCATGCGCGATTAAAACCTCAGTAGCGACACGAAGACGAGACACACGGGCGGCATCCACGTGCTCGTAGAACGCGAAGTGTGCCCAACGGGAAGTTTGCTCCAGGCCTTGCCGTTGCGGTATATTTAGCGCTGTTTTTCTCAAGGGGGTTCCACGAGTTCGGCGCTCTCGTACGCGCCCGATTCGCCAATGTTCGAATCGAGCGTCTTCTTCGCGCTGACTCGTCGATCAGGGGGATCCGTCGTGACGAAAACCTACATCGCCCGAATAATCGTCGTTCTCCTGTGCGTCACCGCGGTGAACGACGCGCCTCGAGCGCAGACACCGCAGTCGTCTCCCGCAGGCGCGCTCATTCAAATGACGAGCAGCTCGACCGTCGGGGTCCTGCTCGACGAGATCCCGGCCGGTCCATTGCGCGAGGCAGCGGCGGCGAATGCGCTGGCCGAGTCGAACGATTTCTGGATCACGCGAGCTAAAGATCAGGTGCGGCTGATGTCCTATCGACTCATCTTCCGCGGCGCCTTTCACAAGACTTCGAGCGGGACGAGCCCAGACAGCTACGGACCCCTGCCGCTGACGCCGCGCAACACATGGAACGTGACGCTGAATGGCGCGCCCCGTCGCGACGCCACCATAAATGGCCACGACATGGTGGTCGTCGACTACACGTTTAGTTCGGTCATCGTCACGGACCCGGCATCCCCCGGTCTGGTCGACCCAAATCTGCCGGTCATCGGCGGCAGCACGTCGGAAAAAATCAACCTGCCGGCGGATCCCGAGCTGCTGTTCGAGCGGACGGGCTACGCGTGCATGGATGAGAACGAATTCCCGCCCGGCAGCGTCTTCGAAGAGAACACCTGGTACTTCTACGATGACACTTGCACGACAAACCCGAGCGCCTCGCTGTGCCACGTGACGGTCCTCCCAAAGCAGACCTGCCGGGACGCCTTGGCCAACGGCCCGGGACGCGTGCCGACGATCATTACCTTCACCCGCATCGCCTACGATTCGAACAGGGCGAACCAATATCGCGTCGGGTCGTTGAACCCGGACGCCATTACAGCGGGCAACGCAGCGGATCTCTCGATCGTCGAAGCCGGCATGACTGACGAGCGCGATTTCGTGTGGCGTTTCTTCGGCCCTGGCTCGTGCGAACTCGGCGAGGGCGTCATTGCGCAGTTCGGCTGGCGTCGCCTCCTGATGTTTTCCGCGATCGTGCAGAACGATGGAACCGCGGCAATGGATCTCGGGGATCCCTTTAACTCTGCTAATCCCTACGTGCAGAGCAACGTTTTCGCATACAGCCCCTGTCATCACCACTATCACTTCAGCCACTACGGGGTCTTCACCTACGGAGTCCCGGGGGACACCAGCACGGGCAGCAAGCGGGCGTTCTGCCTCGAGGACACTAACCGCTATCACAACGACGAGTCGACGCCGCTCACAGCAAGCCATCAGACCTGCCACAACCAGGGGATCGGCGCCGGCTGGGGCGATGAGTACAACTTCGGCATCCCCGGTCAGTGGGTCGATGTGACCGGCATGGATACGAGCGTAGCGGGCAATCAATTGACTTTCACTTCGAACCCGGATCAATTCCTGTGTGAAGGCGTGCTCCCGCATTCGCCTCCGATTTTCCCGGAAGATTTCTCCATAACGAGTTGGCTCAACGAGGTGAACGGGCTGCCCGAGTACCGTGTCAACTGCCGGTTCTTGGCAAACTGGAATTCATACATTCCCCCCAATCCGCCATCACCGTATTTCCACGATAACTACGACGCTGTTCCGGTGACCTCGCCCGGCGGGAGCTTTGTCACCGATTCCTGCACCCGCGGTCAGATCGGTCCGAAACGAAACTGCGGGTTCACAGCTGGCTGGGCAGCGACCGTGACCTCGCCGGCCACCGATATCCCCGTGGCGTGCATCTCCGCGACCGCGAGCGCACCAGCGCATCAGGTCAATCTTTCGTGCAGTTTGGCGCCAGGCGACGAGCCTGCCGTGTTACGCATCTGCCAGGTCAGCGGACAATACAGTGTTGGAGTCGCCTGCACATTCTCGGACGCGGTTGCAAATGTCATCGTGGGAACGACGCCAACCCCTGTGAAGTTCTCGTGCCCGGCGGTACGGGACTCGATCATGGTCGGCGCGCCCCCAGTTCCACAGCCGGTGCCGGGTGTCGGCGGCTATTCCGTCTACCGCGCCGCACTCGGGAGCCTTGGCGCGTCCGATAGGTCTGCTCCCCTGGTCACATGCACTGGCCAATAAGCCTTGGTTACCGCTGCACACGCGTGGACGGGAGATTACCGAAAGTAGGTATATGGCGGCTACGCCTGGCACTGAATTGCCGTACCAGCATGTCTGGCTCCGAGGATAGTCCCACGATGAATTCATTCGAGTCGTGAGCGGATTGTGGCCAACGCTTCACTTTACCCTTTGTTCGCCCACGCCACCCTGGCTTTGGAACCGTCCGGAAAGCCCAGCCGGGGTTAGGGAAGTATCCGCGGTGATCGGCCCGGAATCCGAATCTCGGGCCAGAGCCCTTCGATTGGATGATATCACCCGTAATGTGATATCGTTATCGAGTGAGGCTGGTGCTCGACACTGATGTGGTGGTGGCCGCGATGCGCAGCCCGCGCGGTGGGTCTGCAGAGCTGCTGCGCAGGATCGATAACGGTAAGGCCATCATGTTGCTTAGCGTCGCGCTTGCACTGGAGTACGAAGCCATCTGCACATTGGCTGAGCATCGGCTGGCGTCGGGGTTGAGCGCCTCGGAAGCGGGCATTTACGTAGACGGCCTAATCGGATTGGCAGAGCCGGTAAGGGCGTTCTTTCGCTGGCGCCCGCAGCTACATGACCCCGGCGACGAGCTGGTTCTGGAGGCTGCAGTGAACGGGCAGGCCGACGCAATTGTCACGTTTAACGAAAGCCACCTGCGTGAGGCGCGCAGCACCTTCGGGATCGATGTCATTCGCCCCGCCGAGGCTCTTAGGAGGATCAAGAAATGACGACGCGAGTTTCCACATTTCCCCTGCGCCTGCCGGTTTCGTTGAAAGCGGCCCTCGAAAAGATCAGCGAGCGTGACGGAACCAGCCTGAACCAATTCCTGGTAATCGCGGCAGCGGAGAAGATCGCCGCGATGGAAACGGAGCGGTTCTTTGAGGAGCGCAAAAATCGCGCGGATCGCAAGGCTTTCCGGCGCATCCTGAATCGGAGAGGCGGCGCACCGCCCCGTCCCGAAGACGAGGTCGAATGAGCCCGGAATTGCATCAGTATTGGGTCATTCATGGGTACGCGGTCAACCGCCAACTACCCAGAAATTCCTCTCCGAGAGGGGACGTATGGTGGTTTACATCCAGCCCAATCTCAGTTCTGGCAGAGACTGTGGGCTCGCTGCGAATTCCGGACAGACAAGGCATTCATGAGGCCAAGGTCATTGCCCCGTGCTTATCTTCGCGAAAGGAAGATCAAAGAGGCGGCTTGACGGATCGTTTACGTGGTCTCTTTTGATCAGCGCGCCCTGCATGTTCGGCATCCAATCGATCCCAAAGGTACACATCGAATGAATGACCATACGAAGCGGCCCACGTTTACCGATGCTGAGGTTAGGAGAGAGCTTGTGAACGACTCCTTGGGAACGATCGATACCGCCGATTCCACCGGTTCCGACGAGACCAAAGAGACCGGGGACGCGAAGAAGGGGAACACGGAAAATAGGGAAGACTGAGGCGGGAAGGGTCTCCATGAGGCTTCAGCACTCTCGGTATTGTCCCGTGCCCATTCCCCCCCCGAAGAGACCCCTGAAAATTAGCGTCCGCGGCGCCTGCGGCTTCGTTCTGGCAGGCGGGGCGAATCTCGTTCCCGATCGAACCTGCTGAAGGACGGTCCCCGGCACCGAGCCCCGAAGCGGACCTGTTGCTTTCCCAAAGGAAGTGTGGGAGACTTCCTTTGTGAAACCAAAAGGTCGCCACTGTGAAACAGAAGACCGCGGGTGAGTCGTGGCCAAACCGGATTTTACTCTTGTGTCAATATGACGATCTAGCTGTTAACCGCGGAGTAATTTCCCGTTGCGCGGTGATACATCCCGAACTTCACTCAGGCTTCAGATCACATTCGGGAAGCCACTCCGTGATCACCGGACACGCCCAAGAACTTCTACTAACCGAGCAATCATCGGGCGGGTGTAGACCTCCACAGGGTCTTCATCTCGATTGTTGTCGTGGTAGTACTCGCCCTGATCGAACGCCGAATAGACATCCCAGAAGATTTGAGGTTTGGGTCCGCTAGTGTTGGTAACGGGACTGTAGAGGTCGTTCACAACCATGTCGCAAAATCCGAAGGATAGGTCTGAAGTGTTGTAGCCAAGGGCTAGGCATATAGCAATCTCGTCAAAGAGCTGAGATCGAGACCAGCCGCACGCGTCGCTCCAACGCTCAACATCTGCCTCTGACAGGTGGCGATCCTGAGAACGGTATTCAACGTCGTCCTTGTAGAACGTCTTTAGCTCGTCGATGATGTCAGACGCTTTCATGAAATGAGACTAAATCAATTCTCAGTCGGCACCTTACGATGCCGCGTTTGGGTTATGCCTGTATTGTGGCCCACACTTCCCTTTCTCGAAACTTCGCCCAAGGGTGCGACCGCTTGCTCGTAGCACGGCGCTATCTCAACCGAATCTTCGTCCGGTGTAGAGCGTGACGGAGCACGCAGCGACAGCCCAGACGCCCGGAAGAGCAGTGATGATCACGGAAAGGATCAGGCCCCACTTGTAGAGAAAACTGCGCGGGTGGCCACGATAGAAGATCATGTCGATGGCCCAGCCAAGACAGAAACACAGATTGGCCGTGACGGCGTAGATGATCGGGCCGATGATCATCACGGATGGCTCCACGAAGTCCTCGCCGAGTTTCACGGCCATTGACCCTGCGAAGGCCACAACGACCCAGGTGACAATGCCTACCGACCCAATCAGCAGGTTGTATCGCAGCCGACGTGCCTCCCACCATTTGACGAGGTCTCTATGGCTGTAGTGTGCAGGTAGCGCATTGACGTTCCCGAAGACATGCTGCAAGTATGCCGCTGTCACTGCGCCGAGTCCAATTCCCAATTTCGGGCATCGTTGGTGTGTGGTGGCCGACCCGTCAGTTGGACGTTTCTTCGCCCCCGGTACCGGCGGGCTCGGCTACTCGGACTGCCGCGCTTCCGATTCCTGTTAGGATTTCGTTCCATGACACCCAGTCCCGAAGATCTGGCGGCGCAGTATTCGCAGATGAGTGAGACCGAGCTCATGGAACTGGCTCGGTCCTACGATGGCCTGCTGAAAATTGCACAGGTGGCGTTGCGTGCGGAATTTTCGCGGCGTGGGCTTGAGCCGCCGCTGGTGCAAGAGCCGGAGGAATGGGAGTTCCGTCGCCTGGTGACGGTGCGGCGTTATCGGGATCTGGCGGAGGCATACGTGGGACGTTCGCTGCTGGAATCGGCGGGTATTCCAGCCTGGATTGCAGATGAGAATCTCGTCCGGATGGATTGGTTCTATTCCAATCTAGTTGGCGGTATGCGATTGCAGGTCGCCGAGAGCGAAGAAGCGGCTGCACGGGAGATTCTGGAGGAAGTGGCTCCGGGGACAATCACGTATGGCGAGGAAGAAGCTGCCTAACATCCTCAGCCAGGAAGGGGTCGCACGACTGATCAACGCCAGCAGCAGTCTGTTTCAGCGCACCCTGCTGATGGTGCTTTACTCGCCCGCGTTAGCTGGTAGACTCGGGGTCGGGATAGTCCTTCATGGGAAAAGCAAGCTGGCGAATGATCGCTCCTGTGAACAAGGAGACGACATCGCCAGACGACAACAACACCTCCTCATGCCCGAAATCCAAAGCGTCGGGGAAGGTGTTCAGATCACAGATATTTCTTGCAGCGCCCGTGCTCTGTGAGAACCGAAGAAGCAACTTCGGCCCTCCACGCTCGTATGCCCACTGAACACCATAAAAGGATTGATCAGCCTGATAGGAGAGCCGGAGAACATGATTTCCCGCAGGGGGCTGATACCGCCATCGTTCGTTTCCGGTCTCAAGATTCAGACAGCGGACTGGACCGCCAGCCTCGCTCAAACAAAGTGCGTCCGGGCTGAATGTGGCATCGAGGATTGCGAAGGTTGATCGGGGGACGAGCAGCGTCGTTGAACCCACAATGGCCAGATCCCTGTCCCGCCCGCGTGGCTCCTGTAGCACGTGTTGCGTGAATGGGCTGTCGAAAACATCGCAGATTGTTCTCATTGAGCCAAGTGTCAAACCGGTGTTGATATCCAGCGACAGGACGGGCTGGCCCTCGACCTCACACCATATGGCTTCATTCGCAGCCGAGAACCTGACTCCCTGAACTCGACGCAAATCGGCACGGTGCCAGATCTTCCGACCCGACCTCGTCTCATAGCAAACCACGCCGCCGTTTTGCCCTGCGCGAAAACGCGCTGCCACGCAGTATTCGCCAGTGGGACTGAGAGTGAGCCGGTGGCCCCCGAATTGAAACACCGTTTCCAGTTCAGAAACCAGCTCAGCGTTTGCAAGGTTCCATATCTGAACCTTCTTCTCAAAAAGCGCAGCGGCGGCAATTGGGCTACGCCTTGCGATTGATATGGTTCGGATGGCCGAATCGAGCATTTTACAGATGATAGTGCGAGTCGTGGGAGTGTGGGTTACTCTTCGCTATGCCTTCTGTTCGCCTTACCCGGCTCCGGCTTTGGCACCAGGGGAAGTCCAGCCGAGGGTTGAAGAAGTATCCGCCGCCTAGCTAGGATCCGCCCCATTTTCGTCACTCGACGGAAGATCTTACCTCGATCGATCCCCGCTGCATTCAACCACGCTTGCAATTCTTCCATTACCCACCCGGGGACCAGAATGGTGCGAACGTGTCCTGCCTTGCCCTTCAAATCGACAATGGCCCAGTGTTCCTCCCGTTGTTCCAGATGTTCGATTCTGAGGCCAACGGCTTCGTGGCGACGCAGACCGCAGGCAAGCAACAGCGCGAGAAGTGCGCGATCTCGCTTGCCCATGAGCTTTTGCCGCTCGGGGCTCGCCACAGCGCGAGGCTTTGCTCAACCGTTAGCCAGTTGCCCAAGCGCACGCCCAGGTTCCTCACCCCTTTCACGCGGCGAATCCCGGCGGCTAGGTCGGAGCTCAGCAGACCGGAATCTGCTGCCTCATAAGCGAGGCGCCGAACGGCGCCCAGGCGCAAGTTGATCGTTCCGGGGGCAAGCAGACCGGCTTCCAGGTAGTTGCGATAGCGGAGAACAACCGTTCTGTTCAGGGCCAAGCGAGGTTCCGAACAGTACCAATCGACAAACTCATCGATCGCGTGGCCGTATGCGCGTTGGCCGTCGACACTGGACAAGCTATTCAACACAGCTGCCTTTGAAAACTCCAGATCCGGCAAACGTAAACGTGTTTTCGGCGGCTTATGCTGTTTTGGGGAACGTGTCTTATGCTTCATCGACCTCTGGCCTCCTCACCATGGCCGAGCATGGTCCTTTTTTAGCATTACTTCCCAGTGCGCGGTGATACAACCACAACGCAGTCTCGAGGAGATTGGCGCTCAGATGCTATCGTTCTGGCATGCCAAAAACTAAGCCGAAGGGGCTGCTGAGGCGATTCCAATGCGTTCTCTTGTGTGCGCTTTTCGCCACACTGGGGTGCCAGACCTCCCCTGGCTGGAGCGGCACATGGAAATTGAACCCAACAAGAAGCAGCTATCCGGGCCAAGTTTTGACGATCTCAGTCTCGGCGGACGACGAGTATCGGTTTGATGAAAGTTCAAGTCACACTATACGCTGCGATGGAAAGGATCAAGCGATTGGGACCAATCGCACATTGATCTGTGTGAAAAGCGGGGTTACAAGGTTGGACATAACGATAAAAGACAATGGACTAAAGACCCGGTCCACTCATGATGAGCTTTCGGCTGACGAGAAGAGCTTCACGACAACGGTGACCGAGTTCCGACCAAACGAACCGGTTATCACCTCTCAGATCATCTTTTCGCGATTGTCCGGATCCAATGGCTTTGAAGGCCAGTGGCGGGACACGAGCTTCCTTCAGTGGCATGCCGATTTGATCTTGAAACTCGACAAGCAAATCTTGCATATCGATTATCCGAGCGGAGGCGAGCACATGGACCTACCACTCGATGGAGCCGAGGCGGCGGTACAGGGACCGCACGCTCTAGAGGGGGGCACCCGTGCCGTGTTGCCTGCTGGAAAACGCGGGTTCCGCACTGTGACCAAGCGCCACGGCAAGCTTTTCAGCCAGGGCACACTTGAGTTGAGCGATGATGGAAGGACAATTACCGAAACTTGGTGGAATCCAGATCGGCCAGATGAAAAAAGTACGCTTGTCTACGAAAGGAAGTAGCGCAGCGACTGGCACAGAGTCGTCGTTTGGTACACAGGGTTCTGAGTGGATAGTGGACCACACTTCCGTTACCTTCGTTGCAACAGGTGGCGGGGTCTGTTACACAAATGGTAATTTCCCATACGCGGTGATAGTCCCGCAACAGAGAGGAAAACCGAACTTGTTACTACAGAGCGCAAGTATTGTGGCCGAATGGGACCTCAACCCGCATCCAGCCGTCGGGAAGCTTCATGGCTTGCTGGTTTGATCCGACGTAAGCTGAGTACACCTCGGGCATCAACTTCTCATAAATCACATTGAAGGAACTCGGCGGGGCCTGTCCCGGCAACTGAAGCTGCTTCGGACCATGCAAAATTATCGTGTTGCCCTGATACGAAATCAGCAATGGGGATTCAGTACCAGCGTGAATGACGTCGGGCAACTTGAAGTCATGCGATCGATCGTAGGGTGCACAGAAGTCCGCAGACGCCGACAAGTAGACTTCGGCTGGTTTTCCGCCTAAAGACCGTCGGCGGACGTATGCGGTTGCCCCAGAGGGAAGGTGAAGCGCAACCATACCCGGCTCCAAGTCAGCTACTTCATTCAAGCCTCGCCAAACGAAGAAAGCGAAACCTGCGGCACTGGCCACCATGACGGTCAAGAGGATCACGATTGTCCTACGGTTTCGCATAAGGATTACTCAGCCAGAGCCGGATCACGAATTGCCACGCTGGTCACGCCCGAAAAGCCAAGGGTTTGCAACGGGAAGCATGAGGTCATTCACTCAGAGCGCTAGAATCGCCCGCACCACCGGCCTTGTCGCTGGTGGTGCCACGCTCATTCCGATCGATTGCCTCTCCACCAACGGCGGGTCCATCTAAAAATGCCTCCGACGCCGTCGAATATTTCCACGTCGATCGGGAGATCCTCTATCGCGCACGCGATGAGTATAAGAATTCCTAAAAGCAAGATGGTCATGAGCAACCCTGGAAGGATCCAGCCATAGCCGTCGTAAGCATTGAACACCGCTGAAGAGAACGTGTCCCAAAGGCCTTCGAACAGTGACTTTTCGTCGGCAGACAAAGGTGCCTCCCACAACGACAAAAGCTGATACGGAATCGACTGACTGGCGGTTCCAGAAGGGCTGGTCTCAGAATCAAAACCTGGGGTGCCCGCAGTCTAGACGGCCGAGAGTACCCTTGCATTGCCGATTCTTCACGTGGAACAAGCAGATGCGCTTAAATCTCACTTCCCTACAGTTGGTCATTTTCACGAATCGCTAGTTCGGCGAGGGCATCTCGATGGAGTCGATCACCACAACTTTCTGCGGTGCGTTCGTGCTCTTCAATTCCAATCCAAGCACCCGGATCGCGGTCTCAACGGGGGGCCACATCGATCCGTCGTCAGGCGCCATATCTGAAAGCATGCCGTGGAACTTGAGATCGAAATTGAAGGTGCCTGTGAGCCCAGTCTGATCGATAATCCCCGTGCGAAGCCATAGCTCAAGCACTTTAGCCAATCGCCCCATCGTTGCTCCGTGGCCACTTATCTCAACTCCACGCTGATCGAACGCATTCTCGATCGGCTTGGGACCGGGACCTTGTTCGCCGTGCGGACCCGGCGGCGGGGGCTCTCCCGTTTGCATTCTCGGGCCGCTTTTCGCGACCAATAACGTGAGCGCGGGCCTAACTCTGGTATCAATGTGCGCCTTCAACCTGAAGCGGTCCGCGAGCAACTGCTGCAGCATATGCTCCTTTTCCAACGACGCCTGATGGTTGCTCAACTTCGCCAGCTTGTCGTCAGTTGCGGTATCCGAAGTGGCT
>Ga0210408_10003119_pt1 | contig 15500 bp, 14 predicted proteins | sample IncBWH4MmetaG_FD_155471 | JGI IMG/M metagenome (GOLD analysis project Ga0210408, IMG submission 155471) | Forest soil microbial communities from Barre Woods Harvard Forest LTER site, Petersham, Massachusetts, United States - Inc-BW-H-4-M | ecosystem: Environmental > Terrestrial > Soil >...
TTCGCGATCATCCGCATCGAGGCGATCATCCGCTGCTGCGGGTCGTTGATGTCGGTGGAGTCGTGGTAGAACGCGGCCAGTGCGCCGACGGCTGCCACCATGATCGCCATCGGATGGGCGTCGCGGCGGAAACCCTGGAAGAACCGCGCCATCTGCTCGTGGACCATGGTGTGATGGATCACGCGGCTGTCGAAGTCTTCCTTCTGCGCCTTGGTCGGCAGCTCCCCGTAGAGCAGGAGGTAGCAGGTTTCCAGGAAGTCGCCGCGTTCAGCGATCTGCTCGATCGGATAGCCGCGGTATTCGAGGATGCCGGCATCGCCATCGATATAGGTGATCTTGGATTGGCAACTGCCGGTGGAGGTGAAGCCGGGGTCGTAGGTGAACATCCCGGACTGGGCGTAGAGCTTGGCGATGTCGATGACGTCCGGCCCGACGGTGCCGTGCAAAATCGGGAAATCGTAGGTCTTGTTGCCGACCGTCAGCGTTGCGATTGTGTTGGTGGATTTTGCGTCCATGGTGAAATCCCCGATGAAGTCGTTGCGAGGAACCGCACCCTTCCTGACGCCAATCAAGAAATGGCGAGGCGGACCGGTTTGCTTAGAAGCGGTTGTCCAAATGGGTATCTTATTGCCGTGTGCACTGCAAGATGGACGCTTGCCTCGTGTAGTGAATCCGAAGTTCGCCAAATCGTGCGCGCAGTAAGCCGTTACCCGGTCGCTTGATCGGCAAGCCGGGCGAGGCATTCCTCCCGTCCCAACACCGCCAGCACTTCGAATATTCCCGGTGAGGTTGTGCGCCCGGTGAGCGCCACGCGCAGCGGCTGGGCCACGGCGCCAAGCTTGAGATTGTTGGCGTCGGCAAACGCGCGCATGGCCGCTTCTGTGGTCTGAACGCTCCAGGGCATGACAGTTTCAAGCGCCTGACGGAGCCTGCCGATGAGTTCGCGGGTTTCCGGCGTCAGCAGCACCGCTGCTTTCGCCTCGATTTCGAGCGGACGGTCGGCGAAGATGAAATAAGAGGCGTCGATCAGCTCGATCAGGGTCTTGGCGCGCTCCTTCAGGCTCGGCATGGCCTGCAGCAACTGCGCGCGCGTGGTGGCATTCAGCCTAGCCTTGAGATCGGCGCCTTGGGGAACAAAGTCCAGTACACCCTCAAGCATTGTCACGAGAGATTGATCGTCAGAATTGCGGATGTAATGCCCGTTGAGGTTTTCCAGCTTGGCAAAATCGAACCGCGCGGCGGAACGGCCGATGCCGGACAGGTCGAACGCCGCGATCATTTCCTCGGTCGAAAAGATCTCCTGGTCGCCGTGGCTCCAGCCCAGCCGGACCAGATAATTGCGCAGCGCCGCCGGCAGATATCCCATCGCGCGATAGGCATCGACGCCCAAAGCCCCATGACGCTTCGACAGTTTCGAGCCGTCCGGCCCATGGATCAGTGGAATATGCGACATGCTGGGAAGCTGCCATTCCAGCGCGTCGTAGATCTGCTTCTGGCGCGCGGCGTTGATCAAATGATCGTCGCCTCGGATGACGTGGGTGACGCCCATGTCGTGATCGTCGACCACGACGGCGAGCATGTAGGTCGGGTTGCCGTCGCCGCGCAGCAGCACGAGATCGTCGAGGTTCTCATTCTGCCAGACCACGCGGCCCTGTACCTGATCCTCGATCACGGTCTCGCCGGTCAGGGGCGCGCGGAGCCGGATCGTTGGCTTCACGCCGCTTGGGCCTTCCGACGGGTCGCGGTCGCGCCACATCCCGTCATAGAGCCGCGTGCGCCCTTCGGCGCGGGCCTTCTCGCGCATCGCGGTCAGTTGTTCCGGCGTGGCGTAGCAGCGATAGGCCTTGCCGCTGGCGAGCAGTTGCTCGGCGACCTCGCGGTGGCGGGCGGCACGGCTGAACTGGTAGATGACGTCGCCGTCCCACTCGAGCTCGAGCCATTTCAGCCCGTCCAGAATGGCTGCGATCGCCTCCGTGGTCGATCGCTCGCGGTCGGTGTCCTCGATCCGCAGCAGCATCTTGCCGCCGAGCTTTTTCGCATAGAGCCAGTTGAACAGCGCCGTGCGGGCACCTCCGATATGGAGGAAGCCGGTCGGCGAGGGGGCAAAGCGCGTGACGATGGAATCAGTCATTACCGGGCAAGTCGGAAGGCGTTGGGGAGCGGTGGTGTATAGCAGGAACCGTGCATAACTAAAGCCTTACGGAGGCCTTGCAGGCCTTGTGTTAAGCAGGCCTCGTTACTAGGCAGACTTGGCTGGACCGTGCGGATTTGGCAGAACCTCGACTTCAATCCGATCAGGAACTGAGAATGACGACAGAAACGGTGGCGGCCGAGGCGGGGCGCGATTTCATTCGCGACATCGTCCAGGCCGATCTCGATCAGCACAGGCACAAAGAGATCGTGACTCGGTTTCCCCCGGAACCGAACGGCTATCTGCATATCGGGCATGCCAAGTCGATCGCGCTCAATTTCGGCATCGCACAGGAATTTGCAGGGCGCTGCAATTTGCGCTTCGACGACACCAATCCGACCAAGGAAGAGCAGGAATATATCGATTCGATCCAGGCCGACGTGCGCTGGCTCGGCTACCAATGGGCGGGCGAGCCGCTCTTTGCCTCAGACTACTTTGAGCGCCTGTACGAATGGGCGGAAGGCCTGATCGGCGCTAGCCTCGCCTATGTCGACGACCAGTCGCAGGAACAGATTCGCGTCAACCGCGGCACGCTGACCGAGCCGGGCCGGAACTCGCCGTTCCGCGAGCGCTCGGTTGACGAAAACCTCGATCTGTTCCGCCGCATGAGGGCGGGCGAGTTTCCGAACGGGGCGCGGGTGTTGCGCGCGAAAATCGACATGGCGTCGGGCAACATCAACCTGCGCGATCCCGTGCTGTATCGCATCCTGCACGCCCATCATCCGCGCACCGGCGACAAATGGTCGATCTATCCGAGCTACGACTACGCCCATGGGCAGTCGGATGCGATCGAGGGTATCACGCACTCGATCTGCACGCTGGAATTCGAGGATCACCGGCCGCTCTACGATTGGCTGCTCGACAAGCTGCCGGTGCCGTCAAGGCCGCATCAGTATGAATTCGCGCGGCTGAACCTCACCTACACACTGTTGTCGAAGCGCGTGCTGACCGAGCTTGCCCGCGGCGGCCATGTTGCGGGCTGGGACGATCCGCGGATGCCGACCATTGCCGGATTGAAGCGGCGCGGCGTGCCGCCGGCGGCAATCCGCGAATTCGTCAAGCGCATCGGGGTTGCGAAAGCCAACAGCGTGGTCGACGTCGGCATGCTCGAATTCTGCATCCGCGAGGAGCTGAACCGCACCGCGCTGCGGCGCATGGCGGTGCTGCGGCCGTTGAAAGTGGTGATCGAGAATTATCCCGAAGGCAAGCTCGAGGAGTTAGAGGCGGTCAACCATCCCGACGATCCCGCGGCAGGCACGCGGAAGATCACGTTCGGCCGCGAGCTCTATATCGAGCGCGACGATTTCTTGGAAAATCCGCCGAAAAAATTCTTCCGGCTTTCGCCGGGCAACGAGGTGCGGCTGCGCTACGCCTATTTCATCAAATGCCATGCTGTCGTGAAGGACGCCGCCGGCGAGGTCGTCGAGCTGCGCTGCAGCTACGATCCCGCGACCCGCGGCGGCAACGCGCCTGACGGGCGCAAGGTCAAGGCGACCATGCACTGGCTTTCGGCGGCGCAGTCACGGCCGGCCGAAATCCGCCTCTACCATCAGCTTTTCACAAAACCCAATCCGGACGCCGCCAATTTCGCCGGCGATCTCAATCCGCAGTCGTTGGAGATTTTACCCGACGCGCGGGTCGAGCCAGCGATCGCGGAAGCCAACTCAAACGATGTCGTGCAGTTCGAGCGGCAGGGCTATTTCGTGCGCGATTCCGATTCGACGCCGCAGCGTCCGGTGTTCAACCGCACCATCGGCCTGCGCGATACGTTTGCGAAGGAAGTCGGGGGGAAGGCCTGACGTACTATTTCCGCTGCTCGCGCGACGAGTGCTCTTCTTCAGCGGCAGGGGTAGACGGCCTTAAATGCCTCGGTGACGCTATCTTCCGTCGGCAGGCGGGACAGGTTGGGACGGTTGGCCATCCAATCCGTGACGGCGTTGCGCAGAGCCGCTCGATCCTTGAGCTGTATCTTCGTGGCGCAGATCTCGCCCGGCTCCGCGAACTTCGATGCGACGTAAATTCTGTGAATCTCATCATCACATCCCTTCGCATCACTCTTGCAGAACGCCAGGAATTCTCCGGTCGCCTCAGGGGCGGCGGCGACGGCGATCGTCGGAGACATCGCTGCAAGGAACGCGAGCGCTGCGATTTTTGTCCACATGAATCAATCTATTATGGTCAAGGTCGGCGGAAACGGGTCAAGGCGGACCAGCGTGATGCTAGAGCCACAAGATTTCACCTTCGAGGTGGCTCCGCAATGCCCTCGTGAAAGAATGCGATCCCGTTCGAACGCAAAGACATGGTCGGCAATGTTAGTTCGAGCGGCAGGGCTATCTCGTGCGCGATCCCGATTCGATGCCCGAGCGTCCGGTGTTCAACCGCACCATCGGCCTGCGAACATCCGTCGAAAAGCTGGAAGCCTGGGCCGGTTGCTCCAGCGCTATTCGCAATAACCGTAAAGCCCGCAGACATAGGGCAGGCGGACGGCGTAGGAAACATAGGGCCCGCCGTAATATGGGCCGGGGTAAGCGTATGACCAAGACGAGCCATAATTGTAGGTGCCGCGATTCCACAGAGGATTTGGCAGCAGGTTGTACGGGATGACTGGTGCCGAAACCTCATGCGAGCGGGAGGCCGCGGGATGAACCTCGGCAGGCTCCGCGAAAATCGCCCCGAGCCGGCTCTGGGTCGGCAGGTCGGCGGCACCAGCCGTCGTTGCGGTGAGCGCGATTGCGAAGGCGGGCAGCATCATCCAGCGCGGCATGGCCAGGCTCCCGATTTGATTCGGCAATGCTAGTCGCAGGCCCGTTAGTAAGAGTTAACGCCGGGCGTCATTGTGGTCCGCTACATTTTCCGGTCCATTCTGTATCCGTTCCGCTATCGCGCCGATTGCACGTTCCGATGGGCATACAAGAAACTAAGCGATCGTATGGTATGACCGGATGGCGGAGCCGGGCAGTAGCGGCCGGACGCAGGGCATTGCGGGGACCTGGCCGACGCGTGGCGCCGCGCAGGCCGGCTTGTATGCGCCGACAGGCTTTGGTGTCTGGCCGCCCTTCATCGAGACCTTGCGCGAATGGGCTCGCGCGGAAGCCGGCGCCGGCCGGCTATTGCCGTGGGTGCCGATCGCCTTCGGCACCGGCATCGCCTGCTTTTTTGCCGCCGATCATGAGCCGGTCCTGCCCGTTGCGGCGGTCACGGCCGTTGTGGTCTGCATCGCCGCCTTTTTGCTGCGGCGGCGGAAGATTTTCCCCATTGCGGTGATGATCGCGGCGGTCGCGGCGGGCTTTGCCGTGGCGACCTGGAAGGCCGCGCGCCTCGCGCATAGCGTGCTGGCACGGCCGGCTTATTCGGTGGTGCTGTCCGGCTTTGTCGAGACCCGCGACATCCGCGAGCGCACCGACCGCTTCGTGCTCCGCGTCGCCAGCATGGAAAGCCCGCGCAGGCAGGCAAAGCTCGAACGGGTCCGGCTGTCGGTGAAGAAGGGCACCGCGCCCGAGGTCGGCAGCTTCGTCGAGTTGAAGGCGCGGCTGCAGCCGCCACTCGCGCCGTTGCGGCCCGGCAGCTACGATTTCAGCCGCGATCTCTATTTTCAGGGCATCGGCGCATCCGGTTTCGTGATGGGCGCGATCAAGACGGCGGAGCCGCCGGTCGCAGGTGGGCTCGTGTTGCGCTATGCCGCGTTCATGCGAGGGCTGCGTGACGCGATCGATGCGCGCATACGAACCACGCTCGAGGGCGACAGACGCGCCATCGCAACCGCGCTATTGACCGGGCGTCGCGACGCCATCACCACGCCCGTCAACGACGCCATGTTCATCTCCGGCCTTGGCCACGTGCTGTCGATCTCCGGTTACCACATGGCCGTGGTCGCCGGTGTCGTGTTCTTCGCGGTGCGCGCGCTGCTCGCGCTGATCCCGGGCCTCGCCGTCAGCGTGCCGATCAAGAAATGGTCGGCCGCGGCAGCGCTGGTGGCAGCCGCCTTCTATCTGTTGCTGTCAGGCGCCGAGGTCGCGACCCAAAGGTCGTTTTTCATGACAGCCGTGGTCCTGATCGCCGTCATGGTCGATCGGCGGGCCATCACCTTCCGCACGCTCGCGGTCGCGGCGCTGATCGTGCTGTTGATCGCGCCGGAGGCGCTGGTGCATCCGAGCTTTCAGATGTCGTTTGCAGCAACGCTTGGCCTGGTGGCGCTGGTGCAGATCGGCATGCCGCGCCTGTTCGCGACCCCCGATAGCTCGGCGAGCGCGCGCGTGGCGCTATGGGGCGGGCGCGAGATCGTGACGCTGCTGCTGGCCTCGCTGGTCGCGGGGTTTGCGACCACGCCATATGCCGCCTTTCATTTCCACCGCGTCACGCCCTATGGCGTGCTCGCCAATCTCGCGGCAATGCCGGTGGTCTCGGCACTGGTGATGCCGGCGGGACTGCTCGGCCTGGTCGCGATGCCCTTCGGTTTCGACGGCTTGTTCTGGTGGCTGATGGGGGTCGGCATCGACTGGATGATCGCGGTCACGCGATGGGTCGCGGCCCTGCCGGGAGCCGTCGGGCGGATGGCCGCGTTCGGGATCGGACCGCTGATTGCGGCAAGCATCGGCATCATCCTGATGGGGCTGTTGCGCACACCGTTGCGCTGGTCGGGTGCCGTCCTGTTGGCGCTTGCGGTGGTCTGGGCGCTTGTCGTGCCGCAGCCCGATATCCTGATCTCCGGCGACGGGCGCAATGTCGGCGTCCGCGGCAAGGATGGGCGACTGGCATGTGATGCGGACGGCCAAGGACGCGTTTCTCGTGAAGGAGTGGCTCGCCGCCGATGCCGATCCGAGGGACAGCTCCGACCCCACGCTGTCAGAGGGCGTCTCCTGCGACGATGCCGGCTGCGTGGTTCAGATGGACGGCGGCGCTTTCGTAAGCCTGGCGCTGCATCCGGACGCGTTGACCGATGATTGCGAGCGTGCCGCCCTGGTGGTCACGACCCGGCAGGCGCCACGTGCCTGCGCGTCGGCCGTGATCGATCGGGATCGCCTGCGGCGGCAGGGCACGATGGCACTGCGGCGAACCCGCGACGGATTTACCGTGGACGCGGCCAAGCCGAGAGGCCTCGATCGGCCGTGGTCGCCGGCAATCGCAGGCGATACCGACGCCGAGGCGATCCTCCTTGCGCCGCGCCGCACCGTTCCGCGCGACGCCACGCCGGCGCAGGCCGATTTGCAGGCCGATGACTGACGCGGGCGCCGATCCAGAGCGTGATGATCTCCAGCCGTGCCGCGCGATCTCCTCAGTCGACGGAAAGCGACGTCGGTGCGGGTGTCGCCACAGCCGGCTGTGCCTTGTCCGCAGGCCGATGCGTTGCGGGCAATTGCAGCACGGTTGCGCGTTGGCCCTCGCAGAGCTGGGTTACCAGCACGTAGCTGCCGTCGGGAAATTCGATCGCGTCATGATGCCGTTCCGGAACCAGCGGATCGATCTTGCCGAATTTCCCCACGCGGGAGTTGACGGTCTTGGTCCAGATCCAGCGGCTGTCATATTTGACGTCCTCGGCGAACGCCAATTCGGTTCCGGGAAGTAGGCAGACCGCCACCGTCGGATCGCACTCGCTTGCCAAACCGCGCGTCGAAGTTCCGCGGAAGGTGGTGGTGATCAGCGTTTCGCCAACCTCGGCCGGGCGGGATTTCACAGCGTGCAGACTATAGTCACACATCGGATTGCTCCTCGTTCGAGATAGCCAACCCCTGCCTCTGCGCTCATTCTAGCACGATCTTGGCGCAAACGCTGCCCGTTTGCCGCTTACCACCGTGCTGCGGGAGGCATGGGCCTCTATCAGCGTGGACAACAGCCTGTGAGCCTCGGCCCGGTTGTGGGCAATTCTGCGACTGAGAGGCCTGCGCGCCCGATCACAAGTCCGTTTGCGGTGTTTCCGCCGAAGGCATGCGGCCGGCCATCTGCGATCACGGCTTGGCCCGCGCGGCCCGGATTCGATCCAAAGGCCGGCCGCCGCCCTCGGATTAAATCCGAGGGCGCACCCCATGGCGGGGTCAGTACTTCCGGTATAGCCCGATCAGCTTGCCCTGAATCTTGACCCGGTTCGGCGGCAGGATGCGGACCTCGTAGGAGGTGTTGGCCGGTTCCAGCGCGATCGAGGCGCCGCGGCGGCGGAAGCGTTTTAGCGTCGCCTCCTCTTCGTCGATCAGCGCGACCACGATGTCGCCGGTCTCCGCGGTGTCATTGCGCTGGATCAGCGCCATGTCGCCATCGAGGATGCCGGCATCGACCATGGAGTCGCCCCGCACTTCGAGCGCGTAATGCTCGCCGGTGCCAAGCATGTCGGGCGGCACGCTGATGGTGTGGCTGCGGGTCTGCAAGGCTTCGATCGGCGTGCCTGCGGCAATGCGGCCCATCACGGGCACCGCGACCGGACGTTCGCCATCTTCGGCGCTCGCGCTTCCGCCCCGAACCTTGCCGAGATTGCCTTCGATGACACTGGGCGTGAATCCGCGGCGGCTATTGCCGCTGCTGCCGCCGGCGGAAAGCTCGGGCAGCTTGATCACCTCGATGGCGCGGGCGCGATTGGGCAGGCGGCGAATGAAGCCGCGTTCCTCCAGAGCCGTGATGAGGCGGTGAATGCCCGACTTCGAGCGGAGGTCGAGCGCATCCTTCATCTCGTCGAAGGAGGGCGGCACGCCAGCCTCTTTCAGCCGTTCATTGATGAAACGCAGAAGTTCGTACTGTTTGCGCGTGAGCATCTCGAGCAGTCCCCCGGTTTTAATGGTGCCGTTGATTCCGAGACATGTTCATTCCAAGAACTTCATTCCAAGAACTTCATTCCAAGAACTTCATTCCGAGAAACTTCATTCCAAGAACTTCACTCCAAGAAACTTCACTCCAAGAACAACGGGGAGCAGAACTCCCATTTCCAGACATCCGTTGATATCAGCATTCGAAACAAATCATGAACGGACACTATATGTTCGATATGTGTTCCGCAACCACTTAATTTCAGGTGAACAGAACCAGCTTTGCCGGGAACGGCCCCGATCAGCGCCTCAGCCGGGCAGCCGCAGGATGTCGCAAGGCGAGCCGGCGCTGGCCGCGGGCGCAAACGGCGCGCGTATCACTAATGCCCGCGCCGCAGCGAGATTCCCAAGTAGCGAACTATCCTGGTGATGGACCGGCGTGGCCATCAGCGCGCCGTCGGCGCGCTCCTCAAGCCGCGCCCGCAGGTAATCCTCGCGCTCGTCATTGGCGACCACATCGCGGCCGAGCAGGGCGATCTCGCGCACATGATGGACGGCCGCGCGGCCCGAGAGCGCGCGAATCAGCGGCACCAGAAACAGGAAGGCGCAGACATAGGCCGACACCGGATTGCCCGGCAGGCCGATCACCCGCATGGCGCCTGAGCGTCCGTGCATCATCGGCTTGCCCGGCCGCATCGCGATCCGCCAGAACGCGATGGCGACGCCTTCGGCTTCCAGCGACCGCTTGACGAGGTCATGGTCGCCGACCGACGCGCCGCCGGTCGTGATCAGGATATCGGCGCCACAGCCACGGGCGCGGCGGATGCCGTCCGTGGTGGCATCCACCGTGTCGGCGGCGATGCCGAGATCGACGGTCTCGGCGCCTTCGGCCCGCGCCAGCGCGCGCAACGCATAGCCATTGGAATAGACGATCTGGCCGGGGCCTAAGGGTTCGCCCGGCATCACCAGCTCATCGCCGGTCGCCAGGATCGCGACCTTGGGTTTTCGGCGCACCGGCAGTTCCGGATAGTTCATGCCGGCGGCGAGCGAAAGATCGCGGTCGGCGAGGCGGCTTCCCTGGGCCAGCAGAATGTCGCCCTTGTTGAAGTCGACGCCTGCGGGGCGAATGTGCCGGCCGCTGGCTGCAGGTTCGGTGACGGTGATGGTGCTGCCGTCGGCGACCGTATCTTCCTGGATCACCACGGCGTCGGCGCCTTCGGGGACGACGCCGCCGGTGAAAATCCGCACCGCTTCGCCCGGACCGACCGCGCGTTCGAACGGGCGGCCCGCCGCGACCTCACCGATCACCTTCAGCCGTGCCGCGACATGAGATGCATCGGCCGCACGCAGGGCATAACCGTCCATCGCCGACATCGCCAGCGGCGGCTGGGTGCGGCGCGCGGCAACGTCGCGCGCGAGCACGCGGTGGTAGGCGGCGTCCAGCGCGACCATTTCTTCCGGAAGCGGCTCGGCGCCCGAAAGAACGGCGGCAAGTGCGTCGGCGACTGGCATTAGAGCCACTGGCTAGCTCCTAGGACCATCGCCCCGGAAGGACGAAGTATGGTGACGGTGCGGTCATCATCTAAATCCCGAGCGCGTCGAGCGCGTGGGCCACGTCGGCAGAAGATTTCACCTGAACGGCGTTGAGCCCCCGTGCCCTGGCGCCTTCGACGTTCTCGGCCATATCGTCGAAGAACAGAACCCGCGAGGCCGGCACGCCGATCGCCCCCACGACATGATCATAGGCCGCCGCATCCGGTTTCAGAAGCCCGATCGTCGACGACAGATAAAGTTCGCGGAAATGGCTGAGCACATCGGCGTAGGCGTCCGAGAAATGCGCGATGTGGGGCGGGTTGGTGTTGGAGAGCGCGTAGAGCGGCAGCCGCTCGGCGGCGCGGGCTAGCAGCGGCGCGATGCCGGGGATCTCGCCGACGAAAATCGCGTTCCATCCCTCCAGCAACTGGGCATCGGAAATTCCGACGCCAAGCTGCGCGCGCAGCTGCGCGAAATAGGCGGCGTCGCCAATCTTGCCGGATTCATACTGCTTAAGGACATCATCGGCGGCAAATCGCCCGGCGACGTCGGAATGGGCGCAGCCGGCACGGTTCGCCCAACAGGTGATCGCCTTACTGAAATCGATATCGAGCACGACGCGGCCGAGGTCGAACAGCAATGCGTCAGTGGTTTTGGGAGAAAGCGGGGTCAAGGACATTTCAGTTCAAATTCCCTGGTGGCGCTCGCGCGCGGCGCGCAGCGATGCGCCGACAAATTCGACATCCTTGATGATCCATACTTCGTCATTCCGGGGCGATGCCAACGCGTCCGCGCGAAGCGCGGCCCGATGACAGGCTCCGCATCGAACTACGATGCGCAATTGCGCATCGGAGAATCTCGAGATTCCCCGATGTGCAATTGCACATCTGAGGTCTGGTGCTAGTGCACCATCCCGGAATGACGAAGAATGGAATGGATTGCTTCGTCGCATCCGCCTTCGCCCGAAGGCGGGCTTCGGCGGACAAGAGTGCTCCTCGCAATGACGGTGCGGTTATCATCTAAATCCCGAGCGCGGCGAGCGCGTTTGACACATCGTCGGACGACTTCACCTGAACGGCATGGAGCCCCCGTGCCCGTGCAGCTTCGACATTCTCGGCGAGATCGTCGAAGAACAGAATCCGCGAGGCCGGCACGCCGATCGCTTTCACCACGTGATCATAGGCGGCCGCGTCCGGTTTCCGAAGCCCGATTGTCGAAGACAGATAGATTTCACGGAAATGGCCGAGCAGGTCGGCGTAGGTTTTCGAGAAATATTCGACATGGGGGCGATTGGTGTTGGAAAGCGCGTAGAGCGGCACGTGCCTGGCGGCACGCTCAAGCAGCGGCGCGATGCCCGGCATCTCGCCGGCGAAGATCGCGTTCCACCCCTCAAGGAACTGGTCATCGGAAATGCCGATGCCGAGCAAAGCGCGCAAGCTGTCGAAATAGGCGGCATCGCTGATCTTGCCGATCTCGTGATGCCGGTACGCCTCACCGCGCTCGAAGCGCTCGACGATGTCGGAAGGGGCGCAGCCGGCATGAGCCGCCCAACAGGCGGTCGCCTTGCTGAAATCGATGTCGAGCACGACGCGGCCGAGATCGAACAGCAATGCGTCGGCGATGCCGGGGGAGAGGGCAGGGGTCATGGCGTTCGCCAGATGCCCTCAAAGCCCCCTTGGCGTCAATACCGATACGGCTCGATGTCAAGCAGGGGGAAGGCGCTGAACACGCTTGGCGCGTTGGTTGCGGTTGCCGGATGCAAACAAGATTTGTTCAGCTCGGCGAAGGACGTCGCGCCCAACAGCCCCAATGAACGGATCACTTCATCTTCCAAGAGTTCCAGCATTCTGACAACGCCGGCCTCGCCGGCCGCCGCTAAAGCCCAGCATTGCATGCGGCCGATGCCGACGATGTCGGCGCCGGCCGCGATCGCCTTGACGACGTCGCTGCCGCGACAGAAGCCGCCGTCGACCATGATTTTGGCGCGGCCCTTCACCGCCTCGACGATCTCGGGGAGCACGTGCATGGCGCCGCGGCCGTGATCGAGCTGGCGGCCGCCGTGATTGGAGACGTAGATCCACTCGACCCCATGATCGAGCGCAATCAGCGCGTCCTCTGATGTGGCGATGCCCTTGATGACCAGCGGTATCTTGTACTTGTCCTTGATCAGTTTCACTGTGCGCCACTCCAGCCCCTTCTGGAAGTCGCCGCCGGTGGCTCGGTTGCGGCTCTCGCGCACATAGCGTTTTGCAATATCGCGTTCCCGGCGGCTGTAATGGGCGGTGTCCACCGTGAGGCAGAACGCGGCATAGCCGCCTGCAACGGCCCTTCTGACGCAGTCCTCGACAAAGGCGTCGTCGCCGCGAACATAGAGCTGAAACAGGCGCAGCGCGTCGGGGGCTGCTTCCGCGACCTTTTCCAGCCCGGGCTCGGACACCGAGCTTAACATATGGGCCGCGCCGAACCGGCCGGCCCCGCGCGCCACGCTTGCGGCGGCGCCCCTGGGATCGAATATCTCGAGCGCGCCGACCGGCGCCAGCATCACCGGCAGGCGCATCTTGCGGCCGAAGCATTCGACCGAGGCGTCGACCTTGGCGACGTTGCGCAGCACCCGCGGCCGGAACGCGATCTCGTCCAGCGCCATGCGGTTGCGGCGCATGGTGGTTTCGGTCTCGGCGGCGCCGACGATGTAGTCCCAGGCATTCTGGTTGAGGTTGGCGCGGGCTTTGCGGATGAACTCGTGAAGGTTTTGAAACTCCTCGCTGCTCGCGCCAAGCTCGACATTTCGCGCTGGCAGGATCGCTTCGTTCATCGCGTTCTCCCGAAAATTGTGATGGCCTTTGTTGCCTTCTCGCGTATCGCTTATCGGGCTTTTACGCCACCGCAAAAACGCATGGCTTGCGGGCGGGATCGGCGGGATGAGAGGATGCCTGAGCAATCCTGCGCCCCGCAGGCCGTAGGACGGGTTGAGCTCTTGCGAAACCCATCGGTTTGTTGCGCGTCGCTATGGCCGTGCTTCGAGAGTCCCGCCATCATTCGAGGTATCACCTGCGCATAGTGACGCGATGGGTATCGCGGAGTTTATCATCGGGCGCGCATTCGAGCGACCCGTTGGCTTAACCCATCCTATGGGCTTCTCAGAAAGGCTGCGGCACGAACCGTCGACGCCGTGTGCGCCGCTATCGGCGACGTTCTCCAAGCCTTCATACCCGAAGAATGCGCCAACTATCTCACAAACTCAGGCTGTCAAAGCTAATCTCATCACGCTTTAACCCGCTGTTTGCGACCGCGGCCAGGTTACAACCGTAACACGATTACCCTTACCCGAAATACGGCCATCCTCCGACTACAGGATGCTCTGCTATTCCAGGCACGGTACGGTGAGTCGGTCGAACCCCACTGGATGAACTGTCTTGATTTGAGCGGAGACGACACAACCAGATCCATCAAGAACTAGGTTGAGCGCGTCATCAGGTTGGCAGTCGCTGTAACGCAAAAGTGCAAGCTTCTCTCAACAAGAATCAAGCGGATTACAAGCATCCAGCAAGAGCGAGGGAAAGTCTTTTCGTGGCCGCTATCGTATTCGCTTGAAGAACGGCACTCAAACACGATGGGCAGCAAATTCGAAGACGTGCTGAGCGTGGTTTCTGTCGACCTCTCTTCCGCCAGGGAAGAAATCAGAACTCATCGCGTTGAGCGCATAGACTGAGTAGGACGCGCGCTCCTGCTCCGAAGCGTAGTGGTAGCAGAGGACAATCGAAATGAATGCTCCGAATGGACAAATTCAATCGGCCGAGCTGATTTTCAAACCTCTAGCGACGAAAGAGGAGTTCGACGGATACGACGAGCTCCTGAGCAGCACGTACCGGCGCGAACGAATATTTTCGAAGGCGTTCTTACCGGGATCAGATGTGAGGAGATTTGGCGTTGTGGACGAGGAGGGGCGGATCGCCGGAATCTGCGGGCTGAAAGACCTGGATGGAGATAGAGCAGAGCTCTTTTTGGCCCGAATACCAGTTGGTGTCTCCTCCAATATTCGTATCAAGGAGGTGATTAATGTAGTGATTAGGGTCGGGACTCATTAAATCCACCATACGAGGGCTGCGGCGAGGCAGACAGAGGCCAGATAGTTTCGTGCCAGCCGATCGTAGCGCGTTGCGATGCGCCTGAAGTCTTTCAACCTGTTGAACGCACTCTCGATGCGCCAGCGCAGCTTGTAGAGGCGCTTGCTGAAACTAAACGGCTGCTTCCTGTTGCTGCGGTTGGGAATGATGGGCTTTGTTCCGCGTTCATCCAGTTCCTCGCGTAATTCGGCGCTGTCGTAGGCTTTGTCGCCGAGCATGCGTTTCGACGGCTTCACGCGACGGATGAGGCGCTGCGCGACCGGACAATCGTGCGCTTCACCCCCGGTCAACAGAATGGCGATAAGTCGCCCTTTAGCATCTGCGAGTGCGTGGATCTTCGTGTTGCGCCCTCCGCGCGAGCGGCCAACAGCCTGCTTTTGCTCCCCCCTTTTCCGCCCGCCGCCGAGCGGTGCGCTTTGACGTGCGTGGAATCGATCATCTGCGTGTCAGCAGATCGCCCGTTCACGGCAAGCTCCCGGAACAGGTTTTCCCAAATGCCGCGTCGCGCCCAGCGCACGAAGCGGTTATAGACCGTCGTCGGTGGACCATAGACTTCCGGACAATCGCACCAACGACAGCCGCTCTTGAGCACATGCACGATCCCGCTGATGACGCGCCGGTCGTCCGCCCGCTCCACGCCACGCACGTCCGTCGGCAAATGCGGCTCGATCCGCGCCCATTGTTTGTCGCTCAGCCAGAACAGATTCCTGCTCATCAATCCTTCCCCCAATACGAATCAGTATCGTATTGTTGACGCGCAAGGATTAATGAGTTCTGACCCTAATTATCGCGACCTTGGCCTTCAGTTACTCCCTGCGCTCCCGCTGCAATTGCTCCAGTTGAATCAATGCAGCCGAAATACGCCATCGACGGCGTGCAGTTCGGCGGGCCTGATGAGTTTCGAATGCGCGACGGTGACTGCGA
>Ga0210408_10003120_pt1 | contig 15500 bp, 11 predicted proteins | sample IncBWH4MmetaG_FD_155471 | JGI IMG/M metagenome (GOLD analysis project Ga0210408, IMG submission 155471) | Forest soil microbial communities from Barre Woods Harvard Forest LTER site, Petersham, Massachusetts, United States - Inc-BW-H-4-M | ecosystem: Environmental > Terrestrial > Soil >...
AGGACGATCCACGCACAGATCTCCTCGCCAAACCTGTCGTCGGGGACGCCGACCACTTGGACGTCACGGACCGATGGATGGCGATAAAGGAATTCCTCGATCTCCCGTGGCGAGATGTTCTCGCCTCCCCTGATCACGATGTCCTTGCTGCGCCCGATGATGCGGCAATAGCCCTGTTCGTCGAGAACGGCGAGGTCACCCGTGTGCATCCAGCCCGCTGCATCCAGGACTTCGCGCGTCTTGGCTTCTTCTCCCCAATACCCGAGCATGACGGAATAGCCGCGGGTGCACAGTTGCCCGGCCTGCCCGAGCGGCGTGACACGGTCCGAGTCGTCCACGATCTTGACTTCGAGATGCGGCATGATCCGGCCGACGGTGGACACCCTCACATCCACGGGGTCGCTAATTCGCGTTTGGAAACTCACCGGACTGGTTTCGGTCATGCCATAGGCGATGGTCACCTCGGCCATGTTCATGTCCCGAATGACAGCCCTCATCACTTCCACAGGACAAGGTGCGCCGGCCATGATCCCGCCGCGCAGCGATTTCAGGTCGAAATCGGCGAACGTGTCCTCCCCCAGGATGGCAATGAACATGGTCGGCACGCCATAGAGGTGGGTACACCGCTCCGCCGCAATTGCTTGCAGAACCCAAAGCGGCTCGAAGCCTTCGCCGGGGAACACCATGGTGGCCGCTTGCGTCAGGCAGGCCAGTACCCCCATCACCATGCCGAAACAGTGGTAGAGCGGAACCGGAAGGCAGACGCGATCCTCCGGCCTGATCCCGGTCACGACGCCCACCTGCAAGCCGTTGTTCAGCAGGTTGTGGTGGGTCAGGGTCACGCCTTTCGGGAGTCCCGTGGTGCCGCTGGTGAACTGGATGTTGACCGGCGCATCGACATCCAACTTGAGGGCGGACAGACGCTCGAAGCCGGATGAGCGGCCAAGGGCGATGACGTCGCTGTAGCGCAAGCAATCGCAGCCTTGCGCGTCGTCGAACACGATCAGGCGGCGCAGCTCCGGCAGCCGCTCGCCGATGACGGGCTTGCGGCTGTGAATCAGATCTGGAACGAGCTCCGCCGCCATGGCTGGATAGTTGCTGGACTTGAACTGGAAGGCTGTCACCAGCACCTTGCACCCGGCGACCCGCAGGACATGTTCCAGTTCCGCGACGCGATAGGCCGGATTGATGTTGACCAGAATCAGTCCAGCCTTGGCCGCGGCGAACTGAACGGCCACCCATTCTGCGCGGTTCGGGGACCAGATTCCGAGCCTGTCCCCTGGCTCCAGGCCCAGGGCGAGGAGCCCGGCGGCGAACGCATCTGCCTGAGCCTTTAGCTCGGCGTATGTCCAACGGACTCCTTGCTGGACGCAAACCAGCGCTTCACGGCCGCCTTTTTGCGCTGCGACGTCGTCGAGAAAGGCAGCAATCGTCGCCGCAACGAGCGGCGGTCCGGCGCTGCCATGGACGTAACTGAGGGCTTCCACCGCACAGCCTCCGCACCTGTTGAGGCATAAATCCTAGGCGGCATCCGTTGGCGGTTCTTGATGGCGACGCGCATGCTTGGACTCGATGTCTGGGTTATGAGAGACGAGGCCGGGCGACGCATTCCCCACAAGTGGAACCGCGGTGCGGCTGCCGGGCAGCGACGTTGACAGCGAATTCCCCGCATCGGATGATCCTGTGGATCAATGAGTCGCTGGTCGGCCCCGGGGATCCGCTCCTGTCCATCCCCGTGGCACCGCGCCGGGAGGAGGCGGTGGATCGATCCGACGCTCACTCGAGCGGCTTGCACAATGTCGTCACCCTGCGGGCCGTGAGGCACGTGTGGAGCGGCATCGACGTGCACGACATCCGCATCAAGGCCCTTCCAGGCCGATCGTGGCACCCCCTCAATTGCGACCGACCGGTTTTGTCGATCGTCGTCAACGAGCTGCACGGGCAATGCGAGGCGCGCCTGGACTTGAGCGCACGCAACGCGCCGCGGCAATCGGGTCGGCAAAGACCGGTCGGCCATATCAGCTTGATACCCGCCGGCGTGCCTGCCTGGGGCTATTCCGATGGCATCGATCAGGTCGAGGAGGTCCGGGTCGTTCTGGATGTCGACCGTATGAAGGAGATCATGGGCGAGGAGTTTACCTCTGCGCCGCTTCAGGAGCCGCGCCTGGTTTTCAACGACGAGAGCCTCCAGGCTCTCGCCCGTCTCCTCATGACCAACGAGGACACCGCAGAATGGTCCTCACTGTTTGGCGAGAGCCTCGTCGCCGCGATGGTCGCTCGCCTGTCCAACCTCGATCCCGTGCCGCGGCGAAATCACCGCCGCCTCGGCCTCTCTACGCGCCAGCTGTCCGCGGTCACGGACTTTATCCGCGACAATATCGCGAGTCCGATCCGGCTGTCTGAATTGGCGAGCCTGGCAGACCTGTCGCCTTCGCAGTTCGGCCGAGCCTTCAAGATCTCCACCGGCACGACGCCCCATCTGTGGCATTTGGATGCCCGGATCGAGAGTGCCAAGCGATTGCTCGCAGACCGCAGCAACAGCCTAGCCGAGATCGCGCTGGATACCGGCTTTTCCGAGCAAAGCCATTTTACTCGAGCCTTCCGCGTCGTCACCGGCATTCCACCCGGTGCATGGCGGCGCGATTTGACCAGCTGATTCGGGCCCCGCGGCCGCGGTCCCATTCGCAGCGGGAAACGTCAAGCCTCACGCGGTGAAGGTGCGCAACACTCCCCGAACGTCCGGCCGCCGGACGATCGGGAGTGTTCAGAATGATTGAAGAGCGCGACCTTCGGGTGCGCATGCGTGACGGGGTCCGTCTCGCGATCGACGTATACCGCCCAGACGGCAAGGGGCCGTTTCCGGTTCTCTATGCCGCCGCCCTGCACAACAAGGACATGCAAGGCCCGGACATGGCCGATGTCCTGGCGCCTCAGCCGGCGAACGCCCCCCTGTGGTTCGGGCCCATCGAGGCGGGCGACACGCGCCGCTTCATCGCCAACGGCTATGTCCATGTGATCGCGCAGCCGCGCGGCTCGGCCAAATCCGAGGGCCACTATGGCAATCAAAATACCGACCATTACGATCTGATCGAGTGGATCAGCCAGCGGCCGTGGTGCGACGGCAATGTCGGCATGGTCGGGATCTCCGGTTACGCGGGCGAGCAGTGGCGCGCCGCGGCGCAAGGACACCCGGCGCTCAAAGCGATCTTCCCATACGACGCGTGCAGCGCCTACGGGGGCATGTTCGGTTTCCGCGACTTTTATCCGGGCGGCGTCCTACACACGTTTCCCTATCTGCTCGACGTGTTCAGCACCGTGCACGAACACCGCGACATCCCCGGAGAGCTTCCGCCGGCAGAGGAAGAATTGTTCGCCACGGCCATGGCGAACCCCGATTTCAAGATGTACGCGAACCTCTACAACATCCTCACTCAGAAGGGGAAGCGCACCTTCATTATGTACCATTCGATGGTGGCACCCTGGGAGCCCGAGGGGACCGTCGAGGCCGCCGAGGGAATCTTCAGGAAGATCAAGATCCCATTTTATACGGGATCGGGCGCCTATGCTTATACCTACAAGCTGCACTGGCTCGGGGCGCAGCATTACTTTCAGAATGTGAAGAATGCCCCGCGCAAGCTCCTCTTCACGGGCCCGGCGCATCTGGAGCGGCCGTTCCATCAATACCACGACGAAATCATCCGCTGGTACGACCACTGGCTGAAAGGCGTCGAGAACGAAATCATGGACGAGCCGCCCGTGCGCTATTGGCTCATGGGCACCAACGAGTGGCGAACCGGCGCCGACTGGCCACTCCCTGAGACGCAGTGGCGGAAGCTGTATCTCAGTAACTGGGAGCGGCTGACGCCGAACCCGCCTCATCCAGCCGGCGAAACCGGACGGGCCGCCCGCGAGCCGGATGTCTTCACACAAATGCCGCTCAAGAAGACGATGAAGGTCGAGCGGCTGCGGTACATGACCGAACCGTTTGCAAAAGATCTGACGGTCGTGGGGCCTATCAGTCTGACCTTGTACGCGGCCATCGATAAGGTGAACACCAACTGGATCGTGATCCTCAAGGACATTGGACCAGACGTGTCCGTCGTCACCGCCCGCCAAGGCGAAAGGACCGTGCCGGCAAACCTGCCGGAACGCGAGTTGACCCGCGGATGGTTGAAGGCTTCATACCGGGCGCTAGACCCGACGCGCTCCAAGCCCGGTCAGCCTTTCCACAAGCTGACCCGCAACTCCATCAAGCCGGTCCAGCCCGGTGAGATCCTCGAATATCAAATCCAGATCCTGGCGACGGCCAATCAGTTCAAAGCGGGCCATCGGCTTTGCCTCGAAATCACCGCCATGGACGTTCCCACCGGCACCGGCGCCATGACGGATGTCGAATACATCCCCTATCACGTCTGCCGAAGCGAGACCGTGACGCACAGCATCTACCATGACGCAGAGCATCCCTCGCATCTGCTGGTCCCGGTGATCCCCTGATCCAATCACACCGCAGCTGAAAGGAATTGCAGAGCATGAAGACCATTCGGTTCGAACGACAAAACGCCCTCGGACGCATTGTGCTCGCCAATCCGCCGTACAACCGCCTTGACCTCAATTTTTCGGAATATCTTCGGCAGGCCGTCCATGACGCCAGTGAAAGCGATATCCGTGTTCTGGTGATCCAGGCTGAAGGACCTCACTTCAGCTTCGGCGGCGAGGTGCGAGAGTGGCCCGGCAAGGACCTCAATTGGTTCCGCACCTTTGTCGCGGAAGTCAATCTGTCCTATCGCGCGATCGAGGCGCTGAGAGTGCCCACCATCGCGGCAGTCCAGGGAGTCGCGTTTGGCGGCGGTTTCGAACTTGCTCTTGCTTGCGACTTCATTGTCGCCGCGGAAAACGCCGTCTTCCGTTGCGTGGAGGTGACGACGGGAATGCTGCCAATTGCAGGCGCGCTGCAGCGCCTCGCCGAGCGCGTCGGTCGGGGACGGGCATCGCGCTTCTCCATGCTTGGAGAACCGATTCCCGGCTCTATGGCAGGCCAGCTTGGGATCGCGACGCACGTCGTGCCAGAGGCCCAGCTCGCGCAGTCCGTGGAGGCGTTGGCCCAGAAACTGGCGGTCGGGCCGACAAAGTCATACGCCGCGACCCGAACACTTCTGAAGGCCTGGTCGGCGGGCGGCGTGCCGGCAGCCGACGCCATGATGCTCGACATCACCATGGATCTCTTCAATACAGAGGATTGCACGCGCGGCTTTTTGAATACGGCAGAGGCGTTCGATCGCGACATTGAGCCGCCGGACATGGTCTTCAACAATCGTTGAAGCGCACCCGGAGAGGATCGAAGGGATGGCAGCGGCGAGCACCGGTAGGTGCGGGCCGGTCCGGTAAGGCTGAAGGGTCTCCGCATGGACGAGACGCAAGTCATCATCGTCGGGGGCGGCCCGGTCGGGCTCACGCTTGCGGTGGACCTTGGCCAGCGCGGCATCCGGTGCGTCCTCCTCGAGCAGAAGCCCGAGCCGCAGTTCCTGCCGAAGATGGAGCGCTGCAACGCGCGCACGATGGAGCTCTATCGCCGGATTGGTCTCGCCGGCGATATCCGGGCGGCCGGCCTCTCGGCCGATGTGCCGATGGACGTCTTCATCATCCTGTCCATGACCCGGCCGCCGCTCCTGCAGCTGAACTACCCCTCAGTCGAGGAAGCGCGACGGCGGATCCGGGAGGTCAACGACGGCACGCTGCCGCTCGAGCCCTATCAGCTCATCTCGCAATACACGCTGGAGCCGCTGCTGAAGGCGGCCGCCGAGCGGCTTCCCGAAGTGGGCGTGCGCTACAGCACCGAGTTCCTGGAGTTTGCCGAGGAGGAAGCGGCGGTCATCGCCACGATCCGGCAAGCGGATGGCACCGCCGCGCGCCTCCGCAGCGACTATCTGGTCGGCTGCGACGGTGGCGGCAGCCGCGTGCGCAAGCAACTGGGCATCCGCATGCGTGGCGAGGGCGATATCGCGCGGTTCCGGCAAGGCCTCTACCGCTGCGAGGAGCTCTTCGATCGGCTGCCGCTCGGCGACGGGCCCGGCCGCGGCCGGCACTATCTGGTCGCTGACGAACACGCGACCTTCCTCATCATGCAGGATTCGAAGCGCTACTGGACACTGCATGCCGCTGTCGAGACGGATTGGGAGATGCGGCGGCAGTTCGAGCAGACCGTCGGCGTGCCGGTGCACTACGAGATGGTCTATTGCGGCGAGTGGCGCCAGAACCTTCTGCTCGCCGACAACTATCGCGCGGGCCGGGTCTTCCTCGCCGGCGATGCCGTCCATCTCGTCATCCCGGCCGGCGGCCTTGGCATGAACACGGGCGTGGGCGACGCTGTCGACCTGTCGTGGAAGCTGGCAGCGACGCTGGCGGGCTGGGGCGGCCCGGAGCTGCTCCGCTCCTATGAGATCGAGCGCCGCCAGGTGGGCGAACGCAATATTGGCGCCTCGCGCCATGCCGCAGAGGGTTATCGGAACTGGCGCCGGGCGCGCTGCCCGGAGATCGGCGACGACACGCCCGTCGGTGCCGCCGCGCGCGACCGCCTGGCCGCGACGGCTGACCGCGAGCAACGCAAGGTCAACGAGATGAACGGGGCGGAACTCGGCTACCGCTATGTCGACTCGCCGATCATCGATAATGTGCCCGGTGGCCCCGAACATCTGTTCCGCGACTATCGGCCGACGACTTGGCCGGGGGCGCGCCTCCCTCATGTCTGGCTCGCCGACGGGGCGCCGATCCAGGACCACATCCCGACGACGGCCTATACGCTGCTCCGCCTCAACGGCCGCGGTGGCACCGACGCGCTCGAGGCCGCGTTCCGCGCCCGGGGCGCGCCGCTCGCGGTCCTCGACGTCGCGAGCGATGCGGCGCGCGCCGTCTATGAGCGCGACCTGCTGCTGCTCCGGCCGGACATGCATGTGGTCTGGCGAGGCGACAGGCCGCCGGACGAGCCTTTGACCCTCGCCGCCACAGCGACCGGACACGGCAGCTGACCCGCGAGGTCCTGGGAGCGGCCGCCCCAACGATCACTGGCGCAAGGGCTCAGCCGAGCCGGCGCCGGGCCTCGATCGAGCTTTACACAGGAGCCTTACCGATGAAGAACAAGATCGCGCTCGAGGAACATTTCGCGATCGACCTCACGATCGATCACTCGAAGATCTACGCCCCGCCGGCGGTCTGGGAGAAGCTGAAGGCGAACCTGCTCGACATCGAGCATCAGCGGCTGGAGCGGATGGAGGAGGGCGGCACGGCCTTCTCGATCCTGTCGCTCAATTCGCCCGGCATTCAGGGCCTCCCCGATGCGCGCGAGGCGCTCGACACGGCCAAGCGCGCCAACGACGTGTTGGCCGAGTATATCGCGCGGCACCCGACCCGGCTCGGCGGCTTCGCGGCCCTGCCCATGCAGGATCCCGACGCAGCGGCACGCGAGCTCGAGCGCTGCGTCGAGGATTTCGGCTTCCACGGCTTTATGGTGAACGGCTTCTCGCAAGTCGGCCAGGCCGAGAACGTCGACTATTACGACGCACCGCACTTCGCTGATTTCTGGAAGAGCGCCGCCGCGCTCGGCAAGCCATTCTATCTGCACCCCCGCGATCCGCTGCCGAGCCGGGAGCCGATCTATGACGGCTTTCCCTGGTTGACCGCAGCAACCTGGGCCTTCGCGGTGGAGACTAGCATCCACGCGCTACGTCTGATGTCCTCGGGGCTGTTCGACCGCAATCCCGGCCTGCAGATGATCCTCGGTCATCTCGGCGAGGGCATCCCGTTCAACATCTGGCGGGTCGACCACATCGTACGCAAGGCGCCACGCGGCATCCCGTGTCGCCGCGAGATCGGCGACTACCTGCGCGAGAACGTCTACATCACGACCAGCGGCAATTTCCGCACCCCGTCGCTGCTCTCGACGATGCTCGAAGTCGGCAGCGACCGGATCATGTACTCGGTCGACTATCCCTTCGAGACCCATGCGGACGCGTCCCGCTGGTTCGACCATTGCGAGATCAGCGAAGCGGACCGGAAGAAGATCGGGCGCGAGAACGCGCGCCGCCTGTTCGGCCTATCCTGAGCTGACATGGGTTCCATGGCCCAAGATCCCGCGATCACCAGGGCAGCCGAGGGGTCGGCCGTCGAGCCGGGCAGTGGCGACGGGACAACTGTGCTCGACCTCGCGAGCGTAATCGACGCGCGCCCGCTCAGCCGATTTCAGGTGTGGATCCTAGTGCTGATCGGCTGCTCGGTCACTATGGATGGCTTCGACCTCCAAGCGATGGGATTCGTAGCACCGGCGCTCATGCGCGCTTGGGAGATCGACCTCCCCGCCCTCGGGCCGATCTTCGGCGCCGGCCTCTTCGGCATGCTGGTCGGCTCCCTCGGGCTGAGCGTGCTGGCCGATCGGTTCGGCCGGCGGCCCGTGCTGATCGGCGCCACGATGATCTTCGGCTCATGCATGCTCGCGACGGCAATGACCCGCTCCGTCCCGGAGATGATAGTGCTGCGCCTCCTGACGGGACTCGGCATCGGCGGCGTCATGGCTAACGCCGTGGCGCTCGCGACCGAATACAGTCCGAAACGCCGCCGCGCCTCGTTGCTGATGCTCATCTCCTGCGGCTTCACCGGCGGCGCCATCCTGGGCGGCGTGGTTTCAGCGGCGCTCATCCCGCTGAGCGGCTGGCAATCGGTATTTGTTGTCGGCGGGCTGCTGCCGCTCGCGATCGCCGTCGCGATGTACCGGTATCTGCCGGAGTCTCTGCCCTTCCTGGCGGCGCGATCGCAGCACCGGGATCGCCTGGAACACTGGCTGCACCACATCGCGCCCGATATCCGGCTCGACCATAAGACCCCTCTTGCGCTGCCGGAGCACTCGCCAGCGGGCGTTCCGGTCGCCGAGCTGCTGCAAGGCGGCAGGGCGCCGGTTTCGCTCCTGCTGTGGAGCGTGAGTTTCGCGAACCTGCTCAACCTGTTCTTCCTGGCGAACTGGCTGCCGACCCTCTCGGCGACCATGGGCTACAGCCCCTCGGCGGCGGTGCTGGCCGGCACGACCTTACAGCTGGGCGGGTTCGTCGGCGCGATCGTCATGGGGCCCCTGATCGACCGCTTCGGCTTCTACCGCGTGCTGGTTCCGGCGTTCCTCGCCGCTGCCGTGGCCATTGTCGTTCTGGGGCGGCCCGAGCTGCCGCCGCCGCTGCTGTTCGGCGCGGTGCTGGTGACCGGCGCCTTTATTGTGGGCGCGCAGCCGGCCATCAACGTACTCGCCGCGACGCTCTACCCGACCGCACTACGCGCGACCGGCGTAGGCTGGACCTTGGGTGTCGGACGTGTGGGCTCGATCGTCGGACCCGTGGCCGCAGCACAGCTCTTGGCGCTCCATTGGTCGCTCGAGACCCTGTTCGTCGCGGCGGCGGTTCCGGCCGCGTTCTCTTCCGTACTGCTGTTGTCGCTCTGGCGGGTTGCCGACTGGCGGGGCGCGCCTAGCGTAGCGAGCTAGAGAAGCACGACACCTTGGTTTGCGGCCGGTCGCCCCCGCTGCGGCTCAGGTCCGGCTGTGCAGCCATGCGGTCGGCGTCAGCCCGACCACTTTCAGGAACGCGCGCGAGAAATGACTCTGGTCCGCGAAGCCGCAAAGGGTCGCGACCTCGGTGAGACTTTCGTTCGGGTGGTCCATCAACAGCCGTTGCGCGTTGCGAACGCGATAATCCATCTGCCACAGTCGGACGGACATACCGGTCGCATCCCGAAATGCGCTGCCAAATCGCGCGGGAGGCATTCGAGCGATCTCCGCCAGAATCCCAACGGTGATGGGCTCCCCCAGATTATCGCGGATGTACCGCGAGATCGCGTCCCAGGTGGTGCCGGTCAAGGCAGCGGTTCTCGATGGCTCACGGGCACTGTCTGCCATCTCGAGCACGGCCGCAAACAACGCCTTCGAAAGGGAGAGGATGAACGCCGTCGCGTCGCCCCGAATACGACCGCCATCCAAAAGCGCCGCGCACGTTCTGATCCGTTCGTTCCGGAACATGTAGCGACTTCGCCAGCCTCTGGCGGCGGCGATGTGCTCGGACGTCAGGTAGTCCGCGTCGGCCGTGTGGAATGCGAAACAGCACAGACGGGCTTTGCGCATCTCTGCCGCGTGGATCGCAACTCGCGAGCCGGGTACCGCGAATGCTAACGCGCCTGATCCGAAGTATTCGCCGTCCACGGGTTGATCGGGCTTCGCCCTGAACTCACATCGTCCGCCGATCTCCGTCGCCATCATGCAGAGTGTCGGCGCCTCGACCTCCAAGGTCAGCGAGCCGGGCTCCGTCAGCCAGCGCACCTCGCAGGCAACCTCCTCGACGCCGAATTCGGCCCAGCTCCGTTGGTCGGTAATGGCAACCCCGTGTTTCCCACGGATCATTGGGCAGCTGTGGGGTGGAGGACATTGTAGAAGCGCCGACCGAGCGTCCTCCGACGACCTATGACGTGTCCCACGCCGAGAACGGTCGGATTGTAGCGCATGGCCATCATCAGTGATGTCCAATGACGTTTGGCCATGCCGTCATTCTCCTTGACGTATGGCGGCGAGGACCGTGCCCTCGGTGACTTGGTCGCCAACCTTGATTTTCACCGTCTCGACAACGCCGTCGAATGGTGCCGATAAAACGAGTTCCATCTTCATGGCTTCCATGACGATGAGCTTCTGTCCCTTGCTGACACCTGATCCCGGAACCGTGGATACAAGCACGATGCGCCCCGGCATCGGCGCGAGCAGTGCGCCGTTCCCGGTCGCGCCGTCGCCCGATTGTCCGGCAACCGGCGGGCCGAACGCCCAGGCCTCGCCTTCGAGGAAGAGCACCCGTGAGTCGCCGATAACCGCAACCGAAGAAGCGGCCGGAGCCGGAGCTGTTTGGTAGACCCGCCCCCCGACTGTGACGAAAACCTGGTCGTCGGGGGGTGCGTTGATCCGGAATCCTCGCAGCGCGGTCCAAGGGTCCGAGGACATCGCAGGTAGGAGCGCCGCGGCGGCCGACGCGATGACTTCGGTTCTTGGTTCAGCGCCGGGGATCAGCCGTGGCGAGTGCCGCTCGATGAAACCCGTGTCGACCACACCGGCGATGAAATCCGGGTCGGCGGCAGCACGAGACAGGAATCCCGCATTGGTATGTACCGGCCAGATCTCTACCTGGCCGCACGCTTCGGCCAACTTGGCCGCAGCCTGCCGACGCGTTGGTCCGTGAACGATGAGCTTGGCGATCATCGGATCATAAAAGGGCGTGATCTGGCAGCCTAATTCGACACCACTGTCGACGCGTATCCCGGATGGCAGTCGCAGATGATGCAGTGGTCCCGTCGAAGGGAGGAATCCCATCGCAGGGTTCTCGGCGTATAGCCGCGCCTCCATCGCCCAACCCGAGATGCGGAGATCCGCTTGTTTGACCGGGAGCGGCTCGCCACCGGCAACTCTCAGCTGCCATTCGACCAAGTCCTGCCCCGTGATTGCTTCGGTGACCGGGTGCTCGACTTGAAGCCGCGTGTTCATCTCCATGAACCATATTCGGTCGGCGCGCAGCCTCTCCCCCGCGTCGGCAATGAACTCGATGGTCCCAGCGCCGACGTAGTCGACCGCCCGCGCCGCCTTGACTGCCGCCTGGCAGACCGCTGCGCGGGTTTCGGTGTCCATACCGGGCGCCGGCGCCTCCTCGATCACCTTTTGATGCCGGCGCTGAAGCGAGCAGTCGCGCTCGAACAGGTGTACGACGTTGCCATACCGGTCACCGAACACCTGCACTTCGATGTGCCGAGGGCCCAGGATGTATTTCTCGATCAGGACCCGCTCGTCACCAAACGAGGAAGCGGCCTCCCGCTGGCAGCTGACCAGCGCGTCTGCGAAGTCCTGTGCCACGTCGACACGCCGCATCCCTTTGCCGCCGCCGCCCGCGACGGCCTTTATCAGAACCGGATAGCCGATGCGGTCGGCCTCGGCCTTGAGCTTCGAGGGTGACTGGTCTTCGCCCATGTATCCGGGTGTTACCGGCACTCCAGCCGCGACCATCAGCCTCTTCGCGGCATCTTTGAGTCCCATTGCACGGATCGCCCTCGGTGGTGCACCAATCCAGGTGAGGCCGGCGGCCTCAACGGCCTCTGCAAAGTCGGCGTTCTCGGAGAGGAAGCCGTAGCCGGGATGGATGGCCTGCGCTTTTGACGCCAGCGCTACCTCTATGATGCGGTCTGATTTCAGATAGCTTTCGCGAGCCGCCGGCGGGCCAATACAATGAACCTCGTTGGCTTCGCGCACGAAAGGCATGCCAACATCCGCCTCGGAATAGATGCCGACAGTGGCCACGCCGAGACGGTCCGCGGTCCGGATGATCCGGCGTGCAATCTCGCCGCGATTGGCTATCAAGATCTTTTCAAACACGGCCCTTACATCCGGAAAACGCCGAAGCGCGGCTGCCGTGGGATCGGTGCGTTCAGCGTGGCCGCGAAGGCAAGGCCAAGCACATCGCGCGTCTGGAGCGGATCGATGATCCCGTCGTCCCAGAGTCTCGCGGTGGCAAAATAGGGGTTACCTTCATCCTCGTATTTCTGCCGGATCGGCGCCTTGAAAGCCTCCATCTCCTCCGAGGTCCAGCTCCCGGCATCGCGGTGGACCGTCGCCAGGACGGACGCGGCCTGTTCGCCGCCCATCACCGAAATGCGCGCATTGGGCCAGGTGAATAAAAAGCGGGGACCATAAGCCCGCCCGCACATGCCGTAGTTGCCGGCGCCGAAACTCCCGCCGATGAGTACGGTGATTTTGGGCACCGTTGCAGTCGCCACTGCGGTGACGAGTTTTGCACCGTGCTTGGCGATGCCCTCGGCCTCGTACTTGCCCCCAACCATGAACCCCGAGATATTCTGCAGGAACAAAAGAGGAGTCCGGCGGAAACAGGCGAGTTCGATGAAATGAGCGCCTTTGACCGCACTCTCGGAGAACAGTACGCCGTTGTTGGCAAGGATCGCGACGGGGATGCCCCAGATGCGCGCGAAGCCGCAGACGAGGGTGCTGCCATAGCGCGGCTTGAATTCGTGGAGCGCCGATCCGTCAACAACGCGGCCAATGACCTCGTGGACATCATAAGGCGCGCGGACGTCCATCGGCACGATGCCGTAAAGCTCTTGCGGATCGAGCTTAGGCGGCTCAGGTGGCAGGAACTCGACCTCCGGCGTTTTCGGCTGATTGAGGGTCGCCACGATCTCGCGCACGATCAGGAGCGCGTGCGTGTCGTTCTCGGCGACGTGGTCGACGACGCCCGATTTGCGCCCGTGCGTTTCGGCACCGCCCAACTCCTCCGCGGAGATCACCTCGCCCGTTGCCGCCTTCACCAACGGCGGCCCACCGAGGAAAATTGTTCCTTGATCGCGCACGATCACCGTTTCGTCCGACATCGCCGGCACGTAAGCGCCGCCGGCGGTGCAGGAGCCCATGACACAGGCGATCTGCGCTATGCCCTCGGCCGACATCTGCGCCTGGTTGTAAAAGATCCGGCCGAAATGCTCTCGGTCCGGGAACACCTCGGACTGGTGCGGCAAGTTGGCGCCGCCTGAATCGACAAGGTAGATGCAAGGCAGCCGGTTCTCGCGCGCGATCTCCTGTGCCCGGAGATGCTTCTTCACTGTCATCGGGAAGTAAGCGCCGCCCTTCACCGTCGGGTCGTTGGCAACGATCATCGCCTCGCGACTGGACACCCGCCCGATCCCGACGATCGCTCCGGCGCCAGGTGCCTCATCGTCGTACATTCCATTTGCAGCCAAGGCGCCTATCTCCAGAAAAGGCGAGCCAGGATCCAATAGCCGACACACGCGATCACGCGGCAGCAGCTTGCCTCGCTCGACATGCCGCTCGCGATGGCTTGCCGGGCCACCTCGGGCCGCCGCGGCGATCGTGGAGCGTAGCTCGGCTGCCAGAGACCGGTTGTGCGCGTCGTTGATGCGGAAGGTCTCGTTCGTCCGCTCGATTGTCGTTGGGAGAAGCACGGTGAATTGCCTGCAACGCGTCGCGAGTCAGCCGGGATGGCGTTCGAAGCCAGTCGGGTGCGGCCGGAAGCACTGCGAGAGTGCCTCGAGAGCGTGATCGAACGCGTTGCCGCAGCAGCTCATGCGGGGCGGCCGAGCAACCGTTCCGCATTCCGTCGATAGACATCGGGCCGCGAGAATTCGGCGACGGAAAGCTCATCGAGCACTTGATTGAAATTGGTGATGGCGGGAACCGGGGCCATCGGGAAATCGGTTCCAAACAGCACATGGTCGGGGCGCGCGACCTGCATGAGGGCGGAGATCGTCGAAACACCCGCCGACAGCGCCGTATCGTAGTAGAAGGACGCAAAGGCTGCGTTCACGTCGCCGACGCGCTCCGCCACGCCCGGCATCATTGAAACGGACAGCGACACCCGCGGGACCAGGTAGGGCAGCGTGCCGCCCGCATGCGCAAGGATGAAGCGGATGTCGGCAAATCGCCTCAGCGTTCCCGAGATGATGAGGCTCGTTGCCGTTCGCGTGGTTTCGAACGGGAATTCGAGCACGGAGGCCGGCGCCAGCTTCGGGAGGGCATAGGCGGGATCATTGGGATGGATGAAAGCGACCGTCTTGCGCCGGTTGAGCTCCTCGAGCAGCGGCGCGAAGTGCTCGTCACCGAGGTATTTGCCGCCATAGCTCGCGAAGATGATGAAGCCCTCCGCCTCCAGGGTGTCGAGGCTGTATGCGACCTCGCTCAGGCTCGCATCGATATCGGGGAGAGGAAGGCTGGCGAATGAGCCGAACCGTCCGGGGTAACGCTGGCGCAGCTCGGCGGCGGCGTCATTGCATTTCCTCAGAAGAGTCGGCGCGTCGGGAATCGGCGGTCCGGACGAAACCGACAGTATCCCTTCGCTTATGCCATGGGCATCCATCACCGCGATCGCGCGCTCGGGCGACCATTCGGGCGCTTTCTGGTTCGGCATTTGTCGGGCCAGCGTGTCGAGCCCGACGCCATCGACATAGGGCTTCGGGAAAAAGTGCTGGTGGGTATCGATCTTGCCTGAGGTCATCGGCTTTGCGCCGCGATCGGATGCCGCGCCGGCCTGAGCCAATCCGCGTGCCGGGTGGGCAAGCTCGGTGATGGCGCCGAGTCCTGCAGCGCCCGCGCCGACAATGACTGTCCGCCGGTTGACCATTGCGGAGTTGCGATCAATTGACGCCATGACATGCTTCGCTCCTGAGCCACTGGGAACCAAGATCTGCCTAGGCCGGCTTCGTGCCCCGCCCGAGCAAAGAGACCATGACCCGGCGCAGCTCGGGGGTCGGGTCGCTCGGCAATCCCCAGCTTCTCCAGGCAACGAAACGGTCGGGGCGCGCAAAGCCGATGACCTCAGGCAAGATCGATACCCACCAGCACTTTTTCCCGAAGCCCTATGTCGATGGCGTCGGGCTCGACACGCTGGCCCGGCAAATGCCGAACCAGAAAGCGCCCGAATGGT
>Ga0210408_10003121_pt1 | contig 15500 bp, 9 predicted proteins | sample IncBWH4MmetaG_FD_155471 | JGI IMG/M metagenome (GOLD analysis project Ga0210408, IMG submission 155471) | Forest soil microbial communities from Barre Woods Harvard Forest LTER site, Petersham, Massachusetts, United States - Inc-BW-H-4-M | ecosystem: Environmental > Terrestrial > Soil >...
CGAACGCGCGGACGTTTGCGGAATTCGAGCCGAGCGCCGCGTTGCCGCTGGAGCTGCCGCCGCCGCCATAGGCCGAGCCCCAGACGCTCCAGTGCGGATCGAACAAATCGTTGCGCGCCGCATCCGCCTTGGCTGGCATTTTGGCGAGCGCATCGCGCGCGGCGTTCTGCTTCTTCGCGGCATAAGCGAGCGAGCCCTCGGCCTCCTCGGCATAGCCTTGCGCACCCGGAGGCGTAACGCCGCCGTCGCGGCCCGCAAGGAACGGATCGGTCAACAATCCCAGGAACAGGTTCATCGCGGCAAACGTCGCCTGCTGCGTTCCGGTTGCGAGCTCGCCGGAGGCTTGGGTCAGGTTCTGCGGGATATTGCCGTTGAAGATCGCACCGAGGCCATTGGTGCTTCCCGTGGTGTTGAAGGCGAAGTCGAGCGCGTTAGCCACATTGTGCTGGTTGACGTTCAGTCCCGGCAACTGAGCGAGCGCGGACGACAGCGTCAGGTTGACATCGCTCGCGGTATAGCTGAGCGATCCGTTGATGCCGGTGGGCGTGACGAGCGAATTGAATTGCGTGGGGCCGGAGCCGAAATCAAAGCCGCCCTGCGCGGTCAGGATGGTGTAGGGCGAGTTGAACTTGTAGGAGCTGTTGAGCGAGGCCACCCTCACCGTGCCCTCCAGACCGGCAAGGGCGGGACCGCCGGTCGAGACGACATTGGTGAGGTCGCTGCCGGCGGACGTCACCTTCACGTTGTAGAAGGTGCAGCTACAAAACAGCAGCAGATCGTTGACCGTCAAGGCGCCGAGCGCCGTCGGCAGGCCGGGCGCGAGCGTCGCGCCGTTGGAAAGAAAAGTTGCCGGCACGGTGCCGGTGCCGCCGAGCGTGGCGCCGTGATCGACCAACACAGCGTCGGAGGAAGCGATCGAGCCGGTCACCAGCAGCGTGCCCGCGTTCACGAGGGTGTCGCCGGTGTAGGTGTTGATGCCGGACAGCGTCAGCGTGCCGGTACCGACTTTCTGCAAATTGCCCGGCGAGCAGCCGCAGCCGTCATCGATCACGCCGCTGACTTCGGTCGAGAGATTGTTGCTGCCGACGACGAGCGTATTGCCCGCTCCGATGAAATAGGTGCCGGAACCCGCGATCGAGCCTGCGGTAATGACGCCGTCATTGTTCGAACCCGCGCTGCCGGAGAAATCGACGGTGCCGGTGCCGTTGGTGATGAACTGCGCATTGCCGCCGGTCGAGTTGTCCAAGAACCTGACAGCGCCGCCGCTGTTGGTGGTAATCGTGGCGTTGCCGGCGGTCGTGAACGCATCGAATTGCAAGTGACCGCCCGCGTTGTTGGTGATGTTTGCATTCCCTGCGGTCGCGGTATCGGTGAATCCTGGAATGCCAAAAGCGATCAATCCGCCGCTGCTGTTGATGATCGTCGCGTTGCCGGCGGTGCCGTTGTCAAAGAAGCCGAGACCAATGGGAAAAACCGACCCCGAGGAACTCCGGTTGGTGATGACCGCATTGCCGGCCGAGCTATTGTTGAAGAACAGCGTGCTGCCGCCGCTAAACAGATTGGTGATGTTTGCATTCATCGCCGAACTGGAATCGTTGAAGACCGTCGTCCCGCCGGTCTGGTTCACGATGGTTGCAGCACCTGCCGTGGTCGTATTGAAAAAGTTGGTCTGCCCGCCCAATTCGTTCGTGATCCTGGTGATGCCATTTGGGTTGGCATTGACGATGTTGAAGACGCCATCGACGGTCACGTCGCCGACGATGCTGGCGGTGTGGATGGCATCGCCGAGTTGCAGCGTCGCGCAGGAGCAGATGAAGGTGCCGCCGGCGTAGGTGCTGGCGCCCGTCAGGAGAAGCGTCCCGGAGCCGAACACGGAAATTCCATCAGCGCCGACGATGCTGGTAGCGATGACTGCCGACGGGCCTGCGACTGACACGTTACTAATGTCGAACGCGGTGCCGCCGGTCGCGACCGTCAGGTTGCCGCCCTGAATGGTGTAGATCGAATTATTGCCGGTGGCTTGAAACTGGACATCTCCGGTGAGGTGGACGCCGCCCGCGCCGACCGTGACGATACCTCCCGTCGCGGGCGTCGAGGATCCCGAGGCGCCGAACACCGTGGTCGTCGCGGCCGTCGGATCGTAGGGATTGCTGAAAGTGCCGGTGGCGTTGGTCCAGTTCCTGGTCGTAGTGTCCCACACGCCACTGCCGCCATTGATAGCGGCGTTCGGCGTGGTTTGGGCACCGTTGAAATATTGCTGAGCGCGCGCGACATCGATCGTCGCGCCGATCACAGCCAATGCCGTGACCAGAACGAGGATCGTTCGCAAGATCGCTCGATCCAGGTGAAACACCGACGCCCAGCCCAATGTCGCGACCGTCACCCCTTCTTGGCGGGGCAATCTTGCCGCGACCGGAACTTTCGCAAATCGGGACGACGGAGTCACGACAGCGGCCGCGTCGGCGCACTCCGATTCAGGGCAAATTGTGCCTTTACCGCAGCACCTTAGCTGCGAATTTTAGCGGCTGTGGCGAAAAGGTGACGCTATTTTTCACGCGTTGGGAGACAGCTCACCATCGAGCGCCAGAAGCTGCGAGCGGCGGATGCGCTCGCGGTGCGCGGTGTAGAGACCGCTGGCGACGATGAACGCGGCGCCTGCGACAGTCCAGAGATCGGGCACTTCGCCGAAGATCACAAAGCCGAGCAGGCTGACCCACACGAGCTGGGTGTAGGAGAACGGCGCCAGCACCGAAGCATCCGCATAACGGAAGGCGACCACGACGATCCACTGCCCTGCGGTGGATGCCACGCCGATCAAAATTCCGAACAGGACATCGTGCCAGCTCGGCGCGACCCACACCAACGGGACCAGCGCGGACAGGATGCACACGCCGGCGATCGACGAATAGGTCATGGTGGTGCGGGCACGCTCCTTGCCGCTCAGCATGCGCGTCATGATCAAGGTGCCGGCCCAGGTGAGCGCGGAGACCAGCGGAAAGAACGCCGCCGGATGAAATGCGCCGCTCCCCGGCCGCAGGATGATCAAGACGCCGATCAGGCCCACGGCAGTTGCGATCCAGCGCCTGATGCCGACTCGTTCGCCGAGGAAGACGATCGACAGTGCGGTGACGAACAGCGGCGAGACGAAGCCGGTGGCGGAGGCTTCCGCGATCGGGAGAAACCGCAAGCCCGAGATGAAGAACAGCGATGAGCCGAGCAGCGCCGCGCCACGCATCAGTTGCAAACCGAGGTTTTGGGTTTGCAGCGCACAGAGCCGCGTGCCCGGCAGCATCGCGGGAGTCATGATCAGCGCGAACACCAGAAACCTGATCCAGGCGATCTCGATCGAGGGCAATGTCGCCGACAGATATTTCGCGGTGACGTCGGAAGCGCCGAGAAATACCGTCGACGCCAGAATCAGCGCGATGCCCTTGAACGGCCGATCGGCGCGCGCCAGCGCGCGCTCGGCGGCGGATTTCTTTTCACGCAAGGACGATGAGGCGCTGTCGAGCCTGACGGCTGCGGCGGAAGGCGGGGTCACGATAAAACTCGGGCCGTGAATCGAATCGGGCGAGGCTTTAGAAGACGTCAAATGCGCGCCTTCGACAACTCCCGAAAACAGGATGCCGATATGCGCGGATTGAGCGCGGGCCACCCGCCGCAACGATCGGCGGATCGGGCGTGAAACACTTTGTTAAGAATCGTGTCGCGCCGGCGCGCAACACCTAGAGCATCGGCAAGCCCTGCGATTTCGCCCCGCGCGGAAACGCCTTGTCGAGTGCGGCGATCTCCTCCTTGCCAAGCACGAGATCGCCGGCCGCGGCGTTCTCGCCGGCGTGTTCCGCGGCTGATGCCTTCGGAATCGCGAACACCGTAATCTCACGGGTCAGGAAACCGAGCGCGATCTGGCGCGGCGTCGCCTTGTGCGCCTCGGCGATCTTTTGCAGCACCTTGCCCGCATCGCTGCGCGGCGAGGGAAAATCATCGTGCCCGAACGGCGAATAGGCGACCACCGCGACGCCATGCTGCGCGCACCATGGGATCACCGCGTGCTCGATCGCGCGCTGACGCAGATGATAGAGCACCTGATTGCAGGCGATGCTGCCCTCGCCCGCGACCTCAAGCATCTGGTCGAGATCATCGGTGTCGAAATTGCTGACGCCCCAGGAGCGGATTTTTCCCGAGCGCTTCAGCTCGTCGAACGCCGCGACCGTGTCCTCAAGCGGATACGATCCGCGCCAATGCAGCAGGTAGCAATCGAGCCGGTCGGTCTTCAATCGCTTGAGCGAGCGCTCGCAAGCGGCGATGGTGCCGCGCCGCGAGGCGTTGCTCGGCAACACTTTTGAGACCAGGAAAAGCTCGTCGCGTCGTCCTTCGATCGCTTCGGCGATGACGAGTTCGGCCTCGCCATACATCTCGGCGGTGTCGATATGGGTCATGCCGAGATCGATGCCGCGGCGAAGGCTAGCGACCGCCTGCTTGCGATTCCCCCGATCGATATACCAGGTGCCCTGCCCGATCGCGGATACTTTTGGGCCGTTGCGGCCAAATGTTTGTTGCCTCAAGATATCCTCGCGACATTTTCTCGTGCCCGCTCGACAATATCTCCCCGTCATTGCCAGCGCCAGCGAAGCAATCCAACATAGATTGTTCCGTCGATTGGCTCATCATACGCCGTCATTCCGGGATGGTCCCAACGGGTCGGCGCAAGCGCCGCTCGATGACAGGCTCCGGACCAGGCCCGGAATCTCGAGATTCCGGGTTCGCGTCTTCGACGCGCCCCGGAATGACGGTCAGTGAGCCGCCGCCAATTGCTTCGGGACGGAACTCGCATCCGCCTGCGCGATCAGGCGCTTCAATTCCGGAATGCAGGAGCCGCAATTGGTGCCGGCCTTCAGGCGCGCGCCGATCTCGGCGGCACTAGCCGCGCCCGCCGCGATCGCATCGCAAATCGTGGTGCGGCCGACGCCGAAGCAGGCACAGACGATGGGGCCGTAACTCGCCAACCCGTCGGCCGTCTTGCCCGACAGCAACATCCGCCGCTCGTCATCGCCGAGCAGATCTGCGGCGAACAGGCTTTTCACCACGTCCCAGTCGCCGGCATCATGGGCGGGACCGACGAACAGGCAGGTTTCGATGCGCCCCTTGGCGAATGACGCCGCGCGATAGACGCCGCCGCCGAAATCGCAGTATTCGGCCAAGTCCTCGCCGGCGAAGGATTTTAGCCATGACGGCCATCGCGCCAGATCGGCATTGTCGGCGAACAAATAGGCGTGGCCGCCGGACACGGCAGCGCGCGCCCACCATGGCTGTTGTGGCAATTGCAATGGCGTTCGCGACAGCGCAAAACCGCGGAACACATATTCGTACGGCGCAATCGATGCCGGCGTCGCCTTGCTCTCGGGCTGGCCGGAGAACGGATCGGTATGCGGCGAAATCAGCGCACCCACGCGCGCATTCGATGCGGTCGCCTCGCTCCAGTGAATCGGCGCAAACAGCATGCCGCACTGCTGCCGCGCGTCGACGGCGACCTTCAGAATGCATTCGCCGTAGTCGGTGACCACGCGTGCAAAGCTGTCGTCGATGATGCCGAATTTGATCGCGTCGTCGGGATGGATCTCGACGAACGGCTCCGGCAGATGCGAGCCCAGCCGCGGGCTCATGCCGCTGCGGGTCATGGTGTGCCATTGATCGCGGATGCGGCCGGTGTTCAGCCGCAAGGGCCGGCCGGCGTTGGTCTCGGTTCGCAACGCCGGCATGTCGGGAGCGGCAAAGCGCGCCTTGCGGTCGCCGCCATAAAACCCGCCATGCGCGAAGAATCGCGGATGCGGCTCGGTATCGCCGAGCCGCAGCGGCCACAGCACCGGGGCCATCGCATCGAACGCCTCGTCCGTGAGCTGCTGCAACGCGCCGATATCGAAATCCCGCTGCCCCTCATTCTCGAACGCCGACAATGCCGCATGCTCGCGAAAAATGTCGGCCGCGGAATTGAAGTTGAACGCTGCGCCGAAGCCGAGCCGCTTTCCGATCTCGCTGACGATCCACCAATCGGGCCTGGCCTCTCCCGGCGCCGGCAGAAATGTGCGCTGCCGTGAAATCCGCCGCTCCGAATTGGTCACCGTTCCCGATTTCTCGCCCCACGCCAGCGCCGGCAGCAGCACATGCGGACCGGCGTCGACCGTGTCGTTGCAACGCACGTTCTCGGAGACCACGAACAGTTCGAGCTTCTTCATCGCCTCGCGCGCGGCGTCGGCTTGCGGCAACGACACCGCCGGATTGGTGCCCATCACCCACAGCGCCTTGATCTCGCCGCGGGTGATCGCCTCGAACATCTGAACCGCCTTCAGCCCTTCATGGGTCGCGATGCGCGGCGCGTTCCAGAACCGGCGCACGCGGTCGATGTCCGGCGGCGTGAACCCCATATGGGCGGCGAGCTGATTGGCGAGCCCGCCAACCTCGCGGCCGCCCATGGCGTTGGGTTGACCGGTCAGCGAGAACGGCGAGGCGCCGACCTTGCCGATCCGAGCGGTGGCGAGATGGCAGTTGAGGATGGCGTTGACCTTGTCGGTGCCTTGCGCCGACTGGTTGACGCCTTGCGAATAGAGCGTGACGACGCTGGGCGTTTCGCGGAACATCTGGAAGAAAGCGGCCACATCGGCTTCCGCAAGCCCGGTCGCAAGCGCAGTCGCAGCCGCGCTGCCGGCCATGCTTCGCGCGCGCGAAAGCGTTTCGTCGAAGCCTGAGGTGTGGGCCTCGATATAGTTGGAATCGAGCGCGGCGTTATCGGCGAGATGCACCAATAGTCCGCAGAACAGCGCGCTGTCGGTGCCCGGCCGCAAGCCCAGGAACAGGTCGGCCTCGCCAGCGGTATCGGTGCGGCGCGGATCGACCACGACGATGCGCGCGCCGCGCTTTTGCTGGTTGGCAAGCATGCGCTGGTACAATACCGGATGGCACCACGCCGCGTTGGAGCCGACCAGCACCAGAAGGTCGGCCTGGTCGAGGTCCTCATAGCAGCCGGGCACGGTGTCGGCGCCGAAGGCGCGGCGGTGGCCCGCGACGGATGAGGCCATGCACAGCCGCGAATTGGTGTCGACATTGGCCGAGCCGATGAATCCCTTCATCAGCTTGTTGGCGACGTAATAATCCTCGGTCAGCAGTTGCCCGGACAGATAGAACGCGACCGCGTTCGCGCCGTCGCGCGCAATGATATGCGAAAGCCGGTGGGCGACGTGGTCGAGCGCGTCGCTCCAAGCGACCCGCTCCATCGCGCCGTTGCCGCAGCGGATCATCGGATAAAGCAGGCGGGCTTCAAGACCCAGCGTTTCGCCGAGCGCTGAGCCCTTCGAGCACAGCCGCCCGAAATTGGCCGGATGCTCGGGATCGCCCGAGATCGCCGCGCCGCCATTGTTGTCGGGTACAGCCAGCACGCCGCAGCCGACACCGCAGTAAGGACAGGTCGTGCGGGTCGCGCGAAGCGAGGGATCGACCGCGGTCATGGGAGTGAGATGGTCATGGCATCACGCCGCCTTCGACGACAGCGCGAGCGCGCGGCCGAACATCATATCGTTGCGGATTGTCGCGATCGGCGCGCGGCTGCGGATCAGCTCGAGATACCAGAGCGCATCGGCGACGTCGCCGACCAGCACCGCGCCGGTCAGCCGACCGTCCGATATCATCAGCTTTTTGTAGGTGCCGCCGCTTGCGTCGTTGAGCACGATGCTCTCGGTGCCTTCAGCACCAAAAAAATCGCCGGCCGAAAACACAGCTACGCCGGACACTTTCAGATTGGTCGCAACGACGCTGCCGTGGTAGGCCGCGTTGGTACCTGCGAGATGCCGCGCCAGGACGCGCGCCTGCTCGTAAGCCGGTTCGACCAATCCGTAACAGATGCCGCGATGCTCGGCGCACTCGCCGAGCGCGAACACGCCACTCGCGCTGGTCTGCAGATGATCGTCGACGACGACGCCGCGATTGACCGATATTCCGGCCTCCATGGCGAGCGCGACATTCGGCCGGATCCCGGCGGCGAAAATCACGGCCTCGGCCTCGATCCGCCGTCCGTCCACGAGTTCCACGGCTTCGACATGGGTCTCGCCGTGGATACGCGCGGTATTGGCATTCAAGAGAATCCTGATGCCCTTGCGCTCGACCAGCGATTTCAAGAGTGCCGCTGCCGGCGCATCGAGCTGGCGCTCCATCAGGCGGTCCATCAGATGGATCAGGTCGACCTGCGCGCCGGCCTTGGCGAGCCCGTAGGCCGCTTCCAGTCCCAACAGGCCGCCGCCGACCACGACGACGCGCTTCCTTTGGGCGGCGAGCGTGAGCAAGAGATCGACGTCGCGGCTGTCGCGAAAAGTGTGGACGCCCAAGAGATCGGCGCCGGGCACGTTGAGCCGCAACGGGGTCGAGCCGGTGGCGAGCACCAGTTTCGAGAACTCAATGCTCTCGTCATTTTCGATTCTGAGCTCGCGGCGGCCGACATCGATCTCGGCGGCGCGGCAATTATATTTCACGGTGACGCCGCGGTCGCGCCACCAGCCGGCCGGCTTCAGTTCGATCTCATGCGAGGCGGTCTCGCCGGCGAGCACCGACGACAGCAGCACGCGGTTATATGCCAAACGCGGCTCGGCGCCGATCACCGCGATGGCGTAGCGGCCGAGCGCCGTCTTCGCCAATTCGTCGACCAGTCGCGCGGCCGCCATGCCATTGCCGACGATCACCAGCGGTTCGCTCATGAGCCGACCTCACTCGGCGGCTTGAGAGCGGCCATAGGCCTCGGAAATCATGTAGCCGGACAAGGTGCCGTAGGCCGCGGTCCAGGCGGCCGCGACCTCAACCGTCCAGTCCTGGCCCAGTCCCTGTTCCAGCGCCCAAAGCAGGGCACTGCCGACCACGGGATAGTGCTCCGCCTTCGCGCCAAAGGCGACATGGCGGATCGCGAGCGCGCTCACCGCCGGCAGCACCGATTCGAGATTGGAAAGCCCGTTCACCACGACGGCCAAAGTCGCCATCAGCTTCTTGCGCTGCGCGGTGAGGTCGGGCGGAAACATCGCCTTGACCTGCGGCGCCACCTCGAACAGGCGATCATAGAAGATCGTGGCGGCCTGATCGGCGATCGGCACGACCTTGGCGAAGCTGTCCTGAACGATTTTGACCTGGTCAGGTGTCATGTCTCGCTCCCTTCTTGATCCCTCGCCCCGCAAGCGGGACGAGGGGACAACAAACTACATCACCTCACACACGCGCTTCGGCCAGACTCGGCGCGCCGGCTTCCGCAGGGCTCTTGCGCAGGTAGAACCACCAGGTGAGCGCCAGGCAGGTTGCGTAGAAGCCGAGATAGATGACGAGCGCGAGCTGCGGACCGCCGGTGATGGCGATCGACTTGCCGAAGCCGCTCGGGATCAAATAGCCGCCGCAGGCACCGATGGCGCCGATGAACCCAAGCGCGGCACCGCTCTCGATGCTCGCGGCCTTCAGCGCGGCCGCGCGGGCGGCCTCGCCCTTGCCCCGCGCTTTCCGAAGATTCTCCTCGCGGAAGATCGAGGGGATCATCCGATAGGTCGATCCATTGCCGACCCCGGTCGTCACGAACAGGATCAGGAACATCACCAGGAAGCCGGCGAAATCCTTGACGCCGACGAAGTACAGCACGCCGATGGTCGCTGCCGCCATCGCAATAAAATTCCAGAACGTCACGACCGCGCCGCCGACCTTGTCGGCAAGCAGGCCGCCCAATGGGCGCGACAGCGAGCCCACCAGCGGCCCGAGGAAGGCGATCGCAATCGTGACCGCCGGGAACTGGGTCTTGATCAGGAGCGGAAACGCGGCCGAGTAACCAATGAAGGAGCCGAATGTCCCGATATAGATGAAGGACATGATCCAGGTATGCTTGCGCTTGACGATGACGAGCTGGTCCTTGAACGAGGATTTTGCCGAGGTCAGGTTGTTCATGAAGAAGATCGCGCCGAACAGCGCGATCGCGAGCGGCAGCATCCACATCAATCCCGCGTTCTGAAGATAGACGCCCGCGACCGGCGAGGCCTGATAGAGATTGATCAGGCCGACACTCATCAGGATGGGCGTCAACAATTGCACGCTGGAGACGCCTATATTGCCGCCGGCGGCGTTCAAGCCGAGCGCCCAGCCCTTCATGCGATCGGGATAGAAGAAGGAGATGTTGGCCATGCTGGAAGCAAAATTGCCGCCGCCGAGGCCGGCAGTGGAGGCCACCAGCAGCATCAGCCAGAACGGCGTCTCGGGGTGGCTCACGAAATAGGCGAGCGCAAGCGTCGGGATGAACAGCACCGCCGCGCTGAAGATGGTCCAGTTGCGGCCGCCGAACGTCGTCACCGCAAAAGTGTAGGGAAAGCGCATCAGCGAACCGATCAGCCCGGGCAACGCCACCAGCTGGAACAGCTCATCGGTCGAGAAGTGGAAGCCGGCCGCCGGCAATTTGGTCGCGACGATGCTCCAGATCAGCCAGACCGAAAATCCGATATGCTCGGCGACGATCGACCAGATCAGATTGCGGCGGGCGACGAATTTTCCCTTGGAATTCCAAAATGTCTCATCCTCGGGATTCCAGTCTGAAATCCAAGTCGAGTTCGGAGCCGGTTTCTGATCGCTCATTACAAAGTTTCCTTTCTCCGCGGGCTGGTCGCGGTCGCCTGAAGCCATGGAAGCGCGCTCCGGGGAGGCCCCGATTAGCGGCATCAAAATTTCGGATAATTGGCTTCGAGGGACGGCATCGATGGCGTCGGCGTCAAGCTATTCAAGGCTCGTGCCAACCTACCGCAGCGCGAAATCTATATGCTTTTCAGTATATTGCAGCAATCGCCTAAATCGTTTGCAGGGGTTAATCCGCATGCAAAATTGGCGATTCGCTTATTTCTTGAATGGCGATTCGCTCATTTCTTGTGCGCCGCACAAGAAATGAGCAAGTGCCCAAAAAATGAATTCAGGCTTCCTCGGTGACCCGGGTGCCCAACGGTTTTGGCGCGGCTCCCTCGCCCGGCTTCAGACGGAATTCGTAGGTCATCAGATGCCAGGGGCCGGACGCCTTCTTGCCGTCCGGCATGGTCGGATCGGTGCGTTTTTCGACGTTGGCGACAAGGTCATCCTTGACGCCGAACACCACGTCGGAATCGAGATATTTGTCGCCGCCGATGAAGACATGGGTGATCAGCGGCTCGTAACCGGCTGCATTGACGAGGAAATGCACATGGGCGGGGCGCATCGGATGACGCCGCGTCTGCAGGATCATCTCGCCGACCGGGCCGTCGGTCGGGATCGGATAGCTGCATGGCAGGATGGTGCGAAAGAAGAACCGGCCATCGGCATCGGTGACGAAGCGGGCCCGCGATGACGGACCATCCGTCTCATAGGTCGGGCTTTGCGAATCGTAATAGCCGTCACCATCGGCATGCCAGACGTCGACCGGAACGCGAGCCAGCGGCTTGCCCGCAAGATCGGTCACGCGGCTCTGCACGAACATCCGCTCGCCCGGCAGGTTGGCCGAGATATCGGCGCCGTGTGGCATCTCCTTGTGTTCGCCGACATAGAACGGACCGAGCACGGTAGTCTCGGTCGCGCCCTCGCGCTGGCGATGGTTTACCGCATCAACCAGCATCGATACTCCCAGCACGTCCGACAGCAGGATGAACTCCTGCCTTGTATCGGTGCATTTCTGGCCGACCCGGGTCAGAAAATCGATGGCGTAGCCCCACTCGTCGAAGGTGAGATCGGTCTTGCGCACATAGTCGTGCAGCGATTTCACCAGCTCTTCCATCAGGAATTTGACACGGCCGTCCGGCGTCTCCTCAAAGCTGCGGACAACGGCGGCGGTGAGTTCGGTGTCGCTGAACTGAGGCATGGTTGTCGTCCTCGAAATAGCTGGTGAAAACCCCCTTAGCCTATACCAGCCATCGCGCCCGGGGTAGGTACGCAAGTTGGTTGGAACAAAGGCTCCATTTCGGCTATCAACGCGGTAGCTCCCCAAACGCACCCGGAGATGGTTTGCGATGTTAGCCCCGACCCCCGCTTCTCCCGAATCCGCAGGAATGTCCAAGGCGGCCCTGGACCGTCTCGAACATCATCTGAAGAGCCGCTACGTCGACGCCGGCCGTTTCCCGGGGACGCGGCTTCTGGTCTACCGCCGCGGCAAGATCGTGCACAACACGGTGCAGGGCTTTGCCGATCTCGAGCGCAAGGTCCCGGTTCGGGACGACACGATCTACCGCATCTATTCGATGACCAAGCCGATCACCGCGGTGGCGTTCATGATGCTGTTCGAGGAAGGCCGCGTCGCGCTCGACGAGCCGGTCCATAAATACATCCCGGAATGGAAGAATCTCGGGGTTTTCGTCGCCGGCACCGCGCCGGCCTTCCTGACCAGGCCGCCGTCGCGGCCGATGCTGATCGTGGATTTGCTGCGGCACACCTCAGGGCTGACCTACGGCTTCCAGCAGCGCTCCAATGTGGATGCCGCCTACCGCGAAAAGGGGATCGGCGAGGTCGTCAAGGCGGGCACACTGGAGACGATGATCGAGGATCTGGCCAAGATTCCGCTGGAGTTTTCGCCGGGAGAGGCCTGGAATTATTCGGTTTCCACCGACGTGATCGGCTACCTGATCGGCAAGATCAGCGGCCAGCCGTTCGAGCAGTTCCTCAGAGAGCGCATCTTCGATCCGCTCGGGATGCACGACACCGACTTCTTTGTTCCGGCCGACAAGGTCCATCGCTTCGCGGCCTGCTATTCGGCCGACCCGAAGGGCGGCATGACGTTCCACGCCACCGAGCGCAAGGGCACGCTGACGCTGCAGGACGATCCGACCACGAGTTCGTTCCTCTCGCCGCCTGCGCTCATATCCGGCGGCGGCGGATTGTGTTCGACCGTGGCCGATTACCTCACATTCTGCCGCGCGCTGATCAACGGCGGCGAACTCGGCGGCGTCAGGCTGATCAGCCCGAAGACGCTGGCGTTGATGAGGTCAAACCACCTTCCCGGCGGACGCGACCTGCCGGAAATGTCGCGGTCGCTGTTTTCCGAGGCCAACTATAACGGCATCGGATTCGGGCTCGGCTTCTCCGTCACCATTGATCCGGCAAAAACCCTGATCCCGGGTAGCCGCGGCGAATATGCCTGGGGCGGCGCGGCAACGACGTCGTTCTGGATCGATCCCGCGGAAGAACTGATCACGATTTTCATGACCCAGGTATTGCCGTCGAGCGCCTATCCAGTGCGGCGCGAGCTGCGCACCATGGTCTATTCGGCGATCACCGATAGCAACCTCTAGGGTATCACCATACCGCACTGCAACGATTGGGTGCGACCGGCGTCCTGGCGCGAAATACTTGGCGGGCATCGCGTCTCTCTCCTATGTTTGCGGCCGGTTGGCGCCTTCGCCGATCTTGAGCCTTTGCGGAACCCCGCGTGCCGAAACTTTCCCTGCCAGTTCGCCTCGCCCTTCTGGTCGCGGGAACGATGCTGCCGCTGATCATTTTCGCGGTCGGCCTCGTCTTCAACAATTACGAGCAAGATCGCAAGGACGCCTCGCGCCGGGTGCTGGAGACGGTGCGCAGCATTCGCCTCGTGCTCGATGCCGAAATGCAGCGCATGACCGGAGGCCTCCAGGTGCTCGCGCTTACCAATTCGTTGCGCAGCGGCGACTTCGAGAGTTTCCGCCGCATCGCCTTGGGTTTTCTCGACCAATACGGCAAGGATGGCGTCATCTTGGTGGCCGACCGCGACGGGCGCCAATTGTTCTCCTCCGTCACCTCCGACACGGCAAGCCTGCCGCCCCGCAACAATCGCGACATCGTGGAGCAGGTGTTTTCAACGAAGCGGCCGCATTACTCCAATCTCTTCGTCGGAGCGGTGAAGAAGCAGTTGATCGTCACCGTCGAGGTGCCGGTATTTCGCGACGGCGAGGTGGTCTACGACATCTCCTTCAGCCCGCCGATCGCGCTGTTCCAGACCATCGTCGAAACACAGCGCCCCAGCGAAAACTGGACGATTTCGATCTTCGACGGCGAAGGTATCAATTTCGCACGGGTGCCAAACCCGCAGGCGACGATCGGCAAGCAGGCCTCGCCATCGCTCTCCGCCGCGATATTTCGTGAACCCGAAGCCACCCTTCCCACGGTTTCGCTCGAAGGCGTGCCGCTGATCACGACCTTTGCACGTTCTTCGCTGACCGGCTGGACCGTCGCCGCCGGCATCGCGGAAGGCTCGCTGGTCGCCCCGTTGTGGCGCAACCTCGCCATCACCAGCACGATCGGCGGCGTACTGCTTTTGATCGGTCTTGCCTTCGCGGTGCGGATGGCGGCAGCGATTGCCCGCGGCGAGATGCTGCACGACCTCCTGATCCAGGAGCTCAATCACCGCGTCAAGAATACGCTGGCCATCCTGCAGTCGATCGCCGCGCAGACCTTTCGCAGCGCGAGCAAGTCCGAACGCGAAAAATTCGAGGGCCGCCTGGGGGCGCTGGCGGAGACGCATAATTTGCTCAGCCAGGACAAGTGGCAGGGCTGCGAGCTGCAGGATGTCGTCAGCCGCGTCATGCAGCCCTATCTGCTCACCAATCCCAAGCGGCTGCGCATGTTCGGGCCGAAGGTCCCGCTGTCGCCGCGGCTTGCGGTCGTGCTGTCGATGATCGTGCACGAGATCGCGACCAACGCCGCAAAATATGGCGCGCTGTCGAACGACACCGGCACCGTTACGCTGGACTGGGAAGTCACCAAGGAAGAAGGAATACCGAAATTGAGATTGATCTGGCGCGAGAGCGGCGGCCCTCATGTCGTAGCACCAGCACAACGCGGTTTTGGATCGCAATTGATTGAGCGCAGCGCGCGCGATCAGCTTGGCGGCGCGGCGACCGTCGATTTCCTTCCGTGCGGCGTGGTTTATAGCATGAGCTGCGCGCTCGAGAATGAAAGCTAGAGCATGATCCGGAAAAGCGGGTACCGGTTTTCCGAAAAGATCATGCTCAAACAAAAAAATAGAGCGGGATGACGATTCGAAGAAAAGTCATCTCGCTCTAGTGTGGTGGTTCAGACGTTCTCTTCATTGTTGCTGCGGCTCGTCAAGAGATCTTCTGAACCAAAACCACGCCAATCATGTGACGTCCGAAGATCAAAGGTGACGTGCGAAATTCAAGCCGAGAATTGACGACTTCCGCGATCGGGCACGTCGCAGGCCCAAATCGATGTCCGCTTTGTGCCGCTCGGTGGGGCAATGGCGGACATTGCGCGACCGGATCAGGCCGAGCCGATTTGTGGGTATCGCGACATCAACCAAAACTCTGCAACAGCGGAAACGTCTCCAGCAGCCAGATGCTGGCGCCGGAAACGGCGCCGGTGAGAAAGCCGATGCCGGTTAAGATCATCAACACGCCCATCGCCCGCTCGACGCCGGCCAGGTGCCGCTTCATCTTTGCAAACAGCGCGGAAAACTGCTCGACCATGAAGGCCGCGATCAGAAACGGAATTCCGAGCCC
>Ga0210408_10003124_pt1 | contig 15490 bp, 17 predicted proteins | sample IncBWH4MmetaG_FD_155471 | JGI IMG/M metagenome (GOLD analysis project Ga0210408, IMG submission 155471) | Forest soil microbial communities from Barre Woods Harvard Forest LTER site, Petersham, Massachusetts, United States - Inc-BW-H-4-M | ecosystem: Environmental > Terrestrial > Soil >...
CAATAACGGAAGTCGGCGCGGTTTCGATTAGCCTACCGGCGGCCGCGAGAAGTTGCGGTTACCGGGTTCCGCGCAGCGTTATCGTTCGATCGTTTAATCTCAGCTGGCGGCAGATTTGCTTCCTAATTTAGCCACCCAAATAGACGTGCAGTGCTGCCACCACCTGTGCGCCCTCGCCAACTGCGGCGGCAACGCGCTTCACCGATTTTGACCGCACGTCGCCGATGGCAAATACCCCGGACCGGGTCGTCTCCAATGCGTGGCGGCTGCCCCCGGCATCCTCTCCGGTGAGAATGAATCCTTTGGCGTCGAGTCCGATGCCGGAACCTCTGAGCCAGTCGGTATTTGGTTCTGCGCCGATGAATAGGAACAGATGACTGATCGAGCGGCATACTTCCTGATTGTCTCCGGCGATCTGCCAGCGCACGGCTTCTAGCATTCCGTCGCGGCCCTCAAGCCGGCTAATCGTTGCCCCCGTCACTACTTCGACATTGGCCAGTCCGTGCAGACGATCGACCAGGTAACGGGACATTGTTGCCGCGAGGTCGGAGCGGCGTACGAGCATCCAAACCTTGGCAACTTGGCTTGCCAAATAAACTGCAGCTTGACCAGCGGAGTTGCCCGCGCCGACCAACGCGACTTCCTGATTGGCGCATAGCTTGGCTTCGAGAGGCGACGCCCAATAGTGAACGCTTGTCGCTTCGAACGCATCGAGGTTCTCGACATCGAGCCGCCGATAGCGCGCACCGGTGGCGAGCACCACGGAACGCGCTTTGACCCGTTCGCCGATTTGCAGGTCGAGCGTGAAAGGGCCGACAGGGCCGTCAGCGGCGAGACTTGTCGCCTCGTCAGGAATCGCAATCTCGGCTCCGAATTTCTGCGCCTGATTGTAAGCGCGTGCCATCAGCGCCATCCCGCTGATCCCGGTGGGAAAGCCGAGGTAGTTCTCGATCCGCGCTGAGGCCCCGGCCTGACCTCCGAATGAACGGCAATCGAGGACCACGACCGAAAGCCCTTCCGATGCCGCATAGACGGCAGTGGCAAGCCCGGCCGGTCCGGCACCGACAACGGCGACATCGTAAAGACGTTCGGGATCAATCGGCCGCACCAAACCAAGGCAGCGCGCCAGTTGGTCCTCATCGGGATTGCGCAGCAATTGTCCGCTGGCGCACAGCACGATCGGCAACTGTTCCGGATCGACGTGAAAACGCTCAATCAGTACCTTTGCGGGTGCATCGGTCTCGGGATTGAGCAGTTGATAGGGATGACCGTTGCGGCGGAGAAAGCCTTCCAGTCGCAGCACATCACCGTTCTCGGCGCGACCAAGGATAATCGGTCCGCCGATCCCAGCTTCAAGGATGGCGACGCGGCGCAAGATCAAGGCGCGCATGATGCGCTCGCCAAGCTCGGCTTCCGCAATCATCAGCGCGCGCAGCCGCTCCGACGGGATGATGAGTGCCTCTACCGGCTCCTGCGCAATCGCGTCCACGAGCGCTGGACGGCTAGACAAAAGCGCCAATTCCCCCAGAAAGTTTCCCGGGCTGTGGACACCGATCGGCTTTCGATTGTCGAATTGGTCACGCTCGGTGACCGCGACCCTGCCCGCAAGGATGACCATGAGGCCAGGAGCGACCTGGCCAACGGTCCAAAGCGATTCACCGGCAGCAAAGGCGCGCGGGTTGCCGAACCGGCGCACCCGCTCGATTTCGAGCGGATCGAGCGTGGGATAAATCTGGTCGTGCCGCTGTTCGCGAATGGAATCCAATTGCGTCATGATGGTTTTGCCGCGCGCACAGATCGGGCTATAGGGGCCGTCTGACCTCTTGGTATAACATCGTAATGATCTGCCAGGTTCCGATTTCAGCGGTCAGCTCAAGCAACGCAGTGTAATTGCGACCGCGGCGTCGGGAGTCGCTTACAGCTTGCCACCGTTACTCGGCAGCATTGCGCAAGAAAGCTTCCAGGGTGGCATCGAGATAGTGTCCTACCTCGGTCACACACGCATCGCCGTATTGGCCAAAGTACGACGATGGTTGGTCACATTCAAAAATTCCCCGACCTTGCTCGTCCTCGAACAGCGCCACTATTTTTCTAGGAGCGTGCCAAGTTCGTCGGTCCATCGTTTCTCATAGTCTGCATCCTGCTGAAGTCCAAGCTTCAACACAGCCTGGACTCTTCGCTGCGTTTCAGGCCACGTCAGCGCAGTCTCAAAGGATGTGATGGCGTCGAGGAGGTGATCGGCGGCTGGCAGCGAAACCCGGTTAATGAGAGTCTTTGCGGCGGCTATGGCGCGCCGATCGAAGGAGGCGATTCGGCGCGCGAGCGCATCCACGAAGCCGTCCAGCTCGGAGTCTGGAAGCGCCCGGTTGACGTATCCGTACCGTTCCGCGGTGTTGCCGTCAAAGTCGTTCGCGCTTAGAATGATTTCAAGTGCGCGGCCGCGACCTACCAGATGTGGGAGGCGTTCGGTACCGCCGCCGCCGGGATGTACCCCCACCCCGACTTCAGGTTGGCCAAGTCGCGTGTTTTCACGCGACGCGAAACGCATATCACAGGCGAGGACGAACTCGCTACTGCCGCCGCGCACGCAGCCTCGAATCTTTGCGATACTGACCACGGGCGACTTTGTGAGGCGCACGAACGTATCCATCAGAACTGGGAGGCCAGAAAGGCCCACGGCTGTGGTGATATTCCCTGTCTTGCCGGTCAAATCAAAGTGAGCGAGATAGAAGTCGGGAATTGCGCTCTCGAACACGACGACGCGCAGCTGCTCACTCGCGTGCATCCGGACAAGCAGATCTTGGAGACCTTCAAAGATCGTCGCGTCCAGAATGTTGAAGGGCGGATAATCGAACACGGCCCTCCAATAGGCAGGGGTTTCCTCGATTACCCGAATGGGCGCTGCTGAATCAGCTTTAGACATGATTCACGCCTCCTCAGACCTCGAATGAGCGGTTCGGCGACGTAATCTTCTTCTCTTCGTAGGACCGCATCCGTGCGAGCCCGGCATCGGAGACGCACAATTTCAAGAAAAGATTGCGTTCAAGCGCCAACCCCTGTGCCAGCGGCATTTCGGTGGCATTGCGGACAAGACGCTTAACATAAGCAAGCGAATCGGGCGGGAATGACGACAGGCGACGCGCAAGCTGCATCGCATAATGGATAGCCTTCCCCTCGACAGTTACGTGCACCAAGCCCTTGCGTTCGGCTTCACGCGGCGTAAGAGCGACGCCCATGAGAATGTGCATGAGTGCGGCTGCCGTTCCAATGGTGCGTGGCAGTCTTTGCGTGCCGCCGGCGCCGGGGACCAATCCGAGGTTCACCTCCGGCAATCCCAGCAGGTAGTCGCCGTCCTCAGCAACGCGAAGATCGCAGGCCAGCGCGAACTCGAAAGCACCGGCCAGGGCCGTGCCGGCTATGGCGGCGACGGCATGCTTTCACACAGCGCCATCGCCTTGTCGAAAAATCCCCCGTTGTAGGTCGCGTTCTCGGGCCACTCGCGGCCGGACGCCCGAAGGGCCTCCGCGATCTTAATAAGGGATGGGATATCAAAGTGACGATTGAAATAACCTGGCGCGCCGCCGGTGATGATGACCACGCGAACCGCGGGATCGCCGGCAAAACTTTCGAGAGCTTCGGTAAGAACGTCACCCATCTCGGCGTCAAAGTAGATGCGCTTTGCACTGCCCAGCGTCACGACAGCAATTCCGTCGGCCATGGTTGTCGTGAGAACATCTGCGTTCATCGGGTTCTCCTGAGTCGCCACCAACTCGGTTAGTCGGAGAATCGGCAGACCGCTCGCTTTCTGGCGAGTCCATAGTGGCGGATTCACCGCGCTAACCTATCACTACGCCTTCACCAACCCTGGCAGCGTGATTAGCCTGCAGGCCGCGACGCCATCACGGCCTTCGCGGCAGTGCGGAGCACGTCGATCACGAAACCTGGCTTGGACAGCATGGGGACGTGGCTGCTCTCGACTTCATAGATCGTAGCGCCCATGCGCTTCGCCACGAAACGTTGCAGCTCGGGATGGACGGTCCGATCCTTGGTGGCCAGGACATACCAGCTTGGCTTCGACTTCCAGGCAGTGCCTTCAGCTCTCTGATTGAACAGGTCCGCCGCCGGTGCGGCATGCGTTGCCCAGACGAGCTTCTGCTCGGCCTCGGGCAGGTCTCCGGCGAAACACGCGACGCCGCCTTCGGCTTTTAGCCAGACGCGACCGTCGGCAACTTCGATGTGCGAAAAGACATCGGTGGTTAGGAATTTTTCCTGTTGACTCTGCGACGTTTCGTTGGCGTCCGGCGCCAGCGCGGCGATGTAGACGAGCCCGGCCACGCGGGGATCGGTCCCGGCGACCGTGATCAGGGTGCCGCCATATGAGTGGCCGACGAGGATCGCCGGGCTCCTGACCCGACCCAGCGCCGCTTTCACCGCGGCGACGTCGTTTGCCACCGTGTCGAGGCCGTATTGGGCGGCAATCACGTCGTGCCCTTCAGCCTGCAGCGTCGGGATGAGCTTGCCAAAGCACGAGCCGTCGGCCCAAATCCCATGGACGAACACAATGCTCGGCTTGGTTGGCTGGGTTATGCCGTCTCCCATTTGTTGCTCCCGTAACTAAGGCAGCCGAACTAAAGGGCGAAAATGCCTGCCCGGCGCTGGCGGCTGTGGGCAATCTCCTAGACGGCCGGAACCCGATGCCCAGAGCTGCCGGTGTCCCTGATTCTTGCTATGGTGCTTCCACCTGCTCCTCACTTTCAATTGCCGGGAAGGTCAAACTTTTGACCGCAAGGGACAATGACATGCTTGCAAGCGGGATAAGCGAAGTCGGAATCGCTCTGTACCCAGGCGCGCAAACGGCCGCTGTTCACGGCTTGACGGATTTGTTCAACGTCGCTGCAAAGATTGCGCTAGATCAGCGGACTGGTCGGCGGTCGCTGCGCGTCACGCATTGGCAATCAGCGCACAGCCGCGATGCGGAACTTCGTTGCGTCTATGACAGTGCACCGGTTGGAAAGCTGCGACCGGGTATTCTTATCATCCCGCCGACCATGGTGGACCTTCCCGATCCGGATGTCCCAGCCGGCGTCGTGTCGTGGCTGCGAGATAAGCACGCCGCTGGAGCCACTTTGGTATCCGTGTGCTCGGGCGCTTTCCTTCTGGCCAAAACAGGCCTCGCGGACGGGCGTGCGGTTGCTACCCATCAGATTTGCCAAGAGGCGCTGGCGGCGCGGTTTCCAAAAGTAACCGTCGATACTAATCGGCGTATCATCGACTATGGCGACATCGTCACGGCGGGCGGATTCCTGTCGTGGGTCGATGTCGGTCTGCTTCTCGTCGAAAGGATTCTTGGCCCGGCGGTGAAAGCGGAGACAGCTCGCTTTGTGCTTTCCGATCCTGCCTCCGATGACGTGCACTATTTCGTCGGCTTTGCTCCTCCGCAATCACATCGCGACAAGGCGGTGCTCAAGGCTCAATCGTGGCTGCATATGCGAGACGGACGCGGTGTCTCGCTTGCGGCCATGACAGCAATCGCGGGACTACAGAGGCGCACATTCCTCCGCCGGTTCGCAAAAGCGACCGGTCTGACGCCACTGGAATATTGCCGCGGGGTTCGCATCGCGCGTGCGCGCGAACTTCTGATCTCCGGCGACACCCCACAAAAGATGATCGCTCAATCGCTCGGCTATAGGGACGTCGCTTCCTTTGCACGCGTGTTTCGCAAAGCCACGGGAACGGCACCAGGCGCGTATCGCAAGCAATTCGGCATCCCGCCTGGAGAATTTGCGCCGAAGACAAGCTCATTGCAGCAGCAGCCGAAACTTCCGTTCGGCGAACGCGTGTTAGCGGCAGGTTGAAACAGGGACATCGCTGCGCGAGGTCCGCTTTGGGTCATGCGCGTCGATGCGGTCCGCGCGCTTCAGCGGCGCATGTCCGTTGCTTCCCGAAAGCGACAGTCAGTCGCCAAAATGCGTCCCGTCGTTAAGGGGCCAGCAAGAGACATTTGAGATCACTTGCTGTTAGCCTGTTAGCACGGTTTTTCGCTTCGGCCAACACAGCATCGGCGAGGGGCGGCTCGACGGCTCCCCTACGCCGACGCAATCTCGAACGTCGGTTTGTGCTCTACCTTGAACGACACCGAGCGCGCGATAAAGCATTTCTCGGCGGCGGCATCGTGCAGGCGGCGCGCGATGTTCTCATCAGAGCCGGCCGCGAGCTTGGCGTGCGGCCGCAACGTGACGCTTTCGAATTGCCCAGCGGGGATCGAGATATTCAGCGATCTCGGCTTCGCATCGCTTGGCTTGCGCCATTTCGTCGATGGCGCTTTCTAGCGCGATCGAGCCTGGTGCCTCACCGGGCGCGCGCAAAAACAGCGGCGTGCCGATATCGGCCCGAACGCCCTCATGCGAGGTCGCGATGGCGGTGCACGCATAAAGCGTTTGCGAAACATTGGAAGCCGGCTCGAAAAAATCGTCGAACGTGCTCGACATCGTCTTGGTGTGATGATCGAGCGCGACCAGCGCGCCGTCGCCGTCGGTGCCAAGACGCAAGGTCTGCCGCGTCGGCCCACCGGACCGAACATCTGGTCGCGCCGGAGCACGAGCTTGACCGGTCGGCCCGCGGCGCGGGCGGCAATGGCACCGAGAACCTGCGGTCCGGACATCAGACCTTTGGAGCCGAAGCCGCCGCCGAGAAACGGACTGCGGATGTGAATCTTATCGGGCGATATGCCGAACAGTCCGGCAAGACGCCCTTGCGCCATCGCCATACCTTGACTCGGCGTATCGATCGAGAGCGTATCGCCCTGCCACGCGGCAACAATCGCATGCGGCTCCATCGGATTGTGATACTGCGCCGCGGTCTCGTAGGTCTGCGTGATCGTGGTTTCGTGTGACCGCGGGCGCCGCCGGGTTCTTGACCTTCAGCCAGCAATCGGCGCGGCCAGAACGGTACGGCGACCCCAGGCGCTTCGACACGATGCCCTCGCAGCCGAGCGCGCAAGCCTGACGGTAGACGATCGCGCCATCCGCGATGAAGTGCGCGTTGAACGCGATGCCCGCATGCTTGCCGCGCAGCAGCGACTTCAGGGTGCTCTTGCGGGTTTCGATCGGCTCGCGACGCAAATCCTCGCCGTCGAGCTCTAGCAGATCGAAGGCGCAGAGGACTGCGGCCTCGCTAGGCCGGTGCCCGCGGATAAGATCGAACACCGCAAGTCCGTTCTGGTCGGTGACGATCGCCTCGCCGTCGATCAGGCACGAGCGCGCCGGCAGAGCAGCGATCGCCGCGACGGCGAGCGGGAAGCGGCGTGAGAAGTCATTGCCTTCCTCGTGAGCAGCCGCACGCCGGCGGCATCCCGCAGGGCCATGATGCGGAACCCGTCGTGCTTGATCTCGTGCAGCCAGTCCGATCCGGCCGGCGGCCGATCGGCGGGACGGGGAAGACACGGCTCAATGAAACCGGCTAAGGGGCGGGAACGCAAGGATGCGCGATCACATGCGGCCGATAACAGCCCCGCACGCGCGGGTCTGCTGTCGGACAGAGCCGTGAAGGAGCCATTCCAGTTCCGCCCGCCCGACCGCTACGCTAGCCACCTTGAAGCTATAAGGTCCGGTAACTTGGCAAAATTCACCGCCATGCGCCGCGCCTCGTCGCGGGTGGGAAGCTTAAGCCGCAGCGGCCGGTCTTGCCGCCGCTGCACCGTCGTCGTCATTGCGGTTGGTATAATCGTCGCTGGCGCCCGCGTGCAGCTGTTTCTCGAACTCGATCACATCGAACGGAGCCAGCGTGGCCTCGTTCGGGACATCGTGGTAGCGGCGCACGATCTCGCGCACCTCGGCCTTGGTCGGCGGCCGCCAGCGGATCTCCATCACCTCGCCGCCGCCGATATCGCGCACCATGCGATTCTCCTCGATGCGCAACACGAAGTTCGCGGGGATGTCGTCGTTCTGGTGCTCCATGACCCAGGCGTCGGTAACGGCGTTGATCTTCCAGGTTGGCTGCCAGTCGCGGGTGACCTCGCTCACCGCCACCAGCTGCCGCCGCCGTGCATCTTCGCGCCACGCCAGGAAAATGGCGCTGAGCACGCCGATGAGACCGGTTAGCACCAGCGCCGTACAGCCAACGATCAGCAAGGTCCGGTTATCGATCAGATCAATCATCGGTGCGCCTACATCAGTGTCAGCGCCCCCGGCCACAGCTAACATAAGGGCGCGAGTTCTATGTTCTACCCTTGATGTAGATCAAAATCCCCGCGTGGTCGCGGATGGGAAGCGGCGGGGCGGCACGCTGGTTCCATTCCTCCTCAACCTCGCGTGTCACCCCTGCGAGCGAGGTGGCGCAGATCGGCCCCTGCGGTCTCGCACTACGTTCTGGCGCAGGCCGCCCGCCCATTTCTCGCCTCCATTATAATTCAGGAAACTTGCAGGGAGCGGGTCTCGTCGCGGGTAATGTTCCCGAAGGCTCCGTGTGATCGTCCGACATTTGCTGCAACCCGAAGCTATTGTGTCCCGCCGCGCACTTCTCGGCGGGCTTGCGTGCTTCGGCAGCGTGCTCGCGCTTGGCGGATGCGCCGACTTGGCCGCAACAGCTCCGCGCTTCGATGCGTCGGCGCTATCCGTAGACCCGACGTTACTCGTCGCAACCACACGCAAGCCTGTGAACGGCGGGCGCGCGAAGCCCTGGTTCGGGCCGGAGCGGGCTTCCACGATGATCGTTGCACGGGCGAAGCTGGTGCCGCCGGGCGATAGCCGCCTGTCGCTCGCCGCGGTCGGACTGGCCGATTGGCGTATTGATGAGGTCGAACCGGTGTCCGGAGAAGTCAGCGATCTTCTCGCGCAGGCCGGCGGCGGAGGCGACGTCCTGATCTACGTGCACGGCTTCAAACAGACGTTCGAGACAGCCGTGCTCGATGCCGCGCATCTCTCCGATGCAATCAAGTTCCGCGGCCGGACGATGGCCTTCTCCTGGCCTTCCAAAGCGGGACTGTTCGACTATGCCTATGACCGCGACAGCGCGGTGTTCTCCCGCGACGACTTCGAACACCTGCTCTCTTCCATCGTGTCGACCCCTGGCGCCAGCCGTGTCCACATCATCGCGCACAGCATGGGAACCATGTTGGCGCTCGAAAGCCTGCGTCAGCTCTACGCGCGCTATGGTGACACCGTTACGGGCAGGATCGGCGCCGTGGTGTTCGCCGCGCCTGACATCGATATGGACGTGTTCTCGTCGGCGATCGGCCACATCGGTCCGCTCGCTGGCAAGATAACCGTCGTCACCTCAACGAACGATCGCGCGTTGGCGCTGTCAGGGCGAATCGCTGGCGGGATGACGCGGGTCGGCGCCGCCGAGAAGGCCGCCATCGAGCGGCTCGGGGTGCGGGTGATTGATGCTTCCGATGCAGGCAGGGCGCGCGGCTAGCGGCGCAAATCCTATGAAATCGCGTCGTCTCATGAGGGTTCCTTTTCGCGGGGAGCAACTCACAACCTACCACACCGCGGAAGAAAGGCCGGCGGGCAAAATTGCCCGCCAGGCCGCACTGTCCGCTAGAAGTAATTGTAGGCGGCGCGCCGCTTTAGGCAGGCGATTTCGTAGGGCGTCCGAGTGCCGTGTCGACAATGACAGGTTGCCTGTCCGTGGTACTGTCAATGCGGCCATTAGCAAGGCTGACCGCCAGTATCCTTGAGTCATTTCGCCGTCACGGCATCGTGAGGTGCAGCCGCCAACGCCTCCGTCGTCCCGCGAGGGACATCATTCCACCGCTCGGTGGAGCTCGAGTTTATTGGCCGTGATCATGCACCGCATATGGTTGCGCAGATGCACCCATCGACGCGGAAATTCCTTATCGCGGGAGCTACCAGGAATAGTCTCGATGTCCGCGCTACCGCCGAATTGCTGCATCTGCTCACGGCAGCAATTGATGCTGTGAACGGCGCCTGCTCTCGGCATCGAAGTGCCATAGGGGGGTTTGTCGAAGACGAACCGATTACCTTGATCGGCGTGGATATCGCCAAGAACGTGTTTCAGGTTCATGGGATTGGCGCCAACGAGAATGTGCCTGACAAGCAGACCGGTTACGCAGTGTTCGTCTGGGCAGTGTTGCGGGGGCTGTCGGCGACTCTGACCCCTCGAGTGAAATGAACTTCGAGAACCGAAAGATTTGTCCGTCGACTGCATAAAAACGTCTATATTTTAAGGACTTGCGACATTAACCAACCGTTAGCTCCAGAGGAGTAGAGGTGGAAAATTGATGCTCGGAGTGCTGTGTTCGCCCGTGGGCTAAAATCCTGCGGGTTTTTTGTTTCGAACGCCAACCAATTCCACGGAGTTCGTGCGCGGGCTCGGCCGTGTCCAACCAGATTGCCTCGCCGCAATGTTCGGAGTGCGCGACCACCATCACTTCCAAGGCTCCGAAAAACTCGGTTCCATGTCAAATGAGGTCGATCGCCGATGGCCTGAACGGTCATTTCGGGCCGGAGTGCACGCCGCGCCGTCAAATACGCGAAAAGGCTCAACGGGAATGAGAAAAAGGTCGGCAGGAAATGCGCAAGCTTAAGTCGACCACCTATGCAAAGGCGAACTTTGAGCAAATCGCAACTGCCATCGGCACTACACTCAAGGCGGTCGCGAACCTCGAAGCCCAGTTCGAAGCTGCTGCCCTGTGGTTTCGGCTAGATAAAGGTCGGCCAAAACGTCCAGCCCCGTCGAAGCAGCATGAGAAGCTGACTCAGGTCGCGAAGAGCGCACGCCGCCTGCTGAAGAGCCTTGGCATTGATGATCCTGGCAACGCAGTTGATGGCCCTGGCGATCATGAGATCTTCATGCCGCTAGTGTTGGCGGGCGAACCCGATGAAAACGCTGTGCTAGAAGCCACGCGGCGGATCGGCCGTTTGGTCGAGATCTTGGAAGGGGTTGTTGCGGTTGGCGAGCTTGAACGCCGCGCCCATCAGGCAGCCGCTGAGCTTGCCGCGGTCGGCAAGCTGACCGTCCGGGAAGGCAATCCTGGGGACGACGCGGTGAACGACTGGATCGCCGCCATGCTGGGCATCTATCGCACCCTTACTGGCAAGGAGCCAGCAACCTCAGTCGGGGCGCCCATGCGTGCCAATGAAGGGAAAGCGGCAGGTCCCCTCATTCGGTTTCTGCAGGCAGTTGGCCAGCCACTCAACATCGATTTTTCCGAGGATGCGTGGCGCAGTCGGGTGCGTACGATCCTGAAGGATTCTACGCACGAAAACTGAGAACGATTTGGCCATTTCGACCCCGCTCTGCCGGCTCGACATACTCGGGCCGTCATGCGCCAACGCGGTTCGACATCGGTCAAGAATGACCAATCTCAATCGGCAGATTTGCTGATCGCGCTTATGCGCCTGCTGGCACGTCAAGCTGCCGCTGACTTTGTAAGCGGCGCGCCCGTGGCTGCCGAGCCTTTCAATCACAAGCCTGAGAATCGCGAATGACGACGGGCCGCGAATATTTGCGCGCCGGCGACATTGCACAGCTCACAGGAGTGTCGCTGCGGACCGCCCGACGGTGGATCGCCAGAGAAATCCTCGCATCAAGAAAACTTGGAGGCGCGCGCTTGGTCGCCAAGCGCGAGCTTGAGCACCTGCTGTCGCCCTGTCGCGAGATGGAAAACAGCGAAATCGATGACAGCGAACAACGCCAATAAAATCATGTCGTTCTGGAATTTTCGGGAATGCATCATACGAGAACACGTCCCATCTTTTGCTATATAGAATACCCGAATGTCACCATTTGACACCATGTGACACTCGGCAACCCAGGAGAACCACCATGAACCAGAACAAGACCATCGGCACCCTGGCGGACGTGCTGAGTCTCATCGACCAGACCGGACTTACCGGCACCCGCCGCCGGGACATGATCTCGGCCATCAATCGGATTTGCGAAATGGCCGGCACCACGCCGGAGTGCATGTGTGCAGAGCTGCCCGTCCTGAAGGAGATGCTCTCTCGCATCGGTCCGGCCGCCCACGGGGTCAGCGCCAAGAGCTACTCGAACCTAAGGAGCCTTCTGGCTGCGGCACTTGAGCTTGCCGGCGTCATCGACCCGTCGGGCCGGGGTCGCGCAATACGCCACCCGCAATGGGGACCTCTCCTCCAAGCTGTCGCGGATGACCAGCGCCTATCGAACGGGCTTGCCCGCCTTCGCGAACTGGTGCGCCGGTCGGGACATCTCACCGGAGGCGGTCGACGACAGCGCCGTTCAGCGATTCCTGACGTGGCTGGAGGCCAAGACACTCCACCCGAAGCCACGTGATCTCGTGCGCCGCATTCCGAACGTCTGGAACGAGGCCGGCACGAAGTTCGATTTCTGGCCGACCACGAAGCTCACCACCCTCTCCTTCAAGATGCCCCCCAAGCATCTGAACTGGTCGGAGCTCAGCCCGAGCTTCCAGCAGGACGGCGACGCGTATCTCGCGCTTCGTTCCAAGCCAGATCTCTTCGACGAGCGGCCCGAGGCGCCCAAACGCCCCCTTGCCGCCACCACGCTCCGTCAACAGCGCGAACATCTGCGCCTGGCTGCTTCCATCTTGGCTCAGGATGGGGAAGAAATTGCTTCGCTGGCCAACCTGGTCAGGCCGGAGAACTTCAAGAAGGTTCTTCGCTATTACCACAACCAAGCCAATGGCGAGCCCAACGCCTTCGTCATCGGCGTCGCCAAGACATTGATCCAAGTTGCGCAATACCACACCGGCGCAACATCGAAGGAGGTTGGCGAGCTCAGGCGTATAGCCGGCAACCTGCCGGCGGTGCCCTTCGATCTCACTGAAAAGAACAAGGCTCTGCTGCGACAGTTAGAGTCCGACCGCCTTCGCGCCAAACTCTATTTTCTCCCCGAGCAGCTCCTGCGGGAGGTTGCAAAGGATCTCGAGAATGGTCGCGCTCGGTTCGTCGAAGCCCAGGTTGCGATCGCAATCGATATCCTGCTCGCCTCACCGCTGCGGCCGCAAAACCTGAGTTCCCTGAGCTGGCGTCAGCACTTCAGCGAACCAAATGGTCCGCGACGCCAGCTGCTCCTTCACGTTGCCGCCCGGGACACGAAAACGAAAAGGCAAGACATTGTTGCTGAGGTTCCGGACGAGGTGGCCCACAGCCTTCGATGGTATCGCCGTCACATCTTGCCGCGCCTTGGCGCTGACGTGAATGGCCCCGTCTTCGTCACGGAAAAAGGCATCCGCAAGAGTCAATCAACCCTCACAGTACAGATCATCGACACCATCATGCGGCGTGTCGGCATTCACATGACGCCGCATCAATTCCGGCATTTTTGTGCGACCTCTTATCTCGAGGACCATCCGGAAGATTTCGAGACGACGCAGTCGATGTTGGGTCGCGCCTGGAGCAAGCACACACGTATCTACGCGGGTTCGTCGAGCCGGCGAGCCAGCCGGGCGTACAACCAGCACCTGTTCAAGCAGCGCGACGCCCTCAAGCTGATGCGCTCGAGATGCAAGACGAGTAAGGGAAAGTAAAAAACATGCGAACGCTTAAGCATCTTCCGGAGAACGAGTGGCCTGAGGCCGACCGCCAGGCCTTCCGCGCCGCCTACGAGCCAGGAGACATCTTCGACGAGACCGCTGGACCGGGCGCTCACCTTGCAGAAAGCTCTCGCAAGGCCATCAAGTTTGCCTATCGGCGGTGGCTTGGCTTCCTGAAGGCGAACTATGCTGACGACCTCTCGACGGCTCCGCCCGAGCGTATCACGCCGGAGCCAGTGCGCGCCTTCATCGAACATCTCAGTGCGCAGATGAAGCCGACCTCGGTCGCCATCACTGTCGCCCACCTTTACTTCGCCGCGCGCCTGATTGCCCCGACGACTGATTGGGCTTGGCTGAGATCGGTCAAATCGCGCCTGGAGTGTCTGGCTCGGCCCGAGGATCGATTCGATCGGCTCGTTCCCCCTGTGGAGACGCTCGACCACGGTATCGAGCTTATGGACACAGCCCTCACGCTGTCACCCAGCGACGGTCATAAACAACGCGAAATCCAATACCGCGACGGGCTGCTATTGGCCCTGGTCACCATTTGGCCGATACGGCGGCGCGGCCTCGCTGCCTTGACCGTCAGCCGTCATCTTGAGTTCGATGATGGAGGCGTGAACATTCTCCTGTATCCGTCTGACGCCAAGGCCAAGCGTGCGGAGAGCGTTCGGGTGCCTGAGCAACTCCTCCCCTATCTGACGCGCTATCTGAAGGAAATCCGACCCCTCCTGGTCGGTCGCAGTTGCCACGACGGGTTCTGGGGATCATTTCGAGGGCGCCCGCTGATCGCAGGCCGATTGTACGACATTGTTCGAGCGCGGATCCTCGCCAAGTTCGGAAAGAACATGTGCCTTCATGACTTCCGTCGGGCGGCGGCGACCTTCTTGGCGATGGACGCACCGGAGATGATCGGGTTGATTTCTGGTGTGCTCCAGCATGCATCGGCCAGACGTAGGGCAGCATTACAATCTTTCGCGTTCGATGCAGGCGGGTCGGCGCTTTGCGGCACATCTATCCAATGCGAGGAACAGACTCCGGCCGCTCGCAACCAGGAACGAGGGATAGTCCCATGCGCGCCGTCATTTATGCCCGATATTCATCTGATCTTCAGTCTGCCGCCTCGATCGAGGATCAAATCCGTCTCTGCCGAGAGCGCATCGAGCAGGAGAACGGGACAGTCGTCGATGTCTATGCAGACTACGCGATCAGCGGCAGCAGCCTCCGTAATCGTCCACGCATGCAGGCGCTCCTCGAACAAGCCAAGAAAGGCAAGTTCGACTGCGTGATTGCCGAGGCTCTGGATCGCGTCAGTCGCGATCAGGAGGATATTGCCGCAATTTACAAGCGACTACGACATTCCGACATCCTCTTCCTCACTCTTGCTGAGGGCGAGATCAGCGAATTGCACGTGGGCCTCAAGGGCACCATGAACGCTTTGTTCTTGAAGGACCTCGCTCTGAAGATTCGTCGTGGGCAGCGCGGCCGTGTCGAAGCAGGAAAGGTACCAGGCGGTAGTAGCTACGGGTATCGGGTCATTCGACAGCTCCTTGCCGACGGATCGGTTTCGAGCGGCGAGCGAGAGATCGATCCTTCGCAGGCGGCGATCATCCAACGGATCTTCAAGGAGTACGCGGATGGAATGGCTCCGCGCCAGATCGCTGCGCGGCTCAATCGCGAAGCGGTTCCGAGCCCGCGCGGCGGTCAATGGAATGCATCGACAATCAACGGCAATCGGCGGCGACGGATCGGAATTCTCAACAATGAGCTATACCTTGGGCGGATCCTCTACAATCGCCAACGATTTCTGAAAGACCCTGAGTCAGGAAAGCGCATCGCTCGTCCCAATCCCGAGCACGAGTGGGCGACGAAGGAAGTCCCTGAACTTCGCATCGTTGAAGATGACCTCTGGGAACGGGTCCAAGTCCTCAAGCAGCGGTATTCGTCCCGATGGGGTAACAAGCGGCAGAGCAGGAAACGGTTGTTCTCTGG
>Ga0210408_10003125_pt1 | contig 15489 bp, 29 predicted proteins | sample IncBWH4MmetaG_FD_155471 | JGI IMG/M metagenome (GOLD analysis project Ga0210408, IMG submission 155471) | Forest soil microbial communities from Barre Woods Harvard Forest LTER site, Petersham, Massachusetts, United States - Inc-BW-H-4-M | ecosystem: Environmental > Terrestrial > Soil >...
CCGTTTCTTTATGACAGTGGTCTTCTCGAATTCAGAGTAAAGGATAACTAACATGAAAAATTTAGTCTTATTTTTGATGCTGCTCACCTCCCAAGTCTTTGGTGGTGGTGTGATCAACGGCCAGGCAGTGAACGCCGCTGTGACAAACGCCGCCTACATTTTCAAAAATGCCAATGACGCCAGCGCCTTCGCCTACACCTATTCTTACAATATAACAGCGAGCACACCAGTTCTTAAGGTCACAGGGACTCCGTACACTGGTGGGACTGCAACAACAACTAAACCATCAATTTTGATTGAACCAACTGGAACCACATCGACCGGGTGGAGCACTGGCGGGACATACCTTGGTATAAATGACAATGGAACGATAACCACCGGAAACTTTCTCGATTTTCAAGCCAATGCAACGTCGTGGTTCAAGATTGATACTGGCGGGAACGTCACTAGTCGAGGCGGTCAATTCACACTTGGAAATATTTCTGCTGGTCGTATTGGTAGGGTTATTTTAAGCGATGGAACGACCGCGGCGGTAACGGTCCAGGCTCCCACGGTCTCATCGGCCTACAATTTCAATTTGCCAAACGGTGCTGGTTCAAGTGGTCAACCTTTATTAAGTGGGGGCGGAAGTTCAAATCCAAATACTTGGAATAAACTTGGCCTTCAGTATGGTGGAACAAATTCGGATCTTAGTGCAACTGGTGGGGCGTCGAATGTTTTAAAACAAGTTAGTTCTGGCGCCGCTGTTACTGTCGCACAATTGGCGTGTGCTGATCTTTCAAACTCTGCCAATTCTTGTTCTACGACTGCGGTCAGTACCAATACAGCGAGTGATATTGTCTTAAGGGACGGGTCTGGGAACTTTGCCGCTGGAACCATCACAGCAAATTTAACAGGCACTGCCAGCAATGCTACTCTAGCCACAACAGCAACAAATGCTACTAATACAGCTATCACAGATGATACGTCTACGAATTCTACGATGTATCCTACCTGGGTAACCGCAAATACTGGCAATCTTCCACAGAAAACAACAAGCACAAAATTAACCTATAACCCATCTACTGGAGCCTTAGGTACAACGACATTTGTTGGGGCCTTAACTGGAACAGCATCAGGAAACACAACGTATACAGCCAACAATCATGGAATGGTTATCTCAAGTTCCACTAATGCAATGACTGTAGTAGCTCCAGACGCCTCAACAACTAAAGTTTGGACAAGTGGTGGGTCAAGTGCTGATCCTTCATGGCAAGCACCAGCCGTTGGATCAACTATAGCTATAACAGATGACACCACAACCAACGCAACTATGTACCCAACATGGGTCACTACAGCCTCGGGAAATCAGTCAATTAAAGTTGCTTCTACAAAATTAACATTTAATCCAAGCACTGGAACTTTAAATCTTGGAGTAGCTACTTCTGCGATTGGAAAACTTACGTTCAGTGGAAATACATCTGGAACTATTACTCTTGCGCCACAAGCCGCCGCTGGTACTTGGGAATGGGATTGGCCTATAACTGCGGGATCGTCCGGACAGGTTCTTACTTCTCAAGGTGGCGCTGGAACCGCAATGACATGGACCTCACCGCTTTCAAATCCTATGACAACGGGTGGTGATTTAATTTATGGGGGTTCATCTGGAACACCTACACGTTTAGCAAACGGAAGTGCTGGTCAAATTCTTTATTCTAATGGGACTACGGCTGCGCCTACATGGACTTCAAGTACTAATGTTATTTCGTCATCATGTGGCTCTTATACAAATTCAACAGGAAGCTATACTGACGTAACAAATCTTACCGTAACAATTACGGCTGACGGAGTGAATCCAATTTGGATTGGAATGATTCCTGATGGAAGCGGTAACGCTAGCGTTGAGCCATCGAGAGGTAGTTCTATTGTTCAAGTGGATAGTATTTTAAAAATAGTAAAGGACCCGTCTGGAGCAAATACTGACTTGGCGCTTTTCCCATTACAGTTAAGATCATCAAGCCCTGATATAATTGAATATATGGTTCCACCTGGATCTTTTTTTACAATTGATACTCCAACCTCAGGATCACATACATATAAATTTCGAGCAGTTGCTACGACTGGAACAATTGCAGTAAGTAATATAAAAATGTATGCCCACATAATTAGATAGGAAGAGATGGCACTGACCGACTACCCAGCAGGATTTATAGCCGCCAACCAAGCTTCCTCGAAGCTCCTTAATATCGTCATGCTCATTGACGGAGTCCCTACAGCCCTTTCGATGTCGGCACTTTATAAATCTGCTCGTTATGGAGATCCAATCTTTTACGGAGACGCAAGCCTTGTCTACGGTGGTTTGATCGCAATTGATCCCAGAACATTTAAGCCTCTGATTTCAGTCGATAGTAATTTGACAATAGGGCAAAGGCTTGAGCCGGAACAGGGTAAGGCCGCAATTTCCACCCTGACAATTATACTCGTAGACCTAGCCCAGTACGTGACACAGCTAATGACCCCAGGAGTGATCGTTGATGAGCCTCTTGGTAATAAATTTGTCACAATAAAACTGGGCTATCTTAATTCGAGTTACCCAGAGGACTATTTCACTATCTTTAGGGGATACATTGCTGATGTGATGTTTTCTCAAGGTAAGTACTACATCACAATTCAAGACCCAAACACCAAAGGCAAGGGACAGATTTACTTCACTCCCCAAAGTGTTTTAACAGGCGACATTACAAGCGGTCAGACCACGATTCCGTTTGTAACCACTGGCTACTACACTCCGATTCTTGGACCAAATGGGGCCTATGATTCAACAATACAAACATATCTTGTTATTGGTTCTGAGATCATTTCATACCTTCCCGCAGGAATTGCACCCACTCAAATCACAGGAGTTACAAGGGGTGCTCGTGGCACAACGGCGGCATCTGCTGCCACTGGCGATACGGTAAACAACTCAATTCAGATCCAAGATAATTTCATAAACATTGCGCTCAAGACTTATCTGTCGGGATGGAATGGGCCGTGGATTAGTAACGTAGCAGTTTTAAACATCCAAGACTCTCTTACAGAAGGAATTATTGCCAATGCTATTCTTTTACCAATTGGGAAGAACGCTGTTGATGATTATGGTCTGGTGGTGGGCGACTACGTTACTGTATCAGGCAGTATTGTCGGAAATAACGGGACAAAAATCATTACGGACATTCAATCTAACGGTCAGGGTGTTAATAACCTTATTCTTTTTGATAGTAATTTTGTCGCTGTTGAAAGCCCTGCTCCTCCCGCCGTCGTACTCGCTTTTAGATCACAGTTTGACACTTACCCAGTCGCCGCCGGACTCCAACTAACTCCAAGAGATGTGGACGTAGCGACCTTTATTTACTTCAGAGACAATTTTTTCAGTCAGGGCGAAAACACTCTCAGATTTTACATTGATGCCGCTTCCAAGGGAAAAGATTGGATCGAAGCCCAATTGATGCTACCTCCTGGGTGTTATTCGATCACTCGATTTGGCAGGCTGTCGATGACGATGGCTCGTCCACCTATTGCTGGATCGAAACTTCCAATTCTAGATAAAGATTCAGTGATTGATCCAAACTCAATTCAGTCCGCCAGAAGTGTAAACAACAGGCAATATTTCAACGAGATCAAATACACCTACGACGTTGAGGACGACAACTCTACATTTGACTCGACTGAATCAATCTTGGATACGACTTCACTCACTCAGGTGGACATTCCAACCGTTTTACCAATCGCATCTCTCGGTCTTAAGACTGATTTGAACGCCCCAATAATTATAAAGAAGCGTGGAACATTTCTGATCAATCGCTATAAAAAGGGCGCAATCATAATCACAATGAAGGTCAACTTTAAAGTTGGCGCTATGATCGAATCTGGTGATGTTGTTTTGGTGAACGACAACGGGGATCTCCAAATTACAAACTATGAATCTGGAGCTCGAAACCTTGGCTCTCAATTGTTTGAGGTGATCGACAGACAGTATTCAATGAAGGATGGAGTCGTAACGCTTAAACTAATGAGCGGGATTGGTTTCAAGATCACCGACAGATTCGCAACGATTGCCCCGTCCTCCATTGTAGTTGCGGGATCTACGACAACCAAAATAAAATTCCAGGATAGTTTCGGTGCCGTATTCCCTGGCAATGAAAAGGCCAAGTGGGAACCACTCGTAGGAATGAACGTTTTCGTTCACAATCAGGATTGGTCAAATATCAGTAACGACGTTCAACTCCTTCCTTTTAGCAATCTTGACCCCTACAGCATGAACGTAAGTCCAGCATTGAATTACACTCCTGGCGTGGGGGATATTATTGAAGTCTCGTTCTATGCTGTTCCAGATCCCTTAAACCAGGCATTAACAAAAACTCTGTACGCATTTCTTAGCCCTTCAATACCTATTACTGGAGTCTCATCGACAGTTTTTCACGTTACCACTCCGGCAGATATGGCTAAGTTTACGGTGGGTTTACCAGTAATTGTTCGCAGTGCGGATTATTCGTCCTACAGTGGTGAGAGAAACGTGACAGTGATTGATAATGTGTTAAATAGAATTACGGTTGCAAGTGCTTACGATATACCATTTGCTAACATGGCCGTGGCCGATGGGGTTGGATATACGGACGGTCTGGGGTTTTACAGATGGATTTAAACAGTGAGGTGATTTATTAGCGACATCCCAAACTCCACACTACCAATTGAGATTCAAGGGGCCGTAACCAGGGCTCCAGTTTCAGAGTCACTCATTCAGGCGATGGGTGGTTTAATGAACTACCTTCGAAGCATTATTCCAAATATTGGCTTCAAATTTGATGCCTTCACTTCAAATGGGACTTGGACAAAACCCTCGGCGGGTGCCGGAGTAGTGTTCCTGATCGGCTGGGGAGGCGGTGGCGGGGGCGCCTCAGGACAGAGCCCTACCAGCGGGGGGAGCGGGGGAAACGCTGCCACGATAGGGATAAAGCTCGTGGATGTGACCGCAGAAACGACATGTGCGGTGACAATCGGGGGCGGGGGAGCCGGGGGTAATCCTAATGGAGCTGAGGGCGCAGACACAAACTTTCACCTTAATACCGGCAACGTCGACACTCTGTTTTTGGGCGGAGACGGGGCAATAGGAAATATCACGCCCGTAGGATTCGTGAATAACCCACCAGGGCCCGGACAAGGAGCTCCAGGCTCACTTGCGACCAGTTTCAATTACACCGGTGGATCCCAATCTGGTGGCGACGGTGGCGTATCACCAGGTGGAGCTTATGACGGTGGCGGCGGAGGCGGCGGTCCTGGTGGAAATGGTGGAGCAGGGGGTTCAGCAGCAAGTGGGGCAGCAGCGGGGGCCAATTCAGGCGCTGGCGGCGGTGGGGGCAGCGGAAATGGATCGAGTTATGTGGGCGGGGCCGGAGGTTCTGGTAAGCTTTTCGTGCTGTACTTGAAGCTAGCTTAAGGTTTTTGGTCGATTAACCGTTAGATTAAGGGGGTATTAATGGAACTTTTAACAGCGTATTTGCCTATAATTCTTTTGGTCTGTCAGGTCATTGGGGGACTCACCCTGGCCGCTACCATTTTGGTCAGAATTCCTTTGTTCAAACCTGCGACAAATATCGTAGTCGATGTGGACAATTATTGGCTTAAAGTTGTGAGCTGGCTTCCCACAATCGGGATAGACCCTCACACTCAAAATTTGATTGCAGCTTTACAGGCCGAAATGCCTACGGCTGCTCCTCTTCCTCCACCTGTTACACCGCCTAAAGTGTGATCACCGCTTGGGAGTTTATTAAGGCCCTACCCGCAATCTTTGCGTTTTTCCGTCAAGTGCGGAAGTGGGTTCATCAGGAAAGGGACGCTAAACTCCGTCAGGCGAAACTTCAGGTAGTGACCAATGCTTTTCAACAATCAACCCAAGCGGGAAACACGAATGCTATTGAAAATCTTTTCAAGCCTCCTGGTTCTTGAGTTACTTGGATGTTCACACGGGAAGCTTTCAGAGCCGATTGTTTTTAGGGGCGATCACGTTAATCAGGAAATCATGCGAGATCCTGTAACTAAAATTAAGTGCAACGACCCTCAGTTCGATCAATATTATTGCATTAACAAGCAAGATTTTGAGGACATGGTCACAGAGCTTTTATATTTAAGAGCAAAGGACGCAGGAAATGAATAATTTCACACCAATTTCAAAAGACCGACTCAACGGATGTCACCCCGACCTTCAGATTTTATTCGAGCACGTTAATGAAAATTATCCTTGCACAATTCTCGTAGGCGTTAGGGGCCAGGCCGATCAAGATGCAGCAGTAGCCGCCGGAAAATCAAAAGATCCCTGGCCCACATCTAAGCATAACCAGGTTCCATCTCTTGCAGTGGACGCGGCCCCACTGCCTCTAGACTGGGTGGACATTCGTAGATTCTATCATTTCGCTGGATATGTATTGGCAGTGGCCGAAAGTTTGGGTATAAAAGTTCGTTATGGTGGGGACTGGAAAGGCGACCGACTGATGAATCCACCCCATACCTTAAACGATCTAGATCACTGGGAGTTAATTGTTGATAATCCAGTTCAAACTTAATAACGGTAAAATTGCTTCAATAGACAAAAACTTTGCTCATCTTTTTGATTCTTGAACTGGTCCAGAAGCCGACTGATACACCCGAAGATTCGTCGCCGCCACCGTCAACTTGAAATCTTGATTAATGTTAACGAGATATTCTATTGCGCTTTCTCTGATTTTATTTTGATCCTCTAGTTTGTAACTGTCACAAATATAACCCCATCCATCGGCATTTAATTGCTTAAAGGCATCCGTTTCACAAAGTTCGATGAGCCGTCTAAGTTCGTATTTGAAAGCGTGCGGTTTGTAGTTGATGACCCCTGGAATTCCTTGCCACTCTTCCCAGTCTGGCGCGAGAACAATTCCACCAGCCATCAGACCTTCGAGTGCCGCGATATTGCTCTTACACCGATTGAAAATATTGTCGAACAACGGGCAAATAGTAAGGTCAGGCCTAACTTGATTCAAAATTTTAAAGTAACTGGTTACATCTGTGCCTGAAACACTCACACAATTTTCAGTTTCCTCGATAATTTTCCATGGTTTTTTCCCTACAAACCAAAACTCCCAGCCAGGATATTCGTTTGCCACCTGAATAATATCGCCTGTTACGTGCTCCAAATCTCGCTCGTGATGTACTCCACCCCTCCATAGAACCCTTCTTGGCGTGGGGCGCGTGTCTACATTTCTGTAGCCTGTCCATCGCGTTTCAAGAAATGCATTTTTAATAATTACGGTATCATTTTCAGGTCTGAATCTATCCAGTACTTTTTTAAGTTCAACTGTAGTCGTGGTTACAACCTTGGCCGCTACCAACATTGAAATCATGTCCCCTTGAACCTCTGGGTCCATGTACTGCTCATAGGATTTATTATCGTGAGGTATTTTGAAAAGGTGATCGTCAATGTCCAACCAAATTGGAGTTTCATAATCAAGGCAAAGTCTGGCGATCTGTTTGTGAAGTTTCGTCCACGGTCTATGCATGAAAACAATATCCGCATCAGCAACGTGTGTCCATTTTACATCCTCTTGATCCATTCTCATAAAAAGCAAATTGAGTCCTGAATTTTTTCTTAAGTGGGTGAAAGGGCCGAAACTTCTCCACCATGAGCCTGACTGATCAAGACTGTCTGAAATTACAAGTATTTTTATCATTCCCGTAGGCTTGTAAAATCCTGACAGACTGTCAAGGCAAAATAATTCTTTCGTGCCTCTGATTAAGGTGGTCAAGACAGATGCATTCAACTGGAAATCGGTCTGCGTAGTGACCAACAGAAGTCTCATGGAACGAGCCGCAGAAGGCGTAGCACTTATCAGATGGAGAAACGTTTATTTTTCTGACCAGACTTGAGCAGGTGACGACGCCAGTTCCAAAAACTGTAAACATTACTATTGCCAGAAGGTAGAATTTCAAATCATCGTTTGGATCAAAGCTCATTAATGATAGACCTCTTTGCTCTTTTAACTAATGGCGGCGAAATTATGCCAAGAGCTTGGTAATGTGACCATTTTGCTTTTAATCTTGAGACAACAGTGGTTCTTTTTAGCTTAAAGACTTTAAGCCATTCGGCAAGACTCTTCTCTTCTCCGTTGATTGTTAACCTTATAGTTGTTCGCTTATTATTATTCTGGTAAAAAATGCTAGACCATTCACAATTTGACAGAGTGTAATTTCCATTATTATTTTTCCTATTAAGAGTTGTGTTTATGGGCCTATCTCCCATATCTTTATAAAAATTTTCGAAGTTTAACCAATTTTTGTCGACGCAAATTCCTCTTCCACCGTAGTCTTTATATTTTCGTGAGTTTTTGTTTGTACATCTTTGAATCATTGCATCCCATGATTGATAACACGATGCCTTAGTTAAACCGTGTCTTCTTCCAAATTTCTTATTTTCATCTATTTTCATGAATCATATTCCTTATCATATCCATAGTCTGATCGCGAGTCGGAACGTGCAAAAATCTTTCCTCATTTGCGGCCTGTTTTGATCTGTCATCATCGAGTTTTTGCTCAATCTTGTCCAGTCGCGCGAAAAGTCTGTTAATGAAAAACCCTACAAGTATCGAGGTGATGGTGCCAAAAATCCCAAAGATTGCTACGTACATTCGGATTTCAATAATATTGGGGGAAACGTAGTCGCTATCGAGACCTGGGATTTTAAGCGGGATCGACCCCTCTCTGGCAGTAGCGGCGAAGGCGAAAAGAACAATGCTAATTACGACTGCCCACAGTAGGAAGTAGGGCCAGGCGCTCCCAAGTGCTTCTAATTTGCTCGATCTCAGCCTGAACCACATAGTCATAAACTAACACGGCCCTTTCCTCAATAGTCAACTCGGCTATGTTGGGGTCTTTCAGGAGTGTTTCAATGGCTTCGATTATACGGTCTCTGTTGGGGTCGTAGGACATTTTCCCATGATAACCTAATCGTCATTGTAGGGGACGGGCATGGGGCCTTTGTAGGGCTCCCTAAGCTGTCTGGTGTCCTTGCATGCCTGAGAGAACGTCCAAGACTTTTGACCATTGGTATTTCGGTATATTGATTCACAGACAAACCGCACTTCAAAGTCTGATTCTGAATGATTCACTCGGGCTTTTTGGATGGCCCGGCATTTGCTGCAACGGAAATCCATATCTAACCATAGCGCGTCTAGGCAAATTTGCAAACTATCTTTTTGGACCCCAGATTTGACAACCAAGCCACCAGCCTGGTGACAGAAGACTCAAATCCAAATTGGCCTGAACCTTTCTGCAACCTGGAGCCGATGGGACCTTTCTAACCGCATTCATATCAAATGGTATCCAGAGTATCCAAGTCGCTAAAATCAAAATCAAAACTCTTAGTGCAATCGCTACAGCTCTTTTCATAATGGAATCTCCAATGGTCTTAGTCCTGTTGGTTCTACACGAGTCTCACAATTCTCGCATATAATAATGTGTCTTGTCCCATCAAACTCGGCTGGAGGAGTGCTACGGATCTCCACGGGCTCAATTCGGTAGGCCTTGTGTTTACATCTGAGTTTAAGAAAATGCCAAACCACTTGATTTAAGTAGGTCGTCTTTGCTTCGTAGGTCATAGATTCGATGTGCTTTAGGTGATCTGCTGTAAATGGTCCGATTTGAATCATAGTAAATCTACCAATGCCCAATGAGTTTTAATTACCAAAAGAGTCGTGTCCTGCGGTAAGCATCCCATTTCTGGAGTGTAGTAAGACAGAATCTTATCCTTCAGTTTCGCTTTGCTAATTAACCTACGGAATGGCCACGGTGTCAAATATGCAATCAAAGCCCATTGTAAATAGCCGTCAGTCTTGCCGGTGAACCTGATTCGTTTGGCTCCGTCGTCCCAGTAGGGCAAATAGAAAAATAAAACTTGAATAAGCTGTGAGAGACAGCGAAGCCACGTTATTTTTCTTAATTCAGCCAAGTATCCGGGAGTAACATAGTTTCCGTTGCCCGTTTTGTAACCTCTTCCAGTCACTTGATCGTAAATCTGAACTTGTTGCTTATAATTGCAGGTCTCTCGAAAGAACATGTATAGCGGCTTCTCCTGATCCTCGGTCGTATCGTTGGCGCCCCAAATACTTTTCGGATGCCTGATCACTCCGTTAGGGGTAAGAAACTGATCAAGTTTTAATTGTGGGTGATACTGTTTATTAACAAACCACCAAGATAAACCAAAAGCACTAGAGTCAAACGCACTATCCCCGTATCTACCATCGGACGTTGGACCGTCTTGATCCCTAACCAAAGTTCCATCTTCAAAGTGCATTATAATTTCTCCAATACCAGAATAACTTCCTGGCCGTTCAAAAACCACTCTACTATCTTAAAAGTCTTAACCAGTTCACTAAACTTCTCAAACATTTCATTTAATACTTGTTCATCCCAACAGTGGAAGTGGATATCAGCGTCTTTAGGCATTTCGCGTGCTCTTTTCAGAGCTACCTCTATATCGTTTTTATCAACGCGAACAAAATACTCGATGAGGTGAAATATTCTATTGTCTGCCACTGTCCCAGGATACAAGTACTCCCCAAGCAAGTGCTCATAGCTTGTAACGCGTCTACCTCTATCGAAAGTAAATCTCTTATCTGGCACCGCGATCATAAGATGTCCACCTGGTTTTACAACGCGAAGCCAGTTTTCAATAGCACTTAGAGGATTTTCCATGTGCTCAAGAACGTGGGAGCTGCAAAGAAAATCAAATGACTCGGTATCAACTCCCTCCAGTGTTTCAGCCGAAGTGATGATATCTGTTTCAACAATTGGTTTGTGTTGACACTCCGGGAACTGTGCGAAGAGTTCAGCCCTAGTTTTCTTATCGGCGTAGGTGACTTTCCCAGGTACGGGCCAGGGATTATGGAAAGCGCCAACCTCAATGCCAAGACCATTGCCGTACTTTTTTCCTAACTCAATCCTTGTCATATTTTAATCCTAGTAGAAAAGTTACAGGCCACAAAATAATAAATATAACCCATAAAACGTATATCATTCCTAAAGGGATACCCCTACATGCTTTTACAAACTCATCTTTAAAATAAAAAACTGTTACTCCTTGAATAATAATACCCAGAAGTAAGTAAATATAAAGATACGTCATCCCCACTTCCCCCAAATAAATCCCGCCAAGAAAAACATAAAGAATTCAGTAATCTGAACCCAGTTTGTTGGGGCTTCGTTGATGGTCATGCGCGAAACTCTTTCAATTTTCGTTCGAGTTCCATGTAATCTTTTGCGTCGTTTTTGTGAAAAGGTCTTGCCTCCTCTGCAGCTTTCAAGGGGGGTCGCCATGGAATTGATTCCATTCCGCACTTAGGGTCGGTGCATTTTACCATACAGTAGTCGCCAATCAAAAAGAGACGACGATTATGTACGTGTAAACCTAAGAATCTTTTAATCGCATCTATTTTACTCATCTCTTCCCCCTAAACTCATCCTCAATCATCTTTTCGCCTTTCTGTCAGCCAACACTTGAATTTTATATTGTTCGGGGCCCAAAGGAACAGTCCCAAATATTGATTTATCATGCTCACGTTTTTTAAGTTCTATCTCCACTTTTAGACAAGTTGGGCACGGATACATTCCTTCGACTTGATCGCCGCATTCCTGACAGATTCTGAAGGCGCTGCCGTCTTTCATGTTCCCCCGTCCTTTCGGCTTGAGAGTTTGGAGAGGGCTTCGCTACAAATGGCATTGATTTCATTCATGTTTGCAAACTGTTTGTTAAAACTATTTTCAGTCAGACAGTAGACTCGACTCGAAAATTCCAAAGCAATCTCCAAATCCGCTTTTAATTTGGCGTTCTCGGTGGCGAGGGTGTCGCGTTCAATTCTAAACTCATCGGTTAAGTTTTGTTCTCTGTCTACTCGCTCTTTCCATAAGTCTCGCTCGTCCATTAGATTTGACACCGACTTGAATCCCGCCGGTCCAAACACTTCTTTAAATCTGGCTTGGAGAGCGGTGTAGGCGCTGTATTCGATGACGTGGATTGGTTTTCTCGAATCTTTGTTATTCCAGTAATACCCATCTAGCCATTGGTCTCTCGATTTTTTATCGAGAAAAGTCTTAGTTATCTGATTAATACGAGGGTCTAAGATTCCATACCACTCTCGCGGTTTCTCCCCCATAGGGTCTTTAGTGTCGTTCATAATTCACCCAGTGGTATCCAAGAATAATCGTCAACGTAGTTGAAGGGGTGGTGCTCGAAAGCATCGTTATGCCCCCACTCAAACATAATTTCGCAATCCTCCATGAAGGTCTGGAGCACGATGCAGTTAATCTCCGGCGAATACCACGCGAATTGTCTCACAATATCATCTCCTCTTTAGTGTCGTTCATTTGCGGCCCCGCTTATCGTCACAAACTTCTGTAGCGAACCTTAGGGCCATAGCTGCGACTTGGATCGCCTCTTTACGCATTTCTTTTAGGTCACGCTTTTTCTGATTAGTCCAAACATGTTGTTTTAATTCGTCAAACTCTTCAGCTAAGACGGCAAAACCTTCGTGCGCTGAATTGAATTTCGGCCACATACTCGTAGCTCTCTCAACTTCTTTGCAAGCCTCAAGAGCTGCGAGTTCAACTTCATTATCTGGAAACTGTGACGGGTATCCCATTTACATCATCTCCTCTTTAGTGTCGTTCATCGTTGAAAATCCTCGGTTTTATTTTTTAAAATTGCCAGACATCGTTTACAGGTAATATTTTTGGGATTTTCAATATCAATCAATCCATCTGAAATTCCACAAAGCAACAAGTAACGATTGCGCCAACGCCAGTGGTGAAATTTTTTAGACCATCCTCCATAGAATTTCATCGCCTCTTTAGTGTCGGGGGTGCTCATTGATTCGTCCTCGCGGCGGCTGTCTCTAAACCGTCAAATATTTCATTGAGTTCTTTTTTGTTGATACCTAACGCCTCACACGCATCGAACTGTGAGTGGTCATATTCTGGTGGACATCCATGCGGGGCTGATTGTAAGCCTTTAATTGTTTTTCCCTCCAGCTCAACGGTAAAAGGAACATCGCAAACTAATACTTTTCCGCACCTTACACATCTATCACTCATTGATTCGTCCTTTCATACCTACGGATGGGGAGGGGGTTCATTTGGTGCCTCGGTAATACCAGCGCCAGAAAAAACTAAACCAGCCCTCGAGTCGGTTCCATTTTTTCCAGTCAACTTTAATTCGCTCAATATCTATCTCCTCAGAAATTTGGACTCGCGCAGGCGGTAGTTCAATATGAACTGGGCCGTAGTCTATTTTCGTTCTTAACCAGTCGCTCACTCATGCCTCTTTCTAAAGTCGGTAACAAGTTGAAGTCCAAGCGCGTGATCTTGTGGGTGATCAACCTCGTCAACATTCCCTTTTATCCAATCAGCAAGCCTCGCCTCTGATTCGAGGGCCTGCTCAAGGGCGGTGATGATTTCTAAAACCTGGCAATCACACAATGTTCTCTCGTGGCTTGTAATTACGGATTCAGCGTTCGGCCTAGGAACTAGACACACAAGTCCTTTACGCATCTCCGCGAGCTTCGAGTGGATTTTTGTCATCGCACTTGCTCCGGCTTAACGAAAATGAATCGTTTTACTTCATAACAACTTGGATACAAATTCGCCGTTTGGTTCCAAGGGGGCACTTGATCTATTGAAACTTTTTTCCGCATGATTAGTGGCTTGGCTTCATCGAAGGACCAGCATTGTTTTGAGCCACCGCCGCCGTGATTATAAAAATCCTGTTCGCATCCTTCACAGTCTTTCTTTTTCATCTCACTCTCCCTCTGAATCTAGTTTTTTGATTTCTTTTAAAAGAAAGTCGCATACTTGCCCAGCCTCTAGTTTAAAATTCGGTTCGTTCCCAATCTCTACTTTCTCTTTAAAAACTATCTCCGCATCCATTTTTCCACGAGCCGCGAAGCCTGCGAGGAAGGCTGTCTCGTGAGATTTATAAGAATCACGCGGAACTATCGACCGCGCATACTCTTCTGCTAGTTGAGATTTACTCATTTATTTTCCTTTCAAACTCTGGACGGGTGGTGTACGAGACACTTGAAAACAAGTACACCTGGCTTAATTGCCCCCGCCCAAATCATAAATTACTTCCAAGTCTTCCAAGATTGCGCTTCCTTCTAAGGATTTCGGTAGTTTCGTCAGTCACCTCACCAGGCTTTTTAAGAAACTGAGTCGATAGGTGTTCCTTCTGAAGATCCTCTAGGGTTGGCGCTGTGTAGTAGTAAAGCGCCAAGCTCATTCGATTAGTCTCTTTACAGTTCCAAGGAGTACCGAGACCGTGAGGCGCATCTGGCGTTTCAAATATCACCATACGATTCATTATCGGAGCAATTGAAAAGACTGCCTTAGACATATCCTTCTCCCAAAGCTCCAAAGCGCCGCCCTTGTCGTGAGTGTAGTCCTTGTTGAGATACAGAAGGACGTTGAGTCTACGAATGAGTCCCAGCTTTTCGTGCTTAGTGAAATCGCGGTGTATTGAAAGTTTACCGCCGTAAGTGTGAATATGAATTCCCCCGCCACGAAGTGTGTGATCTCCGATTAAACCATTAATACCAGTCAGTTGTTCAAGCATTCCAATAAATTTACCGCCAAGACTCTCTAGAAAAAAGTATTGTATTGTTGGGGCGAAAAGCTCCCATTTATCAGTGGCCAGTTTCCCCTCAAAGGCATTTTCGTAACTGTAAAATTTAGAAAAATCCTTAATATCATTAAGGTATATTTGGAATAATTCTGCTCGTTCCTTCATAATAGAATTATCAATGATCCACCATCGAAAGGGGGCTGAGCCGTATTTAGCCTTGGTAATATCAATCATTATGCCCTCCTCTGCTTCCAGTGAACATACTTTGGCGCCCTTATTTTTTTCTGCCAAGCCGTCTGAGCCCTCTGTCTTAGTCTCCATGTTTTGCAGGTCGTGGTATCGCTAAAGCCAGGACATTTCAGAGGATCGGAGCAGATACATTTTAAACCGAGGGTTTTCAAGGATTAAACTCCCATGAGTTTGGCTCTTTTATATTATTTGAATTATCTCTTAAGTAGAGGGCCGCAGAATATTGCAATTTAATGTTGTGGCCCCAACCCGCATGATTGTCGATTATATGCTGAGGCACTAAACCAACCGACAGATCAGTTAATTTATCGTGAGCACATCGCAAATGTGATTTTAGTTTATCAGAATAATCCTTGTACTCTCTGGCTTTATTTTCCCAATGCTTAATCAATTGTTTTTCAGTTTTAGTCTTCATCGTCCCACTCCACTTCCTTTTCTAACATCTCTTCGATCTCCTCTTCACACGTATAACAAATAGGTCCTAACCCCTCACATAGTTGCAAACAAGAATCACAGACTGTCATTTTTCCCCCTTCTTAGTTTCCAAATCCCGAAAGTATTCACGAATACCCATCCTTTCGCTTCCA
>Ga0210408_10003126_pt1 | contig 15484 bp, 18 predicted proteins | sample IncBWH4MmetaG_FD_155471 | JGI IMG/M metagenome (GOLD analysis project Ga0210408, IMG submission 155471) | Forest soil microbial communities from Barre Woods Harvard Forest LTER site, Petersham, Massachusetts, United States - Inc-BW-H-4-M | ecosystem: Environmental > Terrestrial > Soil >...
GGCGAAGGAAGCACGCGGGCGGATGCGATAAGATGAGTTCATGAAAAAGTACGACGCGGCCATTGCGGGCGGCGGAGTGATTGGCGGGGCCATCGCGCTGGGGTTGGCGCGCGCTGGATTGCGCGTAGCGGTGTTTGACCGGCAGCAGCCGGGACAGGGAGCGTCGTGGGCCAGCGCGGGGATTATTTCTCCCGCTCCCGAAAGCCCGGCGATGATTGTGACGGTTCCGCTGGCCAAGGCAAGTGTTGCGCTGTACCCGGAGTTCGTGGCGCAGGTGGAAGAGATTTCCGGAAGGAACGTGGGATTCCGCGCGAAGGGGACGTTGGAGGCGCTGTTCTCGCGCGATACGAAAGCAGAGCTCAGCACCATCATCGCGCTGCATCATGGGCTGGGATTGAAAGCTGAGCCGTTGCGCGCAGAAGATGCGCGTGAACTCGAACCGGCGCTGAGTGAAGAGGTGGAAGCGGCGGTGCTGCGGCCGGAAGAGGCGTCAGTGGATAACCGCGCACTGACGGCCGCTGTTCTGGAAGCGGCGCAACGCAGCGGCGCGGAAATTTTTTCCGGCAATGGAGCGAAAGCGATTTGGCGCGAGGGGAACCGTTGCGCGGGATTGGTCCTGCAAAATGAGAAAGTGGAGGCAAAATGGACGGTCATCGCCGCGGGATGCTTTTCGGCGACGATCGAAGGGATTGCGCCGTATGCGCCGGTGCGTCCCGCGAAAGGACAGATGGTGGCGCTGCGCGCCGATGAATTGAAGATGGAACGGGTGCTCTGGTCAGAGAAGATTTATCTCGTGCCCCGGAACGACGGTCGAATCCTTGCGGGGGCAACGGTTGAGTACGCCGGTTTTGACAAGCGGACCACGGCCGGTGGGATCGAGAAAGTTCTTTCGGCCGCCATCGATCTAGCGCCGGGCCTCGCCGATGCGCGCATCGAAGAAACTTGGGCGGGCTTGAGGCCGGATTCTCCCGATCACATGCCGATTCTCGGCCCGGCGGATCTCGATGGCCTTTTGCTCGCAACGGGACATTTCCGCAGCGGAATTTTGCTCACGCCCATCACCGCGCGATTGGTGCGCGAATGGATTACGGAACAGCGCGTGAGCGTGGATTGGGACCGCTTCAGCCCAATGCGCTTTCGAGCAGCGGCGGCGAACTCTGCGCAGCGTGCTCCTAGCTGACCACGGCGGAACGAGGTTAACAATCGACAGTTGACAGTTAACAGCAGCTCGGGTCGCGCTCTCTCGAAAGGAGGATGGAATGCGTTTTCAAAGACGCCAACTGCTTCAAACCCTGTCATTTGCTTTCGGGTCGGGCTTCCTCTGGAGCCGGAACCAACTCGGCATGGCTGCGCAGACAGCCACACAGCCAAAGGTCTCCCCTCCCCTTGCGGGTGCCGCTGTCCGTGACGGGATCGCTGGGGGAACGGAAATGGAAAAAGTGGCCGGAATCGGAGGATTCTTCTTTCGAGCTAAAGATCCGAAAACGTTGCGGCTTTGGTACCAGCAACACCTGGGGATTTTGACGATACCAACGTCCGACGGGGAAACCGCGTGGCAGCAAGAGGCAGGATCAACCGCTTTCACTCCCTTCCCTGAGACGAGCAAATATTTCGGGGATCCTCAGAAGGTTTGGATGCTGAACTTTCGAGTGCGGGATCTCGACAAAATGGCGGCCCAGCTGCAAGCTGCGGGAATTGCCGTCAAGATTGACGCGGAGTCTTATCCCTACGGCAGGTTCGCCCGCCTGCATGACCCTGAGGGGAATCCGATCGAATTGTGGCAACCTGCAAAGCCAGACGCTCCGCACTAGCTTGCTGAGCAGTTCAGGACTGTTGAGTGGGTCAGCCAAGGGCGTTTTTCGGAATTAAGGCGCGGCCACCCGCCCTGAAATGAAACGGGACCCAACAGCGTATATAAGACCAGGGCCCGAGGTGTCGGTGCCAAATCTGCACAGTCAGGAGAATGAAATGAAATCCCATGTTGTGGCGTCGGTAGTGGTGCTGTTCCTGGTATCCGCGGCGGCTTTCGCACAGGACTCCAAAACTCCGCAGGCGTCCTCGAACAGCAAGGCAGAACAGGCTTCACAAGCCAATCCCAATCCGTTCAGCACGTACAATAAAATCTTTTACGCAAGGATGAAGACCATCCTCGTCGGTTCCGCCGAAAAAATGCCCGAAGAGAACTACAATTTCAAGCCCACGGACGCCGTCCGCAGCTACGGCCAGATTGTGGGGCATCTAGCGGACGCCCAATATAATTTTTGCTCGATGGCACTTGGGGAAACGAATCCCGGCCTCAAAATCGAGGAGACCAAAACCACCAAAGCCGATCTCGTTGCCGCGCTCAAAGGGGCGCTCGCCTACTGTGACAAAGCTTATGACGGCGCGACGGATGCGTCCGGCGCGCAAACGGTGAAGTTGTTCGGCATGGATATGCCCAAATTCGGCGTGCTGAACATTAACAACGCGCATGACATGGAACACTACGGGAATCTGGTCACCTACATGCGGCTCAAGAACATTGTTCCCCCAACGAGCGAACCGGCTCCGGCGGCACCGCCGAAAAAATAGTCGCACAAACAACTCCCTGAACAGGCGGGCGGATGGCGTTTGCCATGACGCTTCGTGGCTAAAACCACGCCTTGAGAAGTGTTCACCCCACGCAAGCGCTGCGTGTAGGGCACCCGGCGTTCATCCCGCGAATGCAGCGGGATGGGGCGGAGGTGTAAAAACCCACAAAGGGTAAGCCACCCAAAGGCGTTTATCGGAATTAAGGCGCGGCCACCCGCCCTGCTCTGCGCTTCTCTCTGGGTTGCGATTCGATCTAGGTTACGGGGAACGTTCCGTCTGTCCCGAATTTCCCGTCCCGAGTTTTCCACCCAAAGGCGTTTTTCGGAATTAAGGCGTGGCCACCGCCAGCCCGCTCAGGTACCTGCGGCGTTTACGAAGCACTCCAGTTTCCACAGATGAGGATACCCACAGGGGATGCACAGGTTTTCAACGGCATTGCACAGGCTAAGTGCTTGACTTCCGCTCTTCCGTCGGCAACAAATAGTGAAGGTAGTGAAGGGGGAATACGGGCATGGGGTTCTACAAAGATGAGCCTTTCGCTGGCAAGATGGTGGTATGTCTCCCGGATTTCTCGAAGATCGCACAATCCGCGCCAGCCCAAGAGTTAGTCGAGATGATGAAGCAAAGGGGAATGGTATCTCTCAGCGATCTCTTAGAGGGGAAGGTTGAGCAGAAGGGGCGACTCGATATCGATGAAATCTATCGTCTTGGGCAGGCTGTGGGCATGCAATCTGAAAAGCATGGTGATTCCCCGCTACCGCCAAAGGAAGTTTGGGTGCGACTATCCGATGTTACTAAGCCACCCCTGCAGCCAGTCGATGGACGCTGCAAACTTAGTCCCTTGCTCGTTAAAGACATACGTAATGCCCATGGTTCTGGTGAGAGCATTCGCTCACTTGCCAGGAGCTACGAACTCAGTGCTTCTACCGTATGCAAAATCGTTCATCGCCACACTTGGAAAAATCTGTCCTAGCCCGTTCGCCATTCGTTCGCCATTCTATTATTGACGCCGTAAATGTCTCCTCCGACACTAGCTTTGAACATGACTGGAATTAAGTTCCATGGAAAGCGAGAAGGCCCATGCCACAAAAACGGTCACAAAAAGACACTATTCCACCAACTCTAACGCCCGCTCAAGCGATTCCGCTTCTCCAGCGTCAGCGTGACCGCGCGGATGCGGTATCGAAGGCTACATACGCTGATCCACTGGGTGATGTTTGGCTCAACTCTACCGAAAACATCTTGAATCAAGCATTTGGTAAACCGGATGGAGAAAGGCATGAGAATACTCGCGCCTTCTTGCATGCTGACGGGTTGCCAATGTATATGAATTCGTCAGATGCCTACACTCAAGAAAGCCACGAAGTACGGACGGGGCGTAGGAAGGCACTGCTAGAAGGTTTTATCGAACAACTTCAGGATCTGGCGCCACCGAGCGCAGTCACGGCACAGGACCAATATAAATTGCACTCAGAAATTGAACGCGTAAGCGGCGAGCTATTCCGGTCCGGACACTATAAGTCTGCCGCGTTGGAAGCTTATATTCGCGTAATCGAGCAGGTCAGAATTGTTTCTAAAATTCCAGATGACGGCGATTCTCTGATGAATAGGGCTTTTGCGTGCGACAAGCAAACGCCTGTCATTCAATTCAACGCTCTTTCGACTGACTCAGAGAGAGATGAACAGAGGGGATTTTTATTTCTTTTTAAAGGAATTGTTGGCTTGCGGAACTCGAAAGCCCACAGCAACAGACTCTTTGACGACCCTCTTAGAGGCCACGAATATCTCGCATTGGCTAGCGTCCTAATGCGAGTCTTGGAAATTGCAAGGGTAAACGCGATCACTTAAGCTCGGGGAAATCGGGGCAGACGGGACGTTTTCTGATGCTCATGTGATATCGATCCTTTGACTCCTAATGATTGGAGACTTTCGGAATAAGGGAAACTTCCCGTCTGTCCCCCGGCACCCGTCATGTTCGAGGAGTTTATTAACGTCAAATATCATAACGGCGTTCCTGTGATCCTGGATTCGTTAGACGCAGAGCCTATGCAATGTCGAACTTCCTACCATATGACCCCGGTTTGCTCCCAACACGGCCGGCACCTAGGCCTGGTGAGACACTGCTCCTTGAAGTGCCCGGCGTACCTCCCGTCAAAACTAGAAGACAATCGATCAGGAATCAAGACCACCCTCAGCATTCGTCGTTTATCACTCTGCGCAGAGCAGCCATAAGAGCTATGGGCGGGCGCGCTTGGTATTTCGGCCCTGTGAGAGTACGCCTCACAGTCTTTGGGCCGAGCTCCCTTGATGGATGGTCGCTGATCCTTTACTTGGGTGGAATAATGGACACGCTCGATGGCAGCAGCGGACGGACTTTTACTTATCTTCCCATCGTTTTCGAGGACGATTGTCAGGTCCTAGATAGCCGGACTAGATGGGTAAAAAGCTCTGAGAGCTCGTATCGCCTTAAGGTAACGTTCAAATGAGCAAGTGGAAATCGGGGGACGGACGGGACGTTTTCTGATATTCATCAGTGTTGCGCGGAATGATCGCGGATCCCCCGGGCCCCCGGCACCCACAAGGTAGATGAACATGAATGCGAAACCGCAGCCAGAACAGTCCGTGCAAGAGGAGCAAATCCGTGTGGCCCTGAACAAGCACTGGCACGCGTCAGCAGCCGGCGATGCCAACGCGGAACACGACATTTATGATGACGATGCGATTTGTGACTATCCGCAGTCGGGCGAGCGAATCCTCGGGAGGAGCAATTTGCAGGCCTTGCGGAGTCATCGTCCCGGCAAGCCGTCCGGCTTCCAGGTCAAGCGGATTCTCGGAAACGGGGATCTGTGGATCACGGAATACACCATCACGTACGAGGAGCGAGCAGCATACACGGTGAGCATTATGGAGTTCCGCAACGGCAAGGTCGTCCACGAAACGCAGTATTTCGCGGATCCCTTCGAGGCGCCGGCTTGGCGGAGGCAATGGGTTCAGCAGATCGAGTGACGCCGCAGCAAAGAAGGTGATTCCTTGTCCTTGCCAGCGGCAGTTGCCCCCAAGTTGTTGCAGGGGCGCGCTTTAGTGCGCCAGGTTTCCGCCGGGCGCTCATAAGGGCTATTTATGATATAGCTTATGGATATGGTTTCTTTTTATAATACTTGCAAAGTGTATTGGTTTTGATATACTGACCTGGGTGAAACTGCGGGCGGACCGTGGTTTCGCCCTTTTTGTTTTTACCCTCATTTCTTTTCCCAAATTACAAAACAGTTGCGGCGCGCTTTCGTTCCCCGGCGGGCGGGGCGGCGGGAGTAGGCTCCCGCACTCGTGTGGCCCGGTGGCAAGCAAAGAAGAGGCTGGGCTAAAGCCCAGCCTCTACATGCAAACCGCCGGGACACAGAGAGCGAAGAAGATGCTGGGCTAAAGCCCAACGCTACGTGCTAACCCACTCGGAAGCAAACAGGCGAAAGTGCGTCTCTGCAACGACTGGATCACAACCATGAAAATCAGAAAAACCAACGCTGTCCTCCGCTGGAAGCAAATCGAAGAGGGACGGGCTGAAGCCCGCCCCTACAAGGCCTGCGTCAAAAACAAAGAACTCGACGCTGCACAAATCTGGAAACAGTTCGAGGATCTGGTCGTGCCGCAACTGAAGCTCTCCGTGGTGGATCACGCGGTGTACTCGCACCTGCTGCGGCACAGCCGGCTCGAAGGGAAGCGCCGGCTACACCTTTCGATGTACAAGCTGGGGCGCGGCACGCGTCTCTCCGCCGCGGGCGCCCGGCATGCGGTGCGGCGCCTGGTGGCGAAAGGGGCGCTGCGGGTGGTGGAACGCAGCAAGGCGGGACATGTGATCGAGGTGCGGCTGCCGGAAGAGATGCGCGGCGTGCGGACGAAGGTTAGGGTGGCAAGCTCGTCCCGCGGGACGAACGCCCGGAACTGGGGCCTCGAAAAGGGCAACTTCTGGAAAGACAAGGCGCTGCGCAGCGCCATCCATCGGCGCGAAGGCGGCGCGTGCTTCTATTGCCTGCGGCGAGTCAAGGCACGACTACGGTGCATCGACCACGTGGTGCCACAGGTGCGCTGTGGGTCGAGCTCGTACCGCAACCTGGTCTCCTCGTGCGGTGACTGCAATGCGCAGAAGGGAGAAGAAGAGGCCGGGAATTTTCTGCGGAAACTGTTCCGCGACGGGCGTTTGACGGCCAGCGAACTTACTGGGCGGCTGCGGGCGGTCGAAGCGCTTGCGGCGGGCAAGCTCCGGCCGGCGATGCACAGTCAGGATGCAAAAGGACGACTGATATCCTAGTGAGCATCGCTAAATATAGGGTCATGCGAGTTGGGAAGAAAAGCGGCGTCAAGCCGCCGCACTCCAAATCGCAATCGGGATTTCGATGCTCGATCGCCTGAGTTTTTTCTCAAAATCGAGTCAAAAGAATGGAACGAAGGAGCGACTGGCGAATGCGCTGGGCTTGCAAATCCTTTATTTGCTTGCGTGGGTCAGCAGCGGGTGGAGGGAGGTGCGCCAGAGGATCCTGGCCGGCTCCGCCGTTCCCCGAAAGCAAAGCAGCATCAAGAATCAAAGGCCGGTCGAAGGTCACGTCCATCGACGTGCCGCGCGGGAGTTCTGCTTCGGGCCCGCGGGTCGCCAGGATGGCGATGAGCGCACCGGCTCCCGCGATGCCGCCTCCGATCAAAGCTCCGCGACCGGGGGCGTCATTGACGATTGCGCCGGTGATAGCACCGATATAGGCGCCGCCTCCGGTGGCCAACAGCACCGCAGCGGTGTCTCGCCCTTTGCTCGAAGGCCCTTTGATTTTGCCTTCGCTGTCGACGCCTTCCTGCCCGTCGCGGTCCACGCTGCTGGGCGTGGCGCGCAGCTCAATCGTGTAGCCATTGGGATAGGTCATTTGCTGGAGCGCGATGCGAAACTCGCCGCGGCCCTTGATGCGGCCGGGGCGCTTCGCTTCAAGAATCTGGCCGCGTACAAAGGTGCCCATGGGAATGGCGATTTTGTTGTTGACGGCGATCGGGTAGGCGGTCTCGAAATAGACGGAGTCGCCGGGCTTGGCCGTGCGGGTGTTGATGCCGTTGCGAAGCAGCAACGGGAGTCGCGTGCCAGTGGGCACTGCAATCTGGCTGTTAGCTGGAGTGGGACTCGCGGGACCGGCGGTTGCTGGAGCTGGAGGGGGTGCGCTTGTCAACGAACCGGCGGGCGGTTCCTGGGCAAGCAGGCTCGTCGCGACGGTCGAAGAAATAAGAATAGTGAAGACGGCAAAGCGTGCTGGCAGCCGGAGGAACATGGAATCACCTCAAGGGTCTGACCTGGCCCCTTGAACGGAATGCACGGCCAACTCCAGACGCCTTGGAGATGGGGTGGGCTGCGGGCAGTCCGTTCCTGACTACCTAAAGTCTTTCAATGCAGTCAGTTACGGATTATTGCGCCAGATCAGGCGGAACTGCCGTTTGACCACACTGCGCACACAGCATGGTGATACTTGTCAGCGGCAGGCACCGGTGTCAGCGAGAAGCAGCAGGTCCTCACAACTTCCTCTCGCAGGAGAACGCCGGAACCTGCGGTGCGGAGTTACGGCTGGGGCCGCTCTTGTCGCACGGGCGGCTGAACGATGGGCTGAAATTGGCCCGGATTGTTGAATTGAATCTGGCTGCCGTCCAGCGCCAACTCGCGCTCAAAGACAACGTCCATGGTCGAGCCGCGCGGAAGCTCGGCATCCGGTCCGCGTGTGAGCAAAACGGCAGCGAGACCCGCCGCGGCACCGATTCCCCCGCCTATGCCGGCGCCTCTGGCGGTGCGGGTAGCGATGGCGCCTATCCCCGCTCCAGCAGTAGTTGTTGTTGCCACCGTCTCCACTTTCTTGCCTTTGTTGCCGCCGCCGGTGACTTTGCCTTCCGAATCCATGGTCTCATTACCGCCGGAATCGGCGCTGCGCGGGGCGGCGCGCAAATTGACGGTGTAGCCGGTGGGCAGAATCAGCGTATCGAGGCGCATGCGAAATTCGCCGCGGCCTTTGATACGGCCGGGGCGTTTGGCTTCCAGCAATTCGCCGCGAAGATAAGATCCGACCGGAATGACGATGCGGTTGTTCTGAGTAATCGGAAAAGAAGTTTGCAGATAAACGGAGTCGCCGGCTTTGGCGCTGCGCGTGGAGATGCCGTTCTGGAGCACGACGCCGACTCGCGTTCCGGAAGGAACGATGATTTTTTCGCCGGAACCGGCCGGCTGCGCGGCAGGCTTCGGGGCAACAGCAGGCGGAGCATCACTTTGAGGACCATCCGGCTGCTGCGCGGACAGCGTCATTGGCAGCGACAACGGGATCAGGCAGGCCAACACTCGGAGGATTCGCTCGACGGACGATTTCTGTTTCATCGATGGCTCCCTGGCTTAGAGGTGCGATGCATCCTTATGAAGTAAAGATGCTCTGCCAGGGCGTTGCGGTCAAGCGACAATTTGCGTGTTTGCTGGAGTTGGTCCGCTGGCCAGGCGATGCTGTTCAATCCGCGAGTACACCTGTTAAAACGAGCGGATAAAGGACGACCACGAGCGGGATTGCTGCGATGCAACCAGCAACGAGGCCGGTCCACTTGAAGCCCTGCCCGATTCGAGTCCCCACCGCTGGTACGGGCCGGGGCGCCGCTTTGAGGTCGCTGAAAGGAATCCACTGGGAAATGATGATTCCGTCTTTGAGGCTGAAACCGTCATCGCGAATTTCCATGATGACTCCGGTGCGGACTTTTCCGTTGTGCAGTTCGCAGTGAACAAAGTGGTGCTTATCGACGCCGAGCTTCCGAACGGCGTCGCGATAGGAGAGTTCCTCGGGGCTTAGCAGTAAGGGCGGTTTCGGGAGCCGGCGACGTGCACGCGGTCGCGGGGGCTCCGGCGTGGCGACGGGACTAAGTTGTGACAAGGACTGAAGCTGTTCGTCCGAGAGTGTTGTCGGGAGAATGCCGATTTCATCTGCCTGCGATTGCGCACGGGCAGCTGGCGCCAGGAAGAACCCTGAGATCAAGAGAAGAGCGCGGAACCTGTTAGGCCAACGCATGGAAACCTCCTTCATGTGAATCTTGCAAATGCCTCCGAGAGACGAATGCAGATCGTTCGCCAATTCCGGCAGGCGGCGGGATTCACCCGGCGATTTCCTAACTCGTTGAAAGAGAAGCATCTCGGGAACGGAAAGCTTGGCACGACGATTGATGCAACGCGAATGGCACGAGCTTCGGTCGAAACTGCCGCTGGGGAACCCTGTCATGTGGCGGCGTTTGGCGACGGTTTGACGAGCGAAGGAGCGAGGGCTACGCTTTACGCAGAGTAAGGAGAATCGCATGGCGAAGCTGGCGCTGATTTATGGGATGAGGCTGCTGCCCGAGGAAGAGCTTGGCGAAGTGAAGGACGCGACAGTGGTGCTGAAGAATGGGCGCACGGCACGCGTGACCATGCACTTAATTGAGGGCAGCAAGGAAGAGATCGAAAACACCTTTCGCCAGTCCATCGAAGCTTTCTTCGAGATGTATCCGGAGATTTAACCGGCGCTTAAGTTTTCAGTTTTCCTTTTCTTGTATTGATCTCACAATCCACCAATTGTCATCCCGACCCTCAGGCTGCGGTCTTCCGCAGCCTGAGGCGGAGGGATCTGCTTCTCAACTTCGGAATTCAGTCTGAAATCAGCGGTTGCCGAAGTTTTCCGGGTCGGCGCTGGGATCGCCGAGATTGTCGTTGATGAGCACCGTGGACTGACCGGTTAATTCGAAACGCTTCCGGCACTTGTAGCAAGCGACCAAATCATCGAGCCGCACCATGTAGGAACTGGCTTTTGCGAACTTGCGGCGGTCCTCCTCGCCGATGCCGCGCGGCAATTCCTTTTTCTTGCGGCAGACCTTCCAGCGCACGGGCGCCTCGAACTCGCCGCGGCAGCTCGGGCAGACGAGCTTTACTTTGCGCGTCTCTTCTTTTTCCGTATAGAACTGGCGCTCATCCATAGTTAGGGAGCGGGTACGCTCACCGCTTGCCCGATTGTAACAAATTCGAGGCCGAGGTCACGCCAGCGCGGCAGCCAATGCTCGAGAGCGGCGAGCGTGCGAGAGCGGTCGCCATTCAGTTCGCGATGCGCGCCGTCGTGCAGGCAGAGCACGTCGCCCGTGCCGCCAGCGGCAGCGCCGGCGCCGTCTCCCACGCTTCGCTTCGCACGGTCGGCGATGGGCTGCATCCGCTGAATCAGCCATTCCTCGGGTTTCTCCAGCCAGTCGCCGGGAAGCAGCGTCCACATGACCGTGCGATAGCCAAGTTCGCGCGCCGCCGGAATGACCCACGGATTTCGCATCCCGTAAGGCGGCCGAAACCATTTTGGCGGCGTTCCAATCGCACCGCGGATGGCGTCGTGGCATAGACGCAATTCCACGCGCACCTTGGTCGGATTCAACCACAAAAGATTTGGATGCAATTCCGTGTGATTGCCAACCTCGTGGCCGCGCGCGACGGTTTGTTGAACCAGTTCCGGACACTCGCGCACGTATCGCCCAATCAAGAAAAATGTCGCCTTGGCATTGTAGCGCTCGAGCAAATCAAGCAGTTTCGGCGTAATCGCGGGATTCGGCCCATCGTCAAACGTAATCGCCAGCTTGCGCGCGGAGTTTGTCCGGCAAATCGTCCGCCCAAAAATCTGCGCGCGCGGATGCACCGCCCCGTAAACGGCAGCCGCTGAAGCCACCGCAATCGTCGCAGGCGCCGCAATGAGCCAGGGATTCACGCGCCTATTCTCGCATGCCCCGCAACGGAGTTGTAGGGGCGCCAGCCGCGTCGGGCCGCTCTTGCCGCTACGCAAACAACTTCTGCCGTGAAGCAGACCGCCTCAACTAATTTTCTCCGGCAACCCGCGCCGAGCCTTTAGATCCGCCAGCAGCCGGTCCACCTCAACATCGCGATCCAAACGATTCAGTTTCTCGCCGACATCGTCGGTGAGGAGATCGACTTCGGCGGTGGCGACCGCTTCTGTGTGATGCACGCGGTCCTTGAGCCGTTCGAACGCGGCGCTCTTCGAGTTGTCGCCCATTACGGTTTGCGCGCGCGCCGCTTTGCCCAAGGCGATGCCGCGACGGTGCCGCGCTAGAAGCAAATCGCGCTTGGACTTGGCTTCGTCGAGTTTTTGTTCGAGTTTCACGAGCGCCCCCTTCAGCGTCTCGACCTGCAATTTCTGGTCGTCCACCTGTTCGCGGTAACTTAGCGCAAGTTGCTGCGAGGTCTGGAAGCGGTCCAGCGCGGCGCGAGCCAAATCATCCTGGCTCTTGTCCACGGCGGTTTCTGCCTTGCGCATCCAATCTTTGCCGGAGTCTTCGTTTTCGCGCCACTTTTTTTCCAGCATGTGCTGGTCGGCGATGGAAACGGCCACCTGCGTTTTGACCTGGAGATACTGATTCTCCATGTCGAGAATCACCTGCTTGATCATTTTTTCCGGATCTTCCGCGCGGTCGACCATGTCGTTGATATTCGCGCGAATCAAAGTGCTTACTCGTTCTAAAAGTCCCATCGTAAATCTCCTTTCGAGTTCCTGGTGATACGAACCACTCAAACTCTTCAAAGACAATCGAGCGCGACTGCCAGCCTCGCAAACGGAATCACGGCAAGAGGTGAACGCCGCAAATGACTACCGCAAACTTCGCCATGCTCGGCAAAGAAATGAGGTTCAGCGCGACGGCCCTGCTAAGCGCGTAGACCGTGCTCAGCCAAAAGTGGCGGAAGACAAAACCGAATCCCACCACGACGAGAAGCCAAACGAAAAGAAGCTTTTCATATATGCTCATGGCCATCCCCCGAGACCATTGGCGTCCTCGGCAGGTCCGCGGGGACCTGCCGGGACGGAAGCGAACGTTACGCCTTCTTGATCGGCGCTTGCGGCGGCTCTGGCTTCGGCGCTTTGTCGCCGATCAGCCGCACTTTGCTGAGCAGTTCCGACATCTGCATGCCGGAGAGCGCTTCAAAAAGCGCGGGCACTTGCGCGGCAATTTTGGTGATGTCGCCGGTCAGCTTGTAAGCGCCGGCGGCATCGCCATTGCCCGTGGAGACGATGGTTACCTTGTCCACCTTGCTGAGCGGCTCGCTGAGCGCGCGGACGACTTCCGGCAGTCCGGTGATGAGTTTGTCGAGCACGGCAGCCTGGTTGTATTCCTGGAAGGCTTCCGCCTTGACGTTCATGGCCTTAGCTTCGGCTTCGCCTTTTTTGAAGATGATTTCGGCTTCGGCTTCACCCTGCGCGCGAATCGCGGAGGCGCGGCCTTCGGCTTCAGTTATCGAGCGTTGACGCTCGGCGCTGGCCAGCGTTTCGATGCGCTGGCGCTCGACCTCGGCGGGTTTCAATACAGTGGCGATGAGCTCGCGTTCGCGGCGCTCGATTTCCGCTTCCTGCACTTTCACCTGGGCTTCCCGCTCGACTTGCTGCACCCTCACGGATTCTTCGATCACCTTCTGTTGCATGACGTTGGTTTCGATTTCGTACGCCTTGTCAGCTGTGGCTTGCGCTTTCTTGGTCATTTCGAGGTAGCTGGCTTTCTTGATGTCCAGGTCGCGCTCCGCTTCGGCTTGCTTGGCGAGCGAGGCCGTTTCGGCGGCGACGCGCTCCTGGTCCGCTTGCGCCTTGGCGACGGCCGCGGCGCGCTGGGACTCAGCCCGCTTGATGGCAATGTCGCGATCCGCTTCCGCGGCGGCCACTTCCGCATCGCGCTTGATGCGCGCGATATCTGGCCGGCCCATGTTGGTGATGTATTCGTTCTTGTCGCGCACTTCCTTGAGCGTGAAGCTCACGACGTCGAGCCCCATCTTGTTCATGTCCGCCGCGCAGGTTGAACGCATGCGCTCGCCGACCATCTCCGGCTCCTTGACGATCTGCTCGACCGTAAGCTGCCCGATGATCCCGCGCAGGTGGCCTTCCATCACCAAGCGGATCAAGCCTTCACGCTGCTCCGGCCTCTTGGTCAGGAATTGCTCGGCGGCGGTGCGAATCGATACGGGGTCGGACTTCACCTTCAACTGCGCCACCGCCTCGACGGTTACGGCAACTCCCTGGTTGGTGTAAAGGCTCTGCTGCGGAGCCACGTCGAAAGACATCAGCTCCAGCGAGAGCTCGCGGCATTGCTCGAGCATCGGAATGACAATGGTGCCGCCATTTGTGACGGTTCTTGGACCGCGTATGCCATAAACGATGAGCGCTTCGTGCGGCCCGACTTTGCGCAACAACGTGGCGAAACCGGCCATCGCAAAGAGAATTGCGAGTACCAGCAGCCCGGCCATGACGGGAACCGAAAGACCAAACATAAAGACCTCCCTTTTCCACTCTGCCCCGGACTGTTTGCATCGTTCACCAGCCCGGGAAACTTTTCCTAAAACTCAGCTCGTGAACTCTTCCCATTTCTTCACGTAGGCGATGCCGTTCTCGTAGCGGGTGATCGCCACTTCCGTGCCATTCGGAAGCGGCTGGCCATCCTCGCTCCGCACGGCAACGCTCTTGCGCACGCCGCGCTGCTCGAAAATCATTTCTCCCGTGCCGTCTTGGCGGATGGGTGAGCTGATTGCGCCGACGGTCCCTTCTATCCGGTAGTCCCAATCCAGCATCTGCGATTCGGTTACCTTCACAATTCGCGCCATGAACTTGAAGACCATGCTTGCGGCAATCACTCCCGAGACAACGGCGATGCCCAGGGCCACCATGGCCACCAGCCGCGAATGCGTCGAGAGCAGGTAGCCAATCCCGCCAAACCAGGCCAGAAACGTCATGATGGTCATGGCGTTGAACCACGAAAGGCCGCCCCGGGCATGCATCGATCCGCGCCCCGCCATTCCGCCGGCGTGATGCGCGCTATGAAACGGCAGGTGCCAGCGGGCGGGAAGATGGATGTGCGTCGCACCGCCGAGGAACGACAGCACGCTGAAGATAAATCCCACGAAGAAACAGAGAAGATAAAAATCAGACCAGGTCATACGGCACCTCGAGCGCAACCATTCACCAGCGCAACTTGCCGTTGCGGTGCGCGAGCTGGAATTCGAGACGCGGGCCCTGCTAAGCGCTGCCTCGGCCCTCGCGGGGCCGTTGCCGCTTAGTTGCGGAGGGAAGCAGACGGCGGCGGATGCCCGCTGCCCTTCTGTTGCCCCCCGTTCTGATGACTGCCGTGGTGCAAAACTTCCCCGAGGCGCTCGGCTAAATCCGGCGTCCGGAGGATTTCCGCCAGAAGCAAAATCGCGCGGCGAGAATCTTCGTGTTCCGCAACGGCCAGAAGTGCGCGCTGAAGCGCCGGATCGGCGGTGAACTGTTCGGCGCCGGCATAAAGCCAGGAATCGACTTTCGCGTCGATGGCACGCAATTCGGATTGCAGGCCCGGCGTGTAGCCCTCCGGATCGTCTACCAGAAAACCCGGGTAGACGCGGAAAAATCGCGCCAGAAGTTCGCGTGTGGTGTGCGTTAGATGAGGCCGGGCGCCATTCTCGATTTGCGAGAGATACGCTTGGCTCAAACCGCGGCCGATCTCGTGCTTCATCGCGGCGGCCAGTTCTTGCTGGGTCATCGAACGCCCCAGGCCGCGAAGCGAACCTTCGACGGAGCGGAGAGAGCGGAGTTTGTCGCCGAGTTTCATGGAGGACCTCCGACTATTGCAATATGCAAACTCTATATTGCAATCCGTAATTTGTCAAGCGAAATCGGTGCCCTCGCGCCATTTTCTGCATCTCATTGAATCTAAATTGTTTAGTGAACTGGCGGGTGGAAGCAGAGCCCCAAGACTAGTTTGCAACGCAAACCAGAGTTATTCCGGCTTTCGCAACGACTGCAGATCGATTCCCAGTTGCTGGCATTTCTTATACAGATGGCTACGCTCCAGGCCCAGCACCCGGGCTACATTCGTCATGTGAAAGTTGTGACGC
>Ga0210408_10003128_pt1 | contig 15481 bp, 16 predicted proteins | sample IncBWH4MmetaG_FD_155471 | JGI IMG/M metagenome (GOLD analysis project Ga0210408, IMG submission 155471) | Forest soil microbial communities from Barre Woods Harvard Forest LTER site, Petersham, Massachusetts, United States - Inc-BW-H-4-M | ecosystem: Environmental > Terrestrial > Soil >...
CACCGGCTGGCTGCCCGGTGAGCGCAGATCCGGCTCGAGCGCGTGGCCGAAGCCGCCGTCCGGATTGCGATAGCCGCGCAGCGCGTCGATCACCGGCTCAGCCGAGCTGCCTTTGAACAACAGGGCGTAGCGGTGGCGGTCCACCAAGCGGGCGGCGGACCAGATGAAGTTCTCGGCGGCGAGACGATCGATCGGCACCTCTCGCAGACTACGCGGCGGTAGGCGTGCGGTCTTTGAGAAATCGGACAGGCGAGATGCCGGCGAGGCGAGTGACCTCGGCGGTCATGTGTGCCTGGTCGGCGTAGCCGGCATCGAGAGCCAGCTCCGCAAGTGGCGCCGGCGGCAGCGCCTGCAGTCGCCGGAAGCGCAGCACCCGTGCCAGAACCTTCGGCCCGTAACCCACGGCATCGGTCATGAGGCGCTGCAACTGGCGCGCACTCACGCCCAGCTCAGCGGCCACCGCAGCCACGCGTGCGCGCGGACGCCCGAGTGCCACGACCGCAGCACGCGTCAGCGGATCGGGCGCCCCAAACCCGCGCGGCTGAACGGCCCGCAGCAGCAGCTCATGCGGGTCCGAGTCCGCCGCCAGCGCCTCGAGCAGCGCCGCGGTGACGTCGCGTCCCAGGACATCGGCGGCGTCCGTTGAGACATCGCACAGCTCCGACGCCGGCAGCCCCAAGACCGCGCCGGCCGTGCCCGGCCGCAGCCGCAACCCGACAAGCCGCGAGCCCGGAGCGAGCGTCACGACCCGGGGTTGGGTGTCGGGCCCGGCGATGCTCAGCCGATCGCCCGCCCAGATTAGATCAACGCAAGCATCCGGCACGATCCGCTGCTCCTGCCCGGTCGGCGTCGCTTGCTCCCACGCGCACGCCACCAACTGGGAGATCACCAGGCGCTCTACGTAACTCACGACCCCAACGCTACTCCGCTGGTCAGTAGAACTTGCCCAACACGCCGTTGACCACAGCGCGGGTGGTCAGACCAGTCTCTAGGCGATCCGCGCCAGCGCTGGGTTGGGCGGCGGGGCGGTCCGGCGGGACGCAGACCATGGTGGAGGGCGGCGAGTGGCCGCTGCTCAGGGAGACGCTCGAGCCGGCGAGGACTGGCGTGTGGTGCTCGACCGAGAGCTGCTGGAGGGATCTCGGAGTTCGGGGGGCCGCGTAAGATCGGAGGATGCCGGCATCCCTGTATGACTGGGCAGGCGGCCAGAAGGCGTTCACACGAATGATCGACGCGTTCTACGACCGCGTCGAAGCCGACGATCTGCTCGCGCCGCTGTTCCCGGGTGGCGTTGGCCCAGTACACCGCGACCATGTCGTCGCATGGTGGTGTGAGGTGTTCGGCGGCCCGACCCGCTATAGCGACGAGCTCGGCGGCTACGAGCAGATGCTGGCCAAGCACCGCAACCTGGCGATCACACCCGAGCAGCGCTTCCGTTTCGTCTCGCTGATGAGCCTCGCCGCCGACGATGCCAAGCTGCCCGACGACCCCGAGTTTCGCTCCGCGCTCCTTGCATACCTGGAGTGGGGCACGCGGCTGGCGCGGCACAACTCCCAGCCGCGGGCGAAGGTTATCGAGCACGCGCCAGTGCCTCGCTGGGGCTGGGGCGAGGCTCCGCCGTTTGACGCGGACGACTGAGTCTGGGTGAAGCCAGTGTCTGTCACGCACCTGTTCGCGGGAATCCCAACTGCCGACTTCGCCGCCGCGCTCGGCTGGTACGCCGCCGCAGCCGACGACGGTGGAAAAGGCGGTGACCCGCTCCTCTCCACCTCCAATTTATACCGCACACGGGGCCTTCATGAAGCCCCGGGTCATGCGGTATAACCGCCGGCCGAGACCAGAACCTACGGAGATGGGAGTGGCGAAATGCGTGTGTTGTTGTCGACGTATCCGACGGGAGTGTGGCTATGACCGAGCATGCGGTGGCGATCGCCGGAGGCGGCCCGACGGGGATGATGCTGGCGGCTGAGTTGGCGTTGGCGAAGGTCGACGTCGCGGTCCTCGAGCGGCGTCCCAATCACGTGCTCGTCGGCTCACGGGCCGGCGGTTTTCACTCGCGCACGATCGAGGTGCTGGATCAGCGTGGGGTCGCTGATCGCTTCCTCGCGGAGGGTCAGGTGGCTCAGGCCGCGATGTTGGCCACGACCGTGTTGGACATGAGTGACTTCCCGACGCGTCATCCGTATTCGCTCGGGATCTGGCAGAACCAGATCGAGCGGATCATGTCCGCCTGGATCGCCGAGCTGCCGGTGCGGATCAACTACGGATGTGAGGTGACGGGCTTCGCGCAGGACGACACCGGCGTCGACGTCCAGCTGTCCGACGACCAGTCGCTGCGGGCGCAGTATCTCGTCGGGTGCGACGGAGGACGCAGTCTGATCCGTAAAGCAGCCGGCATCGAGTTCCCCGGATGGGATCCGACGAGGAGCAACCTGATCGCCGAGGTCGAGACGACCGAGGAGCTGCCGCGGGGCATTCGCCACGACGCCACGGGCGTCCATGGCCTCCACACGATGGAGGACGGGAGGACGGTGCGGGTCGTCGTGACCGAGCAGCAGCTCGGACCTAGCAGCGAGCCCACCCTGCGCGATCTGAGCGAGGCGCTGATCACGGTATACGGCACCGACTTCGGGATCCACAATCCCACGTGGATCTCCAGGTTCACCGACATGACGCGTCAGGCAGCGGTCTACCGCGTGGGACGAGTCCTACTCGCCGGCGACTCGGCGCACGTGCATTACCCGGCGGGTGGACAGGGCCTCAGCCTCGGTGTGCAGGATGCGGTGAATCTGGGATGGAAGCTGGCTCAGGTGGTCAACGGGAGCTCCCCGGAGAGCCTCCTGGATACGTATCAGGACGAGCGCCACCCGGTCGCTGCCCGCGCGCTCCAGCACACGATGGCTCAGACCGCGCTCCAGCGTCGGGACGAGCGCATCCAGGCCCTGGTCGATGTGGTGTCGGAGCTGGCGAGCATGGACGAGCCTCGCAAACGGCTCGCCGGGATCATCTCCGGGCTGGACATTCACTACGACCTCGGCGAGGGCCATCCGCTGCTCGGACGCCGGATGCCCGATCTGGACCTCGTGACCGCCGACGGCCCGCTCCGAGTCTTCGAGCTGCTACACGGCGCCAAGCCGGTGCTGCTCAACCTCGGTTACCCTGGCGGCTTTGACATCACTCCATGGGCTGACCGGGTCCAGCTGATCGATGCTGAATATGTCGGTCTGTGGGAGCTCCCGGTACTTGGCACGGTCACCGCTCCCACCGCCGTGTTGATCCGGCCCGACGGATACGTTGCCTGGGTCGGAGACCGAACCCACCTCGGACTCCCTGACGCGCTGACCACCTGGTTCGGACCGCCGACTGCGACGTAAGCGCACCGGGCCTGCAAGATCGATCTGCAAGGAGTTCTGATGGAGCTGACGAGCGCTTCGGCGATCGTCACCGCGGCGCTCGAGGCTTCGGCTCAGCGACCGTGCGCCGTGCCACTACCAGGCAGGCGACTGTGCTGGAGCGGATCGGCCGGCCGATCCGCTGGTGGAAGGTTTGGTTTTCGGCGGCGAGAGCGTCGCGCTGTCGGGGTGACAGTCCTGCCCAGAAGGACATGGTGCCCAGCAGAGCGTTGAGCTCGTCAGCGGTGTGCTCCAGCAGCGTCGGCACCGCGGCGACCTGCGCGTCATCAAACAGGTCCGCCGCATACCCGCGCGCGATCTCATAGCCCCCCAGCCACGCCCACACCTCCGAGACGTTGTCGCGGCGGGCCGCAACGCCGGCGAGGGTGCCGGCGAGGTCCCGGTAGGTAGGCCAATCGGCGGCAAGTTCGGGCGCGATCGTCGTCATGGCGGCACGCAGCGCCTGCTGATCGTCGGCGCTGCGGGGATCGTCGAGCCCGAAGTACGAGACGAGAGCAAGGTTCCCGCCGTCCACCAGCGCGTCGGCCGCCTTGCGCCAGCTCACATCCGGATCGATCCAATGGATCGCCGACGCCGAGAACACAGCCGAGTACTGGGCACGCGGCAGCGAGGCGTCGTCCAGGCGCGCGTTGACGAACTGCACATCGCCGATGCCGTTCAACTGATCGCGAGCCCGCGCGATCAGCTGCTGGCCCGGCTCCACGGCTGTCACCCGCAGCCCGCGGGCCAGCAGGCTGCGCGTGAGCTGCCCCGTCCCGCAGCCGATCTCGAGCACCGCAGCGCCGGGGCCAATGCCGGCGCCTTCGCACGCCCGGTCGACGAGTACGTCCGGGTAGGTCGGACGATGACGGTCATAGTCCTCGGCGACCTCATCGAAGACGCGTCCGTAGCTGCGGGCGTCGGGGTGGCGTGGCACGGCTCCACCGTAGATGACGGCAGGGACGGCCGGACGGCGACCAAGGGGAGACTAGCGAACCTCGGCGATGGCCGCCGGCCGCAAGCCGGAACCTCGAAAATAGGAGTCACGAGAATGCGCCAGGCGGCCGCCTCGACGAGGTGCTCGCAGTTGTCGAGCAGGAGCAACTGCTGGTGATCGCCGATGTGCCCGGCGAGGGCGATCTCCGGCGCCCGGTCGGAGTCGAGCCGCGTGTCCAGCGCCTGAGCGATCGCCGGCCCGGTCGGTGAGAAGTCGACGTACTCAGAGTCCTCGAGCGCTTCGGGAGCGTGGCCGGGGGCCAAGTCGAAGGCTTGGCCAGCGGCGAAGTCCTGATGGCCGTCCACAGTGTGCATCCGCATGCGGCCCTTGTTCATGTATCCCCAGTGCGGGCACGGGCAAAGGTCGTCCGGCAGGCCGGTGACGGGAGACTGTCACGCCGGGATCCGAGGGAGCCGGGGGCTGCGATGCCCTCGGCCACCCGCCCTATTAGACGAGTTCTGGTACCGACGGTTCAGCCGGCCGCGCGTGCGGCGGCCAGGACGTAATCGCAAACTGCAGGCATGCCGGTCTCATTTGCGGCTCTCTGGGTCAGGACGACCACAGTGAGGTCTTGCGCGGGCACGTTCATCCAAGCCGTTCCGAATCCGCCCTCCCAGCCATAGCTACCGTCATCCGCCACGGAGAGCCCGTACCCCCAGCCGCGTCCCCCAAGGAAGCTAAAACCTGGCCAAACGTTCGCGCGCTGTGTAGGAGTCAGCTGGTTTCTGGTCATCTCGGCAGCGGTCTCGGGTGAGAGCACCGGACCACCGCGGTGCAACAGCATTCGGCCGAACGCAACGACGTCGTCGACGCATGACACGAGGCCGCTGCCGCCATCCGGAAAGACGGGCGGGCGCGACCACTCGCCGTTCGGCGCGTCGCTGACCTCGAGCCGACCATCCCGCAGTTCGTACGCCGTTGCCAGCCGCGCGGTGTCGACGGTGTGAAACGAAGTTGCGTCCATCCCCAGTGGTCTGAACACCCGCTCCCGGAGGACGTCTTCGAGCCCGACTCCGGCCGCGCGTGATGCCAGAACTCCGAGCACCTGAGCGCCCGTTTGATACAGCCACCGCTCCCCGGGCTGGGCGAGCAGCGGCAACTCGCCCAGACGCGCCATCCACGTGTCCGGATCAGGCGTGCCAGAGGGCTTCGGGGGGCCAAACGTCGACAGCTCTCGGTCGAGGGTCGCGGTGAAGATCGGCCACGGCTCGCGTGCCGCGAACATCGCGCCCTCCATCCCAAATCCCCACGTGAACGTGAGCAGGTCACGCGTTGTGATCGGCCGCTCTGCCGGCTCGGTGTCCTCGAGCGGCCCGTCGGGGTGGCGCAAGACACGACGCCCGGCAAGCTCGGGCAGCAAGTCATCAACCGGGTCGTCGAGGCCCACCACACCGTCATCAATCAGCGACAGCACCGCAGCCGCGGTCATCGGCTTGGAGGTCGACGAGATCCTGACCAGCGCGTCTCGGCTCATTGGCCTCCCGCCGACCGTCAGAACACCGGCAGCGGCGACGTGCACCACTTCGTCACGAGCAACAGCGGCAACGACACCAGGAGCCTGACCTTCGTCCACGGCACGCTCAACGACTGCATCAATCGTTGCGAACGTTATGTCATCAGTCTGATCGCTAGCCACCCTGCCAGGGTACGCGTCCGTAGCCGGGATCACCACGAGCCAGAGGGCAGCCCCGACAGGTTGTGACGGGGCTGCTTAAGCACCAGGGCCACCAGGTCGACGTCATGAGAGCCGCAGTTGGGTGAGCAGCGTCTCACGCGCGCGTGCAGATCCGACCCATCCGCGTCAGGCCGCCTGGTCGATCCCGCGACGGTCCGCCTGCCGTCGGGTAGACGTCCTTCGGGGTAGCGCTCGGCGATCGCTTTGGCTCGGGCTCAGTCTCTGACCTTGCCGAGCGCGCACAGGCCGCTGAAGAAGACGTCGTCGCCGTTGAGGTTGCGCAGCGCCTGGGCCTTGTGGTGGCAGCGACGGCTTCCCCGGCGACTTCATCGGCGCCCTGCCCGTCAACTCCTTCATCCATCCCGCTGGCTTGCCCATACACACCTCCACGATCAAGGTGTTGCGACGACCAGTTGAGTCCGAGCTGTTTGCGTCAGTCGATGTAACGATCCGGTGACTTCTGAGTGATATGCCCCGCTCGGGGTGAAGATACGGTGATCGGCTGTATGCGATCGACGCCAGCGGGCATCACTCGGGGCATAGTTCACCCAAACCAAAGGAGCTCCCATGAGACGTAAGACCGCGCTCGTCGGCGTGCTGCTGGCGGCTGCGATCGCAGCGATCGGCGCTGGCGGCGCCACCTCCGCGAGCGCAGCCACAGGTCCCTGCGGGACGCTGCCGCTGTCCTCGACCCACTACACCCATGTCATCTGGGTGTGGATGGAGAACCACAGCTACGAAACGATCATCGGATCGCCGGAAGCCCCATACATCAACACCCTCGCTGGTGCGTGCGGTCTGGCGACCAACTATCACAACGTCGACCATCCGAGCCTCCCCAACTACATCGGCGGGACGGCGGGGCTGTCGTTCGAACAGCTTTCGAAGTTCACCCCCGACTGCAACCCGTCGCACAAGTGCAGCACATCCGCGCCAAGCATCTTCTCCCAGGTTCCGAGCTGGAAGGCATACGAGGAGTCGATGCCGACTAACTGCGACCGCAAGAACGCGGGCGAGTACGCGGTGCGTCACAACCCTCCGCCGTACTACACGACGCTTGCCGAATGCGCGACCAAGGACGTCCCCTACCCCCAGCTCGCAAGCGACCTGGCGGGCGGGACGCTGCCCGCATTCTCGTTCGTGACGCCGAACCTGATCGACGACATGCACGACGGCACGATCGCCCAGGGCAACGCGTGGCTGCAGGCGAACCTGCCGACGATCCTGAACTCCAGTGAGTACCAGAGCGGCACCGTCGCGCTCGTCGTGACCTGGGACGAGGGTGAGGGCGGCACCACGAACGAATGCGCCACCAACACGACCGACATCGGCTGCCACGTGGCGACGATAGTGCTCAGCCCCAGCACGGCGCCCGGCACCCAGTCATCGACGCTGTTCAACCACTATTCGCTGCTCGGCAGTACAGAGCAACTGCTCGGTGTTGGTCCGCTCGGCGAAGCGCTCACGGCGAACAGCATGCTTACGGCGTTCAACCTCTAGTAAGCACAAGCGTGTGACCGCCGCTCGAGCGAGAACGGGTGGCGGTCACACCTCTTGCCGATCTACCTCGCAAGCCAGGCGAGTGGTGAACATACCGGGTCGACCGGATGTGATCGAAATGCGCAACAGATTTCACGCGATCGTCATACCCGCCGCCCGATTTGCGATCTGACATTAACACGGTTTCTCATCCTCTTTATCCCTCCCGTTTACACGAAAGGAAAGGAGCCCATTAATGCTACGAAAAGCTATTCATCGAATGGTGGCCGCCTACTGGCGGCAGTCGCGACCATCGCGCTCGTGACCATAGCCGGGGCGAGCGCCGCCAGCGCGGCGTTCCCGCACTACAACCACGTGTTTCTTCTGATTGAGGAGAACCACAACTACAACCAGATCATCGGCAACCCCGCGGCACCGGAGATCAACGCGCTCGCCAAGGACTATGGCCTCGCGACCAAGTACACGGGCGTGGCTGACCCGAGCGAGCCCAACTACGTCGCGATGCTCGGCGGCAGCGCGTTTGGGATCAGCAACGACGAACCGTACTTCTTCCCCGGGCACACGTTGGAACAACCAAACCTGATGTCGCAGCTCGACCAGGCGGGGCTTATCTGGAAGGGCTACTTCCAGGGGATGCCCTACCCCCTCCTATAACCACTACTCGCTGCTCGCGAGCATCAAGCAGACGTTCGGGCTTGGCCGCCTGCAGAACAGCTGCAGGCGGCTGACGGCTCGACGTGGGCGTAGGTTGGTACATCGAAGCGGGCACCGAAGAACACAAGACGCTGACCGAGCAGGGAGTCAACGGTCAGTGGTCGCTCGTCCCGAGCCCCAGTCCGGGGATCGGGGAAATGGGCTCGCCGGCATCACCGCCGTCCCCGGCGGTGGCCTGTGGGCGGTCGGTATCGCGGAAGCTAACCACCGCGCGCCTTCCACCTTGATCGAGTTCCACCGTTAGTCGCAGGTTCGATGGGCGGTGTCTCACCGATGAGACAGCCCAATCTCAGCCATGTGGGACCATGGGCGTCTCACCCATGTGAGACAGGCGTAGCGCTATTGGGCCAGCGTTGGTCGGCTTCCGCCGTCAGGCTTATGAGCCGGCGTCTGGTGTTGCTCCGCCGAATCCCACCTCGTTGCCGTCGGGATCGCGGTAGATCGCCTTGCGTACGCCGCCCGAGTACGTCTCGATCTCGTCGGGCTCAAGCCCGCGCACAGCGATCGCGGCTAGGTGAGCATCGAGATCGTCGAGGAACATCGTTACCACGGAGTTGCCTGCGCCATCGGCGCGCTCGACAACGTAGACCGACCGGTTCTCGGCAAGCGTCCACACCGCCTCAGTGGCGTGGGGGAAGAACGCCGGATCGCCCAGCAACCGCTCGTACCACGGTCGGGCCACTTGGAAGTCTCGCACGCGCAGACCCGCAAAGAGGTGCAACGACATCGCCGCGAGTCTAGGTTATGCCGCCGCGAAGGCACCGCACCCGAATGTGAGCTCGTCGAAGCGTGCGTATGGGATCTGCGCCTCAGGTCGCCAGACCGAGCCGTCGGAGGGGAGAGCTACGCGGATCACGGCACCACAGGCCAGGGCTCATTCTGCCGAGTTCAAAAAGCTCTCTAGCTCGTGTGCGAAGCCTGGCGCTGCGGCGACGAAATGCCCCGCACCGGGGGCTATCATCCGCTGGGCACCGAGGACAGTCGCGACGGCGTCGCACATCCGCTCGACGGCGACATGATGATCGCCCGAGGCGACCAGCGAGCGGATGCCGGCTTCGCGCAGCACCTCGAGCGGCGGGCTTGCCTCGCTGGGCGGTCGACTCCCTTGTGCGCGGCGAATGCTGCGGACGACCTCATCGGGAAGCGGGCCCTTGCCAGGCACCCGCGCGCCGGCGATCGTGAGGAATTCTCGCAGGTTGGTCGGTTCGGTCCGCAGTCCGTGAGTCAGGAACTCGTCGCCCAGGCGCCTAAAACGCGCCACGTCAGGATCATCGGAAGGCAAGAATAGGGTCGGCTCGAGCAGCGTCAGTGAGCGCACCCGCGAGGGTCTCCGGATCGCGGCAATGGTGGCCGCCACGCCGCCGTAGGAATGGCCAACGAGATGCGGGCGGTTGTCCAGCAGCTCGCAGATGTCCGCCGCGTCGAGCTCGAAGTCCTGGCGGCCGCCGGGTGGATCGGGACTCGGCGCAAAGCCGCGGCGGTAGGCGAACATCAGCGTCCACCGCTCGCTGAGCTGCTCCAGTCCGGACCATGTAGTCGCCGGGCTGGCGCCGCCGTGGACGAGCAGCACCTCGGGACCCTTCCCTTCGCAAATCACCGAGATCGCGGCTGTGTTGCCGGCCGCATCCTTAGCTTGCTGCGAGGTCATCGGCCGACGACGCGATCCCCTGCAGCCGATGACTTCTCGCTCGGCGACATCATCGAAAATTCATTCATTACGTTACGTATAGTAATATAATCTTCGAGCTTCGACAAATGACCGCCGCGACCGCACCGGACACAACCAGGAGTAGAGGGCCAGGTCGCCCGCGCGATCCGCGCGTGCGCGACTCGATCCTGCGTGCGACGCGGAGGCTCTTGGTCGAGGTCGGCTACACCGAACTGTCGATCGAGCGGATCGCGGAGCGCGCGGGGGTCGGCAAGCCCACGATCTACCGGCGCTGGCCGAGCAAGGGCGCGCTCGTGTGGGAGGCGGTGCTCGGAAAGAGCGTGGTGCGGTCTCTGCCCGACTCGGGCAACGTGCGAGACGACCTGTGCACGATTCTGCGCTGGGGAGTCGAGCAGACAACAGCGCCGGAGGCCCACGCGGCGCTGCCCGGGATGCTGATGGAACTGCGCGCCGACCCTGAGCTCGAGCGGCTCCTGCGGGCAGGCCCGATCGAGCGGGAGCACGCGCGTATCCGCACGGTTCTCGAGCGCGCCGTCGTGCGCGGTGAGCTGCGCGCTGAGGTCGACCTCGACCTGGTCCTGGACACGCTCATCGGCACCGTGCTCGGGCGTGCACTGCTGTTGGACCATCCACTCGACGAGCGCTTCATCAACGCAATCATCGACCTCACATTGACCGGCGCAGCCAAGCCCGACCGAGACCCATGAGCCAGCACGAAACCGCACGGATCCTATTCGAGCTCGCGACCGCGCCCTTCATCCTTATGGGCGGCCTCCACGCGCTTGCCTCGCTCATCGATACCCTCCGGCTGACCTTCTTCGCCCCGACGAAGCCGGGCCTGCGCTCCGAGATGGAAGTTGCCGGGATTCGGCTGCGAGAGATGTTCCCCGGCGCTTCCGGGGCTCGTTTCTCGATGTGGAGGGGGTGGCTTGGGTTCAACATCAGCCACGGCCTGGGAGCCGCCACTTTCGGTTTCACGATGCTAATCCTGGCGCTCCACGACTACGGCCTCGTGCAGCAGATCAGCGCCATCGAGCCGCTCACCATCGCGGTCTCCGCGGTCTACTTTCTCCTCGCCGTGCGGTTCTGGTTCTACGCGCCAGCCATTGGCTGTGGCCTCGGACTCGCCTGCTTCATCGCCGCCGCCGCACTCAGCTGATGCAGAGCTGAGACCTCGCCGCGCCAGTCTCACATGGATGAGACGAAAACGCCGTCGGCGAGTCTCACATGGCTGAGATAAAGCCGTCTCAGATACGTGAGATTCCTGTCTCACATGATGAAACGCCGCAGCTCGCGTGCGGCGTCCCGCCGATCTGAGACAGCCGAGTCCCATCCATCTGAGACCGTGACCTCCCAGCCATGTGAGACCGACGTGGCGACCTCAACGGCGCAGTCCGCGAGGGGACGCGCGAGGAGGCTCACTGCGATCCCGTTCGGCTGCGGCCGTTTTACGCGAGCGATTCGAGTGTGAGGCCGGGTACGGCCTTGAAGATGGTGTCGTTGGAGACGAGCGGGATCCCGAGTCGGATAGCGGTCGCGGCGATTCAGCGGTCGGCGTTGTGCTCGCGCTGCGCGAGAGCGTGGCCGATCGCGGCGCAGTCGGCGCGCAGCTGGGCGCATATCGCCACGAGCTCGGGGCCGGTGTGGACGACCTCCGCGCGCTGGATCTTGCCGTCGAGCTTCAGCATCCGCGCCTCGCCCCAGCCGCGCCGGATCGCCCCATAGCGCAGCTCCGTGGCCGTCTGGAAGGAGATGAACGCCGGCCGGTGATGATCGGTGCGTAGCGCTCCGCCAAGCGTGACGCCGGGACCAGGTCGGCGCTGAAGACATCGGTGTCGATTACGATCGCGCCGCGCGATCCGGGCCCGGTCACGACTGGACGGCTGCGAGGAAGGCCTCGCCCTCCTCTTCGCTGAGATCCTCGATCACCATCTCATCGTGGTCAGGCAACGGACGCACCCGGCGCAACAGCTCCTCGGCTGGAAGCTCCAAGTGCTCGGGTTCGCTCTGGCTCGCGGGATGTGTCGACACGATCCCTGAAGTGTAGGGGGGAGGTCCGCGGTTCAGAGATCATGAGAGTGGGCTATGAGACAGTGGCGGCGATGATGCCCGCTGCGGCTGCTCCGGCGAACTCGAGCGCTGTGGCCCACCGCGGCTGGTCGCGCCCGTATGCCTTGGCGATCGCGCCGCACGACTCGGCGACCGTGAAACCAACAGGGCGATGAGGATGCCGACGAGGGTCTGCCGGTAGGGGTGAGCGGATGAGGCGGAGACGACGGAGGCCGCGGCATGCGCCAAGCGATGCACAAAGACGAGCCCAGCAACCCATATCATCGACAAGAACGCGCCGCGGTACCCGGCGAGTTCGGCCTGCACCCGCCGGTCCTTGCGGCTGCGGTCTGCGCTGAGGGTGGCGGCCGAGGTGATGATGAGTGCTTCAGCCAGTTCCTCTCCAACGCGAAACGCTTTGTCGGGCGATGGGACGACACGTAGCCGCCGACCGCCGCGTCATTCATCCCAAGCGGCCAAGCAGGACAAGATCCCCGCGACCCAGAGCGATCTCACATGAGCGGGACGAAGCTGTCGCACATGAGCGGGATTCCCGTCTCACATGAACGGGACGCCGCATTGCGCATTTTCAAACTGAGACTACCTGAAAATGCTCGATAATGGATGTTATGTAAACTAGAAATGGAAGCCTGGTGATACGGAGGTGGCGCTCCACCGTATCCAGGTTGCTCTGCCCGTCTCGCTGGCCCAATAGTGCTCGTGCGCGATGTGGCCTTGATGGGGTCATCGGCTCTGAGAGGATGCCGTAGCAGAGCACCAAAAGGTGCCATAACATCGCACCTATCAGTGCCGCGATACGGCACTTGGTGCTACACCAGCGCGAGGCCTCGCTGCGCGAAGTGGTGGTCGAACGCCAGCGCGGTATCGATGCCTTCGCGTTCCATCAAAGCGAACGACGTGGCGTCCACGTAGCTCCACTGCTTGTCGGTGTACGTTTCCAAGATCGACCATGCCTGCTTATCCACCGACTCCTCCACCCGGATCAGCTCGATCGCCTCGCCAGCCCGGAAGTGCTGGCCCCACTCGATCGCCTCACTCCTGCCCACCCTGACGAGCAGCGCTGTGTATGTCTCGGCGAAGACGTAGTTGGACGTGCAGAGCGCCGTGCGCTCGGCCACTAGTTTCGACAACGCCGCCCGCGCGGCCGGGTGCTCACGCTCGGCGCTGTTGCGAAGTGCTACGAACGCGCTCGTGTCGATGAAGACCTTCTTCAACCGTATACGTCCCGGTCGAGGTCCTCGACCGTCGATGCACGCCTACCGTCTGCCGGCGGCTCCTCCACGAGGTAGCGGATCAGCGGATCGCGAGCCGCGCTCGGGCGCCGGGCGCGGGCTGCGTCGATCAGCTCCCGCACCACGCCCGCGATGCTTCCCCGCTCACCAGCTCGCTGTCGCAACCAGCGGTACTGGTCCTCCTCAAGGTAGAGCTGCGTTCGGTGGGCCATGACGCTATACAGCATACAGCACTAGCTGGCAGCATTGAGACCGTGAGCGCGGAGGCCCTCATACCCCCAGCGAGCGGCCGATGATCTCCTTCATGATCTCCGTCGTGCCCCCGTAGATGCGGGTCACGCGGGCGTCCGCGTAGGCGCGGGCGATCGGGTACTCGAGCATGTAGCCGTAGCCTCCGTGCAGCTGCACGCAGCGGTCGACCACGCGGCCCTGCAGCTCCGTGCACCACCACTTCGCCATCGCCGCGTCCTCCGCGGAGAGCTCACCGCGCAGCAGCGCCATCACCGCCTGGTCGACATAAACGGTCGCCAGCTCGATCTCTGTCTTCATCTCCGCCAGTGCGAACCGCGCCGACTGAAAAGCCCCCACCGGCTGGCCGAAGGCGGTGCGCTCCTCCACATAATCGAGCGTCCAGCTCAGCGCCGCCTGGGCCGCCGCCACACCCGCGATCGCAATCGACAGGCGCTCCTGGGCGAGGTTGGAGACCAGGTAGTGAAAGCCCCTCCCCTCCTCCCCCAGCCGATTCTCAACCGGCACTCGCACATCCGTGAAGAACAGCTCCGCGGTGTCCTGGGCGTGCATCCCCACCTTCTCCAGGTTGCGGCCCCGCCCCAGGCCCTCCATGCCCCGCTCCAGCACCACCAGCGAGATGCCCCGATGGCGCTCGGAGGGGTCCGTCTTCACCGCCGTGATCACCAGGTCCGCGTTGATGCCGTTCGTTATGAACGTCTTCCCCCCGTTCACCACGTAGTGCTCGCCGTCCCGCAGCGCGCTCGTGCTCATCGACGCCAGGTCCGAGCCGATCCCGGGCTCGGTCATCGCCAGCGCCGTGATCAGCGAGCCGTCAGCGATTCCCGGCAGCCAGCGCGCTCGCTGCTGCTCGTCGCAGTAGCTCAGGAAGTAGGGCAGGCAGATGTCGTTATGGAGCGTGATCCCCAGGCCGCTGCCCGCCACGCCTGCGTACGCCACCTCCTCCACCACCACCTGGTTGAAGCGGAAGTCCTCCACCCCCGCTCCCCCGTAGGCCTCTGGGACAGCCATCGCCAGCATCCCCTGCCGGGCGGCCTTGACGAACAGCTCGCGCGGGACGATCCCCTCGCGCTCCCACCGCTGGTGGTTGGGGACGACCTCGGCGGCAAGGAACCGCCGGACGGACTCGCGGTAATCGCGGTGCTCGTCCTCAAAAATCGTGCGCCTCATGACGGCAATGGGATCTTCGAGGGACCGGCGGCGGGTGACTCGCTGCGTAGGCGCGGTCTCCCCCAGGCCAATCGATGCTTCGGCGGATGGCTCGGGTGGCCTTTGAATGCGCCGCGCCACCACGTGCGTCTCCAGACAGAAACATTTTGGAACGGCGCTCCGGCCATCTTCGGCAGCCACTTGCTGCCTGCCCCCTGACTAGATCGGTGGATCATTGGATTCGCAATATTTCCATTATGAGACGCTCCCATCAATGCAAACGCAGCTGATATAAATGAGACGGTGTCCTCGCACGCCGCATGTGGGCGAGTGAAGCACGCACAGACAAGTGGGTCGGGGTCGGTTTGATCTCCGGGGCCTGTATCCACCGCGACGGACTATTGTCCACCAAGGGAACCCCGTCGTCAAACTGCCCCGACGCCCGCTCGCAGAGTATCAAGTGGCCGTACGTATGGTTTTCTGGCCAACAGCGGCCATGACTTATCTGCAGCGCTATGGTGCGTCGCTTGCGCGGCTACCGCGGCTGTGGTGCTTCGGGAGGGGAAGACGGCATACACACCCGCCGAGAGCTGACGTGCCCCCGGCGGCGTGTGTGCGGTTTGCGCCGAGCCTGCTGGGCGATCAGGGCTGCGTGTGTTTGGCTGCGGCCGCGATCGCCGCTTTGATCGCGTTGGATTTCGACCCCGGAACGGTCTTGTTCCAGCCCACGCGGCTCTGGCCTTCCTGGGCGTCGGCGAGGATGCCAGCCGGCAGCGCTGAGTAGTCTTTGCTTTTCGCCTCCCCCTGGCCAGCAGAGCTGAGTGGGCTGGAACA
>Ga0210408_10003132_pt1 | contig 15474 bp, 17 predicted proteins | sample IncBWH4MmetaG_FD_155471 | JGI IMG/M metagenome (GOLD analysis project Ga0210408, IMG submission 155471) | Forest soil microbial communities from Barre Woods Harvard Forest LTER site, Petersham, Massachusetts, United States - Inc-BW-H-4-M | ecosystem: Environmental > Terrestrial > Soil >...
TTCTCCCGTTGCCCAAGGCGCTCGTAGGCCAGTCCGCGGCTCGTCCATGCCTGCAGGTTCCGCGGCTCGATCTGGACCGCGTCGTCGAGGTCGCTCGTGGCCGATTTGGCGTCGCCGACGGCGAGGTGGCTCAGTGCCCGCGCCACGTAGGGCTCGGGCTTCTGCGTCGCCAGCCCGATGGCGGTCGAGAAGTCGTCGATCGCGAATTGATGCTGGCGCTGCCCCTGATAGAGCAGGCCGCGATTGTAGTACGCCTGGGCGTTGTCGGGCTTGAGCGCGATCGCCTTGTTGAAGTCGTCGAGCGCCTGCGCGCCGTGCCCTTGCTGGCGGTGCACGATGCCGCGGCCGAGATAGGCCGACGCGTAAGAGCCATCGAGCGCAAGCGCCCGGTTATAGTCGGCGAGCGCGAGATCGAACCGGCCCGCGTCCCGATAGACGAGGGCGCGGTTGGCGTAGGCCTGAGCATAGTTGGGATCGAGGCTGATCGCCTTGTTGAAATCGGCCAGCGCCTGTTCCTGCCGCCCCGCCCCGCCCAGCACCGAGCCGCGCATGTTATAGGCCTGCGGGTCGTCGGGGTGCTTTTCGACGACCTCGGTCAGTGAAACCAGGTTGGATTGCGAGTTTGCGTAGAGCGCATCGTCCCTTGGCGAAGCCGGCGGATTGCCGAGCGACGCACAGCCGGCCAGCGCCAGTGCCGCGAACGTCGAAGCCACCAACCACACGCGCGCCGGTGCTGTCCGCTTCTTCCGGCAGCGGCCCGTGCTTCGCGCGGCAACTGCGTCCGTTATCCGGTCTCGTGGCACGGCGGCACCCTCGGCGCCTACGGTAAATCACGGAGAAGCTGGACGATAGACCCGGCCGGCTAAAACAAGACGCGGGCAAGGCACGGCCGGCGCCGTCGGCAACGTTCGTAGTGGATCAACCGAAGCGCGGCGCGCGCGGCGGCCCGGACCTGCCGCCGGCGGCGGCACCGACGGGTTTCGGCTTCATCGGCAACAAGCCCTCGCGCTGCAGGCGCTTGCGCGCGAGCTTGCGGGCGCGCCGGATCGCCTCGGCCTTCTCTCTTGCTTTTCTTTCCGATGGTTTTTCGTAATGACCGCGGAGCTTCATCTCGCGGAAAATGCCCTCTCGCTGCATCTTCTTCTTCAGCGCCTTAAGGGCTTGATCGACATTGTTGTCGCGAACGAGAACCTGCACGCATCCTCCTTTGTCTGTGCACCTGTCGATGAAAAGGCGGCGCAAGCGCTGTGCGCCTGCGCCAACTTGACGCGTTTTCTAGCAGAATGACGCCGGCAAGTCCACAAGCCGGCCGTTTGCTGAGGTTACCGAGGCATTTCCGCTCGGAGCTGGCGTGCCGGCGTCCCGCGCGGCCGATCAGCCGCTCCCCCCGCCGGCACCCGGCGCATTCTCATCCGCAAACACCCGCGTGACGTGGCCCATCTTGCGGCCCGGGCGCACCGCCGTCTTGCCATAGAGGTGGACGCAAGCGCCGGGAACGGCGAGCCAGGATCGAAAGTCGTCGACCTCGTTGCCGATGAGGTTGATCATTTCCACGCGACCGCGGCGCACCGGCCTCGCCAGCGGCCAGCCTGCCACCGCCCGGAGGTGCTGTTCGAACTGCGAGACCGAGGCACCGTCGATGGTCCAATGGCCGGAATTATGCACCCGGGGCGCGATCTCGTTGACGAGCAGACCGCCGTCGCGCAGCACGAACATCTCGACCGTGAGCACCCCGACATAGGCGAAGCTGTCCGCGATGGCCTCGGCTATGCGCCGCGCTGCGTGCGCGGTCGTCTCCGGCAGGTCGGCCGGCACGCGCGAGATCTTGAGGATGTGCGCGCGGTGCTCGTTTTCGCTGACGTCGAAGCATTCGACGCTGCCGTCCCTGCCGCGTGCGGCGACGACGGAGACCTCGCGCGCGAACGGCACGAACGCTTCGACGATGCAAGGCTGTCCGCCGACCTCGCTCCACGCCGCCGCGAGATCGGTGCCGTTGTCGATGGTTGCCTGGCCTTTGCCGTCGTAGCCGAACCGCCGCGTCTTGAGCACCGCAGGCCGGCCGATCCGGTCGAGCGCGGTTGCGAGTTCTGACGGCGCGCCGGCCGCGGCATAGGGCGCGGTACGGATGCCGAGGCCGGCAACGAAATTCTTTTCCGCCAGCCGGTCCTGCGTCGTCGCCAGAACTTTCGGGTCGGGCAGGACCGGAACACGCGCGGCAAGAAAGGTCGCGGTCTCGGCCGGAACGTTCTCGAACTCATAGGTCACGACATCAACGTCGGCCGCAAAGCGGTCGAGCGCCTGCGTGTCGGCGTAGTCCGCGTGGGTCACGCGGTGGACGACGTCAAAGGCAGGCGAGTCGGGAGTCGGTGCGAACACGTGGCACTTGAAGCCGATGCGCGCCGCCGCCAGTGCCAGCATGCGGCCGAGCTGTCCGCCGCCCAGAATGCCGATCGTGGCTCCCGGTGCGAGAACGGGCGCGAGGACGCTCACGCGCCCCCATCCTTCGGCGCCTCGCCGACGCCGGCCGTCTGACGCTGCCGCCAGGCATCGAGCCGGTCCGCTAGCGCCGGATCGCTCAACGCCAAGACGCTGGCGGCAAGCAGCGCCGCATTGACCGCACCCGCCTGCCCGATTGCCAGCGTCCCGACCGGAACGCCCGGCGGCATCTGCACGATCGAATAGAGCGAGTCGAGACCCGACAGCGCTTTCGACTCGATCGGTACCCCGAACACCGGCAGGCTGGTCAAAGCGGCGGTCATGCCCGGCAGGTGCGCGGCCCCGCCCGCGCCGGCGATGACCACCTTGAAGCCCGCAGCCTTCGCGCCTTTGGCGAAAGCGTAGAGCCGCTCGGGGGTGCGATGGGCGGAAACGATGCGCGCCTCGTAGCTTACACCCAGCGTGTCAAGCGTCTCGGCGGCATGCCGCATGGTCTGCCAGTCAGACTGGCTGCCCATGATGACGGCTACGGATTTTGCTCCCGGCGGCGCCAAATGGAATCCCCTGCGCGAAGGAAGCGCCGCATTATAGGCTCGCGCATCAGAGTCGCAAGGCGGGCAAGCCGTCGCCGCCTTCAAGCAAAGCGGAATCTGCGGACTTGCAGCAAGGCCGGACGCCGATTTCGCAACCCTTCGATAGGGGGTAGGTTAACCGTCCGGAGCACTACCGATGCAGATGAGCCAATTCCACTACCTGCCGCTGACGCCCGGCTTCTTTTCCATTCTTGTCGGCGTTTTCTTCATTCTCTTCATCCTTCTCATCGTCGGCGCGCTGCGCCGCGCCTATCTGAACCTGGGCGTCAGTTCGAATACCGCCATGCTGCTGCTGCTGGCATCCCTGATCGGCAGCTATTTCAACATCCCGATCGCCGAGCTGCCGCATGAGCCGGTCGTGTCCAACCAGGCCATCGAATTCTTCGGCATGCAGTACACCGTGCCGGTCGTGGAGCACTGGCCGGGCACCGTCATCGCCGTCAATGTCGGCGGCGCCGTCATCCCGACGCTGATGTCGCTTTATCTGCTCATCACCCGGCAGATGTGGGTCAAGGGACTGATCGCCACCGCGATCGTCGCCGTCGTGCTGCACTGGCTCGCGGACCCGGTGCCGGGGGTCGGCATTGCGGTACCGGTGTTCTGGCCGGCCTTGATCACCGCCGTGGTCGCATGGATTCTGGCGCGGGAGAACGCCGCGCCGCTCGCCTATGTGGGCGGCAGCCTCGGCACCCTCATCGGCGCCGACCTCACCAACCTCGACAAAGTGCGCGGCCTCGGCGCGCCGGTCGCTTCGCTCGGCGGCGCCGGGACTTTCGACGGCATCTTTCTCACCGGCATCCTCGCCGTCCTGTTGGCGGGCCTCTACCACCCTCGCCGCCAGACCGTGCAGGCGCAGTGAGTTTCGACCGCGGCCTTGCCCGCATCCGCGCCTGGACCTGGACGGCGCTGCGCAACCGCCGGCCTTACGCGCGGGCCGGACCGGGACGCCGGCTTCAAAAGCCCCGGCTCACGACAAAAACAGCGAGGATGACGAAGGCGAAAATGTCGGAGATCAATGCCGTCTGCTCCTTGAAATTCCTCTTGCCGCGAAGCGCGTGGCCCGCGGCGGCAAGGCCGCAGAAGAGGCCGCCGACAATGGCGGCAGGCGCGACCCAGGCCGGCACCGCCAGGCTCGCCAAGCCCAGCGTGCCCGTCGAAAGGTTGGCAAAGCCCAACTCGCGCACGATGCCGAGTGCCGCGCGATCCTTGATCTCGAAAATGCTCTCGGCCGTGAATTGCGGCTGCGCCACCTGCCGCACGCCGGCGATGAACAGCCGGACGCCGACCGCCCAGAACACGAACCACTTGCCGACGAGAAGCATGACATCGGCCGCGCCGCCGAACCACAGCATCTGCCCGATCACGCAGCCCGCCGGCAGGACGAAGAGCAGCAGAACGATCGATGCCAGATACATACTAGCCCCAGGCGCGATCCCGGATCGGCGGAGAGCATGAGGCGCGCGGCAACGGCTTGCAAGCTCAAGCCGGCGCCCAGCGACACGTGCTATCGTCTGGTGATGGTCAACGCGTTCCAAGCAAACCCCGTGCCGGATGTTGAGGTCGAAGAGAATGCCCGCAATTCCACGCGCGAAGGCTGACCGCAGAGATCACCGATCGATCGCCGAGTACCACGCCCACGTCTACTACGATCCGGCGACGACCCGTGGCCGGGCCGAGCGCCTGCGGCAGCGCGTCGCCGCGGAATTTCCGCGGGCTAAACTCGGGCGCTGGCACGACGAACTCGTCGGACCGCACACGCAAGCGATGTATCAGATCGCTTTTCCTAGCGGCATGCTGTCATCCTTCGTGCCGTGGCTCATGCTCAACCGCGACGGACTGACCATCCTCCTCCATCCGGAAACCGGTGACGACTATCGCGACCATACGGCGCACGCCGCCTGGTTCGGCGCCGTGCTGCCGGTGCGGGTTGAGGTTTTCCAACAACACCGCGCGCCCGAGTGAGCCGGATGCGCGCTGCAGCCTTGCGGAACGGCACGGTAGCGGCGTAATTTTCCTTTGTTGGCGTCTGGAGGGGAGAATACCCATGCGTACGATGTTAGTTGCCTTGAGTGTCGCCGCCGGTCTCGGCCTCGTCTGCTGGCAAAGCGCGAGCGCCGCTCCGGTCAATCCGGCGGCCCTGCAGCAGGCCGCGACCGCCGCCGCGGCTACGGGTCAGGTGCAGAATGCGGGGTACCGCCATCGGCACGGCGGCTACGTCAAGTGCTATCACGAGCTGGTCGTCGGTCCCTACCGCTGCCACCGCTTCTGGTTCTGATCGCAGGCGCAGGCGCAGGCGTGCGTTTAGCTGCTTTGCCGCGCCGCGAGGCGAGTTCTTTGCCTCGTTTCGATGACGGCGGCGATGAAGCTTTGCCCTCCCTCTCCAGACCGGGGAGAGGGAGTCGGCGTGAGCAGGCCTCGATACTCGCTATCTTGCGCTGATCCTGAGGCCGCCTAAGCGCTATCCTCGACGTCGGTCTCCGGCCGATCGGTGCCGAGCGCGAGCTCGGTATGCCATTTGCCGTGCTCGTCCTCATATTCGATCGTTTCGCTCCGCCCCGGCTGGCGCTGTTCGGCGGCGGCGTGGCGTGCGGCTTCAAGCGCTTCCTCGTGGGTGGGAAAGCTTTCCGAGAACACCCCGTCAACGGTGTAGGCCCAGCCATCCTCGTGGCGGACCACCTTGTAAGTGACGTGTACCATCGGCTTCACCTGCCTCGTGCACCTTACCAAGTGCGTATTATATTCCGGGTTCCCGCCGATCCCGACTCCGGCCAACCCCGAAGCGGCTGCGCGGGTCGATCGTCGGCTTTGACATGCCGGCCGCATCGATTCAAGCTCGACCTGCTGCCGAAAGCTGCCAGATGGAGATGCTCCATGCACACCGTATTGTGGACGTTCAAGGTGCCCGCGGGCACATCCAAGGCGCAGCTCGTAGAGACGATCAATGCAACGGCGCACACCTACGAAGGCATCCCCGGGCTGATCCGGAAATATTACGGGATCGCGCCCGAGGGCGGTTCGCTCGTCGGCATCTACCTCTGGGCAAACAAGGCCGTCGCCGATGCATTCTATACGGCCGAGTGGCTTGCGATGGTTGCCAAGCGCTGGGGCGCACCGCCGCAGCGTCAGGAATGGGAAACGCCCATGGTCGTCGAGAGCGCCGAGCGGCGCCCAATAGCCGCCGAATAGAAGCCGAGGCGGCCCTCTTGTAATCACGCGTGGCGAGACCAATGGCTGCTCCGCTGTCCCGCCTTTTCACGCGCGTCGCCTACGGCGCCACCCAGTTGCCTCGGGTCGCCTGGTATGTCGGACATGGTCTCGCCCTGCGTCGACTGTCGGAAACCGCCGCGCGGAGCGAGGGTCGCAAAACGCCGCGGCGCGCCCGTACCGGCGCGCCGGTGCCGGACCGCAATAGCGTCTACGCAGACATGGCCGCGCTGTTTTTGCAGGACCTCGCCAACGTGGAGGCCGGCATCTACCCTCTTCCCGCGGACCATGACGGATCTTGGCTGACTTCGATCCGCCGCTCGCGGCTGTTCTTCGCGGACCTCCCCGACATCCATCGGCGCCGCGAGCGCCGTGTCCACGACGAAGTCCTCACCGATGAGACGCGGGGCAAGCGGCCCCACTACTATCTGCAGAACTTCCATTTCCAGTCCGGCGGCTGGATGACGGATGAGTCGGCCGAGCGATACGACACGCAGGTCGAGGTGCTGTTCAACGGGACGGCCAATGCCATACGACGACAAGCCTTGCCGCAGTTGCTCGAGGCGTTCGCCGGACGCGATCAGCGCCAATTGAAGCTGCTCGATATCGGCTGCGGCACCGGCCGGTTCCTCGACTTCGTCAAGCAGGCTTGGCCGCGGCTTGCGGCCTGCGGGTTGGACATGTCGGAGGCGTACGTGCGGCACGCGAAGCGTGGCTTAGCCCGCCGGTCACGCACCAGGTTCGTTGTCGGCAAGGCGGAAGCCATTCCGGCGCCGGACAACAGCCATGATGCCGTCACCGGCATCTTCCTGTTTCACGAATTGCCGCCGCAGGTGCGCCGCGCCGTTCTTGCCGAATGTGCGCGGGTGCTCAAGCCGGGCGGCCGACTGGTGCTCTTGGATTCACTCCAGCGCGGCGACCGGCCGGACTACGAAGGTTTGCTGGAACTTTTTCCGCAGAACTATCACGAGCCCTACTATCTGAGCTACATCAAGGAGGATTTCGGCGCGCTCGCGGGCGCATGCGGGCTGACGCACGTGCGGGACGTGCAGGCGTTCGTCGCCAAGGTGATGGTGTTCGACAAGCCGGCCGCGAGCCCGGTCAATTTCACTCTCGCGCGCACCATCCATTCGGACGGCCGGGTCGGGATCAAGCCGCGTGCGCGGCGCCGGTAGGCGCGCAGCGCGGTTCACAGCATCACGATTCCAAGCTGGCTCGCCTTGACGACTGCTTCCGTCCGGCTCTCCGCCTCGAGCTTGTCGAGGATCGCGGCGACGTGGAACTTGACGGTGTGAAAGGAAATGTCCAGCCGACGCGCGATCTCCTTGTTGGAGGCGCCGTCCGCCAACGCGGCGAGCACCTCGATCTCGCGGGCGGTCAACCGCGGAGTCCCATCGGCATCTCGGTTCGATGGTTCGGCGGCCGCGGCGCTCTGGTCGAGCAGCGCCACAAGAAGCGGGCGCTGCAGCACGATGAAGCCGCTGGCCAAGGCCCGTAACACAGCGACAATTTCCGTCAGATCTGCGGATCGAGACAAAACGGCCGATGCACCGGCGCCAAGCGCCTCGAGGCTCTTCTGCTCGTCGGCCTTCGCCAGAAATACGATCCACGCCGGGCGCCGGTGCCGAGCTTGCCAATCGGCCAGTAGCTCGGCCGCCGGGACCTCTCCCGACAACACGACGTCGAGGTCATGCCTTTCCGCCAGTGCGAGCAGTGCGGCGGGACTGTCGGCGATACCCACGAGAGTGATCGCCGGATCCTTGCGCGGCAGCTGTTCCAGGCGGCGGCGCAATGTTTGATCGACCGAAAAGATCACGATGGCGACCATGAATTCTTGGCTGCCCGCTTGCGCTGGTTTCAGTCGCGCCGACTACTTCACCGGTCGCTCGCCGATGACAACCTTCAGCGCAGCCGGCGCCCCGCCGCGTGTCAAGCCGAGATCGACGGTCGTCCCGACGCTCTCGGGGCCGAGCAAGTGCATGACCTCGCGAACACGATCGATCGGCTTGCCGTTCCACGCGGTGACAATGTCGCCCAACAGCAACCCGGCGCGGCGAGATGGCCCGTCCGGATCGAGGCTGACGACGAGAACGCCGCGCCCGTCAGCCGATCCCGCCGAGCCGCCCGATGCACGTTCGCGCCCGATGGGCCGAAGACCCGCGCCGAGATAGCCGCGAAATACTTGGCCCCTGGCCAGAAGCTGGTCGACCGCGCGCTCGATCGTCGACGCCGGAATGGCAATGGCACGGTGACGCGGGCCGAGGACGGTCATCGCCATGACCTGGCCATGCGCACCGACCAAGGCGCCGCCTTCGCCGACCGGGCTCAGGGCGAGGTCAAGACGAATGAAGTTGTCGATGGTGCCGCCGCGAGCGCTGTGCCAAGGCCCGCCCGCCAGGGCGACGATGCCCAGCGCGGCCAGTGATGAGCCCTCGTGATTCCCCACGGCCAGAACCACGTCGCCGGCGCGCGGCGCGGCGTTTGTGGTCGCCGCTACTGGAAGGCCGTCGGGCTGAAAGCGCAGGACGGCGACATCGGTGGTCGGATCTCGCCCGGCGAGGGACGCTTCGACGAGGCGGCCACCGGGGAGCGTAAGTCTGATGTTTTCGTCTCGTTCCAGAACTTCTTCCGCGGTAACGACGATGCCGGAACGCCAGTGGATTCCACTCGCCGGCCATCGGCCGCCGCTATGGACGGCGACAATGCTGCGTGCGGTGCGTTCAACGAGTTGCGCGGTGCTGTCAGAAAGCGCAGCAAGGGCATTGGTGGTCTCGGCCATGGCAAGTTCTCCGGGGATGTTTGCATGGCCGAGACTTGGCATTGGCCAAAACGCGCCGCTACTGGCCGGATGGGCCGGTCGCAGCGATCGCGCATCCGGTTAAGTTCCAGGCCAGCTCCGCCGCCGCGCGCGTTACCTTGGTCGCGGACGCGAGCTGGATTCGTTGCGACGCCAAAAACGCCGCAGGCATCTGGTCGCGTAATTCGCCGCCGCGCACCGCAGGCGCGATGATCGAAGGCCGAACTCCCGACGGCAGCCCGTAGCAGCCCGTCAGACCTCGATGAACGCGTACGAAGCGCCTGCAAAGCCGTCGCGGCGCCCTTTCATTTGCACGGCTGGCCCGGCGTGCATTTCGGCTTGGCCGGCGGCGGCCCCGCGTGCCGCGGAGGCGGCGGCGGCCCTGCATGCGGCGTCGGCATCACGGGTTTCGCCACGAGCGCCGGCGCCGGCTTGGGCGGCGGCGGGGTTGGTTGGTGAACGACGGGTGGTGGCGGCGCGTGAACCGCGGTTGACGGGGTGTGATGCGGTGTCGGCGGAATGACAGGCTTTGCGGTCCCCGGCGTCAACGTTGTGGTTCCAGGAGTTGTGGTTCCAAGAGTTGTGGTTCCAGGAGATGACGGGCCTTTCTTTTTCTTGTCGCCTGCCGTGCCCAGCCCGGTCGTGCTGGGCCCTGCAGTGCCAGCCCCTGCCGCGCCGGCCCCTGCTGCGCCGGGCCCCGTCGTCGCCGCGCCGGCCGGACCAGGTTTACCGCCCGGCTGTTGCGAGAAACCAGGCAACGCATGCGAAGGCGTCCCCAGCTTGGAGGGCGTTCCGGCGTTGGCAGGGGTTCCAGGAGTCCCTCCAGGAGTCCCTGCGGCGTTGGCAGGGGTCGCCGGCCGCATGAGCACTACCGGTTTGCCGGGCTTCGCCGCGATGACGCCCGGTCCTGTAAGCTGGGCGGGATGCGCCGTTGCCGCGACTGCAGGATGGCCCTGATTCTTCGTCAGCGAAAGCGACGGATCCTTGGCCGCTGTCTGCACGTGGCGCGTCTGCTCCTGCGTCGGCGGAATGTGGCGCTCCTTGGCGAATGCGAGTTGCTGCGGCGTAGGCCTCGCCCTCGTTCCACCGGCGCCGCCGTTGAAGCTTGCTCTGGACGTGTTATTCACGACGATGGTCTTGCTGTAGACGTTGGTGATCGCCACGCCGCCGACGTTGTTCACCGTCCTGTTGTAGAAGAAGGCGCCATCGCGCCAGTAGCCGCCCTCATAACCGACTCCGCCATAGCCGTAGCCGTAGTCGACGCCGCCGTAGAACCCGATTTCCGGGCCCCAATATCCGTCGTTGAACACATAGGCGCCGTCGTCGTTCCACGCCCAGTACGCTGGCGTCCACAACAGGCCGGGTTGTGGCGGCTGGACCCAGGTCCCCGGCACCCAGTAGTAGTCGTCGATGTCTGCACTCCACGCCCAATAGCCGGGCGTCCACAGATAGCCCGGGCCGGGCATGACCGGCTGGTCATAGACCGGCAGCGGCGGGGGTTCGATATTGATGCTGATGCCAATGCTCACTTGAGCGTTCGCAGCAGGGATCGCCGGGCACAACGAGGCCCCGAGAAGGATGGTCAGGGCCAATGTATGGACGATGCGCATGGCAAAAAACTCCGGGGTGGGTCATCCACCTTCGCCGCAGCATCATACACCTGACATGAAGCCTTCCTGAACGAAACATTCGCTTGCGCGCTAAATTGGTGTTCCATCCGCCTGCTGGAAGCGGACCCAATCCAGCCGTCTGCGGCATCACAGCAGAAATGGCCCGGGACCGGGACGCTGTTTCCAGCCGCAGCAGGGCCGATCAAGCGGGGATCGTGCGTTGGACCTCGGCGAGGTGCACCGCACCAGGGTTTTGCAAGCTCGATTTTGCAAGCTTTTATGTCTGGACGGCTCGCTCCATCGCGAGTTCCGCCTTCAGGCTCTCGAGGTCGCGGAATATCGAGGCGACTGCAAGCACCTTCCCGTTACGCCTGTATTGCAACAGGCAATCCTTCGATTTGATATCGCCATCCACCGCTATGTCGTCCCAACGCTCGGCGTGACCCACGTAGTTGATCGGGACGTCGTAGTGCTGGCTCCAGAAAAACGGCACGGCGTCGAAGCGTTCCTTCAGTCCGAGCATGTTGCATGCCGCCGCCTGTCCCTGACGTTCGGCCACCACCCAGTGCTCGACACGAATGCTCTCGCCTGAATGCGGATCCGGCCAGCGCGCGATGTCGCCGGCAGCGTAGACGCCGGGCGCGCTGGTCTCGAGAAAGCCGTCAACGGCTACTCCGCGATCGAGCTTGAGGCCGGCTTGCTCGGCCAGTCGCAAGCGGGGCCGCACGCCGACCCCGACGACCACCAGATCGGCCTCGACCGTGCGGCCGCTTTTGAGCGTGGCGCGCTTGCCGTCGATCGCCGTTGCGGTGTCCTCGAGATGAAAAATCACGCCGTGCTCTTCATGCAGGGCGCGCACGAAATCGCCGAGCTGCGGACCGAGGATGCGCTCCATCGGCCGGGCTTCCGGCGCCACGACATGAACCTCGATATTGCGGGTGCGCAGCGCCGCCGCGACCTCAAGCCCGATGAAGCTCGCACCGATAACGAGGGCGCGCCGCGCGCCCTTCGCGTCGTCGATGATGGCGCGGCAGTCCGCGAGTGAACGCAGCGTGTGCACATGGGGCTGGTCGGCGCCGGGTATCAAAAGCCGCACCGGCTCCGCACCGGTCGCCAGCAGCAGCCGGTCGTAGGGGACGTTTTCGCTTCCGGCCACGATGAGTTCGCGGGCCTTCGTATCGAGGCCGGCGACTTCCACGTTGAGGCGCAGTTCGATTCGGTTCGCGGCATAGAAGTCGTCCGGCCGCAGCGGCAGCCAATCCTCCGGCGCCGTGCCGGCGAGATAGTCCTTCGAGAGATTTGGCCGGTCCACGGGAGGCGCGGCGTCGCTGCTGAGCACGATGAGGGCGCCGCCGAAGCCGCGCCGCCGCAGCATTTCCGCAGCCGCAAAGCCCGCCGCCCCACCGCCGACGATGACGATCCGTCGCGGTCCGTCCGCCGGCATCTCCGGCCGCCGCGCCGTTTGCGCGCGCTTTTCCTTGACGAAAATCCGCCCGTCGCGCTGCTCGATCTTCCAGCAGTCAACCGGGCTGAGCGCAGGGGCGCGCAGCGCCTCTCCGCTGCGCAGATCGAAACAGGCGTGGTGCCAAGGGCACCGCACGCTGTCGCCGACGACAAGGCCGTCGCCGAGCGGCCCGTGGTAGTGGGTGCAATGGGCGCCGATCGCAAACAGCTCCGAACCGCTGCGCACCAGCAGCACCTCCTCGTCGCCGACGTGTCCGACAAGCTTGCCATCGACGAAATCGGCGAAGGTTACGCCTTGCGTCAGATCGGGACCGCTCGGGGCTGCTTGTTCCTGTGCCATCTCGCCTCCTAGCGCTCAGACGGTCATGCTGAGAAATTCCTGACGCAGTTCGGAATGATCGCGCAGGCAGCCGATCATGCGGCTGGTGACAAGGTCCGCCTCGGGCTTGTGGACGCCGCGGGCGGTCATGCAGTGGTGCGTCGCCCTGACCAGAACGCCAACCCCACGCGGCTTCAGCACCTGTTCGATGACATTGGCGATCTGTGCCGTGAGCCGCTCCTGGAGCTGCAGGCGCCTTGCATAAATCTCAACCACTCTCGCGAGCTTGCTGATGCCGACCACACGGCCATCGGGAACGTAGGCCACCCATGCGCGGCCGACAATGGGCGCCAGGTGGTGCTCGCAACGGCTCTCGAAGCGGACACCGCGCAGCACGACCATCTCATCGTAGCCTTCGATCTCATCGAAGGATTTGCGCAACACCGCCGCCGGATCCTGACCATAGCCGACGAAAGCCTCTTCCAGCGCGCGAGCGACGCGCGCGGGAGTTTCAATCAGTCCGTCGCGTTCCGGATTGTCGCCGCTCCAGCGGATGATGGTGCGCACGGCGGCCTCGACCTCGGCGCGGTCAGGCTTGCCGACACCGTGCGGGCTACGCGTCAGTTCCAGAGCGTGTACGTTCGTGCCCATGCAATAAATCTCCTCGGCCGAGCGTGGGACCGCCGACATGGTGGATGCGATGATTGTTAGATGGAGCGGAGGGCAAAAGGTTCCGGGCTATTCGGCGAACCGAATTGCCACATTCCTTTCGCCTGGGTCCGTTCGCTTCGGTCCGATCAGCAACGGTTTCGCCGTTGCGGCAGGAGGCGGGAACGCCGCACAGCGCTGGGCCTCGGAGCGCCGCAGCGATCAAATGTGCGGCAGCAGAATGTGAACGACGAAAGCCACTTCAACGCGCGACCAAGGGCGTCCGCGGCACGTGATCAAATTCGGCAAGGCGTAAAACGCGCCCATCCGCAGTGGGCGCGCCGGTCAGGCCCTGAGCGGTGCGGCGGAGCTTTGTGACGTCTATTGCCGCAAATCCAGCGAGATGCGATTCACCGAAGCTGCCTTCTCGGTGGCGAAGACCGTCCTGCCCAGCGATCTCGCGATGTAAGGCAGGGAACGCTTCCGCTTGGCGAGCACTTTAAGACGACGCAGGTCGCCTTGGGTCCATCGGCGCTTCGCCGTACCAAGCGGCACACCCAGCCTGGATGCTTTTTTCTTCGTCGAATCCAAACTGCGGTGCAACGCACGCGCAACGATAGCCGCCGACATCTTCTGCTTCGCCAGAGCCGTGAGACGGCGTATTTCCTTCTGAGTCCAGGCGCGTTGTTTCGAACGTTTTGATTTAGTCATGACCGAGCCCCTTCTTCCATCAAAGATTCGACTAGCCATAAGTCAAAGTCGCGGCAGCGCCCTCATCGTCGCCGGCAACATACGCTCCGCCAATCCATGCGGCTCCCGAAACTACCGCCGGCCACGCTCGCGGCCAAGCGTTGCCTTCGTAGGTGCCGTCGTACCGGCCGGAGCTTGTGCGTGCCGTCGCGCAGCGCCGCACACCGATCGCGCAAGCCCCACCTGCCTCAAATTGTCTTCGAGCGGTCCCAATGCTTTGTGGTTGTTCCGCTTTCCCATGGCAAACGGGAACGGAGCCACGGTTCGGCGCATTCATCGGCCACGAAACGCACCATTGACGAACTTTCGAGCCGCGAAAAACGCCAAGTCGCCGACGAATTGATGCTCCCGACAAGCTTTCTTCGGGGTGGTGCTCATGGCGGCAGTCTTTTGCTCGCGTTTCTGCTGGGTCCCTTCTCCTCCCTTTCCGAGCCCGTGCGGAGCGGCGCTCCGCACGATGCCCGTGCAACATCCTCACTCCCAGAAAATGGCGGTTAGTGGGAGAGCCGGCCATTGGTGAATGGATTCTTTCCGCCCGGCGCGCGAGCGCCGCCGTCGAAGCCGAAGCCTTAGCCGCCACCAAGCAACCGCCGCGCGCGATCGCTCCGCGAATGACATGATCAAAGGCTGAGAAGCGCGCAACCAGCAACGCACCAATGACCGGGGCCGATGCCCCGATCGCCAAAGCCCAGCATGCCCGCCGCAAGCGGGACGCGCCGGAGTAAGCGGAATCCGCTCAGCCGGTATAGCGACGGTGCACAGGGCGATAGGAATGTCGGGTCGGATAGCCGCGTCGATAGGCTGGTTGCCCTTCCCAATAGCCGTAGCCAGGTCCGACCCCGAACAGACCTTCGACGCCGCCAACGGTGCCGCCGACCACCCCGCCGACAACCCACCCGACAGGGCCCGCCGTGTTGTATCCGACATACGCGCCATGGGCGGCGCCTTCAGGAATGCCTTGCGCCTGCGCCGCGAGCGGCGACGCGAGCGTTGTGACCAAGGCGGCTGCTAACACGCTGTAAAGCCTCACGCTACAACCTCTTACTGTGTGTTGAGACGCCGCCACGTGGCCGCCAATGAAGGCGTTTCGGCGGCATGGCGCTGTGGCATCGGCGCAATCCGGTAGTTGCCGGCGATTGTCAGTAGGTGCGGCAAAACGATCACACACGATTGTCCCAAAGCGGGACGCGGCCGCGCGAGGGGCGGCCGCAAACGTGGATGGACCGAGCGAGACGCGCGATCGGACCGCGTGCCGCGCCCGCTCTTGCGGCGCTCACGCGCGCTCCACGCTCGCCGCGTAGCATCCCGGCGCGGCGAAGTGTACGTGCAGATACACCGCACGCAGATCGGTGAATTGCCGCTCGATGGCGCTCTCGAGCTTGACGCCCTCGACAAGTTCGAAGCCGACCATCATGGCGTCGCCGTCGAATGCGCGCACCGCGAGCGTGCGCTTGCGCAGCTGCTCCGGCACGGTGTCAAGCTCGTCAAAAGTCTCCTCCCCCTTGCGCACAAAGATGGCAAAGCGCATCCGGTAGGGCGAAGCGGCGGGATGATGCTCGTAGTTCGCCAGGATCAGCTCGTCGCCCGGCTTCGAATCGGTAAGGCTGATGCGGCACGGATATCCGGGCTCGCGGCCGTCCGCGATCCGCCGCA